>MLJW01000186.1_pt1 | contig 52469 bp, 52 predicted proteins | sample 888231 | NCBI WGS metagenome assembly MLJW01 (sample SAMN05788063, study PRJNA343431) | mine drainage metagenome | isolation source: sample collected from the inflow into an acid mine drainage treatment plant... | place: Germany: Lusatia, lignite mining district
TGAAGAGCGGATCCGACAACTTCCGCTCTTCCAGCATCCAGGGCATCATGAAACGCATCAAGGCCAAGGGGATAGAGGTGATCGTGTATGAACCCGCGCTGAAAGAGCCGGAATTCTTCCACTCCAGGGTGATCAATGATCTGGCCCGGTTCAAGCAGCTGGCCGACGTCATCGTTGCCAACCGCATCACCGACGACATCCGCGACGTGGCGGACAAGGTCTATAGCCGCGACCTGTTCGGAAAAGACTGAGCGCCGGTTCCGGCAGGCAGGAAGATAAAGGGGGTCAGTGCGGCTTGTTCAGGTCGCACACGATGCCCGCTTCGGCACCGACGATGAGCATCGCCTGCTCCGCACTGGTGCGCAACAGCGCACCGATATCCTTGTAATCATCGGGCAGCGCGGCATCGTCCCAGCCGTTGGCCGAATGGCGCGCCAGGTTGACCGCCAGCACGACGTTCTTCACCCGGGTCTTCTGTGCGTTCGCATCGTCCATCAGGGTCATCAGCAGTTCCGGCAGTTCCCATTTCTGGACCAGTTTCTTCTGCAGGTCGCCCAGAGCGAACCCGAATACCTGCTCCTGAGCCACACGGCTGCGCAGCGCCTTGTCCTGCTGCTGCATGGCGCGCACCTTCAGCATGTCCTGCGGCGCAAAACACCACATCAGCATCTCGGCCAGATCATGCAGCAACGCCGCGATGCGAACTTCCTCGTAATGCAGGTCGTTCAGGCGCACCGCCCAGTCATAGGCATATTCCGAAGCACGGTGAGCACGATGGATCGCGTGCAGCAGATGGACCAGCGCGTCCATCTGGCCTTTCAGCACATCCTGCACCGTCGGTTGGGAGGGTATCTTGTTGAAGAAGGCTTCGACGCCCAGCATGATGAGCGCCTGCTCGACCTGCATCACTTCGCTGGTCTGGCTGCGCCGTTTATGTTGCTGGAGGTAACGCAACAGCTTGACCGTCATCATCGGATCGACCGCGATCACCTGGGCGACGGCTCGCGCACTCAACCGGTTCGGATCCTGATGCAGCGAATCGAGGTCGCGCGCGGTCTGCTTGAGTACCGGAAGATCAGCCCTGGTCAGGAAATCGACCCAGCCATCCAACCCTGTCACACTCTGCTGTTGCATGATTGTCCCTCCCCATACCCGGTACACAGCAGTTTACGGCATTTTTACAGCAATCTTTAGCTCTTCCCGCTTTGCACCGCCAGCGTACCGCTGCGCCCTTCGACCATACCGGGTTTCACTTCGTATCTGGGCAGATCGGCAAGCTTGAATCCTTGCAGGTACTGTTGCATCGACACCAGTTCGTAGCCCTGCGCGATCCAGCCTTGCAACAGCTGTTCGAAGATGGGCATCCATTTCTGCCCCTCCAGTTCGGCGTGCAAGGTATAAACATGCCCGGTCCCGGACGGTTTGCTGGTGATGTCCAGCAGATGCTGGGCAACGTTCTGCGTGGTGATGCCGTCGCGCCCGACGAGCTCGTCCAGCGTCGGCAAGGTGGTGGGCAATTGCGGACAGGCGATGATCTCGGCATCCCAGGTGGGGATGAATGGCTGCGTGCCGCGCGTATCGGAGCTGTATTCGAAGCCCAGGTGCTGCGTCTGCCGCAAGGCATGACGATTGGTCTGCCACCCTGCCGCCGCATGGGCCCTGGGCGGGGTGCCGAATATCTCGGTGAATCGCCCGACCGCCCGCTGCATCTCGCGCCTGGTCCAGCGAGCCCCTTTGCCTGCCACATGGTCCTGCCAGCGGATATGGTCGTAGCAATGGATGCCCACCTCGAAACCCGCATCGCGCACGTTGCGCATGATATCCGCACAATTGCGCCCGATATCCGGCCCCGGCAGCAACGTGCCGTACATCAGCGTCTTGAAACCATAATGTTCCAGCACCGAGGTACGCGACACTTTTTTCATGAATCCCGGGCGGAACACGCGCTTGATCGCACGTCCGGTATGGTCCGGTCCCAGGGAGAAATAAAAACTGGCCTGGGCGTGATGCTTCTTCAGCGTATCCACCAGACGCGGCACGCCTTCGCGCGTACCGCGATAGGTGTCCACATCGATCTTGAGGGCGATTTTCTTCATGCGAGGGTTCTGGGGAAGGGATTCAGAAGCGAACCATGTGAGCGATGAGGGCTCACCAGCCCTGAATCCCCGGTGCCATGATCAGTCAACCAGGCCACGTGCCTCGTTGATCTGGCTGCGGTAGGCATCGAATATCTTGCGCAGGGTGTCGGCCATGGTGGTGGACGGCTTCCAGCCCAGTTCTTCGCAGGTGTTGGTGATTTTCGGCACGCGGTTCTGCACGTCCTGGTAGCCCTTGCCGTAATACGCATCGGAAGTGGTCTCGACGATCTTCACCTTGGCGGCGGAATCGCGATACTCCGGATATTCCTTCGCCAGCTTCAGCATCATGTCGGCCAGGTCGCGGATGGCGAAGTTGTTGGTCGGGTTGCCGATGTTGTATATCTTGCCGGTCGCCACGCCGTTCTTGTTCTCGATGATCTTCATCAGTGCGTCGATGCCGTCGTCGATGTAGGTGAAGGCGCGTTTCTGGTGGCCGCCGTCCACCAGGCTGATATTGTTGCCGCGGATGATATGGCCGAGGAACTGGGTCACCACGCGCGAGCTGCCCTCCTTCGGCGTATTGATCGAATCCAGGCCGGCGCCGATCCAGTTGAACGGGCGGAACAGCGTGAAGTTGAGGTTGTCCTGCATGCCGTAACCCCATATCACGCGGTCCATCAGCTGCTTGGAGTTGGAGTAGATCCAGCGCGGCTTGTTGATCGGGCCGCAGATCAGTTCGGAATTCTCGGGGTCGAACTCTTCGTCGTGGCACATGCCGTAGACTTCGGAGGTCGAAGGGAATACCAGGTGTTTGTTGTACTTCACGCAGGCGCGCACGATGGGCAGGTTGGCTTCGAAATCCAGCTCGAACACGCGCAAAGGCTGCTTCACGTAGGTGGCCGGAGTGGCGATGGCAACCAGCGGCAGGATCACGTCGCACTTCTTGACGTGGTATTCCACCCATTCCTTGTTGATGGTGATGTCGCCTTCGAAGAAGTGGAAGCGCGGCTTGCCGATCAGGTCGGAAATGCGGTCGGTGCTCATGTCCATGCCATAGACTTCCCAGTCGGTGGTGGCCAGGATGCGGTTGGACAGATGGTGGCCGATGAAACCGTTCACACCCAGAATCAGGACTTTCTTCATTTTTCTTTCCTCAACGATTGAACTCAAACTTATCCGCGCCGTACCTTGCCCCGAATTCTGCTGCAGTCATTTCGCTGCCGTCCAGTTCGAAGCGCACCACGCGCAACACGCCGCTTGCGCAGCTCGCATATGCCTTGCCGTCTTTCACAAAGAAAGCGGGCCGCCCCTCGCCAGCCGCAGCACCCTTGCTCACCAACGTCTGCAGGATACGCATGGGCTTGCCCATGAGGCGGGTCGTCGCGCCGGGATACGGTGGCGCCACAGCGCGCACCAGGTTGTGTATCTCCACCGCAGACTGCGACCAGTCGATAATGCCGTCTTCCGCCTTGCGCCCACCGAAATAGGCACCCTTGCTCAGATCCTGTCTGATCGCTTGCGCCTTGCCCGCCAACAGTGCCGGCAGCACATCGTTCAGCGCCATCTCTGCCGCCACCGTGACTTTCTGGAATACCTCATGCGCCGTGTCGTTGGGCAGGATGGGCACTGCCTGCTGCGCCACGATGTCGCCGTTGTCCGGCTTCTCGGTCATGTAGTGCAGCGTTGCGCCCGTCTCCGTTTCGCCGCGGATTATCGCCCAATTCACCGGCACACGCCCGCGATATTTCGGCAACAACGAGCCGTGCATGTTCAACGCACCGCGCTTGGGAATGGCCAGCAGCGGCGCTTTCAGCATCTCGCGGTAATAGAACGAGAAATAGAAATCCGGCTGCACAGCGCGTATATGCTCTTCCACTTCGGGCACGTTCGGGTTGTCCGGCGTGATGGTCGGAATGTAGTGCAATTCGGCCAGCTTCTGCACGCTCTCGAACCAGATGGTCTCTTTCGGGTTGTCGCGGTGTGTCACCACCAGCGCCACATCCACGCCGTGCGCCAGCAGGACGTTCAGGCAACGGACGCCAACGTTGTGGTATGCAAAAACGACGGCCCGACTCATTCCTCGCCGTCCGCAAACATGTCGGTTGCCGGCTCTGTCGCAGTCTTGGGCTTGCGGGCACGTTTCGGCCTGTCTTCGGCCTGCTGCTCCAGCACTGCTTCGACCAGATAGCGCGGACGATGACGTACTTGCTGATAGATGCGGCCGATATATTCGCCCAGCAGACCAATGCCGAACAGCGCGATACCGATGAGGAAGAACATCAATGCAAACAGGGTGAACAAACCCTCGGCTTCGGGACCGATCACCAGGCGACGCACCACCAGGAAGACGAAGAACAGCGCAGAAAGCACCGAAATCAGCATCCCCAGCATGGAGAACATCTGCAACGGCACCAGCGAGAAGCTGGTCATCAGGTCAAAATTGAGACGGATCAAGCTATACAGCGAATACTTGGATTCCCCCGCCGCGCGCTCTTCATGCCCCACCACCACCTCGGCGGGATTGCGCGCAAAGCTGTAGGCCAATGCAGGGATGAAGGTATTCACCTCCTTGCAGCTGTTGATCGCGTCGATGATGTTGCGGTCGTAGGCGCGGAACATGCAGCCCTGATCGGTCATCTTGATGCGGGTGATCTTCTCGCGCAGTCCGTTCATGGCGCGCGATGCAATGTGCCGCCACCAGCTGTCGTTGCGCTGGCGACGGATGGAGCCGACGTAATCGTGGCCTTCGTCCATCTTCGCCAGCAACAGGCCGGTATCTTCCGGGGGGTTCTGCAAATCTGCGTCCAATGTCACCACGCGCTGGCCGCGGCATTGCTCGAAACCGGCCATGATCGCCATGTGCTGGCCGAAGTTGCCGTTAAACAGCACCACTCGGGTCACATCGGGGCGTTTCTGGAACTGTCCGCGCAGGATGGCGGCGGAACGGTCGCGGCTGCCATCGTTGACGAACACGATCTCGTAAGGGATCGCCAGCTTGTCCAAGGCGGGGTACAGACGGTCGAACAAGGCCTGCAGGCCCTGTTCTTCGTTATAAACGGGAATAACGACGGAAAGTTGGGGTGTGCTCATAGGGGCGGCATTTTACCGCAGAGGGCCCGGATAGCGAAATGCGCTAACTTGCCAGCACTTCCCGCACCGCCATCACCACGCGCTCGACATCCGCCTCGCTCATCCTCGGGAACAGCGGCAGCGTGACGATGCGGCGCCCCACGCTCTCCGCGACGGGGAACATGCCTTCCCTGAAACCGCGTTCGCGATACATCCTGAACAGGTGGATAGGCGGGTAATGCACGCCGCAGCCGATGTTGCGGGCTTTCATCTGCTCCATGAATCCGGCACGCACCACCCCTTGCGGCAGCACGATCTCGAACATGTGCCAGTTGGTATTCGCGAAATTCGCCAGCGGCAGCTGCACGCCGGTCTGCTTCTCGAAATCCGCACCGAAAGCCGCGAAATAATGCCTGGCCAGCGCATGACGGCGCGCGGTGATGGCATCCAGCTGCGGCAACTGGTTCAGGCCGATGGCGGCAGCGACATCGGTCATGTTGTATTTGCCGCCCAGCACATCCACGTCCATGCCGTCGAAACCGCTGCGCGTCACGCCTTGCAGGCGATATTTTTCCGCCAGCCGCGCCTCGTCCTCGTTGTTCAGCACCAGGCAGCCGCCTTCGGTGGTGGTGAGGTTCTTGTTGGCCTGGAAGCTGAACGACACGAAATCGCCGAACGAGCCAATGCGCTTGCCCTGCCACAATGAGCCGATGGCCTGAGCAGCGTCTTCCACCACGCGCAGCTTGTGACGCCGGGCAATGTCGTACAGACGGTCACGATCCACCGGCAGACCGGAAAGATCGACCGGAATGATGGCTCTGGTGCGCGGCGTGATCGCCGCTTCGACCTTGTCCAGGTCGATGTTGCGCGTGACCGGATCGATGTCCGCGAACACCGGCGTGGCGCCGGTCTCGATGATCACATTTGAGGTTGCCACCCAGGAAATGGGCGTGGTGATGACTTCGTCGCCCGCGCCGATGCCTGCGATGCGCAGCGCGATCTCCATGGTGCAGGTGCCGGAGTTGAAGGTGCGCACCGGACGCCCGCCGAAATAGGCGGAGAGCTGTTTCTCGAACTCCAGCACCTTGGGGCCGCTGGTGACCCAGCCGGAACGCAGCACGTCGCCGACGGCGGCGATGGCGGCTTCGTCGATGTAGGGTTTGGTGAACGGCAGGAATTCAGACATGCTCAAGCTCTCGAAATAATGATGACGCCAAAAATGATCACGCCCATGCCGACCAGTTTGGTCGGGCTGAAGGCTTCGCCCAGCAGATACCAGGCGGCCACGGCATTGACCACGTACGCCATCGACAGCATCGGAAAAGCGATGCTGACCGGCACACGCGACAGTGCGAGGATCCACACCACCACGCTGATGCCATAGCAGAACAGTGCGGTGACGATGTGCCATTCGGTCGCCAGCTTCCAGCCGATGGGCAGAATGTTCGCCGCGCTGAATTCGAAATGGCCGATGGCGTTGGTGCCCGCCTTCATCAGGATCTGGGCGGCGGCGTTCAGCATCACGCCGGTAAAGATCAAACCGAAGCTGACCAGATTCATGGCTTGCTCACCACCACATATTGCTCATCACGATAAATCTCTTTCATCGCCATTCCCTGTTGCTGGAGTATATAAAACAAGGGCGTCGGCACGATAGCATAGGCTTCCGCCTGCGTGCTCCAGCGTTTGGCCAGCAGATCGACAGTGGGAATCCAGCGTTCCGGCTCCATCTTGATGCCGAAATCCATCTCGTCTTGGTAGCTCACCAGCGTAAACGTACGCTTGAGGTAGAACGGCAGCGTCTGCTCGTAGCAGAACACGGAATAGAACGGCACATCTGGCTTGATCAGCGGCTTGATGGCCTCGGCGAGAATATGACTGGAACGCTCCGGAGCGATGGTATTGTAGCCCGAGGTGGCCAACTGCGCAGCGGTGAGCGAAGAAAACGCCAGCCAGATAACCGCGATCATCTGGCGCTCACGGCGCAACAGCCACAACGCGCCGGCCACGCCGACGACCCAGATCGCCGCCGCGATCACCAGCCACACCGAGTAGTTGCCGTACATCTCGCGCTGCAACGGCGTATCGGCTGCCCTGTCCGCAAAAGGCGCTACAGCCAGCAGCACGATTGCCACGAACAGTGCCGGCAGCGTCAGCCAGAACAGGCGGCGCGCAGTCATTTCCGCCAGCTGCTTGCCCATCAGCAGCGCCAACGCCGGGAACATCGGCAGCAGATATGACGGCAACTTGGAATCGGAAACCGAGAAGAAGAGATAGACGAACACCACCCACACCAGCAGGAACCGCTCCGGACTAAATGTTCCGGCCTTTTGCATACTCCCGCGCCAGGTGCGCAGCAGGGTGTCGAACATCGGCGCCGTCCACGGCATCATGCCCAGCAGGAGGATGGGCACGAAGTAATACCAGGGCTGAAAGCGTCCGTGCACCTTGGTGGTGAAACGCTCGAAGTGTTCGTAGATGAAGAAGCGCTGGAAGAATTCCGGATTCGCCTTGATCACCAGCACGAACCAGGGAACCGCGATCAACGAGAACAACAGCAGGCCGCTGAACCAGTGCATGCGTTTCCACACGGCGACATCCCGGTTGAACACCGAATACAGGAACAGCGCGGCCCCCGGCAGGATCAGCCCCATCAGCCCCTTGCTCAATACGGCCAAGGCCAGCCCGGACCAGGCCAGCAGCATCCAGTTGCGCCGCACCGCGACTCGCTCTTCGTTTTGTGCGAGCAGCAGTGCAAAGAGGCCGAGCGTGATGAAGAAGGTCACCCCCATGTCCAGCGTGTTGATATGCGCCATCATCGCGTACAGCATGCTGCTGCCCAACAACAGGGCCGCATAAATCCCGGCTTGCCGCCCGAACAGGCGCGTACCGGCGAACCATGCCAGCAGGATGCCGGCGAAACCGGTCAGCGCCGCCCAGATACGCGAGGTCCATTGATGCTCGCCGAACACCTCATAGGCCACGGCAGTGGCCCAATATTGCAGCGGCGGCTTCTCAAAATACTTCAGCTCGTTCAGGCGCGGCGTCGTCCAGTCGCCGCTCACCACCATCTCACGCGGGATCTCGGCATAACGGCCCTCATCCGGCCGGATGAGCTTGCGATATTCGAGGTTGCCGAACCAGATGATCGCGACCGCCAGCAGCAACAGCCAGAGTCCGCGTCGGGAAATGTCATTCGTCATAAGGAAACTATCCGTGGACTGGAAAACAAGCGCGGATTTTAACCTAATCCGTTTGGCGCCCACGCTTTTCCTGCACCACGACACGCGCCCCGCCTTGCGCGAACGTGATGTCCAGCTGTTCGCCCAGGTCCAGCTGTTCGCTGCTCGCCACGATGGCGCCTCGCGCATCGCGCACCAGGCTGTAACCGCGTGCCAGCACCTGTTGCGGATCGAGAAACTGCAAGTGCTGCTGCAATGCGATCAGCCGCGCGTCGTGGCGCTCCAGCGCGTTGCGCATGGCCGAACTCAGCCGCCGGGCCTGGCTGGCGTGCTGCTCGTGCGCACGGATCGTATCCGGGCGCAACGTCCGCAACCGCTGCCACAACGCCTTCCAGCGCCCCTGTTGGCGCTGCATGGCATAAGTTTGGGCGAGCCGCGCGCGCTGCTGCAATCCGTCCAGGCGCTCTCCCTGCTGCCGGATACGTTGCGCCGGGTGCACCAGCCGCCGTTGCAGGAAATCCGCCTGTTGCATGCGTTGCTCGAACTGGCGCATGGCCGCACGCGCCAGATGCCGGCGCTGCTGCGCCAGGTGCTGCAGCAACTCGCGCCGATCCGGCACCGCGGCCTGTGCCGCTGCCGTCGGCGTGGCGGCACGCAAGTCGGCCACGAAGTCGGCGATGGTAAAGTCGGTCTCGTGCCCCACCCCGCACACCACCGGGATGTGGCTGGCCGCGATGGCCCGCGCCACGACCTCTTCGTTGAACGCCCACAGGTCTTCGATGCTGCCGCCGCCGCGGCAAACGATCAATACATCGCATTCGGCACGCTGGTTCGCCGTCTTGATCGCTTGCGCGATTTTTTGCGCAGCGCCCTCGCCCTGTACCGGCGTCGGATACAACACGACCGGCACGCCAGGCATCCTGTTCGCCAGCGTACGCAGCACGTCGCGCAGTGCAGCCGCTTGCGGCGACGTGACGATGCCGACCTGTTTGGGCAGCAACGGCAGAACGCGCTTGCGGTCGGCATCGAACAATCCTTCATCCTCAAGCCTGGATTTAAGGCGCTCGAACGCCTCATACAGGGTCCCCAGTCCTGCCGGACGCATCTTTTCCAGCGTCAGCTGGAAATCGCCCCGCGCCTCATAGAGCGTGGCCAGCGCCAGTACCTCTACCTGCATGCCGTTGGCAGGTTTGAAATCCAGGTACTGGCTCTTGTGGCGGAACATCACGCATCGAACCTGGGCAGCCTCGTCCTTCAGCGAAAAATACCAGTGCCCGGAAGCAGCACTGACGAAATTGGATACCTCGCCGCGCACCCACAATAACGGGATGCCGCTTTCAATCAATTGTTTTGCCGCGAGATTCAATTCGCGCACACTCAACACATGGTTTTTATCCATCCAGGCTCCAGATCCCGCATTGGCCCAAGGCGAAAAATTTTTTCGCAACTAGGCCAAATGGCATATTGACAATTCGTTTCAATCCACAACCCCAGCAAATTCGCCGCTTTCCATGGGAATGACATTTCGCGCAGATGACAACTTACATCAAGCCATTGTTTTTATTTGATTTTAATACCGTACATTTTTTGAGCGCTCGGCCGAAAAGCGCGACAGCACTAGGGTTCCGACAACCATTCCCGATATTCATGCACAAAGTTATCCACAGATTTTGTGCATAAGAAAACAAATCGTTTACGCAGCGATCAGTTAGCGCGCAGCTCCCCCGCCCACCTTGCTCAAACATGCCCTACAAGATACAGTGCCGCCTTCGAATTTAAGCATAATTTCCTGGAGACGTTGCGTGTTCACACTCATTGAAGCAGCTGGCTGGCCGATCTATTTACTCCTCATCGCTTCCGTGGTCGCTGGCGCCCTCATCATCGAACGAGCCATCTTCCTGCGCAGCAAAAAGATTGTCCCTCCTGCCCTGCTGGACGAAGTGGTGCAAGAACTCAAACAGCGCGGCGTCAGCCAGCAGATGCTCACCAAACTGAGCGAAGGCTCGCCGCTGGGCATGGTGTTCGCCGCCGGATTGCGGAACATCAAGAGTACGCCGGAGGTCATGAAGGAATCGATCGAAGAGGCCGGCCGCAGCGCCACCCACCAGCTCGATCGTTTCCTCACCACCTTGGGCACCATCGCCTCGATCAGCCCCCTGCTTGGCCTGTTCGGCACGGTGATCGGCATGATCGAGATCTTCGGTTCGCAGAATGCGGGCGGCGCAGCGCCTACCGAACTGGCACACGGCATCTCGGTTGCCCTTTACAACACGGCATTCGGCCTGATCGTGGCCGTGCCCAGCATGATTGCCTACCGCCACTTCCGCGCCCAGGTCGACAGCCTGACCATCGAGATGGAGCAGCAAGCGATCAAGCTGGTCGAGATCGTGCATGGCGAGCGGAAATAAGGGGGCCTTATGAATTTTCGGCGCGGCATCACTCGCGAAGAACCGGAGATCAACCTGATCCCGATGATCGACGTATTGCTGGTGATCCTGATCTTCCTGATGGTCACCACCAGCTACTCGAACTTTGCCCAGCTGCAGATCAATCTGCCCCAGGCCGCAGGAGATGAAGGCGTTTCGCCGCCGGGCAAGCCGATCAACGTCGCCGTCGACGCCTCCGAACATTATGCGGTAAACAGCGTGCGCACCCCCTTCAACGGCGTAACCGATTTCAGCGCAGCCTTGCGCAAGGCTGCGGGCAGCCAGAACGATCCGACCATCATCATCAATGCCGATGGCAAGGCGACCCACCAGTCCGTCATCAACATCATGGAAGCCGCGCGCATCGCCGGTTTCGGGCGCATCACCTTCACCACCCAGAACCAGAACAACAAATAGACACCCGGCATGGAGCGGCTGCAACACCACTGGTATCGACTCTCGCCGCTACACCTGGTGCTGTTTCCAGTCAGCCTGCTTTTCCGCGCGCTGGCCGCCGTGAGGCGCTTCCTGTACCGCAGCGGGATGCTCGCTTCGGTCAGGCTGCCTGTTCCCGTCGTCGTCGTCGGCAACATCAGCGTAGGAGGCACCGGCAAGACGCCGCTCACGCTATGGCTGGCCCAGCAGCTGATCGAGAACGGCTGGCATCCCGGCATCATCAGCCGCGGCTATACCAGAAACGCCAGACGGCGCAACGCACCGCGCGAAGTCACCGGTACCGACGATGCTGCCGACGTCGGCGACGAACCGCTGCTGATGGCACAACGTGCGCTATGCCCGGTCTGGATCGGCCGTGACCGTCCGGCAGCGGCACAGGCCTTGCTGCAGGCGCATCCCGAATGCGACATCGTGCTGAGCGATGACGGCATGCAGCACTATCGCCTGCGGCGGGACGTCGAGATCGCCGTCGTCGATGGCGCAAGGCTGTTCGGCAACGGCCTGCTGCTGCCGGCCGGCCCGTTGCGCGAGCCGGTATCGCGCTTGCGCCAGGTCGATGCGATCGTGATCAATGGCGGGAAAACAAGTGGCGAGGGGTTCTCCATGAGCCTGCAGGGCTCGCTCTTCTACAACCTGCTCAACCCCGGGATCGTCGTTCCGCCCGGCGAATTCGCCGGGCAGCGCTTGCATGCCATCGCGGGCATCGGGCATCCGCGCCGGTTCTTTGCCCACCTCGACCAGCTCGGGTTGAACGTGCAGCCGCATGCCTTTCCCGACCATCACCGCTATACCGCCAGCGATATCGCCTTCGCCGATGCGGATGCGATACTCATGACCGAAAAAGATGCGGTAAAATGCGCAACCTTCGCCACCGAAAGATGCTGGGTGCTGCGAGTGGATGCACAGATCGATCCGTCCCTCACCCAACTCATCCTAAAAAAGGTCACGCCGTAATGGACGCCAAACTTCTCGACATCCTGGTTTGCCCGCTGTGCAAATCCCCGCTCATCTATCGCAAGGCCGAACAGGAACTGATCTGCAAGGCCGACCGCCTGGCTTTCGCCATCAAGGACGACATCCCGGTGATGCTGGCAGACGAGGCGCGCGAACTGAGCGCGCAAGAGGTCGAGTCGCTTTGAAAGCGGTCTTCAAGGTCGTCATCCCCGCCCGTTTTGCCTCGACCCGCCTGCCCGGCAAGCCGCTGCTGGACATCGGCGGAAAACCGATGGTGGTTCGGGTGGCAGAACAGGCCTCGCTCAGCGGGGCAGAGCAGATCATCATCGCGACCGACCACCAGCCCATCGTAGCTGCCGCCCAGGAACATGGCTTTCAGGCCCGCATGACGCGTGCCGACCACAATAGCGGCACCGACCGCATTGCCGAAATATCCGCGCAACAGGGTTGGACCGGCGACACCATCGTGGTCAACGTGCAGGGAGATGAACCGTTGATCCCCCCCGCCCTCATCCGCTCCGTAGCACAACATCTGCACGACCACCCGGATTGCGCCATCGCCACGGCGTGCCATCCCATCCATGACGAAGCGTCCATGCGCAATCCCAATATCGTCAAGGCCGTGCTGGACAAACACGGCAACGCGCTGTATTTCAGCCGCGCCCCCATTCCATGGCCGCGCGATGCATATGCCGGCAACGCGCCATCCCCGCAGCACGCCCATGCCCTGCGGCACATCGGCATCTATGCCTATCGCGCCAGCTTCCTGCACATCTATGGCCAGCTGGCTCCGGCACAGATCGAGCAGATCGAATCGCTGGAACAGCTCCGCGCGCTGTATCATGGCTACAGGATCGGCGTAGCCGTCACGCCCGAGGCTCCGCCCAGCGGCGTGGACACCGAAGCAGACCTGCTGCTTGCCAGAGAAATTTTCGAAACGCGGCAATAAACAAACTGGAGGAACGAACCATGAGACTGATCCTGTTGGGAGCACCCGGCGCCGGCAAAGGCACTCAGGCGAATTACATCAAGGAGAAGTTCGGCATCCCGCAGATATCCACCGGCGACATGCTGCGCGCGGCCATCAAGGCGGGCACGCCGCTCGGCCTCGCCGCCAAGAAGGTGATGGATGCAGGCAACCTGATCTCCGACGAGATCATCATCAATCTGGTCAAGGAGCGCATCAAGGAAGCCGATTGCGCCAAAGGATTCCTGTTCGACGGTTTCCCCCGCACCATCCCTCAGGCACAGGCAATGAAGGATGCCGACATCCGCATCGACTATGTGGTGGAAATCGACGTGGCTGACAGCGAGATCGTGCAGCGCATGGGCGGCCGCCGCGTGCATCTGGCATCGGGACGCACCTACCACGAGATATTCAACCCTCCCAAGGTGCCCGGCAAAGATGACATCACCGGCGAGGAGCTGGTGCAACGTCCGGACGATGCGGAAGATACCGTGATCAAGCGCCTCAATGTCTACCACGAGCAGACCCAGCCATTGGTCGAGTACTACACCGCCTGGGCCAAATCGGGTGACCTGAAGGCTCCCAAAATCATACACATTCCCGGTGTCGGCAGCGTGGAAACCATACGCGACCAGGTCTTCCGCGCACTGGGCAAGTGACCATGGCCGGCAAACCTGTCCTCACGCTGGAAGATGCCAAACGCGTGGCAGCCGCCGCCGAAACTGAAGCGCGCGCCAACGAATGGAAAGTCGTCATTGCGGTAGTGGACGATGGCGGCCATCTGCTCTATCTGCAACGCAGCCATGACACCCAGTTCGGCAGCGTCGAAACGGCCATCGCGAAGGCGCATGCCGCTGTTGCGTTCCAGCGTCCGACCAAGGCCTCCGAGGATGCCGTGCTCAGCGGCCGGCTCATCCACCTTGCCCTGCCCGGTGTGATACCGGCGGAAGGCGGCGTGCCGCTGGTGCGTGACGGCATCGTCGTCGGCGCGCTCGGCATCAGCGGAGTGCGTTCCATTCAGGACGGACAGATCGCCCAGGCTGGGGCAGGCGCACTGTAAATCTGCTGCGTTCCGCCCCCCATACTGCACCAGAAATGCGGCTCACCAAGTAAAACGGGCATCATCCGCAAGCGAATGATGCCCGTTCAGAAAGCCCGTGAGAATCAGTTTGCCGGCGCCCGGTAGTTATCCTGCGTCAGCAGGTCGATGCCGCAAGGCAAGGCTTCGATCCAGTTCAGGAACTCGTTCACCATTTTCTTGCCGACGAAAGAGCGGCCATGCTGGGGCACGATGGCTTCGACATCCATCTGGCGCACCATGTTCACCCAGAAACGGCATATCTTGTTGGAGATCATGTAGCGCCTGTGGAAACCTTCCATGTACTGAATATGCGACTTGAAGTTCTCCACCGGCTTGTCGGCCTCGGTATGGCCGACGATAGAAGCGCCCATGTCGCCCGAGAACAGTATCTTGCTGACCGGATCGTAGAACTGGAAGTTGCCTTCCGAGTGCATGAAGTGGGCCGGAATCGCCTTGATGAAGGAACTCCCCAACGGGATATTCATCCCCTCGTCGGGGATGCCCAGCACACGTCCGGAAGAGTTGTCGCCGCTGCAGAAATGGGGCACAAAGCGCACCCACAACTTGGAGATCATCACATTGCAATCGGAATGGATCATCCACTTGTTGACCGAGGCGATGATGTCCGGATCTGCGTGAGACGCCAGAATGTACTTCAGCTTCTTGGGCGGGAAATAATTGTGCATCTCCATGAGCAGCCCGTTATAGGTCATGTTGCCGCCCGGATCGACCAGCGCCCCCTCGCCGTTATCGACGATCAGGAACTGGTTGGCCTGCACGGCCTCGCCAGCGGAATCATCCACCAGGTCGTCGAACATCAGACACTGGTGTTTGCCGTTATTGAATAATTCGATGGCCATTCTGTTTCTCCCCCTGGATTTTTTATCGACACTTGCCAAGTACCGCGCCATTCTACTTGAGTCCGCCCTCAGCCGACAGGGTATGATTTCCTTCGGCAACACATGACACATCGAAAGGCGTAAGATAGCCGCGGCGTCGTGCTCGAAAGTCACTACTAAATCACTCATGGAGAGCTAAAGTATGGCAAAGAAGAACGCGTTCTATGCACAGTCCGGCGGAGTCACCGCCGTCATCAATGCCTCGGCCTGCGGCGTCATCGAGACCGCCCGCAAACACAAAGACAAGATCGGCAAGGTTTATGCGGGGAGCAACGGCATCATCGGCGCACTCACCGAAGACCTGATCGACACCAGCAAGGAATCCGCCAAAGCCATCTCTGCCCTGCGTTACACCCCTTCCGGCGCCTTCGGCTCCTGCCGCTTCAAGCTCAAATCGCTGGAACAGAACCAGCGTGAGTATGAGCGCCTGATCGAGGTGTTCAAGGCTCACAATATCGGCTATTTCTTTTACAACGGCGGCGGCGATTCCGCCGACACCTGCTACAAGGTCTCGCAACTGTCGGAAAAAATGGGTTACCCGGTGCAGGCCATCCATGTGCCGAAGACAGTGGACAACGACCTGCCCATCACCGATTGCTGCCCCGGATTCGGCTCCGTCGCCAAATACATCGCCATCTCCACCCTGGAAGCCAGCTACGACGTGCGTTCCATGGCCAAGACCTCGACCAAGGTATTCGTGCTGGAAGTGATGGGACGGCATGCCGGCTGGATTGCCGCAGCCGGCGGTCTCGTCGAGGAACAAGGGATTCCGGTGGTCATCCTGTTTCCGGAAATCGAATTCGACCAGAAAAAATTCCTCGCCAAGGTGGATGCGATGGTCAAGAAGCATGGCTATTGCAGCGTCGTGGTCTCGGAAGGCTGTCACTATCCGGACGGACGCTTTCTCGCCGAACAGGGTACGCGCGACGCCTTCGGTCACGCGCAACTGGGCGGGGCCGCACCGGTGGTCGCCAACATGGTGAAGGATGCGCTGGGCTACAAATTCCACTGGGCTGTCGCCGATTACCTGCAACGCGCGGCGCGCCACATCGCCTCCAGGACCGACGTCGAACAGGCCTACGCACTTGGCAAATCGGCAGTCGAGCTGGCGCTCAAGGGTCAGAACGCGGTGATGCCCACTGTCGACCGCATTTCAGACAAGCCCTACAAATGGAAGGTCGGCGTCGCCCCGCTGTCGAAAGTGGCCAATGTCGAGAAGTTCATGCCGCGCAACTTCATTACGGCCGACGGCTACGGCATCACCGAAAGATGCCGCGCCTATCTTGCCCCGCTGATCAAGGGCGAAGACTATCCCCCCTACAAGGACGGCATGCCGCAATACGTGCAGTTGAAGAATGTAGCTGTCGCAAAGAAACTGGTGGAATTCAAGATTTAACGTCGCAACTCACCGCTCCTCAAGGGGCGGTTTTTACTTGAGGAGAAGATCATGGCAAGTGGCCTGGGTTTTGCGCTGTTTTGTGCGATTGCAGCGATTCTGTACGGCGTACTTTCAAGCAAATGGATACTCGGCAAATCGACCGGCAGCGAGAAAATGCAAAGCATCGCCGCAGCAATACAGGAAGGCGCCTCCGCCTACCTGAAGCGGCAATATACGGCCATCTCCATCGTCGGCGTGGTGCTGTTCGTAGCCATTCTTGTCTTGCTTGGCTGGCAGACCGCCGTCGGTTTCGCCATCGGCGCCCTGCTCTCCGGTGCCGCCGGCTTCATCGGCATGAACGTCTCTGTTCATGCCAATGTGCGCACCGCCGAGGCCGCCAAAGAAGGCCTCAATGCCGCGCTCAACGTCTCATTCAAAGGGGGCGCGATCACCGGCATGCTGGTGGTAGGCCTCGGACTGCTCGGGGTCGCCGGCTATTACGCGTTCCTCACCAACATGGGCGCAACATCTTCCCAGGCGACGCACGCGCTGGTGGGCTTGGGCTTCGGCGGCTCTCTGATCTCAATCTTCGCCCGTCTCGGCGGCGGCATCTTCACCAAGGGCGCTGACGTCGGCGCCGACCTCGTGGGCAAGGTCGAAGCCGGCATCCCCGAGGACGACCCGCGCAACCCCGCAGTGATCGCTGACAACGTCGGCGACAACGTCGGCGACTGCGCGGGCATGGCGGCCGACCTGTTCGAGACCTATGCGGTCACCATCATCGCCACCATGCTGCTCGGCGGCTTGCTGATGGCAAATGCCGGTGCCAATGCCGTGATCTATCCGCTTGTACTGGGCGGCTTCTCCATCCTCGCTTCCATCGTCGGCACCTTCTTCGTCAAGGCGCGCGAGGGCGGCAAGATCATGAACGCGCTGTATCGCGGCCTGGCCATGTCCGGCGCACTGGCAGCCATCGCGTTCTACCCTCTCACCCAATGGCTGATGGCCGGAAACGGCATGTACAGCGTCGGCGCGCTGTATGGAGCCTCCCTCATCGGCCTGGCTCTCACCGCCGCTCTGGTGTGGATCACCGAGTACTACACCGCCACCGAATACGGCCCGGTGCGCCACATCGCGCAAGCCGCCACCACCGGGCACGGCACCAACATCATCGCCGGTCTGGGCGTGTCGATGAAATCCACTGCAGCACCGGTGCTCGCCGTCTGCCTCGCTATCTGGGGCGCTTACCAGTTTGCGGGGCTGTACGGCATCGCCATTGCGGCGACCGCCATGCTGTCCATGACCGGCATCATCGTGGCGATCGACGCCTATGGCCCCATCACCGATAACGCGGGCGGCATCGCAGAGATGTCGAGCCTGCCGGAAAACGTGCGCGTCATCACCGATGCACTGGATGCGGTAGGAAATACCACCAAGGCCGTCACCAAAGGCTACGCTATCGGCTCCGCAGGCCTTGCGGCGCTGGTGCTGTTTGCGGACTACACGCATGCGCTCACCGCCAGCGGACATAGCCTGACGTTCGACCTGTCCAACCACATGGTGATCATCGGCCTGTTCATCGGCGGCATGGTGCCGTACCTGTTCGCAGCGATGGGCATGGAGGCGGTGGGCCGTGCGGCAGGCAGCGTGGTGATCGAAGTGCGGCGCCAATTCAAGGAAATCCCGGGCATCATGGAAGGCACCGGCAAACCCGAGTACGGCACTTGCGTGGACATGCTGACCAAAGCGGCCATCAAGGAAATGATCGTCCCTTCGCTGTTGCCTGTCGCCGTTCCCGTGGTGGTCGGTTTGACCCTGGGCGCGCAAGCGTTAGGCGGCGTGCTGGTCGGCACCATCGTCACCGGCATCTTCGTTGCCATCTCCATGACCACCGGCGGCGGCGCATGGGACAATGCGAAAAAATATATCGAGGAAGGCAACTACGGCGGCAAAGGCTCGGAAGCCCACAAGGCGGCCGTGACCGGCGACACCGTGGGCGACCCCTACAAGGACACCGCAGGTCCGGCGGTGAATCCACTGATCAAGATCATCAACATCGTCGCCCTGATGATCGTACCGCTGCTGTAAACGGGATCGACACCCGGCAGATGGCCGGCTGCCGCCGGCCATTTTTGTTGCCCGAAGGATCAGCGCAGAACCAGGAACTGGCCCGTCAGGTCTATGGTGTATCTCTGCGCCTCGCGTCTGGAAAGAATGCGGTTTGACTTGACGTCGTAGTAGAGACGCTTTCTGGATGACTTGTGCACCATGCATACCACCGCATCCCCGCTCGGATTCTTGTACTGCATGAAAAGCTGTTCCCAGTCATTTTCGATCCTGTCCAACTTGCCCATGATCTCTTCCTTCCATCGAATAATGCCAAGCATTACCACTGGCGGAATTCAACGTTAACAAAAACCGGCCTCCCGACCCAAGACCGCGCGTCGCTCAGGATACAGGCGTTTTGTCGGTGCAAAAGGAGATGGGCGGTTTGCCCATTGAAGATGAACGGCCGAAAGCTGCCGTCGAATTCGATTGTGTCAGGTTGATGACAGTGCGGATAACTCTGGTCCAGTTGCCGTCAAATCGCTTTTGCCATCATGGTTAACCGGAGCTGGCCCGATTTTTACCTGACCTGAATTTTCAGCGTACGAACCTGTTGCAGCAAACGCAAATTAACGTTGTATTTATGTTTTATTAACGCTTGCTTAACTTAATCATTGCTAGGATATGGAGTATCGAGCTGTCCTGAAACGCGATGACGCCTCCTTATTCATAACGAATAAGCGGACAGACAAGATATGTAATTTTCACATTTATTACTTACTAACTCTACAAGGGGGAACACATGAAGTCTATTCTCGTAAGCATGACAGTTGCAGCAGGGCTGATGGTTGCTGGCAGCGCAATGGCAGCAGAAATGCCGGAACTGGCCAAGAAGAACAACTGCGTTGCTTGCCACGCGATCGACCACAAAGTGGTTGGCCCGGCCTGGATGGATGTTGCCAAGAAATACAAAGGCGCCAAGAGCTACACATTCAAGGGCAAGGAATACCCCCTGGTTGAAGGCCTGATGATGAAGGTATCGCAAGGCGGTTCCGGCAACTGGGGCTCCGCAGCCATGGTTCCTAACGATCCAGCTGGCAAGAAGCAAGACCAGATCAAGGAACTGGTTGAATTCGTTCTGGGCCTGGCCAAGTAAGTCAGTCGCTGAACCCGAAAAAGCCGACGCAAGTCGGCTTTTTTATTTGCTGCAATTCACTCTTGAGCAGTCCCTTACCGGTTCAGAATAGCTCCCAGACCTTATTGCGCTTGACATAAGCCAGCGCCCAGGCGCCGATGGTGAAGGCCCAGGCGATGATCTTGAAGACGACCGACTTGATGATCAGCATGTCCAGCTGCAGCAGCACGGTGAACGCGGTGATGTTGAACGCGATGATCATGTAGACGATCACGGCGGGTAGCTTGAACATTGGGTACTCCTTCCCGTTAAGTTGTCGAACCTTGTCGCCCGGTCAGGGCCTTGGCGGCCATGTCCCGCCCTTGGGTATCCGCAGCGTTCTGTTGCACGCATCGATTACGGCAGCGTACGCGCCAGGCGGAATCCGTAACTGTAGTAGCGATAGGTGGCGCCGAACTTGGAACGGGATGCCGCCCTCCCGAACTTCTGGTCGTATCCCCAGGAGCCGCCGCGCAGCACGTGCATCGAACCGCCCATCCATGCGCTGCCGTCCGCCGGGGCGCCGTTGTAATCGTCGTGATAGTTGTCCGCTACCCACTCCCACACGTTGCCGCTCATGTCGAACAGGCCAAAGGCATTGGCCTGCTTGGTCGCCACCGGATGCGGCGTATTGAAGAAGAAGCTGCCGCTGTTGAAACTGTTCCACGACACGCTGTCCGCGCTGTCGCTGCCGCAATATTCCTGCTGCTTGCCCGCGCGACAGGCATATTCCCACTCGGCCTCCGTCGGCAGCCGGTATTGCTTGCCGGTCCTGGCGTTGAGTTTCTGGATGAACGCCTGGGCATCGTCCCAGCTGACCTGCTCCACCGGGCAGGTATCGCCGCAAGTCGAGAAATAGCTGGGATCATTGCCCATGATCGCGTGCCATTGCGCCTGGGTGACCTCGGTCTTGCCGATGGCGAAGGGCTGTGCGATAGCGACGGGATGCACCGGCTTTTCGTCGGCCTCGCCGTTGTTCGAGCCCATGTCGAAGCTGCCCGCCGGCAATTCCACCATCTCAGGACATTCCGGACAATCCTTGAATGTCCTGCCTGCTTCGGGTTCCGCAACGCTCTCCCACTGGTATATCTTGTCCTGCGCCGCACGCGCTTCGGGAGCGGCAGGCGCAAGCAGCAAATAGCGCTTCATTTCGCGCATCGCATCGCGATATTTCTTCGTTTCGCCCAGCACCAGCGCCAGCTGGTAATGCCCTTCCGGCCACCACGGGGCGATTTCCAGTGCCTTGCCGTACAGTTCGATCGCCTTGTCGTTGCGCTTCTCCTGCACGGCGAATTCCGCCTGCACCTTGTACTTGTGCGCCTCTTCCGACAGCACCGGCTTGGGATTGGCAGCCAGATATCGGGCGGCAACTTCCTGGAAAGGATCTGTCGCAACCTCGGCCAATGCCGGTGTGCTGATCAAGAAAAGAACGGCCAGCAGGCCCTTTTGAATATTTGCCAAAATATCACTCCCTCATCGTGTGCATCATCGATGCAATCCGTCGCGCATTGTAGCCGTTTTTCCGGCATGGTTTTTCATCACGCAGGCGATGCGCCGCGACGGCCTATCCCTTTTCCATGAAGTGCTCGAGGTGATCGAGGAAAGCGCGGGTCTTGGCCGGCAAGTAGCGGCGCATCGGCATCACCGCCCATGCCGGAACGGAAGGCAGGCACCATTCCGGCAGCACGCGCACCAGCCGCTTCATGCGCACATCCTCCTGGGCAAAACGATCCGGCAAGGCGCCGATACCAACGCCATCCAGCAGCAATTGCTGAATGAGACCGATGGAATTCAACGCCAACCTTCCGGAAGGGACGCCCTCCCACATTGCCTTGCCGCGCGAGAGCTTCCACGGGATGGAATCGCCGTGATCGGACAGCAACCGGACCGCCACATGCTGCAGCAGCTCGTCCGGATGTTTCGGCGCGGGATGCAGGCCCAGGTAGATGGGGCTGGCATACAAGCCGAAATGCTGCTCGTCTATCTTGCGTGCGACCAGCGTCGAATCGTTCGCCAATGTTCCCATGCGGATGGCCAGGTCGAATCGCTCCCCGATCAGATCGACCAGGCGCGAACTCAGGTCGAGATCGAGCTGTATCTCGGGATAGGCCTCGATGAATGTGGCCAGCGCGCGCGACAGATTATGTTTGGCGTAATCCTCCGGCATGGAGATCCGCAGACGGCCGTGCGGCTGCACTTCCTGGCTGCGCACGAAATCCTGCGTGGTCGCCACCTCCTCGGCCACGCGGCGGCAGTGATCGAGGAATTCCTGCCCGAACTCGGTGAGGGTGAGCCGGCGCGTCGTGCGCAACAGCAGGCGCTGCCCCAGTGCCGTTTCAAGGTTGGTCAAGCGGCGCGAGACCGTGGCCTTGGGCATGCCGAGATATTCGGCGGCACGCACCAGACTTTCCCGGTCGGCGACTGCGACGAACAGGATGTAATCATCGGCAGAGATATTTATTTGTTCCATTTATGGGACAGTCTATCCCGAATTAAAAGCTTTATCTATCTTTTCGAGACGCCTAATATGCGACCACTTTACTCCACTAAGGAGCGTTGCCATGCATATCGCCACCCAGACCCAACTGCAGCAATCGCGCACCATCGAGCGCCTGGTCGAAGGTATCGCCACTTCGGACGGCGCCGGCGTCAAGCTGACGCGCGTGCTGACCGGCAAGCTGCAACACCGGCTCGACCCTTTCCTGATGCTGGATGCGTTCGGCAGCGACGATCCGGACGATTACATCGCCGGGTTTCCCGACCATCCCCATCGCGGCTTTGAAACGGTGACCTACATGCTCGCGGGGCGCATGCGCCATCGCGACAGCGCCGGACACGAGGGACTGCTGGGCGATGGCGGCGTGCAATGGATGACTGCAGGCCGCGGCGTGATCCATTCGGAGATCCCGGAGCAAAAGGACGGGGTGATGGAAGGCTTCCAGCTCTGGCTCAACCTGCCGGCGCAACAAAAGATGAGTGCCCCCTGGTACAAGGATTTCGCCAGCGAGGAAATACCGGAATACACCACGGCCGCCAACGTCACCGTACGCGTGATCGCGGGCCGCAGCAACGGCGTGGCCGGGGCCGTCACGCGCGAAACGACCGAGCCGCTGTATCTCGATATCCACCTGCCGGCAGGCAGCTCGTTCTCGACCGCCGTGCCCGAAACGCATAACGCGTTCATCTATGTTTACCGCGGCACAGTGCAGGCCGGCGGCACGCCTGTGGCAGCGCAGCGCATGGGCATCCTGGGCAACACGCCGGGGGCGGACGGCGTCACGCTGGCCGCGGCAGAAGATGCGCGCCTGATCCTCGTTGCAGGCAAGCCGCTCAAGGAACCCATCGTGCAGTACGGACCGTTCGTGATGAACACGCAACAGCAGATACACGAGGCGCTGGACGATTACCGTTCCGGCCGCCTCGCCTGACGCTCGCCACGTTCATCACGGCGTAATCAGGATCGGATCGAATGCGAACGCATTCAGCAAGGAGAAGAATGAATACCGCTATCAAATACCTCAGCAGCATTGCCGCCCTGATACTGCTGGCCGGCTCGGCCGGCGCCACCGAGTTCAGGCAGGTGCAGCCGGGCGAAAGCGCCGTCACGTTCGGCTTCACGCAAATGGGCGTGCCGCTGGAGGGCAAGTTCAACCAGTTCTCGGCCCAGATCTATTTCGATCCCGCCAAACTGGACAAGGCCCAGGCCCGCATCGAGATCAACGTTTCCAGCATCGATACCGGCTCGGCCGAAGGCAACGAGGAAGTGGTCGGCAGAAAATGGTTCAACGCCAAGGATTACCCCACCGCCAGTTTCGTTTCCACCGAACTCAAGGCGCTGGGCGGCAACCGCTATCAGGCCACCGGCAAGCTCAGCATCAAGGGCCGGACGCTGGATGTCGCCACGCCCGTCACCTTCCAGGTTAATGGGACGCACGGCGCGTTCGACGGCGCCTTCACCATCAAGCGGCTGGACTACATGATAGGCGAAGGCGAATGGACCGATGTCAGCTCGGTCGCAAACGAGATCCAGATCAAGTTTCACGTCGTAGTGAATGCAGCACCCAGCCACAAGTAGCTTTAACTTCATCAACCACAGGAGAACACCATGAATAAATTAGTCGCCCTGGCCCTAGCCGCTTCGATGTCTTCCGTCGCTTATGCCGCGCCGGAAACCTACGTGATCGACACCAACCATACCAAGCCGCGTTTCGAATACAGCCACTTCGGCTACTCCAACCAGGTCAGCCGTTTCGATACCGTGAAGGGCACGATCACGCTCGACCGCGCAGCCAAGACCGGCGCTGTGGACGTCGAGATCGACGCCAAGTCGGTGGATACCGGTTACGCCCTGTTCAACGAACACATCCAGGGCGAAGATTTCTTCGACACGGCGAAGTATCCGACGATCACCTTCAAGTCGACCCAGGTGAAGTTCGACGGCGACAAGGTGGCCGCAGTGGAGGGCAACCTGACCATCAAGGGCATCACCAAACCCGTGACGCTCACCGTGACCTCTATGATGTGCATGCCGCACCCGATGGCCAAGAAGGACGCCTGTGGCGCCAACGTCACTGCGCAGGTCAAGCGTTCGGAATTCAACATGGCCAAATACGTGCCGTACGTCGGCGACGATGTCACCCTGTCGATCCCGGTCGAGTCCATCAAGCAATAATCCCTCTTCTCCCCCTCCCGCCGAGGGGGAGATATGTCTGAAGTCAGCAAGGAGCACGCCATGAGCAATACCCTGTTCACCCCCGCCACCCTGGGCAAACTGCAGCTCAAGAACCGTATCGTGATGGCCCCGATGACGCGTTCCCGCGCCACCGGCAATGTGCCGAACGCGCTGATGGAAAAATATTACGCAGACCGCGCAACCGCCGGCCTGATCATTACCGAAGGCACCGCTCCCTCCCCCAACGGGCTCGGCTATGCGCGCATCCCCGGCATGTTCAGCGACGAGCAGGTGCGAGGCTGGAAGCAAGTAAACGATGCGGTACATGCCAGGGGCGGCAAGATGTTCATCCAGTTGATGCACACCGGCCGCGTCAGCCACCCGGCCAACATGGCCGACGGCAGCAAGATCCTGGCGCCTTCAGCCGTTGCGGCTCCGGGCGAGATGTGGACCGACAGCAACGGCATGCAGCCGCATCCGGTCCCCGCAGCGATGAGCGAAGCGGAGATCCTCTCCGCCGTCGCCGAATATGCCAATGCGTCGAAACGCGCGATCGAAGCCGGCTTCGACGGCGTCGAGCTGCATGCGGCAAACGGCTACCTGATCGACCAGTTCCTCAACACGGCGACCAACCAGCGCACCGACCAATGGGGCGGCAGCGTCGAGAACCGCATCCGCTTCGCGGTCGAGGTCGCCCGCGCATCCGTCGCCGCAATCGGCGCCGACCGTATCGGCATGCGCATCTCTCCCTACGGCGCGTTCAACGGCACCGTTTCCGATCCCAAGATGGATGCGATGTACCTGCGGCTGGTCGAAGAATTGAACAAGCTCGGCCTGGTGTACATCCACGTCGTCGATCACAGCTCGATGGGCGCACCGGAAGTCAGCCCGGAATTGAAAGCCAAGATACGCGCCAACTTCACGGGCAAGTACATCCTGTCCGGCGGCTACGATGCGGCACGCGCCAATGCTGACCTCGACGCACAGCGCGGCGACCTGGTGGCTTTCGGCCGTCCGTTCATCTCCAATCCGGATCTGGTGCAGAAGCTGCAGAACGGGGCCGCATTGACCGCGCCGGACCCGGCCACCTTCTACACGCCGGGCGAAAAGGGCTATACCGACTACTGAGCCGGGCTGTTGACTGGTAACGGCACCGGGGGCGGTCTTTGGCAGACCGCCACTCGGTGATACAATTCGCGCCTTTCAATTTTCACGTAAAGGCGTCGCACCATGAGTTTGAACAGAGTCCCCTCCGGCAAGGATCTTCCCAACGATTTCAACGTCATCATCGAGATTCCGATGCATGGCGAACCGGTCAAATACGAAGTGGACAAGGAATCCGGTGCGATCTTCGTGGATCGCTTCATGAACACGGCGATGCACTACCCATGTAACTACGGTTACATCCCACATACGCTGTCCGACGACGGCGACCCCGTCGATGTGCTGGTCATCACTCCGGTACCCCTGAACAGCGGCGTCGTGGTGCGTTGCCGCCCGCTGTGCGTGCTGAAGATGGAAGACGAATCCGGCTTCGACGCCAAGGTGCTGGCCGTGCCGGTGGACAAGCTCTCCACCCTGTATCGCGGCCTGAAGAGCCACACCGAACTGCCCGAGATCGTGCTGAAGCAGATCGAGCACTTCTTCGCCCACTACAAGGACCTCGAACCCAACAAGTGGGTGAAGATCGGCGGCTGGGGCGATGTGGAAGAAGCGCGCAAGGAGATCATGGCAGGCGTTGCAAACTACGAAAAATCCTCGGACAAGCCGCAGTTCTAAGGCATAGGGAGAACAGCATGACCGCACGCATCATTGACGGCAAGGCCATCGCGCAGGAAGTACGCGCCGAATGGAAAGCGCGAGCCGATGCCCTCAAGGCGCGCGGCATCGTTCCCGGACTCGCGGTCATCATCGTCGGCGAGGACCCGGCCTCCAAGGTCTACGTGGCCAACAAGGTAAAGGCCTGCGCCGAACTCGGCCTGCATTCCGAGCATATCGTCATGCCTGCCGACACCTCGGAAGCGGCACTGCTGGCCAGGATCGCCGCGCTGAATGCAGATCCGAAGATCCACGGCATCCTGGTGCAACTGCCCGTGCCCAGGCACATCGACAGCGGCAAGGTGCTCGAAGCCATCAGCCCGGACAAGGACGTGGACGGTTTCCATCCGGTCAACGTCGGTGCGCTGGCGACCGGCAATATGCGTTTCGCCCCCTGCACCCCCTATGGCGCGATGAAGCTGCTGGAAAAGAGCGGCGTTTCCATCGAAGGCAAGCATGCGGTCGTGATCGGCCGCAGCAACATCGTGGGCAAACCGATGGCCATGCTGTTGCTGCAGGCCAACGCCACCGTCACCATCTGCACCTCGAAAACGGTCGACCTCGCCAAATTCACGCGCGACGCCGATATCCTCGTGGTTGCCACCGGCAAGCCGAAGATGATCAGCGGCGACATGATCAAACCGGGTGCTGCCGTCATCGACGTCGGCATCAACCGCATGGCGGATGGAAAGTTGTGCGGCGACGTGGATTTCGATTCCGCCAAGGAAGTCGCCGGCTGGATCACCCCCGTGCCCGGCGGCGTCGGCCCCATGACCATCACCATGCTGGTGGCCAACACCGTTCGCTCGGCAGAACGCACCGCCGGCAAATAACCGCTGCGATGACGCCGCAAGCGTTGCAGGACTACCTCCATGGCCACATACCGCTGTCGAAGGCGATGGCCGTCGAGGTGAGGACGGCCAGTCCGAAAGGCTTCTGTCTTGTCGCCCCGCTTACCCCCAACATCAACCACAGAGACACCGTATTCGGCGGCAGCGCTTCTGCCGTCACCATCATTGTTTGAAGCATCGCCGAGGTGGATGGCCTATAACTTCCTGAACGCTGCGGCAGCAGCCGATTTGATCTAACAGCGTCAGATACTCGGCCAAAGCGGACTGCGGTGATTTGCTAGAAGTGCTGTTTGCGCAGGTTGGGGAGAGGTCCGTTTCTCACTCAGAAGCGGACATTGACTGGCGTGGTTTTGATGGTGATCGAACGTCGCTTCCCAACCCAAACCGGACATCGCGGCTCCCCGAAAACGGACATCTAATATCATTACTTTGAATTGGTATGCTCTGATCTAATTGCCAGTTTTAAATACCCTAATGGAGCTAATTACTCCATCCGACGAAAACTTCTTAGTCGGGTAGGTGCCTTGGCTGTCGAACGACAGATACTTGCCATCGCGCGAGGTTACGTAAAGCAATATTCGGGCATCAGGGAATTTTCGCGTTCCTTTTTCTAATTCTGGAGGTGCAAAATACTCCTCGTGATCCTCCAAATCCATTTCTATAGATAGGTTAGGAAACTTTCTCAGCAATTCATTCACGGGCAGTCCAACATGAACATCGCCATCAGTGCTTATATTTGGCGAGGTAATGACGATATTTCGAGCAACCTTATCCTGTAAATCATTTTTGTCATTCAAACTAAATATTGGCTCACCGTTCCTGAATACCATTAAGTAACCGCTATTTTCTTCTGTTGCGTCGTAATTGAAATGACTTAACAATTCCGTGAATGAGAGTCCCAGAGATGCGACTCCGATGTTGTATTTTTCCTTTTTCGATTGATAGAGTTTGCCAGGAACTGGCATTCCTTCAGCAACTGCTAATGCCGAAGTTACATTCGACGCGACACCTACATCACTTGCTGACACCACTATAACTGCAGACGTCGCAACATTAGTCTGTGTATTCGATACGATCGATTTTGTTTCCTTTGGCTCAATCGCAGAGTGTTCTTTTTCAGAGCAGGCACTCAAGATTAACAACACAGAAATTAGCAATATCCGCATGAAATAGTCACAATATTTTTTGAAAACCTTGGACGAACAATTTAGAGAATGCCTCTCAACGTCTCTTGTTGGCCGGTTTTTGCCATTAGGACGATATTTCACCGATCATCCGCTCTATAACCAATTTGCAGCCATTCGTCACCGCAGCGGCAATACGTCTTTCGTCGATGTAATGATTTGATTGGCGATTCCAGTTCGAAATGTTCATTCAATTTGCTGATTAGAGGGCTTGATGGTGTACGGGATTGGAACAGCGGTTAACTCCCCCCCATCAATGACGAATTCCCTCAAGCGCAAATTACACTTTGGCATCTGAGAAGGTATCGACATAAGAGCAAAATCATAATCTTTGCCCGCTTGGGGTACAAATTGAATTGTTGACGGGCTGCACAACACGGGGGCAACGCTCGTGCGCGAACTCAAGTTCAGGTTTACCGAAGCAATCGTTAGCGGATGATTGGCGCGAACTGCGTATTCTCGGTACGGAACATAACCAAAATTGCCAGCAAAGCTTGCCAATGAATCACTGTCAACATTTTTTGGTATTGGCATACCTATGATGTGATTTGGTATTGCCGGCGCTGACGCGGAATAGTAAAACTTGCCATCCGTCATATCAATTCCAGAAACATGGACCAAAAGGTTTTTGTTATATATCCTGATTCTCGCCTGCGTGAGAGGGTCGTAAGTCGAGTGAGTGGGTTGGCTTGAACAGCCGCAAACTAGAACCAATATCAAGATAGTGGATATACGTTTCATCAGGACTCCTGCTTTGTAAATCAAATTATTATATTTTTGTCTTCTTGGAGCGTTAAGAAGAGCATATTTAAGAGGACCTCTCCCTAATTGGCCGATTCTGTCCATCTATATTTTTTCGCGATAAAGTCTGAAGTAAATTCAACTTGAGTCATTCGCTAATTGAATGATCTAAGGACGTTCTGCATATTGTGGAACATCATCATGAATTTCGTCCCATTCAGCTTTAGATCCGACAAAGATATGTGCGGAAACCGTGCTATCCACTGGTGTATCAAGCGTGCCAATGCGCACCCGTACAGTTTCTGGCGCACTATCACGCCTACCAACTATTGGTGAACCACAAGAACCACAGAACAATCGGGAGACTCCTGTGCTATTGCGAAAGTCCTTCAGGTACTCTTGCCCCTTGAGGATACGGAATTTCGCTGCAGGAACCGGTGAAATTGCATTGAATGCTGATCCACTCGCTTTTCTGCAGCGAGAACAGTGGCAATAGACAATTGGCCCGAGCGGGCCGGTGATTTCATACTCTACAGCTCCACATAAACAACTACCTTTGTGCATGCGTGTCTCCTGCCGGAATATTGGGAACTCTTATAGACAACGACATGGACACTACAAGACTTCTGGGCACAGAACAATATGCCATTTGGCCTAGATATATGAATTAAATGGCTTTGCTGATCGGCATTCAAGGGAAGGCTGCTTGATTGTCGCCCAATGGGAAGCGCAAAGTGATCCTCCTTTTTAGACAAGGAGGTCATCATGGAAACCGACAACACCGTTCGTCATCACGAGCCATGGAACAAAGGGAAGCTGACTGGCCAGAAGGCGCCACTCAGATTGCAGGACATCTGGGCTATTCGCGTCCGGCTGCAGTTGAAGGGACATCCGCGAGATCTGGCACTGTTCAATCTGGCCATCGACAGCAAGCTGAGAGCGTGTGATCTGATGAATCTCAGGGTACGAGATGTATCGCATGGAGAACACATCGCTGCACGCGCCATCATCCTGCAGCAAAAGACGCAACGTCCCGTTCAGTTCGAGATAACAGAGCCAACGCGTGCCTCGCTGGTGGATTGGATCAAAGTCGCAGGTCTTAAGTCAGAAGATCATCTCTTTCCCAGCCGGATAGAAGGCTCTTCTCACCTATCAACGCGCCAGTACGCAAGGATTGTGCACAAATGGGTCAGCGACATCGGCCTGGATACTACATGCTATGGCACGCATACGATGCGCAGAACCAAGCCTACGTTGATTTACCGCCGGACCCGGAATCTTAGAGCAGTACAGATATTGCTTGGACATACCAGGGTGGAGAGCACAGTTCGCTACCTTGGGGTCGAAGTGGATGATGCCTTGGAGATGGCGGAACAGACCGAGGTATAGATACCGGCCTATATATTTTCTAGAGTTGCCTGGTAGACATAATTCAGGGAGGATTCGATATCGCGGATGACCGCATCCGAGGTCGGAACGGTCGTCCGCTGTTGAGCTTGATTATGGCTCAAGTCGGCCAATAGCGGACTTTCAAAAGCGTTTGAGACTGTGCAGACCTAATGCGACTAATCTTGTGAAGAAAAGAGAGAATGAAACACTTTTTGTGGACTATTCTGGGATGCATTATTTCGTTGAGCGCCTATGCCAACGATTCGATTGCCCGCATTGGCGCAGGCGGAATTATATTTTTGAAGAGCGAAGACATTCGCCTAGTTCAAGAGATATTGGAAATATCTCCAAGCAACATCACGGTGCATTATCGTTTCCTCAACGAATCTGACAAGGATATTCGGGCAACGCTGGCATTTCCTATGCCTCCATACTTGATCAGAAATCCGCAAGAAGAAGACTCAAACAATGGCCCTTTGAGGCCATTTTCTACGACGGTTAACGGCATAGCCGTTAAAGCAACCCTGATTCGAAAGGCAACAGCTGATGGCAGCGATATTACCGATAAGTTACGGAAAGTAGGTCTGACCGACGAGCAGATTTTTGAGACTTCTGCGCTGTGTCCTGAAGGAAGCCAATCGGAATATTGTGGCGTCACACCTCAACAGCAACAAATGATGGAGGGCATGCGCCTTCCAGGTGAGTGGTGGGTAGATGAGACGGCAGTTTGGGAATATGTCTTTCCGGCGCACAAGGAAGTCGAAGTAAAACATGTATACCAGCCTCGCACGGGCACCAGCTATAGCAAGCCATATCAAGCTGGTGGAAAATTTATACTGCCGGTCGAGACCAAAGAGGGGATGGCAGAAGCCTGCGTAGACAAGGATGTGGCCAAGGCGATTGATAAACGAATTCGCACCGTGGTAGATGAGGGTGCGAGAGACGTAGCACTCTCCAAAGCTGATGTTTCCTATATTTTGTTAAGCGGGAAGAATTGGAAGGGCCCGATCACAGACTTCCGACTTCGGCTCAAAAAAGCTTGGCCTGATCAAATTGTTTCGGTTTGCTTTCCGGGAAAGCCTAGACGGGTTGAGGATGGGGTGCTCGAATTTGCCCAAAAGGATTTCGTGCCTCAAGACGATTTGGTCGTCTATTTCTACACGGTTAGCAAGTAGTATCGCGCCCGTTGTTGTGCAACCTTATTGTCCGCTAAGGGTTACGCAAGGTCCGATGGGGAAATGAAACACCCATGACTGGAAAGGCTCAAAGTACAGACCTTGCTTATAACGATAACGGCCAGGCAGAATGCGGCCAGAAGAAGACGTTCGAGAGGGTTCACCAATTATGATGCCAATTGCAGAAGCTAGCTCATCAGGCACCCAAGAACCACTTCGCAAGATGCTTGCACCTGTCGTAGTAACTTGCATTCTCGTTATCTGGACTGCTGCTGTTTATCCTTTTACTACTTATGGCGACTGGGAAGTCTACCCAGCTTTGTTTGCATTCCCAGTTGCGATGATATGGCACTTGGCAATCATTTTTAAGTTGCGTGGCAATAGAAAGATTGCATCTCTTGCTGCATTAGGGCATCTTGGAATCATGCTCATAGTTTGGTTCGGTTGCCTAATGGCAATTTCCAAGGACAGTCTTTGAATGACCGATTTCAGTAGAGTTGCAGACGCTGGTGTAATCGGAAGTAGGCAGGCAGAATGCGGCCAAAAGGAGACGCTGAGATCATTCTTCATGTTTAAAGGTGAAAACAATTCTTTTGTATCGATAAATATTATCCATAGGACGATATGAACTACTCTCACAGCTTCAAAAACTTCCTGTTATTAATATTGATGGGTGTAGCCTCTTTGATCATCCCATCAACAGGATATTGTGATGTAAGTCAGTTAGCAGCCTCTTTGTTTGAAAAAAAACAAGAATCATACAAACAAAATTCTGCACGTATCAACTTGGAGTCTTCATTATTAGTTAAGAGATTAGAGGGGCTTCGACCAAGTGTTATTGACGCAAATGTGCATATAGTCGAATCATTTTCTGACTCTGGGGGATTTGAAGAGAGAGGAGACTCTGCCAGATTAGGTATTGATGGTGGTGTTATCCAAATTGATGGTTTCGCACCTGATAGCAAGGATATCTCCGATTTTCTGGCCGCAATTGAAAACGACCATATAGGCAAAGTCGAGCTTGATTTATTCAAGCCAGAAATGCTGAACGGAAAAAGCACTTATCGTTTCGGTATAAGGGTTATGGTGGGCGCTATTAGTTCTGACACTCAGACTACTGCTGAAAGATTTATTCCCGTAACACCCGAAATATATGTATTTGATACTTCGCAATTCAAATCATATACAGGGCCAAACGTATCAAAACTTGGCGCCGAAAGATTGGGTTTGGATGACGATTCTTTTAATCGTCGTCGAATTGGGTCGGTACAACTAAGCAAGAACATAAACGTATTTGTTGATGAATTGCAGCTGCCAAACAATATTGAGTATGAACTTGTAGATGTGACTAGTGGAGAACCTATACAAAAAGTATACACAGGACAATTTGGAGCATCGGCATTGCGATTTACAGGCGCTGGGACGGTTTATGTGACGGATAAACGAGCTTGCCGAAGTGAAGCAACTAGAAAGTTTGTACTGCAAGGAAGGAAGCTGGTTGAAATTCAACAACCTTTGCTCTATGTTGGAATTGATTCGAGAGTAGTAGGAAACGTTAAGATATTTTTGGACACCGATGGAAAAACACAGATTGCTACTTTGCAAAGTGGAACTGTTGTAACAGTTATCGGCAGGGCTTCTAGAAACGGCAGTGATACGTTGCTAATCAAAACCCCCTTAGGGTTGACTGGATGGCTTATAGAGGGTGCTGATCATTCTGGCGGCAATCTCATGATGGACGCTTGCGGTTAACGTCCGCTTAGGAGAAGCTCATACGACCGGTATGGGTTAGGAGCCGACATCAAGTCACTGTCAAAACACTGCCCGGAAACGTCCGTTACTGAGTAGGAAGCGGACATGACTGAACTCCAACGAGACTGTTTTTCCAGCATGCCGCCTTAGTCCGCTTTGGCCGAGTATCAGCCATGAATGCCAATTGAAGTCTGGACCCGCGACAACTACCCTCCACTTGCCCAGGTCTGCAAACGTCCTCTCAAACTTTCTTGCCGATCAGTTCGATCATGTAGCCATCGGGGTCGCAAACAAACGCGATGGCCTTCGTCCCGCCCTTCATCGGCCCAGCCTCGCGAACCACCTTCCCGCCCCGCTGCCTGATCTCGTCGCAGGCGGCGTAGACATCATCGACCTCGATGGCGACATGCCCGTAGCCTGTGCCGATATCGTAGTGGTCGACGCCCCAGTTGTAGGTGAGCTCGATCGCTGCCTGCTCGCTCTCGTCGCCATAGCCGAGAAAAGCCAGCGTGAACTTTCCTTCGGGATAGTCGTGCTGGCGCAGCAGTCGCATGCCCATCACCTTGGTGTAGAAATCGATGGAACGGTCGAGATCGCCGGTCCGTATCATCGTATGCAGTATCCGCATCTTGCCGCTCCTGAAATGTAATCGATAGTTTGCCGCTCGCCATTATGTACAAAAACACGGTATTGCGTTTGCCTCGCACATGCATGGATCTGGCTTAATATCCCGGACATGGAGACGCTTCCCCGTTTTCTTTGCGATGAGATGCTGGGCCGGCTGTGCCGCTACTTGCGCGCCGCCGGCTACGACACCCTGTTTGCCAATAACGGGCATCAGGACCGCGATCTGCTGCAACAGTGCCATGAGGAAGGACGCTATTTTCTGACCCAGGACCGACTGGTGCGCGAGCACAAGGCAGCGCACGACATTGCGCTGATCCTGCCGCAAGTCGACATCGACCAGCTTGCCGCCGTCCTCGGAGCGCGCTTCCAGCTCGACTGGCTCAGCCACGCTTTCACCCGCTGCCTGGTGGACAATACGCTGCTGCTGACAGCCGATGCAGCGGCGGCGGCGAAAGTCCCTGAGGATGCGATCAGGCCAGACGAGCCGCTGCGCGTTTGTCCATTGTGCGGCAGGGTGTACTGGCGCGGCTCGCATTACAAACGCATGCATGCCCGCCTCGCCAGGTGGCAGGCAACATAACTTTTCCAGGCAATTCCGGAAGCGGTGGAACTCAACTCCTTCCCCCATGCAGGGGGAAGGTGGGGATGGGGGTAGAAATTACGAAACATATCCATACATAGTTTCCACCCTACCCCTCCCCCTGCATGTGGGAGGGAACAATGCGGCATAGCCCTATCGTCACTTTCTTGCCGTTGCCCATCGGTAGAAACCCCGCTTGGCCAGTTCAACTGCGGAGAGATAGACCAGCACCATGACCCCGAGGATGAAATAAAACTTGGCCGGCGGCGGCACGAAACCGAAGTGCCCCCCGATTGCCGTAAAGGGCAGCAACACCGCGATGCTCACTACCGCCAGCGAGGTCGCCACCAGCAAAGGATGGGCACGGCTTTTCAGCGGATTGCCGCGGGTGCGGATGATGAAGATGACCAGCACCTGCGTGCACAGCGATTCGACGAACCAGCCGGTCTGGAACAGCCGCTCGTCCGCATGCAAGACCGCCAGCATGACGTAGAAAGTCAGGAAGTCGAACACCGAGCTGATCGGCCCGATTACCAGCATGAAGTTGCGCACGAAATTCAGTTCGAGCACGCGCGGCCTGGCCACCTCCTCCGCATCCACCTTGTCCAGCGGAATCGGTATTTCCGAGATGTCGTAGAGGATGTTATTGAGCAATATTTGCGTAGGCAGCATCGGCAGGAATGGCAGGAACAGGGAAGCGCCCGCCATGCTGAACATATTGCCGAAGTTGGAGCTGGTGCCCATCATGATGTACTTCATGATGTTGCCGAAGGTACGCCGACCTTCCACCACTCCCGCATGCAGCACATGCAGATCCTGCTTCAGCAGGATCATGTCGGCCGCCTCCTTCGCCACATCCACTGCCGAATCGACCGACAAACCGATATCTGCCGAATGCAGCGGTGGAGCATCGTTGATGCCATCGCCGAGATAGCCGACCACATGACCGCGCGCCTTGAGCGCCTGGATGACTCGATCCTTCTGCGCCGGATTCACCCGGCAGAACAGGTTGACCTCGTCAACTCTGGCGCATAGCGCAAGGTCATCCATCTGCGCGATCTCCTTGCCGCCCAGCACCCCGATGACCGGAATCTCCAGTTGCTTGCAGACATGACGCGTGACCAGATCGCTGTCGCCAGTCACGATCTTGATCGCAACGCCCGCTTTCTTCAGCGCAGCGAGCGCGGAAGCTGCACTCTCCTTGGGCGGATCGAGAAAAGCGGCGAATCCCGCCAGCACCAGCTCCGTCTCGTCGCTCACCACGGCATGCCTGTGTTCCTGCGGCACCTGGCGCCATGCGATACCCAGCACACGGAATCCCTCCCGCTCCAGGGCATGGTACTGGTCGCGGATTTCGCTCAAGGCAGCCTCGTCTATCGGCCGCCGCAAATTCACACCATCCGCCTCAAAATGTGTGCACAACCCGACGATCTCGTCGGGTGCGCCCTTCACCACCAGCCATCTGGCAGTGCCGTTGTCGATCAGTATCGAGACGCGCCGTCGCTCGAATTCGAACGGCACCTCGTCGATCTTGCTCCATCCATCCAGATCGATATGGGTATGTTCCAGGATCGCTTCGTCGAGCGGACTCTTCAGCCCGGTCTCGAAGTAGCTGTTGAGATAGGCGAGTTCAAGCACCCGTTCGCTGGGGCGGCCGTTCGCGTCCACATGCCGCTCCATGCGGATCTTCGCTTCGGTCAACGTACCGGTCTTGTCCGTGCACAGCACATCCATCGACCCCAGGTTCTGGATGGCTGCCAAGCGCTTGACGATCATGCGCTGTCTGGCCATGCGCATCGCCCCGCGCGACAGCGTGACCGAGACCACCATCGGCAGCAGCTCCGGCGTCAGGCCAACGGCAAGTGCCACGGCGAACAGGAAGGATTCCAGCCAGGGCTTGTGGAAAAATGTGTTCACCAGCAGTACGAACAGCACCATCAGGAACGTCAGCCGCATGATCAGCATGCCAAAGCGGCGGGTGCCGAGCTCGAACGACGTCGGTGCGGCGGGACGGGAAATGCTGTCGGCGATATCGCCGATGGCGGTGGCAACGCCGGTCTTGACCACCAGCATTCTGGCGCTGCCGCTGATAACCGAGGTGCCCATGAACACCGCATTGGTGGCTTCCTGCAATTCCGTAGCGGTATCCGGTGGCATGCCCGGCTTCTTTTCCACCGGATAGGACTCGCCCGTCAGCAGTGCCTGCTTGACGAAGAAGTCGTGGGCTTCGAGCACTCTTCCGTCCGCCGGGATCAGGTCGCCGGCTTCGAGCAACACGACATCGCCGGGAACAACCCTGCTCACTGCCATTTCCTGCGACTGGCCGTCGCGCAGGACGGTGGCATGAAGGGATACTGACAGTTTCAGTTTCTCCGCAGCTTTGCTGGCGCGATATTCCTGCACGAAATCCAGCGCCACGCTCAGCAATACGATGCAACTGATGATGAAGAAATTGGTGGTTTCGCCCGTGAAGGCGGAAATCGCGCTGGCGGCAAGCAGGATGACGACCAGCGGATTCCTGAAACGGGCAAGGAACTGTAGCAACAGGGATTGGGGCGGGTGCTCGCGGAACAGGTTGGGGCCGAATCGGGCCAGGCGTGCCCTGGCCTCCGCGACGGACAAACCCGCCGTCCTTGCCGGCAAGGGATCGAGCCACCACGGCCGAAATGTCGGCTCCATCGGCATTCCGGCATCCACCGATCAATCCGGCATGGGATAGTGGTAGTAACGGGCATTCAGGTAGCGTGTAACCGACGCGATATCTTCGTTGCTCCAGCCCAGCTTGCCGAGTTTCTGCCAGCGGCGTACTTCCCGGCGCAGGCTCTTCCAGTCCGCCGCCTGTTTCCTGTCCCGCCAGTGCACCTGGCTGTCGTGGCAGGCGATGCAATGCGTCGCATACAACAATTCGCCACGCGTCGGGTCGTGCAGGGCTTGCGCGTTTGCGGCACTGACGCTGCCGAACCAGGCCAACAGCACGACAAAGATCGATCTCAGAAGCATGACAACCTCCTAACCATTCTTGCGTGTTTCAGTATACGCCGTGCCAGGTGACCGAACCACCCTGCTGCCGGGCATTTGCACAGGGCGAATTTCAGGCGGACGCCGTACGGACGAGTTTGCTATAGTTGCCGCGCATGCACATCCGACATTGAACGATGCTCCCGAGCTGACATGGCCACCGCCTTTCCACCAGGACTGACTCACGAGATCGCCGCCGCACGCCTGGCTGCCGAGGGAGCCAACGAACTGGGCACGGACCAGCGCCGCACCTTGCTGGCGATCGCAGGCGAAGTGATGCGCGAACCGATGTTCATGCTGCTGCTGGGTGCCGGCGCGATCTATCTCGCCATGGGCGACGCTCATGAGGCCATCATCCTGCTCGGTTTCGTGCTCATCATCATGGCAGTCACCGTGCTGCAGGAGCGGCGCACCGAGAACGCGCTGGAAGCGCTGCGCGACCTCTCCAGTCCGCGCGCGCTGGTGATCCGGGATGGCGTGCCGACCCGCATCGCCGGACGCGATGTGGTGCGCGACGACATCCTGGCCCTGGTCGAAGGCGACCGCGTCCCCGCCGACGGCAGCGTGCTGCAGGCGCATGAACTGGCGGCGGACGAATCGATGCTGACGGGCGAATCCGTGGCGGTGGAGAAATTCGCGCAGCGCAGCACAGTGTTTGCCGGCACCCTGATCGTGCGCGGACAGGGATTGATACGCGTGACGGCGACCGGCAGCAGGACCGAGCTTGGCGGCATCGGCAAGTCGTTGCAGCAGATCGGCATCGAAGCGTCGCCCTTGCGCGACGAGATCGGCCTGCTGACCCGGCGGCTGGCATTGTTCAGCATCGGCTTGTGCATCCTGCTGGCCCTGCTGTACCTGACTTTGCGCGGCGGCTGGCTCGACGGACTGCTTGCCGGCATTACCCTCGCGATGGGTATCCTGCCGCAGGAATTCCCGGTCATCATGATCGTCTTCCTTGCCCTGGGTGCGCGCCGCATCGCCGAACAGCGCGTGCTGACGCGGCGTCTCAACGCCATCGAGACGCTGGGCGAGACTACCGTGCTGTGCGTGGACAAGACCGGGACGCTGACCCAGAACCGCATGACGGTGACCGCCCTGTCTGTCTCCGGACGCCTGCTGGAAACGGCCGATCTCGCCGAAAACGGGCTGCCCGAGGCCTATCACGAGTTGCTCGAATATGCCGTGCTGGCCAGCGAGATCGATCCCCACGATCCGATGGAGCAGGCATTCCATCACTTTGCCCGCGAATACCTGGCCAACACCGAACATCTGCACCCGGACTGGTCGCTGGCACGGGAATACGAGATATCGCCGGAACTGCTGGCCATGTCGCATCTGTGGCGCAACGATTCCGGCAAGCAGGATGTCGTCGCCACCAAGGGGGCGCCGGAGGCCATCGCCGACCTTTGCCACTTGCCCGAGCAGGAACGGCAGCGTGTGCAGCAGGATGCGCAGGGGATGGCCGATCGCGGCCTGCGCGTGCTTGGAATTGCCAAGGCAAGGCACAGCATCCACAAGGACTGGCCGGACATCCAGCATGATTTCGACTTCGAGTTCGTCGGCCTCATCGGACTGGCCGATCCGCTGCGCCCGGAAGTGGCGGATGCGGTCGCCGAATGCCGGCGTGCCGGAATCCGTGTCGTGATGATCACCGGCGACCATCCGCGCACCGCACGGGCGATTGCCGCCCATGCCGGAATCGATGGCCGGGACCTGCTGACGGGGGATGAACTGGCCGGCATGGATAGCGCCGCGCTGGCGCGCCGCATCGCATCGGTGAATGTCTTCGCACGCGTCTCGCCGCAACAGAAGCTCGCCATCGTCGAGGCGCTCAAGTCCAATCGCGAAGTGGTCGCCATGACCGGCGACGGAGTGAACGACGCGCCGGCGCTGAAAGCCGCCCATATCGGCATCGCCATGGGCAAGCGCGGCACCGACGTCGCCCGCGAAGCAGCCTCGCTGGTGCTGCTGGAGGATGATTTCAGCGCCATCGTTGCGGCTATCCGGCTGGGACGCCGCATCTTCGCCAACCTGCGCCAGGCAGTGGTCTACACCCTCGCCGTACACGTTCCCATCATCGGCCTGTCCATCCTGCCGCTGCTGTTCGGCTTGCCGCTGGTCCTGGCGCCGATCCACATTGCCTTTCTGGAACTGATCATCGATCCCGCCTGTTCCATCGTATTCGAGGCGGAGAACGGCGGTGCCAGGCTGATGGAACGGCCGCCGCGCGCGCAGGCGGAACATCTCGTTTCCCCCCGGCATCTTGTGGTTAGCCTGGCCCAGGGCGCCTGGGTCACGCTGGGGATCGTCGCGTTCTACATGTGGGGCCTGCGGTCAGGCATGCCGGCCGAAGAGGCGCGCGCACTGGCATTCATCGTCATGATCACTGCCAATGCGGCGCTGATATTCTCCATCCGCCCCTGGCAGCAGAAATGGCGGCAGACTTTCACGCCGCCCTCTGTGGTCGCCCTGTGGGTGCTCGCCGCAACATTTGCCGGATTGGCCGTCATCACCGGCATCCCGGCCATTGCTGGCGCATTCGCATTCCGCCCGCCTGCGCTTTCGCACTGGCTGCTTGCCTGCGGCATCGGCATCGGCATCGTGTTCCTGCTTGAAGCGGTCAAGCTCGGACTCGGCAAACTGCGCCGCCCTGCCTGATCGCCCTCTCCGCCGTTACTTGCCCTCGCGCTTGCTGTTCAGGCTGATGATGAGCACACCTGCCAGCACCAGCAACGAGCCTGCGATCTGCAGCAGCGAGACGTTCTCGTGCAGGAACACGTATGCCATATAGATCGTGCTGACGGGGCCAATGGAGCCGATCAGCGAGGCGCTGCCCGAACCGATGCGGCGGATGGCGAAAGACAGCAGGAACACCGGCAGCACCGTGGAAAAGATCGCCATCGCGACGGAGAGTTCGTACACGCGCAATGGCAAGTCGAGCGCGTTCAGCGGACGCATTGCCGCGAATTGCAGCAAGCTGGCAATGCTGGCCACCACCATGGCATAGGAGGTGAAGCGCAGCGTGCCGATGCGTGCAATGGCATGCCCCGCCCCCACCAGATAGATCGAATAGGACAAGGTACTGGCGAAGACCAGCGATGCGCCCAGCACGATTCCTCCCTCCCTGGTCCCCGCGTCGTGCAGGAACACCAGCGCGATCCCCGCGTAGCACAAAGCCATCGCCGCCGTGACCATGCGGCCTATGGCGCGCTTGTAGAGCAGCGCGGAAAGGATCACCGTCATGGTCGGATAGAGGAACAGGATCAGGCGCTCCAGCCCGGCGGAAATGTACTGCAAGCCGAGAAAATCGAGAAAGCTGGAACAATAGTAGCCGATCAGGCCCAGCCCCAGCACCAGCATCCGGTCATGCATGTCGAGCGGCTCGGCATGGCGGCGCCGCACCCAGATCGCCACGCCGATGAAGAACGGTACCGAGAACACCATGCGCAAGGCGAGCAGCGTCACCGCATCGACATGATCGAGATAGGCCAGCTTGACCAGAATCGCCTTGGCCGAGAAACCGACCGCTGCAAGCAGCGCGAAAGCGATGCCGAACAGGACATCCCGCTGGTTGAAGGTGCTGCTGGTTTGTTTTGCCATCTTTGCAAGACCCTTTGGTTTATCGGCAGTGCGGGTCTCGGGCAGTAGCAACGCGGCGGACCCGCAGTTGCCCGGTTTAAACAGAAACGTCAGAACGGGTATGTGCTGCGGCTATATGCTGGCAGGACCAGCCACAGTCGCATGGATATCATCGATCCGGCAGGAATGAGTTGCTGTGCGTACATGCAGCGGAATATACGGGGCCAACGGGCAGCAAGTCAATCCGGATACGAGACCGACTTCGCCGCCGCCCGTTGCGCCAGGCCAAACACCTCAGGCTTCCATCGCCTCCGGTTCGGTCTCGGGGCAAGCATCTGAACGCGATACCGCATAGGCGTGATTCACTCGCTCGCGCAATTCCTTGCCGGCCCTGAAGTGCGGCACGTCCTTGGCGGGCAACTCAATGATCTTGCCGGTGTTCGGATTGCGCCCCTTGCGCGACAGGCGATGGAATACCCCAAAGGCACCGAAGCCCCGGATCTCCACGCGCCCTTTTTCTTCCAGCACGCTGGCTATCTTGTCCAGGATAAGGCGGACTGCCATTTCAATGTCTTTCTGGGTCAGTTCGGGATGCCGTGAAGCAAGCTGTTGAATCAGTTCTGATCGTGTCATGATGGCTCAATTGTCGAGATGAAATAAAACGGCATGAAGACAGCCGGGTGCCGGACGCTTCATCATGGGTGCAGGCATCATTCGCCCTCCGGCGCGGCACCATCCATCGCGGCAGCCTGCTCGGCCTGAGCATTCATCACGATGATGCTGATGCGCCTGTTGTGCGCACTGAACGGGTCTGCCTGGTCGAATAAAGCGGAAGAAGACAAGCCGACAACCCGAATGATCTTGTCGTCCCTCAAACCGCCGCCGACCAACGCTCGCCTGGCCGCATTGGCACGGTCCAGAGACAATTCCCAGTTGCTGTAATTTCTGGTGGTTCCCTGATAGGGCGTCGCGTCGGTGTGGCCGGTAATGCCGATCCTGTTCGGAACGGCATTCAGGGTGGTGCCGAAACGGTGCAGGATGTCCACCGCATAGGGCTGCAGAATGGCGCTTCCCAGATTGAACATCGGGCGGCTCTGCTTGTCGATGATCTGGATGCGCAAACCGTCGGTAGTGATGTCGATCTGGAGTTGGTCCTTGAAGGCGCGCAACTCCGCATGCGCTTCGATTTCCAACTCAAGACTGCGCTTCAATTCCTGCAGACGTACTCCTTCCTTGCGTTGCGCATCCAGCCGGTTCTCTTTCAATGCGGCCTGGGTCTTTTCAGGCACCGCTTCCAGTTTGGGTTGCGCATCGCCAGCCACCGGGCGATTGCTTCCTTCATGGATCAGGCTGCTTTGATCCGACATATCCTTGCCGCCTGACAAGACAACCATCAGAGGGGTCTGGAAATACTGCGCAATGGCGCGCAGACGCGCTTCGGAATTGCTTCCTAGCAGCCACATCAACAGGAAGAATGCCATCAGGGCGGTCACGAAATCGGCATACGCGATCTTCCAGGCGCCACGTGCATGCGGTTTGCCGGAGCGAACGATCCTTTTTATCACCAGCGGACGGATCTTCTGCTTGCTGCCGCCTGATTTCTTGATTTCCGGATTGACCGCTGCCATATAACCCTCATGTCGGTTATACGCAAAGACTTCACAACAGCAGAACGCCAAAAGGAATTGAGGGAATGCTCAGATCACCTGGCGGCCCCGCTGGCACTCGACTAGATGTCGAATAGGAACTTGTCCCTTAGCCCGGAAGCTTTGCGTCCCCGCCTTTCGACGGGTTTGCCCTTGCAGGCGTTGATGTTCAAATCAACGATTGCGCGTGGATTCTATGGTCAGGAGGTATGGGATGTCAAACAAGGCGGCCATTCGGCAGTTGAAACCGGTCGCCTGACGGCCCGGCACAAACCTTCGCCACCCGCTCGCCTGCAGCCGGCCTAGCCGGCCAACCCGACGTAGACATTCTGCACATCATCATCCGCGTCGATGGCCTCGAGGAAGGCTTGCACCTCTTCGAGTTCGGCATCGTTGCTGATGGTGACGGGATTCTTGGGACGGAAGCCCAGTTTGGCAGAAACGACGTTGAAGCCTTGGGCGGGCAAGGCTTTGCATACGGCATCCAGATCGGTGACTTCGGTGATGAACAGTGCGGTGCCATCTTCGTCGGCGGGCTCAAAGTCCTGCGCGCCTGCTTCAATGGCGGCAACTTCGACGTCGGCATCCTTGCTGGCGGCAGTCGCCTCGATCATGCCGACGTAGCTGAAGTCCCAGGAGACAGAGCCTTCCGCACCGAGCTGACCTTTGCGGAACAGCACGTTCATGCTCGACTTGGTACGGTTGACGTTGTCGGACAGGCATTCGACGATGACGGGGACACGGTGCGGAGCGAAACCTTCGTAAACGAGGCGTTCCAGTTGCGCGCCGCCATCGAGCAGGCCTGCACCCTTCTTGATGGCACGATCCAGCGTGTCCTTGGGCATGGAGGCTTTTTTGGCCTGCTCGACCACCAGTCGCAGGCGCGAATTCAGGCTCGGGTCGGCGCCGCCTTTGGCGGCGACCATGATTTCCTTGGCGAGTTTGCCGAATATCTTGCCCTTGGCATTCGCCGCCACTTCCTTATGTCTGGCTTTCCACTGTGCGCCCATGTCTGCTCTCTTGTGCTGTTGATCGATACGATGCCTTGCCGGGACGAATCCCAAGGCGCGCATCTTGCCCTAAGTGGGGACAGGGTTCAATCCTGACGCGACACACACAGCAGGATCATTGCGCCGGCTTCAGCTGCCAGGCGGAGTGGCATCCCACGCATTTCGACATCGTGTCGGAAAGCATGCCCAGCAGGTCGGCCTGGCTCTTCCCTTCTTCCGCGGCCTGCGCCAGGTCATCCATGTCGTGATGCACGCTCATGCCGAGGGACTTGAATGCCACCGGCAGCTTGGCCATCAGGGCCGGATTGACGTCTGCAGCCGAGGCCATGCCCGCTGCACGTGCCGACCTGGCCACCAGTTTCATGTCGCCCTGCCGGATGCCTTGCACGACCTGCTGCGATGCTGACAGCAAGCCGCGCATCTCACCTAGCACCAGGTCGCGCTCTGCCGGTGCCAGCACCACGGCGGTCCTGCCATCCGTACCTGCTGTCGTGTTCCCCCGCACAAAGAACCATGCAAACACCGATACTGTGACGATCCACAGCACTATGGCGGCCAGCGCAAGACGATTCGTAAACATATGCATCCCAAGTCTCATTGATAAGTGGCGCACCATAGAACACATCGGCCTGCCTGTCTGTGAGGATAATCACATAAGGTCTGTCAGGACACGGGCTTGAATCGTGCAACATCTTCCAGCACGCGCAGGAAATCGTCGCCATACTTCGCCAGTTTGGCCTGGCCCACACCGCTGACCTGTCCCATCTCATCCAGCGTCTGCGGCTTGCGGTTGAGGATTTCCAGCAGGGTACTGTCGTGAAAAATGACATAAGGCGGCACACCCTGTTCGCGCGCCAGCTCCATGCGCTTGGCTTTGAGCGCCAGCCACAGCGGATCTTCGTTGGCACCGGCGTAGGCTTCGCGCAGGCGCGAACCGCGCTCGGCCTTGCTGGGTTTGCGCCTGGCCGGCTCGGCATCGCGGCGCAGCCATACTTCCTGTTCGCCACGCAGCACCGGACGGGCCGCTTCGGTGAGGCGCAAGCCGCCGTAACCCTCCATGTCCACGCTGATGAAGCCGGCCGCAGCGAGCTGGCGATAGACGCTGCTCCATTGCGCTTGCACGAGTTCCTTGCCGATGCCGAAAGTGCTGAGTTGCTGATGATCGAATTGTTCGACCTTGGGTGTGACTTTGCCGAGCAGCACGTCGATCAGGTGCACGACGCCGAAACGCTGACCGGTGCGATAAACGCAGGACAGCGCCATCTGCGCGGCTCTGGTGGCATCCCAGGTATCCACGGGCGACAGGCAGTTATCGCATTCACCGCAACTGCCCGGATGTTCCTCGCCGAAATAGCGCAGGATGGTCTGGTGACGGCAGGCCGTGGATTCGCAAAAACCGAGCAGTGCATCCAGTTTCTGTAGTTCGACGCGCTTGCGCTCTTCCGGCGCATCGCCGGACAGCAGCATCTGGCGCATGGACACGACATCGCCCAGACCATAAGCCATCCATGCATTTGCCGGCAGGCCATCGCGGCCGGCACGCCCCGTTTCCTGGTAATAACCTTCCATGCTCTTGGGCAGATCGAGGTGGGCGACGAAGCGCACGTTGGGCTTGTCGATGCCCATGCCGAAGGCGACGGTGGCAACCATGATGACGCCCTCCTCGCGCAGGAAGCGCTTTTGGTTCGCGCTGCGCGTCGTCGCATCCAGTCCGGCGTGATACGGCAGGGCATCCCAGCCCTGTTCCTTGAGCCAGGCGGCGGTCTCCTCGACCTTCTTCCGCGACAGGCAATACACGATGCCCGCGTCGTCAGGATGCTCGGCTTCGAGGAAAGCCTGCAACTGCTGGCGCGCGTTGTTTTTCTGCGTGACGCGGTAACGGATGTTGGGACGATCGAAGCTGGAAACGAACCGGGTAGCGCTTTCCAGTGCGAGGCGTTCGACGATCTCGCTGCGCGTCGGCGCATCCGCCGTCGCTGTCAGTGCGATGCGCGGCACCGAAGGGAAGCGTTCATGCAATACGCTCAATGCACGGTATTCCGGGCGGAAGTCATGCCCCCATTGCGACACGCAATGTGCTTCGTCGATGGCAAACAGGGCGATGCCGTTGTCTTGTTGCAGGCGCTCCAGCAGGTTCAGGAAGCCTTCGGTCAGCAACCGCTCCGGCGCGACGTACAACAGTTTCAATTCGCCGCGCATCAGTTGCCGCGAGACTTCCCGCGCTTCTTCGGCCTCCAGGCTGGAATTGAGGAAAGCAGCCGGCACGCCCAGCTGCTTGAGCGCATCGACCTGGTCCTGCATCAGCGCGATCAGCGGCGACACCACGATGCCGACGCCACCGCGCAACAGTGCCGGGATCTGATAGCACAGCGACTTTCCGCCGCCAGTGGGCATCAGTACCAGCGCGTCGCCGCCGCTGGCCACATGCTCGACAATGGCCTGCTGCTCGCCGCGGAACGAGGCATAACCGAACGTGTCGCGCAGAATTTGATGGGCAGGACCGGAACTCATGAATAAGGTGATCAAACGAAAACGGGAGCTTACCCCGCGCAGCAGAATCCGGGTTGTCCAAATGCGCACGATGGTATGATTTCGCCAGAATAGTACACGCATCAATTTGCCGAGGAAGGTTGTTTGATGAATATCCGCACCATTGCCACCCGCCCCTTCTCCGACCAGAAACCCGGCACATCGGGCCTGCGCAAGAAGGTTCCAGCCTTCCAGCAGCCGCACTACCTGGAAAATTTCGTACAGAGCATCTTCGACAGCGTCTCTGCTCCCAAGGGATCGACCCTGGTGCTGGGCGGAGATGGGCGCTATTACAACCGCACTGCGATCCAGATCATCTTGAAAATGGCGGCGGCAAACGGTTTCGGCCAGGTGCTGGTGGGCCGCGGCGGCATTCTTTCCACACCGGCCGCCTCCTGCGTGATCCGGAAATACCAGGCCTTCGGCGGCATCATCCTGTCCGCGAGCCACAACCCCGGCGGACCGGACGGCGATTTCGGCATCAAGTTCAACGGCAGCAATGGTGGGCCGGCCACCGAAGCGGTGACCGACACGATCTTTGCCAAGAGCAAGGCCCTTTCCAGCTATCGCATCCTGGAAGCAGCGGATGTTCCGCTGGATTCGTTGTGCGAAACGACCTTGGGGGATATGCAGGTCAAGGTAATCGACCCGGTGAGTGACTATGCCGACCTGATGGAGTCTTTATTCGACTTTGCCGCGATACGTTCGCTATTGCAGGGCAGCTTCAAAATCAAATTCGATGCAATGCATGCGGTGAACGGGCCTTACGCCAGGGAGATTTTGGAAAGGCGCCTGGGTGCCGCAAGCGGCAGTGTGATGAATGCCGTGCCGCTGGAAGATTTCGGCGGCGGCCACCCCGACCCCAACCTGACCTACGCGCACGATCTGGTGGAGATCATGTACGGTGCAGATGCCCCGGATTTCGGTGCGGCGTCCGATGGCGATGGCGACCGCAACATGATCCTCGGCAAGCGCTTCTTCGTAACGCCTTCGGACAGCCTCGCGCTGCTGGCGGCGAACGCCACGCTGGTACGCGGCTATTCCGGTGGTCTGGCGGGCGTGGCACGTTCGATGCCGACCAGTGCCGCCGTGGACCGTGTGGCGCATGCACTGGACATTCCCTGTTTCGAGACACCGACCGGCTGGAAGTTCTTCGGCAATCTGATGGATGCAGGCAAAGTCACGCTATGCGGCGAGGAAAGTTTCGGCACCGGTTCCAGCCACGTGCGGGAAAAGGACGGGCTGTGGGCGGTGCTGTTCTGGCTCAACATCCTGGCGGTACGCAAGCAATCGGTGGAGATCATCGTGCGTGAACATTGGGCCAGATTCGGCCGCAATTTCTATTCACGCTACGATTATGAGGGATTGCCGACGGAGGCGGCCAATGGCGTGATGCAGCATCTGCGCGACAGCTTCGCCACACTGGCCGGCACTGCGTTTGGCAGGTATTCAATCCAGACTTGCGACGATTTCAGCTATACCGATCCGGTCGATGGCAGCATCAGCAAGGGCCAGGGGGTGCGCATCCTGTTTGGAGACGGCTCGCGCATCATCTTCCGCCTGTCCGGCACCGGCACGGAAGGGGCAACGCTGCGTGTCTATCTGGAAGCATTCGAAGCCGATGTCTCGCGCCATCCTCTCGACGCCCAGGAAGCCTTGAAGGAGCTGATCGGAATCGCATTGCATGTCTCGGAATTGCAGACCCGCACCGGGCGGGAACAACCGACGGTAATTACCTAGTATCGGACCTGGATGGGACGGCGGCTGCCACGCCCGAGGGGGTTGCAACCGCTTCGCTGCCGACCACCTGGAAGAACACCTCGCCCTGCTTGATCATGCCCAGTTCGCTGCGTGCACGCTCTTCGATGGCATCGGTTCCGCGCTTGAGGTCGCGCACCTCCGCATCCAGCGACGCATTGCGTTTTTGGGTCTGATCGTTGATTTGTTTCTGGGCTTCGACCTGCTTGCCCATGTCCCACACCTTCAGCCAGCTACCCTTCCCCAGCCAGAGCGGATATTGCAACAGCAGGAGAAGAGCAAGCAGGATGTAGGTGACGACACGCATCAGCCTAACTGGTAGTAAGCCTCACGTCCCGGATAAGAGGCGCTGTCGCCGAGGTCTTCTTCGATGCGCAGCAGCTGGTTGTACTTCGCCATGCGGTCGGAGCGGGACAAGGAGCCTGTCTTGATCTGCATCGCATTCGTCGCCACGGCCAGATCGGCGATGGTGGAATCCTCGGTCTCCCCGGAACGATGCGAGATCACGGCGGTGTAGCCGGCACGCTTCGCCATTTCGATGGCCGCGAAGGTCTCGGTCAAGGTACCGATCTGGTTGACCTTGATCAGGATGGAATTGGCAATGCCGCGCTTGATGCCTTCGCGCAGGATCTTGGTGTTGGTCACGAACACGTCATCGCCGACCAATTGAATCTGTTTGCCGAGGCGGTCGGTCAAGGCCTTCCAGCCATCCCAATCGTGCTCGCTCATGCCGTCTTCCAGGGTGATGACCGGGTACTTGTCCACCCAGGCAGCATATAAATCGATGATCTGGGCGGAAGTCAGCGTCAATCCATCTGCCTTCAGGTGATATTTCCCATCCTTGTAGAATTCGGATGCGGCGGCGTCGATGCCGATTGCCACATCGGCCCCCGGCACATAGCCAGCGGCTTCGATGGCTTCGACGATGACCTTCAGCGCTGCCTCGTTGGAGCCCAGCGCTGGCGCAAAGCCGCCTTCGTCACCAACGGTGGTAGTCAAACCGCGATGATGCAGGATCGATTTCAAGGCATGAAACACTTCTGCGCCGCAGCGCAGTGCTTCACGGAAGCTCTCGGCGCCAACCGGAATGATCATGAATTCCTGGATGTCTGCACCGCCAGTAGCATGTGCACCGCCATTGATGATGTTCATCATCGGCACCGGCATCTCCATGCGTGCAGCACCGCCAAGATAACGATACAGCGGCAGGCCGCTCTCTTCTGCCGCAGCGCGTGCCACCGCCATGGAGACCGCGAGAATCGCATTCGCACCGAGGCGCGATTTGGTATCTGTTCCGTCCAGTTCGATCATGGTCTGGTCAATGAAAGCCTGCTCGGCGGCATCCAGGCCAATGATCGCTTCAGCGATTTCCGTGTTCACATTTTCAACAGCATTCAGCACCCCCTTGCCCAGATAGCGCTTCTTGTCGCCATCGCGCAATTCGATCGCTTCTTTCTCCCCGGTGGAAGCACCGGACGGCACAGCTGCACGCCCCATGACGCCCGATTCCAGCAACACGTCCGCTTCTACGGTAGGATTGCCACGGGAATCCAGTATTTCACGCGCTACTACATCAACGATTGCACTCATTCTTATTCTTCCTTCACTCACACACTTTTCAAGTTAACGTTCTCTTCGATAAAACCGTGTTGCTTCACCAGTCCATCCAGCGCCTTGAGCGTCTGCAACAGCGTTTGCAGATGCCCCAGCGGAAAGGCATTCGGCCCGTCCGACAGCGCCTTTGCAGGATCGGGATGGGTCTCCATGAACACCCCGGCCACGCCGGCCGCGACTGCAGCCCGAGCCAATACCGGCACGAATTCGCGCTGGCCGCCGCTCGCCGTACCTTGCCCGCCGGGCAATTGCACCGAGTGAGTGGCATCGAACACCACCGGACATCCGGTATTGCGCATGACGGCCAGCGAACGCATATCCGAGACCAGATTGTTGTAGCCGAATGATGCTCCGCGCTCGCACACCATGATGTTGTCCGCGCCGCTCACTTCGCGCGCCTTGTCCACCACGTTCTTCATGTCCCACGGCGACAGAAACTGGCCTTTCTTGATGTTGACCGGTTTGCCCGCCTTGGCCACGGCATGGATGAAATCGGTCTGACGACACAGGAATGCGGGCGTCTGCAGCACGTCTACCACGGCAGCAACAGGAGCGATCTCGTCCTCGGTATGCACATCCGTCAACACCGGCACGCCAATCTGCATCTTGACCTTTTCCAGTATCTTCAAACCAGCTTCCATGCCAAAGCCGCGGAAAGTCTTGCCAGAGCTGCGATTGGCTTTGTCGTAGGAGGATTTGTAGATGAACGGGATTCCGAGCTGCTGACAAATCTCTTTCAGCTGGCCCGCAGTGTCCAGCGCCATTTGCTCCGACTCGATCACGCATGGACCGGCGATCAGGAACAACGGCTTGTTCAGGCCAACCTCGAACCCGCACAATTTCATGCTGCCTCCTTATGCTTGACGGCAGCCTCGACGTAGGCCTTGAACAATGGATGTCCGGCACGCGGTGTGGAGGTGAACTCCGGGTGGAACTGCACGCCGACGAACCAGGGATGCATGCTTTGCGGCAGCTCCATCATCTCCGGCAGATCCTCTGAAGGGGTGCGGGCAGAAATGATCAATCCGTTTTTTTCCAGCGCAGGGACGTAATGGTTGTTCACTTCATAGCGATGACGATGACGTTCGTTCACTTCATCGCCATAGATACGCTGTGCCATGGTGTTTGGTTTGATCGGACAACGTTGGGAACCGAGGCGCATGGTGCCACCCAGATCGGAGTCTGCGCTGCGCTTGGCAACCTTGCCATCGCGGTCCAGCCATTCGGTGATCAATGCCACAACAGGATGTTCCGTTTCCAGGTTGAATTCAGTGCTGTTGGCATCCGCCATGCCGGCAACATGACGCGCATATTCGATCACCGCAAGTTGCATCCCCAGGCAAATACCGAGATAAGGTATCTTGTTCTCGCGCGCATAGCGAATCGCAGCGATCTTTCCTTCGGTGCCGCGCACGCCGAATCCCCCCGGAACCAGAATCGCATCTAGATCCTTCAAGCACTCCGTTCCGTCGTTCTCGATCGCTTCAGAATCGAGGTACTCGATATTCACGCGCGTGGCGGTATGGATACCTGCATGACGCAATGCCTCGATCAACGATTTATAGGACTCGGTGAGATCAACATACTTGCCGACCATACCGATGGTGATCTGGTGTTGCGGATTCTCCTGCGCCTTGATCAGGTTCTGCCACACGGTCAGATCAGCGGGCGGCGCATTCAACGCCAGCTCTTCGCAAATGATGCGATCCAGTCCTTGTTCGTGCAGCACTTGCGGCACCTTGTAGATGCTGTCCACATCCCACATCGAGATCACGCTGTCTTCTCGCACATTGGCGAACAGCGAAATCTTGGCGCGCTCATCATCAGGAATGCGGCGGTCCGCACGGCACAGCAAGGCGGTCGGGAAAATACCGATTTCGCGCAGTTTCTGCACGCTGTGCTGGGTCGGCTTGGTCTTCAGTTCGCCGGCCGTGGCAATATAAGGAACCAGCGTCAAGTGGACGTAGGCAACCTGGTGGCGCCCCATACGCAATCCCATCTGACGCGCGGCCTCCAGGAACGGCAGTGATTCGATGTCACCCACCGTGCCGCCGATTTCCACGATGGCCACATCCGCCTTGCCTTCATGCGAAGCCGCAGCACCGCGCTCGACGAAGGCTTGTATCTCGTTGGTGATATGCGGGATCACCTGTACCGTCTTGCCCAGATATTCTCCGCGCCGCTCCTTGCGGATCACGCTCTCGTAAATCTGTCCGGTGGTGAAATTGTTGGCCTTGCGCATCTTGGCCGAAATGAAACGCTCGTAATGCCCCAAATCCAGATCGGTTTCAGCACCGTCTTCAGTGACAAAAACTTCGCCATGCTGGAACGGGCTCATCGTGCCTGGATCGACATTGATATAGGGATCGAGCTTGAGCATCGTGACCTTGAGCCCGCGCGATTCGAGGATGGCCGCAAGTGAAGCGGCGGCGATGCCTTTTCCCAAGGAAGAGACAACGCCGCCGGTAATGAATATGTACTTTGTCATGGAATGCGATTGTATCGCAAAACAGGTAACCCCTCAAAGGAAGAAGCGCATCAAGCAATGCGAACTGGCGCCGGGTGCGCATTCACGCCCGTAAATACCTGCACCGCTCTTCCGACGCGAGCCTTAGCGCTCGCATGAAATCTGACGATGTGGATTTTTTCTCTGGTCCGCCGCGGCAAAGCTTGCGAAGCATGGGGATGCCCCCCCAAAGCAAAAGACCCCGCCTTTTGGGCGGGGTCTTTCACTTTGTAAGGAGTCTGACGATGACCTACTTTCACATGCGGATGCACACTATCATTGGCGCGAAGTCGTTTCACTGTCCTGTTCG
>MLJW01000187.1_pt1 | contig 52422 bp, 45 predicted proteins | sample 888231 | NCBI WGS metagenome assembly MLJW01 (sample SAMN05788063, study PRJNA343431) | mine drainage metagenome | isolation source: sample collected from the inflow into an acid mine drainage treatment plant... | place: Germany: Lusatia, lignite mining district
TGTCCTGAAGCTCACAGGAGCATCACCGCGGTTTCCTCCCTTGGTGCTTGTCAGACGCCTGCCCGCATAGGGTTGCGGTATCATCATGGCTACGTGTTTGAGGGCAGGCATCTGACAACCCTTAACAACTGCTGTCGGTTGGCCTGTTGGTACTAGGCGTCTCAAACTCGGCCGAAGCGGCCGTCATTGCCAGAATTGCAATGCGTCCGTTGAACAGTCAAAAGCGGACTGCTTTGAAGTTAAATTGCGTCTGTGCCTACCATTAACTATTATGCCCACGAGAGTTTCTCTCGTAGTAACTGTTAACCATTCCCTAAGGAGTCACAATGGATTTAAGAGATTTTGTTTCCGAGACGCTCACGCAGATTGTGGAAGGCGTCAAAAGTGCGCAGAGCAAAGCGGAAGAGTCGGGAGCAAAGGTTAATCCCCACCTTAGGACATCATTTGAGCAGGCGGGTAAACTTGGTTTCTTACAGACAGGTGGAGACGGATTCGCACAAATCGTTCAATTCGATGTCGCCTTGACTGTTACAGAGGGTACCGGAACCAAAGGCGGAATTGGGGTATTCGCTGGGGCCATTAATATTGGTAGCAGCGGCCAGTCACAAAGTGAAAGTTCATCGGTAAGCCGAGTTAAATTCAGTGTCCCACTTTCGCTGCCAAAATAGATGGTGCCAATGGCTAACCCTTCATTCCACCGGCTCAGCGCGAAAATCGTGGCAGGCTGGTGAATTCAGACGAAATAATTGTTGGTGACGAACATGTGGCTACTAAACAAGCTATTTACCCACGGGGATCAACCGACGCCACGGTTCGCATTCCAAGGCACTGTAAATTGGATGCGCGGCCTAGCAATCCTTACAGAGAACCAGTTCTCGCACGAAGACCTTAGGCCGTTCTACCAAGCTGTTCAGAGACGAGGCACCAACGAGGTAGCTGACGCACTAGCCTACGAATGTCTCACCATGTCCTTGCATAATGTGAGTGCAATCGACAGCATGGAGGAAATTGAAAACCCATATCCTGTCGTTCGCTCTGCAATCATTGCTTGGTACTACGCAACATATTATGCGGCAAAGGCAATGCTTGCCGCGTCTTCTGGCACAGATCCACAGACACATGCAGCTGCGGGGAAGATTTGGCAATCGGAACTTGTTAATGCTCATCTGGCAAAGCCGCCGTTTGATTTCAGCATTTCAGACATAACGCCTTCCCATGTGCAGGAGGTGATAGCCAATCTGAGGGGCGGCAATGCACATGACCTTAACGCCGAACCAACAGATTGTGAAATGGCGCTTGGTGCGGCCTTTTCCTACCTAAAGGGTACAGCCGAATATGAACAATGGCGCCTCGAAGAACAAGTCAAGGATAGTGCCGCGTACAAGCAGGGGGGATTCAACAGCTTCCGTTCTAACGCCGCGAAGGCGCTGAGAGACGCAAAGCTCGGACCTGCTCACGTGAATTTTCTGGTTCAGGCTTTTCGCTACCGAGGAAAGGCGAACTATCGAGATGCAATCTATCTGTCTTACGGCAGGGATGACAAGGATCGGCTGCGTCAATTTGTCACCGATCTTAGAGCTGTAAGTGGTGCATTTTCGCTAATGGCTGCCCATTACGTCTCAAAACGAGTAGAGAGAAATGATTGGGGACTCTTCGTCGCAGACATCATGGAGTTTGCAAAGTTTGATCTTCCTTTTGATTTGGCCGAAATTTAGCCCTTCATTGAAACCTAGCGCATGAAGCCGCGTTAGGCCACTTGAACTCGAGCGTAGACGTCTGTTTTGGTCGACTAAGTAGTCAGATTTGAATGCACGATGAGTGGCAAACAAAGGCCGAGGTCCAGTCATCAGTGCGGACATAACTACACGCTTGAATTACGGCCGCCGTGTTCAACTAAGCAGACTTAATGACGAACGATTGCGTCCATATGTGCGACTTAGTAGTATGCGGACAGGTCAACACATAATCGAATCTGCGTGAAAAGCCGCGCAAGTCGATTACCTTTACATTAGCTGTAGAAGGGACAGTCGGCATGAAGATATACGTTGTAAGATTAAATCCCGATACTCGCGGGTGTTTGCCATATTCAAAACATCCTACAGCCGAAGAATACCGGAGCATTCACGAAATCGCTCCAATGGATGGGTTTCATGAAGCGGTGAATTTTCTTCCGGAGAATGGAATTGTTAGAGGCTATCTCCCCCCACGCCACTCTGCTGGGATGCGTGATGGCGAGCCCTTCGTTCTTGTTTCGATAACTGCAAAGACAGCGAGAATTGGGGGTGACGAGATCGTTGGTATCCAAGCGGGCTGTAGGTACGAGGGGGAAACTCCAAGACGTGGCGGAACTCGCGCAACCCAAGAACTTGACCTAAGTTGGCATTATTCCTGCCCGGCTTCGATGTCAATGCTATTCGATCAGCCAATTCCAGGCGCAAGGAATATCGTCCTTGGTCAGCACGGGGGCTGGGTGAGGGGCCCGACGTTTGAAATCAAGAAGGCCGCGCAGAAGAGGCTTATAGACAATATTGGCGGCAAAATAAGCGCCGGTGAATCGCGCAAGCGGTTTGAAAAGATGCTAAGCAAAGCTGGTAAAGGCACTTCTGGCGTTCTTGCGGAGGAGTTGGAAGCGGAATCCACATTCGAATCCGATGTGATAGACGCGTTTCACAAAGACCTCACGAATGTCAGAGGAAACAGGCATCCGACGCAAAAGGAAGTGAGGTCTTTCGCGTACGAAAGAGACCCCTTTGTTGTCGCGTATGCGTTGAAGAAGGCGAACGGTTTCTGCCAAGAATGCGAGCAGGAAGGGCCTTTTGTTTCACGGGCCACGGGGCTCCCATATTTAGAGGTGCACCATCTAAAAATGCTCAAGGATGGTGGGAGTGACACGGTGGATAATGTTATTGCGCTTTGCCCGAATTGCCATCGTGCGATGCACCATGGCTAACCACGCGTCAGTCCGCTACGCGGCCTTCCGCCGCTTCACGTAGTGTTATGGATCAGCCGGATTTTGAATTAACCGGAAATTAAGCGGGTCAGCTTCGCAATTGATTCTGAACCACTTTGCAAATGGCCCATACAAGAGAGAATCAAGATGACTACTAAGCGATTCAAGTTCTCACACAATGCCGCAGACTACGAGGCATTGGGGAGCTACGGTCCTGGAAAACATTTCGCCGTCACAAAGTTTCCGCCAGGGGTGCCGCGCATGCTAAGTACATCGAGCGCCCCGAGCTGTGTTCCCGTTTTGGCTCTGGTAACCGACGTTGGAACGGAAGAAGAGTTGCGCGCCGAATTGGATATCAAGTTTCCCGGCTTCACCGATTTTGCGGCGTTCTAGGAAATGCCCTTTACATCTCCTTTCGCGAGCGCAGGTTTCCCAACCCGTCGTTGCGGGGGGCCTAGCGCATAAAGCCGCGCCAGGCCCCTGAACTCAAACGTAGGGATCAGCAAGCACTCCATGTCGAATCAACGATTTAGCGCGTCGGAGCGAGAGGCCATCTGGCTAGCTCACGAGAAGAAGTGCGCCTACACGAGAGAGCTCTTGGACGTCAGTAGCTTTCACGTCGACCACGTCCTACCGGAAAGCCTTGCTGACAACCCTACCGAGCTGGAAATTGTCAAGGCTCGACTAGGATTGCCTCACGACTTCGACATCTTCGGCTATGGCAATCTTCTTCCTTGTCGGCCAGGGGCAAATTTGCAGAAGAGCTCCGTAGTCTTGGACCCGGCGCCAATTCACTTCTTCCTTGGAATAGCGGCTAGCAAGAAGGCGTCAATTGCAGCGAATCTTGAACGCATCGAAAAGCGGAAAGTTCGCGGTAAAGCATTGATTATACTACAGCAATGTCTCGAGCGAGGTGACTTAGACGCCTCCGAAGTCGCTGGAATTCTTGAGGCACACTCGGAGGAACCTGCAGAAATTTTCCGCCTGCTTGAGGGAATGAAGTTCGCGGACAAGACAGAGGTACATGCGATCGCAAAGGCCAATATAGAAGTCCTTCGCGACCGTCCGATCCGCTTGGGGCAGAACGACCATATCGATGGCGTAACTCTGACTAATAATAGAGACGAGCAGGTTCACGTTCGTACTTGCCGCGAGTACAACGAAGCAGTCAAAGCCGACTTCTTCGCCTACACGACGTTTGACATGAAGATGGCAACGTTCTTCGAGCATCAGTGCGGTTTGCTCACTGCTTTAGAAGCGGCTGCAACACCAACGGTGAGCTTCATCGACAACCCGCGAGTCGGTGTGTTCGATCTCGAATTACTGCCGTTCTCGCTGTTCCCCGAGATTGGCGAGGAGATTCCAGACGAAGACCCCTCTGCCACGTATCAGAGCAAGGTGTCGGATGGCACGCTCGTGATCAAGAGGTTACGGCAGAATCTTCTGCAGATAGTAGCGCCAAATGGTATGGGGCATCAGCTAATCGAGGTTGCGCGAGCTGACTTCAACGGCGATGGAATCGAAGACATTCTGCTCTTTGAATACTGCTGGGCCACCACAGGAACACTCGGCTTCGGAGGCATTCGAATCTTGACGAGAAGATCGACTGACGGGCTGTTTGAATCAGTGGCGGTACCGTGATCCCTAACCCTTCAATCGAGAGGACGTGCCCCGACAAGCCGGGTCACGCCTCTCGTCCCAAACATTGACGTCCGCTTTGGTCAGCTAAGCTGCCTGATTCCAAGGCATGATGAGTTGACCGCTTTGGCCGAACACCAGCCAAACACAGCGCGCGGGACGAGAGGGAAAAAGCCAGACTTGATCGGCGCATCCCCAATTAAAAAAGGCAGCGCGCATGCGCTGCCCTTTCTTCCACCCAAACCAAGTATTACTTGATACTCGGCACCCCGCTCAGATAGCCAACCACACCCCGCTGATCCACCTTCTTGCCCAGCACATCCTTGATCGCTGCCGGGTATTGCTTCAGGTCATCGGTCGCTCCGGGATGCTGGACATTGCCCATCAGATAGAAATGGCCGTTCCAGTCATCGACCACTTGCAAGCCCGTATCCTCGGCGCCGATCGGCGCGGAAAAGATGCGGACCGGCTTCGCCTGTTTTTGGCTTACGTCGTAGGCCCAGACAAAGTTGTTCAGATGATTCCCGCTGTCCTCGCCGATGAATAAGGTGTGCAGGCTTTCCGAATATTTCAGGTTATCCGGATTCGCGATGCGGTCCGTATCGCACTTGTCGAACTCTCCATATTGCTGGCCGAACGGCTTCTTCGCGCCCGTCACCAATGCCTGGATACTGCCGGCCACCCAGTCGCTGTTGATCCTGTTTCCATCGAGGTCGCGCTCTCCGCCTTTCAGGTTCGCTTCATATACGGCACCGCAAGCCATATCCTTGGGGTCGCCTTCCAGGTTGATGTCGTCATGAGGGCGATCTTCGTTCAGCTTGTCCACCATGCTCTTTTCGACATACGACATGGCGACATACAGGCGCTTGTCGCGCGCATTGTGCGTTACGCCTTCCATCTTGGTGAATTCGCTGGTTGCTCCCAGCAGTGCGGCGTAGCGACGGCTTTCCAGGAATGCAGCCGCTTTTTCCTTGCCCGGTTTCAGCTTCAGATATTCCAGATGCGCCACTTCCTTGCCTGTTCCGGGGTACACATAGACAGGCTTGAAGTCGCTGAATTTTGCCGGGTTCGCTTTCACGTCGCCGGGGCTGGCCACTTCGAAAATATCGGAGAATCTGATCCCGCCCTGTATCAGCTTGTGAACCTCATCTTCACCGGCATGGCCCAGCGGGATCCAGCGCAACCCGGCCTTGCCGCCGTTGACCGCGGACACTTCCATCCAGATCGCCGCGTACAATGTACCCGCAGTCAGTTGTCCCGCCTTGTCGGCGACGAACATGAACATCACGGTGTCGCGTCCGTCATCGCCCATGTACACGGTACGCTTGTCCGGCATCACATCGCCCAGTTCATTTGCCAGCCTGCCCATTGCATAGTGCTTAACAAAATGGGAATGGCCTTTGTCGTCGACCGAGACCTCGAATTTGTAACCGTAGGCATAGGGATTGCTGCCGCCAGACTGCGCAGTTTTGTCCAGGGTGCCGGTGTACAGATTCATGGTCTGCAGCGGTTCGTTTTCAAACTCCTTGGCGTTCGGTTCGTATTCTTCCCCGCCCAGATGCGTGCCCCACGGCGTCATGCTGCCGGCGCACGGTGTCCATATCCCGCCGCTGGCGGACGCATCGACGTTGGCCAGGTCGACGACCTTCAGCAACCCGGTCTTCTTGTCCTGAACCACCGTTGCCTGATTGATCGCTGCAGGCAATTGCGCATATAGCTGCACGGCCGGTTTGCCCGCATCCACATTCGGCGCTTCGGTGTTGTATTCGTAGTGCGTCATCAGGTACGCCGTGTATTTGCCCTTTTGTGTGCCCAGCAAGGAGTTCGCATCCGGCGCATATGAAAAGAACGGGCCTTGGGCGACTTCGCCGTCTGCATTGGCGGCGGTGCGCTGGATCAGCTTGCCGTCCTTGTCCACGATGGCGCCTGCCTGCCAGTGACCGATCTTGTCCGATGAGCGATACAGCGCCCGGTACGTCAGCGGGAACACTTTCTTTGTACCGTTGCGGTAAGTCACGATGGCGCTGGAGCGCGTATAAAAGCTGGTGCGCTCCGCATCCGTTTCCGGTGCAGGCGTCGAAGTAAACTCCACAGTAGTTACCGCTGTTTCGGCCAGCGAAACAACCGGCATCAGCAACGACACCAGCAGCAGGGATAATTTCAGTTTCTTCATTGTTAGTCCTTGATCAGGTTCATCAGGTCGCCGATGGCGGGCCTGTTCTTGGGTAAATAGGGCGATGCCTTGTCGTGGATCGGGTTGGGCAGATTGTCCCGGCTGCGATTCGACAGCGGAGGTATGTTCCAATTGTGCTCAATGAATTTGAGTATGGATGCGTGATCGTAATAGGTGTGATCGACGTAGCCTTTCTTGGCGTGCGGAGAAATGACCAGCAGCGGGATGCGCGGACCGTCGCCGAAGAAATCGATGAACTGGACGTAGCCGGAATCGTAGTAACCGCCGCTCTCGTCGAAGGTCACGAAGATCGCTGTCTTCTTCCATAGTTCGGGGTTCTGCTTGACCTTGTCCACCACGCTGCGCAACAACTCGTCAAAGCCGGTCTCCATCGCGTAGCCCGGATGTCCGGATATGCTGTCGTAAGGAGCGATGAACGAGACGGCGGGAAACGAAGATTCGCTCTTCTGTGCATCGACATAGAACTGCTGCAGGTCCTGCAACTTCGATTTGTCCGATCCTTGCATCGTGGAAGAAAAAAATGATTGGGTATCGCACATTGCGCAATATTCCTTGTCGACAGTTTTTCCGTCGTTGCGGCCGCCGGTGTACCAACGCCAGGTCACGCCCTTGGCCGTCAAAGCATCGCCTATTGTGGGGATAGTCTGCGGCGGCAATTTGTCCTGGGTCAGTGGCAGTGCTTCCCCGGTTGGAGAGAAGGACGGGTCCAGGTTGCTCACCATGTAATAGGTGTCCGGCGCGCAGTTTCCATCGTTAAATGCACGGTACGGCAGGCGTTTCAGAAAATCGCTTATGCCCTTCACGCCGGGATTTGCGGTGTCCGAGCAGTTGACATAGGTTCCGCCCACATAGCCGTCTTCCGTATACCAGTTATTGGTGTCGGGTTGCGCATCCGGGTTCTCGATAAGCTTGGCCGGGGGAACGGCAGGTTTGCCGTCATGCGTAAAAAATGCGACGTCGGCCGTCGTGAGCGCGAGGTAATTGCCGGTCGTGCCGCCCAGTATCGGCTGGTGATAATTATCGGCAATCGCATACTCGTCGGCCAGTTGACGAATATAAGGTGCATCGCCCTGAGCCATATTGTAGAAACCCATGGCCACGCCGCCCTGGAAGGTCTTGCCGTACGCAACGGGTGCCTTTCCGTTGCTGGGGCCGATGCCGGCAGTCTCTGCAGTCCATACATACAAATCTTTTTTCCCGCCATCCACCTGCTGCCACATCTGGAAAAACCGGTGCACGGGATCGCCGGTGTGCGTGCCGTAGCTCACATATTTTGTGATCTGGAATGGTCCATTCGGCAAATCGGCCGGAAAGCGCGCATCGGGCACGTCCTTGCGCTGCCCGAAAGCACCCCAAGCATAAGGCTGGGGTAAAAATTCGTAGGCACCGGTTATATCGGGAGTCGGGACGTATTCTCCTTTGCTCTGCGCAAGGTGCTGTGCCGCCAGGCTGAAGTTCTTACCCGGTGTTCCGTCTTCATTCACGATGCCGCGCGACAACAGATTCGAGATCGTCTGGCCCTTTTTGGGGCGATATGTGGCGAACATATTGTCGAACGAGCGATTCTCCCCGACGATCACGATGACATGTTCGATAGGAGTGACGGGCTTGGGTGTTGAGGCGGCCAGTGCCGGCGATGCAATGGCAATGGATGCCAATAAACTCAGTTTGAGATGATTCATTGTTGCCTCTATATCTCGTTTCATCAGCCGTCATTCCGGCCTGCGCCGGAATGACTAGGCATGATTTTCCAGCTTAACGCGCGCCCAACACCGTCAGCGAGATCAGCTTCATCTGGTTGTTGATCTGTTCCACTTTGTTGTTGAAGTAGTTGAAGAACATCATTGCGTAGAGCGCGATGAAAATACCGAAGCCGGTCGCGTACAAAGCAGTACCGATACCGCGGCTCACTGCAGCCGGGTCGGCGGCCGCATTGCCGGAAGCCAGACTGTGAAATGCGTCGATGATGCCCAGGATGGTGCCGAGCAGGCCCAGCAGCGGAGACATGGTGATGATGGTGTCCAGTATCCACAGGCGCGGCCCAACCAGGGGCTTCTTGGCGACATAGATGGACTGCACGATAAATTCCAGCTGTTCGTTGGTGTGGTGCTCTTCCGTCGCTTTCACCACCGCGCAGATCGCCTGCGCCTGGGGGCTGGTTTGCGTCTGGAATGTATCGACTATCTGGCTGTGCAATTTCTTGTCGTGCAAATGGCTGTGCACGAAGTTTTCTACATTCTTTCCTTCCCGCAGGGTCACTGCGAAAAAGATGAGGCGTTCGATGATGACGTAGGTAGCCAGCAGCAGCACACCTATCATGAAGTACATGACCAGATCGTGAATCAGATTAAAAGACATTTCGTTTCCCGAATAAAAATGGCCGGGACAAGATTGTCCCGGCCCGGTTGCCCGATTAGAACTTGCCGCTTAGCGTTGCAAAGAATTGACGCGGAGCGCCTTCCTGCAATGTGGCGAACGCGCCTTGAGGATCGGAGGCGACAAAGCCGTTGCTGCCGATCGTGGCGAAGTAATGCGTGTTCGCCAGATTGGTGATGGACAACTGGACAGCCAGTTCCTTCATCCCGGCAACGTTCTTCTCCCTGTAACCGGTGGAAGCATTGAACAGCCAGTAGCCATCGACCTTGTTGTCGTTCGTGTAGGTGTAGTAGCGCTGGCCGGTGTATTTGCCGTCGAGGCTGCTGAACCAGCCGTTGTTCTCATACCCGACGTTGGTAGCGAACATGAGCTTGGGAGCATCGACCACCTGCTTGCCGTTCGTATGGACCAATGTCGTCCCGTTCATGTAGTCGGACTTGTATTGGGAATCATTGAAGGTCAGCGAGTTGAACCAATTCCAGTTCTGTGCCATGGACCAGACCAATGCCGCTTCCACACCCTTGCTTTGCACCGATCCCACGTTCACAAACGTGCCGGGAACGCTGATGATGCCCTGTGCCACCGCCACTTGCAGCAGGCGATCGTGGAAATTGGTGAGGTAAGCGGCCAGCGACCCTTGCAACGTATCGCCCCGGTAGCGGTAACCGACTTCATAGCTTTCCGAGACTTCGGGCTTCAGGTCGGCCATGCCGGCATTGAACGCGGCAGGCGTTTGCGAGAAAGGACCGTCCACACCCGGCTGGTATGCGCGCATGTTCTGCGAGGCGGACGCGAACATTTCGCTCATGTCATCCAGGGCGAAATTGATACCCAACTGGGGCAGGAAGGTCTTCTTTGCTGTCAGCGTGCCACCGGAGCGGTTGCCCGCCTGGCTGGTTGCGTCGATCTGCACCTTGGGCGATTTGGCGCCGAAGTTGGCCTTCAACTGCCCGTTCATCAGCGCCAGCGTATCCTGCACATAGAACTGGGTCGTTGTGGTCGTGAAGTCCTGCGCAAAGTCGGTGGCAAACGGGTTGGTCAGGAAATAGTTGGTATCGTACGGCCCCGTTACTCCGTAGTAATTGCGGGCCAGCGTGCTGTAGCTCTTTTCGTACCACAGGCCTGTATTGACAGTGTGGATTCCGCTGGTCCAGGTCAGGTCGTTCACCGTACCACTGCGGCGAATGCCGTATTCCGTAGTGCGAATGGAGATCGGCAATCCCGCACCCGTGTAAACGCCGACAGCTGCCGGCGTACCGGGCGAAGCCACATAGGGGGTATACCAGTGGCCCTGTCCCTCGTTGGTGTGCGAGTAGAAGGTAGACTTCAGGCGCAGATCGTCGCGCAATGCCAGATCGAAAGTGGTACCCATCAACCTGTCCTTGCGCAGGCCGCGAGCCAGGTAATAGGCCGCGTCCATGGGGCCCGTGCTGGGATTGATGGATGCGACAGCCGGGGAATATATGCCGTGAGCCGCATTGATCGCACCCTGCCAGTTGGGCGCATAGTTATCCCAGCCCCATCCCAGTTTCTGCTGCATATCGATCGACATGTCCTGATAGTCGGTCTCGCTGCGATTCGACGTATTCAGGAATGCGCTGATCTTGTTTTCGCCCCACATGTGTACCAGCTTGGAGTTGAACTGCTCCTGGGTTTGGGGACCCCAGCCCTTCCATTTTTCCGCATTCTGTCCGGTATAGCTGAAATAAGCCTTGGTTCCGGATTCAAGCAGGCCGGTATCCAGGCGCGCAAAGGTGCGCGTCATGCTGCTGCTGCCCATGGTTTGGTCGAGACGCATGCCGAGTTTGTTTTCCGGATCGGCCGAGTAAAACTGTACTGTTCCTCCCAGATTGCTGGTGGAGGCCACGCCCAGCGAGCCGGAGCCTTGCGACAGATCGACACGCTGGATGTTTTCAGTGGAAATTGCACGGGTGATATGCAGGCCATTGTTGTTGCCGTAACTCATGTCGCCCAATGGAATACCGTCCAGGGTAAACCCCATGTAAGTCTGTCCGAAGCCGCGCACGCCAAAACGCGTGGACCATTCATATGTACCAAATGGATCGGACGATTGGAAATTCACGCCGGGCAATTTTGCCAATACCTTTAGCGGGCTGGTGCCCGGTGCAGCCTTTTGTATATCGTCAGCAGTGATACTTTCCACCTGACGGGATTTCCCCTGACCAAACACCGAAACATCTTCTGTTTGCACCACTGCCCCATCCTCGGCAAATGCACCCGTTGCGAACACCGAAGCCAGCAAAATCACAACTGGCTTCAATTTCCAATTTTTATGTTGCATACACACTCCCTATGAGTTGATTGAAAAAACCAATTTGGTACGAAATACCTTACTGCTTGCACCCATCCATGCATCATCAGGAAAGCTCCTGTAAGAAGCCGACTTCACCGCCCTGATTGCTGCCTGGTCGAGTAACTTGTAACCGGAGGAAGAGGCGATCTCCGCCCGGATCAACTTTCCGGAACGATCCAGCTCGTACAGCACCTCGACCTCCCCCGTCATGCCCAGGTCACGGGCTGTGTCGGGATAGATTTTTTTGCGCTCGATCCGCGCTTTCACGTCTTGCGCGAATTGGCTTTCGGAATCGGCATTGCTCCTCTGTTGAGCTTGCGGCTCGACCTTCGCCGGCTGCTCGGCCTGGGTCGGCTGCGCGACCTTGGGCGGCGGTGTGGTTTCCTGGATCGCGGGAGCCGGGGCATCCGTCACCGGAACCACCTCCTTGGGCGGTTCGACTTTCTGGGGAGGGGGCTGGACCTTCTGCACCGGCTGTTGGACGGATTGCTCCGTCGCAACGGGCGCGGCCGCGAGCGTCAGGCTGATCGGTTCTTCCTGCGCGGGAATTTCCTGGTTCATCGCCAGCGTTTGCGACATCACCAGGATGAGGATCCCGGTCGCGACCGTTCCGAGTCTCGCAGCAGTCTCACGTCTATGGTAGATAGACCAGTTCATTGCCATATTCATCGCGGCCACTTATTTCTTCTTGGATGAAATGGCGATGGCTGTGATGCCGGACGACTTGATGCTGTCCATCACATCGACCAACTGTTGCACCGATACGTCCTTGTCGCTATTGATGACCACATCGACATCGCCGGACTCCTTCAATTGCTTGAGGGCGGATGACAGTCCCGCCAGCGAGTAATCGGTGCCGTCCAGTTGCACCTGTCCCGCCGGGGAGATGGTCACGACAGCGTGTTTGCGCACCTGCAGTTTGTCCGGCTGCGCCGAGCCCGGCAGAGTGGTCTTGATCCCCAGGGCGGGAATCACGTTCAGGCTGATCAATACAAAAAATACCAATAAAAACATCATCACGTCGATCATCGGGATGATTTCTATTCTGGCTTTCTTGGGTGTTTCGTCTTCGTTCCAGGCAAGCATTTTATTTACGCGTCTTCACTCAAAATTAACGACCGCGCAAATTTACTGGCGCCATATTAAAAATAAATTAATTATTTATGCTATTTATCCTTATGCGAATTTGGTGTTACCAGTTGGAAAGTTGCGATGCCAGGTTGCGAATCCCTCTTCCGGTATAATTCCGGCGCATGTCCGTACACCATTCATCCCAACCTCTCGAACTGCTCGCTCCCGCGAAGACTTCCGCCATCGGACGCGAAGCGATCCTGCACGGCGCCGATGCGGTGTACATCGGCGGCCCCGCATTCGGTGCGCGCGACAAGGCCGGCAATACGCTCGCCGATATCGCCGGACTGGTTGAATATGCACACCGCTTCCACGCGCGGATCTACGTCACGCTCAACACCATCCTGCACGATGCCGAGCTGGACGCCGCGCGCAAGCTGGCTTACGACTGTTATGAAGCAGGCGTAGATGCGCTGATCGTGCAGGACATGGGGATGCTGGAACTCGACCTGCCGCCCATCGATCTGCATGCATCGACCCAATGCGACATCCGCACGCCCGAGAAGGCGCGCTTCCTGGCCGACGCCGGCTTTTCGCAGATCGTGCTGGCGCGTGAATTGACCATCCAGGAGATCGCCAAGGTGCGCGCTGCCGTGCCTGCCGATACGGTCATCGAACACTTCATCCACGGCGCGCTGTGCGTTGCCTATTCCGGCCAGTGCAACATCAGCCATGCGCATACCGGGCGCAGCGCGAATCGCGGCGACTGTTCGCAAGCCTGCCGCCTGCCCTACACGCTGCAGGATGCGCAGGGCCGCGTCGTCGCATTCGAGAAACACCTGCTGTCGGTGAAGGACAACAACCAGAGCGGCAACCTGGGCGCCCTGATCGACGCGGGCGTGCGCAGCTTCAAGATCGAAGGGCGCTACAAGGAAGCGGCGTATGTGAAGAACATCACCGGCCACTACCGACAGTTGCTGGACGGGATATTGAACGAACGCCCGGAATTGCATGCGGCGTCCAGCGGCAAGACGAAGCTGCTGTTCACGCCGGATCCGGACAAGACTTTCCACCGCGGCGCGACCGATTATTTCTCGAATGGACGGAAGGCCGACATCGGCGCGTTCGACACGCCCACCTTCGTCGGCCTGGAACTGGGCACCGTGACGCAGGTCGGCGACAAGTGGTTCGAGATGGAGTCGAACGAAGACCTGGCGAATAGCGACGGGTTGAACTACCTGCACAAGCGCGAGGTGATCGGCTTGCAGGCGAACGTGGTCGAGCGCAAAGGCAAGGTTTGGCGCGTGTATCCGAACGAGCCCATGCACACGTTGCACGGCTTGCGCCCGGGGCTCGCGATCAGCCGCAACCGCGACCATGCGTGGGAACAGGCGCTCACCAAAAAGTCCGCCGAGCGCCGCATCGGTGTGGACGCCGTTTTTGCCGAGACTGCGGATGGTTTCTCCCTTACGCTGCGGGATGAAGACGGTATCACGGTCACCTCCAGCGCATCCTTCGACAAGCAGCCCGCGCAACATCCGGCAGAAGCGGAAGACAGCGTGCGCGAACATCTGGCGCGCTTCGGCAATACCAATTTTGAACTGAGCAATATCCCGTCCGTTCGGGCTGAGCTTGTCGAAGCCAGGCATGGATCGACAGCCTCAATCCATTCACCCTTCGACAAGCCTGTCCTGAGCAAGGTCGAAGGGCGCAGGGCGAACGGCTCGGAATTGAACGAACATCATGTCACCGTCAACTGGACACAACCGTGGTTCGTGCCAAGTTCGCTGGCGAACAGATTGCGCCGCGATGCGGTGGAAAAACTGGAAGCCGCACGCCTCGGCGCTTACGTGCGCCCGTTACGCAAAGCGGCAGCCGAGCCTCCGGCAAAATACCCGGAGGAATCTCTTTCCTTCCTCGCCAATGTCTACAATTCCGCTGCGCGCGCCTTTTATGCAAAACATGGGGTGAAGCTGATCGAGGCAGCCTACGAGGCACATGAAGAAGCCGGGGAAGTCCCGCTGATGATCACCCGCCACTGCATACGCTATTCACTGAGCCTGTGCCCGAAGCAGGCCAAGGGCGTGATCGGTGTGCAAGGTCAGGTGCGCGCCGAACCGATGACGCTGATCAACGGCAGCGAACACCTGACACTGCAGTTCGACTGCAGGAATTGCGAGATGCATGTCATGGGCAGGATGAAGAAGCACATCCTGAAGGCCGCTCCGCCTTCGACTGTGCCTGTCACCTTTCATCCGCGGCAACCTGAGCGGCAATCAAAGCGCTCTTTAGCCTAGCTTACATCCTTCTATTCCCGCTTTTGATAACGATGCGGGAGGATATTCTTGGCTTGGCAGCATCATTGATCCGGCACGGTGAAGTCTGAAGTCCGTTCGCCTTGAGCTTGTCGAAAGGTGAATGGGCTTCGACAAGCTCAGCCCGAACGGTGTTAACACTTCACTCTGCCGGATCAATAGTAAGATACTGGAAAGGAAACTGTCCGGGACGCCGGACATCTCGAATAACGATAAAACACAGCCAATAAATTTGATCACTACCTCCGCCACCGACAGCCAGGTTCAGCCCGAGACGGCCTTTCTCGGGCTCGCTCCTTTTCTGCGCGCAAGCATCGCCGGCACCGATCTTCGCCCGCTCGGCCAGGAGATGCTGGATCGCGCCGGCCGGAACACCGCCGATGCGGAACTTTGGTTGAACCTGTCCGTCATCGTGCAATGCTTCGGGCAACGCGAACTTGGCCTGTCCATCCAGTCCCTGGCCCTGCAGCAAAAGCGCGTCTATCGCCTGGCGGCTGCAACCCAGCCCGCAAAGTTGCGCTTGCTGATATTGTCTGTCCCGGGAGACATTTCCGAGAATACGCCCCTCGATTGCCTGCTCGAAAACAGCGACGTCGATCTGATCTTCTATTACGTTTCTCCGCATGATCCGCTGGCTTTGCCCATTCCCGAGCACGACGCCCTGTTTGTCGCCATTTGCGAATCCGACGAGAATCGCGCGACGCTCGCGGCGCTGGAACAACCGCTGGCGCATTGGCCCAAGCCGGTAATCAACAAACCGCAATTGATTCCGCCAACCGGGCGCGAAGCTGCCAGCAGGCTGTTGCAGGACGCGCCGGGCCTGCTCATCCCGCCGACACTGCATGCTTCCCGTTCAGTGCTAATGGAAATCGCGGCGGGCAGCGTCCCGCTATCCGGGCAGTTTGCAGGCTGCGATTTCCCGATCATCGTGCGTCCGGTCGGCTCCCACGCCGGGCGCGATCTCGACAGGATCGAGCGCCCCGAAGAACTCGCCGCCTATCTCGCCAAAGTGGGGAGCGAAGCATTCTTCCTCTCCCGCTTCATCGATTACAGCGGCAAGGGCGGACTGTTCCGCAAATACCGCGTGGTGCTGATCGATGGAAAGCCCTATGCCTGCCACATGGGCATATCGTCGCACTGGATGATCCATTACGTGAATGCAGGCATGTACGAAGATGCAAAAAAAAGGGAAGAAGAAGCCGCCTTCATGCAACACTTCGACGACTTTGCGCTACGCCATCGTGCGGCGCTGGAGGCGATCCACCAGCGCACCGGGCTCGACTATCTCTGCATCGATTGTGCGGAAGCCAAGGATGGACAGCTGTTCATTTTCGAGATCGACCACACCATGGTCGTGCATGCGATGGACCCGGAACAGCTGTTTCCCTACAAGCAGGTCCACATGCTCAAAGTCAAAAACGCATTCAGGGATTTTCTTTTCCGTCTGACCGGCAAATAATCGCATGCACATGAACCCACTCAACAACCTCAATTTCTCCGGCGGACCGGGCGCATTGCCCGACAGCGTGCTGCTGCAGACCCAGCAATCCATCATGGAAGTGCCGGAAGTCGGCCTGTCGGTGCTCGGCATCAGCCACCGTTCGGACTGGTTCGCCGCAGTCGTCGCCGAACTGGAGGACAATATGCGCAAGCTGCTGGGCCTGCCGGACAACTACCACGTATTGTTCATGCAGGGCGGTGCGACCCAGCAGTTCTCCATGATCCCGATGACGTTGCTGCGCGGCAAAACGTCGCCCGCGGAATATCTGCACACCGGCTACTGGAGCGGGAAAGCACTGGCCGAAGCCGGGCGCGAAGGCGGGATCCGCGTACTCTGGAGCGGCGAAGCCAACGGCTATCGCCGGCTGCCGTCAGATGAAGAACTGGCCTACTCGCCGGACGCGCCCTATTTCCACTACATCTCGAATGAAACGGTCGAAGGGCTGCAATTCCACCGCGTGCTGGGCCGGGACGATGTTCCCCGCGTGTGCGACATGTCGTCGGATTTCCTGTCGCAGCCCTGCGAGGCCGAGCGCTACTCGCTCATCTATGCCCATGCACAGAAGAACATCGGCCCGGCCGGTGTGACTGTGGTCCTGGTTCGGGACGAGTTGCTCGGCGATGCGCCGACCGACCTCCCCGGATTCCTGGACTACCGCAGCCAGATCCAGGCTCATTCCATCTTCAACACGCCACCTGTGTTCGCGATCTACGTCGTGCTGCTGATCACGCGCTGGCTGCTCAATGACATCGGCGGCTTGTCGCGCATGGCCGAAATAAACCGGGACAAGGCCAAACTGCTGTACAGCGCGCTGGACAGCAGTGACGGCTTTTATCGCGGAAGAGCCGAAGTGAAGGACCGCTCCCTGATGAATGTCACATTCAATCTACCCGACCCGGAAATTGAAAAGCGATTCCTTGCTGATGCACAGAGTGCCGGATTCTCGGGCCTGGCCGGCCACCGGTCGACCGGCGGCATTCGCGCGTCCATCTACAATGGCCTGGCACTCTCGGCCGTTGAGCAACTGGTGGGTTTCATGGAAGACTTCAAGCGTAAACAGGACCGATAACAACTATCCAACGGCATGGATCAGGCGGGCGTCAAGCCCGCCACTCACCGGGCGAACTATTTCCGTTTTGCCAGTTTGTCGCGATGACGCTCCTGACGATCCTTTTTCAATTCGCGTTTGTCATTGCGACGATCGGCGCGATCCTTGTTCAAGCCATGATTGTCTCTTCTGAGACCGGCGTTGTCCCTGCCCAGTTCTTTGCGTTCCCTGGCTGCGCCGGCAGTGTTGCCCTCGCGTTTGTCCTGACTGAGTTCGCGCCGATCCTGGTTGCGTTCGCGAACATCGGCATTCTTTTCGCGCGTATCCTGCCGCATATCCCGGTTGTCTCTGGTGATGTCTCTCTTGTCCGTGCGAATATCCCGTGTATCCTGCTTGATATCGCCCTCGGCAGCGTGAGCCACGGGCAGCATGGACACAGCCAATGCAGCGCCCAAGGCAGCGAGCAGGGCTTTTGACTTATACATGTGAATTCCTCCTGTTATTAGCGGATTGAAAACCGGTGTTGCGTGGCAGATAACGTGCTGTCCGGCCGCATCGTTGACAGTGCAACTGTCACGCTGCACAAGCAACGAATTGAATCGATACGATCAGAACTTGAAAATAACACCCGCGGAAAGCAGCGTCAGTTTCGTCGTACCGGTCGTATTGGCATCTCCGACCGTACCCAGATCCTCATATTGGGCGCGGAAAGCGATGTCTTTCCTGAAGTCGTACTGAACGCCGGCACCAACGGCCAGATTGGTTGTCGTGGAAGAACGGGATGTCGCAGACAGCTTGAAATCAGTGCGGGCAAGGCCGACCTTTCCGATCACCGAAATATCCCTCCACACCGGGAAGGTGCCGATTCCCGAAGCCTGCAGGCCGCTGGCTCGCCAATCTCCCGCCGGACCTCCGGTACTGGCATTGCCGTAATCGGCATAACTGACTTCCGCGCTCCACATCGGAACGAATTGATACCCTCCGCCTACCCTGAACGCGGTGGAAGTGCCGCTGCAACTCCCGACCAGTCCGTTATTGCACGCATCACCTTCGTTCGTTTGTCCCAGGTCAAGCGCACCGTAGAACCCCTCGGCCATGGCCTGCGGAAGTGCCATTCCATAAAGCACGGCCAACACCAGAACTTTCGCTATTCCGCTCATGTCGATCTCCTTGTGTAATTGATATACGACCCACGAATCCCATGCCAGCCGCATTGGCAAGTGCCTTGAACCGCATGCGGCAGGATTCACCCGCTTACTTTGACATCCGTTAGACTGACGTTCCGTGCGCTATCGAACATCGTTTGCAGCCAGCCTGGGTAGCGATTGAATGGAGATTGTCGGTCGCCTGGCAGGCGTGAAAACGCCGTTCCTCAAAGTACTTCCGGGAAGGCAGGCAGTCAATATGTCCGGCGGCTAACATTTTTTTCATCACCATTACTCACCAGATCTTGAAAGGGACTTATCGCCATGAAATATCGACTATTGGGAAATACCGGACTCTATGTGTCCGAACTGTGCCTGGGCACGATGACTTTCGGTGCAAAGGGGTTCTGGGAGGTCATGGGCGGCCTGCAGCAAGCTGAAGTCGATCTGCTGGTACGCGAAGCATTCGATCAGGGAATCAATTTCTTTGATACTGCCAACGTCTACTCGCTGGGGGAATCGGAGAAATTGCTCGGGCAAGCGATCAGGAACAACGGCTTGCCGAGAGACGAGATCGTGGTCGCCACGAAATCCACCGGCATCATGAATGAATCTCCCAATGGGCGCGGCCAATCGCGCTTTCATATCTTCAACGAAGTCGATGCGAGCCTCAAGCGGCTGCAGCTGGATCATATCGACCTCTATCAACTGCACGGCTTCGACCCGCTTACGCCTTTCGAGGAATCTTTGTCTGCGCTGAACGATCTCGTGAAGTCAGGAAAGGTTCGGTACATCGGCCTGTGCAATATGGCAGCCTGGCAAATCATGAAGGCCTTGGGGATTTCCAGACTCCATCACTGGAATGAGTTTGTGAGCGTGCAGGCCTATTATTCGATTGCCGGCCGCGATCTCGAACGCGAAGTGTTCCCTTTGCTGCAGGACCAGAAACTGGGGCTCATGGTGTGGAGTCCGCTGGCGGGCGGCTTCCTGTCGGGTAAGTTCAAACGCGATCAGGTTGCCCCGCAAGGCTCGCGCCGAGCCAATTTCGACTTCCCGCCGTTGAACAAGGACAAGGCATACAGCTGTCTGGCTGCGATGGAACCGGTCGCAAAGGCGCATGGCGTATCCGTTGCGCAAGTCGCATTGGCGTGGATCTTAAGCAAACGGCAGGTTTCGAGCATCATCATCGGCGCGCGCCGGATGGAACAGTTGAAGGACAATCTTGCATCCTCGAAACTGGTTCTGGCTGAAGCGGAATTAAAGACGCTGGATGAGGCAAGTGCGCTGTCACCGGAATATCCGGGATGGATGCTCGCATTCCAGGGGCAGTATCGCGCCACGCCACCGGTGAAGGAATAACCGCCACGAGGTCAAGGCGCTGCATCTCACAGCAACGTCTTGACCTCCCCCATCCATGCCTTTGCAGCCTTGAATCCGGACAACGGCTCTTCCGAATCGACAGAGGGCCAGCGGCGTTGCATCTCCCGCAGGATGTTACTGATTTGCCACATTGTCTCATCCAGCAGCATCCGCGCATCAAAGCAGGCTTCGGCATCCCCTTCCAACCCGAACAGCTGGTTGTCTTCCACATAGGGATTCAGCCCGGCATCGATGATTTCCATCTTGAGGTTCGACATGCGCTCGTCGATAAAAGCACAGGCCGGGATCTTCACATCGCATTCTTTTCGTGCTTTTTCCCAGTCAGAGAATATGTGCGAAATCCGGGTCATCTTTTCCAGCGCAGCCTGCATGTCGATCTCCGAGCAGGGCGGTGCCTCGACTTCATCCTGATAAAATATCTTGAGGCAGGGGATCAGATTCCTGCCGTATCGACGCAGGTTCAGCTTCAGGATCGTTTCCAGCCTGGACCAGCTGTATGCGTCGTTATCACTGCCATACCGGCTCGCCACGATCTCGGCCACCGCAATGATCTGTGCGAACTGAGCTATCTCGCCTGATTTCAATCCTCGCGGATAACCGCTGCCATCCAGGCGTTCATGATGCTGCAAGACCGCATCCAGCACCCTTTTCCGGTATTCCGGATAAGTCTTCAGGATCATCCAGCCGGTCACGGAGTGAACGTAAAGATGGCGCCGCTCCGGCTCCGACATCTTATATCCCCGCTCCAGCAATTTTGGATCGAGGTGCAAAAGGCCGATGTCGTGCAGCAATGCCGCAGTGGCAAGGTCCTTGAGCTGGTTCTTGTCCATGTGGACCTTCATGCCGATATAAATGCTGACCAGCGCCACGAAAATGCTGCGCTTGAACAGCTCGATATTAGTCTCGCGCATGACCGTCAGCTTGAATGCGATGGCAGGGTTCAGCGGCACTTGCTTCAACACGGATGCCAGCGTCTGCCCGTCCGATTTTACGGACTGTATCAGGGCCAGCTGTTTATCCTCCTGCATCATCCGTGTCGCCTGTTCCACGAGGCTCGCACCATTGACGGCGTCTTCGACAGTCAGGCTCTGATCCAGCGGAGGAACGAGCTTGTGCTGGAGCAGGCGGTCATATAGCGCGCTGTTGATCTGCATGCCCGCGCCGATCAGCTTCATCCCGGTGGAGGTGTAAATCTCGCGGTTGGCGACAATGGAACGAGTATCCCCCAGATGGGTCACGCTTTGCAGGTAGTGCTTGTCGCTCAGCTGGCTTTCGGCGAGGGCTTCTATATCATTCATAGGGTCGTGAAAAGTACAAATGTCCTGTCTTATTGAGCTTTCCAAAATACATGGCGAGTTGCCGGCATCACACTGCGGCCACCCGGTTCAAAACGCCGATTGAAGTGCGCCGTTGCCCGGTCAACGCCACGCGAAAATGAAGTGCTGATGGGGTCCAACAGATAAAGGCCGAATGAAATTCGGCTGAAGCTTCTGCAACGCCTGAAGTCTGGAATGCGGGACGGGATCATCCTGGAGAACATGTCTTTACAATATTTTTCTAGTTATCGCTTGCATGAGTTCCGGCAATTCGCACGACTTACCTGGAACCCCCTCCTCAGTGCATCCTACGCCCCTCAACTTCGTTTGCAAAGCAATTCGACTATTACCTGCATGGCGAGCAAATCTTTCCGGAACGCCGCGGGGCGGACAAACCTCAGGCGTCAGGCGGCCGAAGCAAGGGTCAGATTATCCCTGCCAGCCAAAGCCTCAGTCTGAGTCCCGGCCCGGTGGTATAGCCGACCTCGACAAAGCGTATCTTCCCGTCGGGCGCGATGATGAAGCTGGCAGGGACCGCGTGTACTCCCCACGCGCTGGAGATGCTGCCGTCGGGATCATTCATCACCGGAAAATCGATGCCCTGCTCCCGCATGTACCTGGCGACCTCTTCCGGCTTTCCGCTTTGCATGGCGACGGTGATGATGTTCGGATGATCGTGCGCGATGGCAACGATGGAATTCTGTTCGGCCCGGCAGATCGGGCACCATGTCCCCCAGAAATGCACCAGCACCGGCTGTGCCGGATGCGCGGGCAAGACATAGGGTTGTCCCGACAACGTGACGCCCTGCAAGGCAGGCGCCGCGCCGCTGATCATGTCGCGGTGCTGCCAGGTGCGGATGCCGGCGACCACAACGACGAACAGCAATATATTGACGGCAAGGTTGCGCCATTTTGCCTTGCGCGGTTTGCTGCCGGTGTCGTTTGTCATATTGATGTGACCGTGAAAATGGCGCCGCCGCTCCGGGCCAAGCTACTCGAAATCGCCCCACGCGCTTTTTGCGGTACCCCTGGTTCCGGATTCGAAGCGCTCGATCTCGCGCCGATCGCGTTTGGTCGGCCGGCCCTTGAACGTCGGTTGCGGCAGCGCCTTGAGATTGGCGGCGATCTCGGCGCGGCGCGCACGGCTTGCATCGCTCTCGCGGTAAAGCTTCTGCGCCTCCGATGCGGGACCCCGCCTGTTGGAAAGTCCCAGCACTTCGACGTCGAAATGATATTGCCCGAGGCGGATGACCAGGTGGTCGCCCACGCCGATGGCCTTGGCCGGTTTGATGCGGGCCTCGTTCATCGTCACCCGGCCGGCTTCCACCGCGTCGACGGCGAGGCTGCGCGTCTTGAAAAAACGGGCCGCCCACAGCCATTTGTCGATGCGCAACTTGTCGTTGTCGTCACTCATTTTTCGGCAACACCGCAAGAGACCTTCATGTCAGCCCCCAAGCATGAAACAGGAAGTCCCTATTTCACGCAGTCCACGTAGTATATGCAATCGCCGTTGTCTTTCTCCGCGACGAGTCCGTGAATATCGGTCTCGAAACCCGGGAACCGCCGGTTGAAATCCCGCGCGAACTTCAGGTAATCGACGATGGTCTTGTTGAAGCGTTCGCCCGGGATCAGCAGCGGGATGCCCGGCGGATAGGGCGTAAGCAGCACGGCCGTGATGCGCCCTTCCAGGTCGTCGATGGCCACGCGCTCGATCTCGCCGTGCGCCATCTTTGCGAACGCGTCGGACGGTTTCATCGCCGGTTCCATGCTGGACAGGTACATCTCGGTGGTCAGGCGCGCCACGTCGTTGGCCTTGTAGATGCCGTGGATCTGGTCGCACAGGTCGCGCAAGCCGATCTTCTCGTAGCGCGGATTCTTGGCGATGAATTCGGGCAGCACGCGCCATAGCGGCTGGTTCTTGTCGTAGTCGTCCTTGAACTGCTGCAGCTCGGTCACCATGGTGTTCCAGCGACCCTTGGTGATACCGATGGTGAACATGATGAAGAAGGAGTACAGGCCGCATTTCTCCACCACGACGCCGTGCTCGGCGAGATACTTGGTGACGATGCCGGCCGGGATGCCGCTGTCGGCGAAGTCGCCGTCCACATCCAGCCCCGGCGTGATGACGGTGGCCTTGATCGGGTCGAGCATGTTGAAGCCCTCGGCCAGTTTGCCGAAACCGTGCCAGCGGTCCTCGGTGCGCAGCACCCAGTCTTCGCGCTCGGCCATGCCCTCCTCGGACAGGTAGTCCGGTCCCCACAGCTTGAACCACCAGTCCGCACCCCACTCCTCGTCTACCTTGCGCATGGCGCGGCGGAAATCGAGCGCTTCGGCAATGGACTCTTCTACCAGCGCGGTGCCGCCGGGCGGCTCCATCATCGCGGCCGCCACGTCGCACGAGGCGATGATGGCGTACTGCGGCGAGGTTGACGTGTGCATCAGGTAGGCCTCGTTGAAACAGTCGCGGTCGAGTTTGCGCGACTCGCTGTCGCGCACCAGGATCTGCGAGGCCTGCGACAGGCCGGCCAGCAATTTGTGCGTGGATTGGGTCGAGAAGATCATCGATTCCTTGGCGCGCGGGCGGCCTCGTCCGATGGCGTGCATGCTCTTGTAGAAATCGTGGAATGCCGCGTGCGGTAACCAGGCTTCGTCGAAGTGCAGCGCGTCGATCTTGCCGTCCAGCATCTCTTTCAGCATCTCCACGTTGTACATCACGCCGTCGTAGGTGCTCTGCGTGATGGTCAGGATGCGCGGCTTCTTGGTCTTGTCCTTGATGAATGGGTTGGCGTCGATCTTCTTCTGGATGGTCTCCGGCTCGAACTCGGATTTCGGGATGGGGCCGATGATGCCGAAGTTGTTGCGCGTCGGCGTCAGGAACACCGGCACCGCGCCGGTCATCATGATCGCGTGCAGGATGGACTTGTGGCAGTTGCGGTCCACCACCACGATGTCGTCCGGTGCCACCATCGAGTGCCACACGATCTTGTTGGAGGTGGAGGTGCCGTTGGTGACGAAGAACAAATGATCGGCGTTGAAGATGCGCGCCGCATTGCGTTCGGAAGCCGCGACCGGACCCGTGTGATCGAGCAGCTGGCCCAGTTCGTCCACCGCGTTGCACACGTCGGCGCGCAGCATGTTCTCGCCAAAGAACTGGTGAAACATGCGCCCCACCGGCGACTTCAGGAACGCAACGCCGCCGGAGTGGCCGGGGCAGTGCCACGAATACGAACCGTCCTGCGCGTAGTCCACCAGCGCGCGGAAGAACGGCGGCGCCAGCGAGTCCATGTACGACTTCGCTTCGCGGATCATGTGGCGTGCCACGAATTCCGGCGTGTCTTCGTGCATGTGGATGAAGCCGTGCAATTCGCGCAGGATATCGTTCGGGATATGGCGCGAAGTGCGCGTCTCGCCGTAGAGATAGATGGGGATGTCAGCGTTCTTGAAGCGGATCTCTTCCACGAACGCACGCAGCGTCCGCAGCGCGACTTCCGTTTCTTCCTCGCTCCCTTCGCCGAACTCCTCATCGTCGATGGACAGCACGAAAGCAGACGCGCGGCTCTGCTGCTGCGCGAACGAGGTCATGTCGCCGTAGCTGGTCATGCCGACGACTTCGATACCCTCTTTTTCGATGGCCTGCGCGAGGGCGCGGATGCCGTGGCCGCTGGCGTTCTCCGAACGAAAATCTTCGTCGATGATGATGATGGGAAAGTTGAATTTCATGTATAGCTCCCTACAGGGGATTGCAGATTAAAGTGGCGCGGATTGTCGCAGGTTTTACAGGCGACGGGGTAAATACGACAGGCGCTATTCGCGTGGCGGATAGGGGTTCTTGAGCTGTGTGACCAGCTCGGCCAGCACACGGAGGAACTGCTGTTCGTCGCAACCCATGAGCACCGCATCTTCGAGTGCGTCCCGACAGGCCTGGCGGATCTCGTCGAGGTTCTCCTGCAGCACCTTGTTCTTCTCCACGCAGGCGATGATCTTGCCTTCCGGAGTACGCCAGACGATGTGCTCAGCCTGCGCCATCACGTCTTCGGCAGGGTGACACCGACCTGGCCCTGATACTTGCCGCCGCGGTCTTTGTAGGAGGTCTCGCACACTTCGTCACTCTCGAAGAACAGCACCTGGGCCACGCCTTCATTGGCGTAGATCTTCGCCGGCAGCGGGGTGGTGTTCGAGAATTCCAGCGTCACATAACCTTCCCATTCCGGCTCGAACGGCGTGACGTTGACGATGATGCCGCAGCGCGCATAGGTCGACTTGCCGAGGCAGATGGTCAGCACGTTGCGCGGGATGCGGAAGTATTCTACCGTGCGTGCCAGCGCGAACGAATTGGGCGGGATCACGCAGTGATCGGCTTCCACGTTCACGAACGAATTCGGGTCGAAGTTCTTGGGGTCGACGATGGTGCTGTTGATGTTGGTGAACAGCTTGAATTCGCGCGCGCAGCGGATATCGTAGCCGTAGCTGGACGTTCCGTAGGAAACGATCTTCTTGCCGTCCACTTCCTTCACCTGGTTCGGCTCGAACGGCTCGATCATGCCGTGCTGTTCCGCCATGCGGCGTATCCATTTGTCTGCTTTAATGCTCATAAAATCCGGGAAGGGTAAAGGGTGAAGGGTGAAGGGTAAATGCAGAAAGGTTCAGCACTGCACTGAAGTTACCCTTCCCTCTTCCCTCTTCCCCCTTCTCGCCCTACCCCTTCCCGCTTCTCCTTGAATTCAACGGGCGCGATTTTACCCAATTCCGCAGCCGTGTGCGGGTTTTGCTACAATCGCGCCTTATCCAAGGAACTCTGCAATATGCCGCGTAAAATCCTCGTCACCTCCGCCCTCCCTTATGCCAATGGAAGCATCCACTTAGGTCACCTCGTCGAGTACATCCAGACCGACATCTGGGTCCGTTTCCAGAAGATGCGCGGCAACACCTGCCATTACGTCTGTGCCGACGACACCCACGGCACGCCCATCATGCTGCGTGCCGAAAAGGAGGGCGTCACCCCCGAGCAGCTGATCGCGCGGGTGTGGCTGGAGCATTTCGACGACTTCCGCGCTTTCCATGTCGCGTTCGACAACTACGGGTCGACCAATTCGGGCGAAACCCGGGATTTTGCGGAGGGTATCTATCGCACGCTCAAGGCGAGCGACCTGATCGCGGTTCGCTCCATCGAACAGTATTACGACCCGCTGAAGCATATGTTCCTGCCCGACCGCTTCATCAAGGGCGAATGCCCGAAATGCGGCGCCAAGGACCAGTACGGCGACAACTGCGAAGTGTGCGGTGCGGCCTACGCGCCCACGGACCTGAAGCACCCCTACTCTGCGGTATCCGGCGCCGTGCCGGAACTGCGCCAGTCCAACCATCATTTCTTCAGACTCTCCTCCCCCACCTGCCAGCAGTTCCTGCGCGAATGGACGCGCAGCGGCTCGCTGCAGCCCGAAGCCTCCAACAAGATGCAGGAATGGCTGGGGGCGGAGGGAGAAAACAAGCTCACCGACTGGGACATCTCGCGCGATGCCCCCTACTTCGGCTTCGAGATCCCCGATGCGCCCGGCAAGTATTTCTATGTCTGGCTGGACGCACCGGTAGGCTACATGGGCAGCTTCAAACAGCTGTGCAAGAACAGGGGCATCGCCTTCGACGATTACTGGAAACAGGGCTCCGATGCCGAGCTGTATCACTTCATCGGCAAGGACATCCTGTATTTCCATGCGCTGTTCTGGCCGGCGATGCTGCAGCACGCGGGCTTCCGCACACCCACGAAACTGTTCGCGCACGGCTTCCTGACCGTGAACGGCGAGAAGATGAGCAAGTCGCGAGGCACCTTCATCACCGCGAGCAGCTACATCGAGCATGTGAAGAACACCGAATACCTGCGCTATTACTACGCGGCGAAACTGAACGGCTCGATGGAAGACCTTGACCTCAACCTCGACGACTTCGTCGCGCGCGTGAACAGCGACCTGATCGGCAAATACATCAACATCGCCAGCCGCAGTGCGGGTTTCATCAGCAAGCGCTTCGAAGGCAAGCTGGCCGACCACGCACTGCTGGCCAAATGCGCCTCGACCAGCGGTCTCGCAGGCAAGCTGGTCGAGGACTTCCCCAACAAGAACCTGCTGGAAGTGCTGCAGGATTCCGCCGAACAGATCGCCGAGATGTACGAGGCGCGCGATTACTCGCGGGCAACGCGCACCGTCGGCACGCTGCTCGACCTGATCAACGCCTATGTCGACGCGACAAAACCCTGGGAGCTGGCGAAAGACCCGAGCAATGTGCAGTGGCTGCAGGGCGTGTGCAGCGTCGCGCTGCAAGCCTTCCGCATCATCACCATCTACCTGAAACCGGTGCTGCCGCAGTTGGCAAAGGATATCCAGGCTTTCCTTAACGTCGGCGAACTGCACTGGCAGGACGCGCTGACGCTGCTGCCGGACGGGCATGCCATCAACGCCTACCAGCACCTGATGACCCGTCTCGATCCCAAGTGCATCGAAGCGATGGTGGAAGCGAACAAGCAAAGCCTGCAACTCGCGCCGCCCCCGACCTCGCAGCAACGCCATGCCGAGCACCAGCAACACGTTGTCGCGCCCGCGGCCGAGATCGGCGACGCCACTCTACCTCTTAAGAAAGCAAGCATGATTGCTCCCATCGCCGAAACCATCAGCATCGACGAGTTCAACAAGGTCGATCTGCGCGTGGCGCGCATCCTCATGGCCGAACACGTGGAAGGCGCAGAAAAACTGTTGAAGCTGACACTGGATATCGGCGAAGCGCAACCGCGCACCGTGTTCGCCGGCATCAAATCGGTTTACGACCCGGAAAAATTAAAAGGGCGAATGACGGTGATGGTCGCCAATCTCGCGCCGCGCAAGATGAAGTTCGGCCTGTCGGAGGGCATGGTGCTGGCGGCTTCCGGAGAGGCGCCGGGACTGTTCATCCTGTCGCCGGATGCGGGTGCGCAGCCCGGCATGCGTATCAAATAATTCGGCAAAAAAACTCCGTTCGTGGTGAGCCTGTCGAACCATGAACGGAAACGGCGCAGGCAGTAACCGGAGAGTCCACCCTTCGACAGGCTCAGGGCGAACGGATTGATACTTTCATAGCGGACAACCCACATGGACTACGACGTACTCATCATCGGTTCCGGCCCCGCCGGCCAACATGCGGCCTGGCAGGCAGCGCGCATGGGCAAGCGTGCCGCGATCGTCGAACGCAAACCCAAGATCGGCGGTGCCGGACTGCAGACCGGCACCATACCCAGCAAGGCGATGCGCGAAGTGTCGTACCTGCTTTCGCGCTCCGGCGGCATGCGCCAGGCGCTCGCGCCCGACGGCCGCAGCCGCCACGGCTTGCTGGCGGACGCGGTGCGCCGCAAAGAAGCCGTGATCGCACAGCAGGAGTCGGTGATCCTGCAGCGCCTGTTGCGCCACGGCGTGGCATTGATCCCCGGCGAAGCGTCGTTCGTCGACGCGCACACGGTGCAGGTCGCCGATGCCGGAGGCAACACCCGCCGCATCTCCGCGGACAACGTCATTCTTGCCTGCGGTTCCAGGCCGCGCCGGCCTGCCAACGTTCCCTTCGACAAAAAGACGGTGCTGGATTCGACCTCGATCCTGAACCTTCGCCACCTGCCGGACAGCCTGCTGGTGGTTGGCGGGGGCGTCATCGCCTGTGAATTCGTATCGATCTTTGCCGCCCTGGGCGTGCAAGTCTGCGTGGTGGACAGCCACGTGCAATTGCTGGAATACTTGAGCGAGGATGTCGTCGGCGTGCTGGCCGACAGCTTCCTCGGCATGGGCGTCACCTTCCACATGCGGGAACGCGTTGCGGAGATCCGCCATGAAGGGAACGGGACCGTCACCGTACTGGAAAGCGGCAAGCAGATCCGCGCTGATGCCGTGCTCTATGCGCAGGGCAGGGAACCCAACAGCGGCGGCCTGAACCTGGCTGCGGCGGGCGTCAGCGTGCAGGACGGCTGGATCGGGGTCGACCGGCATTTCCAGACCAGCGTGCCGCACATCTATGCCGTGGGCGACCTGATCGGACGTCCCGCCCTCGCCTCCACCGGAATGGAACAGGGACGCGCCGCGGTGCTGCATGCCCTGGGCGGCGCCGAATATGTCACGGCGGACAACCTGCCGATGGCGGTCTATACCATCCCCGAGATCTCCTACGTCGGCAAGACCGAGAAGGAAGTCCACCAGGAGAACATTCCCTGTGTCGTCGGACGCGCCTATTTCAAGGACAGCGCACGCGGCCAGATCATCGGCGATGCGCAGGGCATGCTGAAACTGATCGTGGATACTCGCAATGAAAAATTGCTCGGCGTGCACATCGTCGGCGAACAGGCCAGCGAACTTGTCCACATCGGCCAGCTGGTGATGAACCTGCACGGCACGGTGCGCGACCTGATCAGCAACGTCTTCAATTACCCGACGCTGGCGGAATGCTACAAGCTCGCCGCGCTGGACTGCACGCATCAACTGGAGCAGCAGAAGATCACCTGTTGACCTTTCAATAGTTCATTGCGCAAATTTTGCGAACCTCCGTCATTCCGGCGTAGGCCGGAATCCAGGCAGTTAACATAACCCCACGCAGTGGGACGAGACCTACAATATGTTTTGTCCGCTGCGCGGTATTATTTGACGGGCTGGATTCCGGCCTACGCCGGAATGACGAGGTGGGAGGTTTTGTGTAACGCTGTCAATTACAGAAACCTCAATTGCTGCCCGTCACAGCCATTCCGTTCAACGGCCGGGCAACATCAGCTTCAGGGTGTTGTCGCGTTTCACGAATTGGTGATAAAGCGCAGCGGCCACATGCAGGCCAATCAGAAAGTAGCCCGCTGTCGCAAGCGACTCGTGAATTTCCTTGAACCACTTCGCCGCCTCCTGGCTCTTGCCGATCAGTGCCGGCAATTCCAAACCGAAAAACGGCACCGGCTTCCCTCTGGCACTGAGCGTCAGCCAGCCCAGCAAAGGCAAGCCTATCATCAGGGCATACAGCGCAAAATGAACTGCCTTCGCCAATTGAGCCTGCAGGGCAGGCATTGCCGGTTCGATGACTGGCGTGTCTCCCGCCTGACGCGCCGGCAAGCGCAACCAGACTAGACAAAATACTGACAGGCCAAACGTATAGTGCCAGATCGCTAACGCCTCACGCCCTGAACTTCCTTTGGGAAAAATCGATTTGATGTCCATCGCGGTATACGTCGCAACGATCAGCAGCAGCATGATCCAGTGCAGCGAGATCGACAGCCATCCGTATTTTAAAGTTGTGTTCTTCCATTGAATTGCCATTACTGCTCCTATTAGGTCAAAACCGAATTTTTGCAACATTCCGCAAGCAATCATTTCTACCGACTTGCTGAAATTTTCAGATTTCGTTCAGGTTCCTTGTTCTATCTATAAAGTGATGGCGGTAAAGCTTGAATAGCTAACCCGCAACAGATGGCCGAAATTTAACACTGAATATTGCACCTGCTTCGTTCTCTCCATTGCTTACTTCGACAGTGGCACCATGGCGTTGAGCAATTTGTTTGACGATTGCAAGACCGAGGCCGCTACCTTGAACCTCATTGCCTGCAACCCGGAAGAACCGTTCGAAGATTCGTTCCCTATCCCCGATCGGAATGCCAGGGCCGGAATCTTTTACGCTGAGAACCAAACCGCTGCTGCCATTGCCCAGTGTCACGTCAATCTTTCCACCTTCCGGGGTGTAACGAATGGCATTGTCCACCAGGTTTCCAACCAATATCTTTAAAGATTCTTTATCCCCGTTCATGAACTCGGATTGACTGGCATCAACGCCAAGATCGATCTTCTTCAAATCAGCCAACGGGGCAAATTCCCCAATCACTTGGCGGACCAATGCCGCCAGATCAAGTTGCACAAACGGGCGTTGTGCATCCGGCTCCTGACGTGCGAGGGTCAGCAACTGGCTCACCAAATGTGATGCACGGGTAATGCCCAGACGCAAATCCCTGATTGCCTCGTTACGTTCCCCGGAGTCCTGCGCCTGCTCCACCAACTGCGCCTGCAGCGACAAGGCGGTCAACGGCGTACGCAGTTCATGTGCGGCATCAGCCACGAAGCGGCGCTGTGTCTCCATGGATCCATCCAGACGATGCAACAGCCTGTTAAGCGCCATCAGCAGAGGGCGGATTTCTTCAGGAACCGCATGGATATCCAGCGGGGCCATTGAGTATGCGTCGCGCCGCTCCACTTCCGCAGTCACTCGCGCCATGGGGGCAAGGCTTCGTCGTACTGCAATCCAGGCCAGGAGCGCCAGGGCCGGAACCAGTACGGCAAGCGGTGCAAGCATACGCAAGGCCATGCTTGCGGCGGTTTCCCAGCGGGCGTCATCGGGCAGCGCGGCCTGTACGAAGCGATCGCCGGAGATCACGCTGAACGCGCGCCAGCCGCCCTCGGAATTCCTGAGGTTTGAAAATCCCGGCGCAGACGCCTTGGGCAATTTGATTGAAGGCTGCGAGGAATAGAGCTGTTCGCCGTTCTCGTTCCACACCTGAACCACGAAATCGTTGTCATCGCTGCTTGAACCGCCGATGTTGTCCATCTGCCCCGGCATAAAACTGGTGGAATGTTGCATGGAATAGGCAATCTGCCGCAACTCGTAATCGAGCATTTCGCCCACTTCTTCCTGTGTCTTGATGTAAGTGGCAATCCCCGTACCCAGTCCGGCAACGAGCAATCCCGTCAGCAGCCAGATCAGCAAATTTTTACGAATCGACATCATTTAGCATCGACACCCGGTAACCGGCACCGCGTACGTTAAGAATGGCATGACTGCCGAGTTTGTTGCGCAAGTTGTGGATGTGTACCTCCACCGCATTGCTTCCGACCTCTTCGTCCCAACCGTATAGCGCTTCTTCCAATTCTGCGCGGGACAGTACCGCTCCGGGCACGGCCATGAGCGCACGCAGCAGGGAGAATTCCCGGGCCGACAGCCCGACCGGCGCGCCGCGCAAGGTGACCTGGTGCGCAACGGGATCCAATGTTAACGGACCGTAACTCATTACCGGGTTCCCGCTGCCGCTGCGGCGGCGCATGATTGCATTCACTCGCGCATTAAGCTCGGTGAAATCGAAAGGCTTGACCAGATAATCGTCGGCCCCGCTGTTCAGTCCCGCCACTTTATCTTCGACCGCATCGCGGGCAGTGACGATCAGCACGGGCAGATCGTTTCCCTGTCCCCGCAACTGGCTGAGCAGCTCCAGCCCCCCTTTGCGGGGGAGCCCAAGATCGAGGATCATCAAGTCATACACCCCATTTCCCAGGGCCAATTCGGCATCTTTTCCATCGCGTACCCAGTCAACGGCAAGGCCGGAGTTTCTGAGTCCGCGCTGCATGCTGTCCCCGATCATCGGGTCGTCTTCCACCACCAAAAGCCGCATGATGATATTTCTCCGTCAGTCGGGATTCGCACCTTCAGGCGCATTTTCCAATACCTTGCCAGTCACCGCATCCACGCCCACTTCCTGGGTTTTGGTCGACTTGCCGCCTTTGATGTCGAATGAATAGCGCAAACCGCTGCCGCCTTTCTCTTTCTCCAGTTCCTCATCGGTGATCTTCCCGGGGAATGCCTTGAGTGCGATTGCACGAGCATCCTTCAGACTTACTTTGGCATCCTTGGCTAGTTCCTCGCCAGTATAAGCCTGGGCTGAAAGTAAAAACGCAGACAAACAGACTGCACTCGCCGCTACAAATAATTTCTTCATTTCAATCTCCTTTATATTCACATGGCGAGAATGTTCGCCATGTGAACAAGGATGCGACATCGACACTTAAGGCCGACTTAACGTCGCATCCCGTTCCGTTTCATTTTTTGCATCAGGTCGAACAATACCGGCATGACGATCAACACCAGTGGAAATTGCACGACCAGTCCGGCAATGATGGCCACTGCCAACGGTTGTTGCATGGCCGACCCCTGACCGATTGCCAGTGCCAGCGGCATCAGGGTCAGGATGGTCGCCAGCGTGGTCATGGCAATGGGACGCATGCGGTTCTTGCCTGCCTGAATCAGGGCATCCCGGTGCGGGACATTTTCTGCCAGAACCTGATACTCCGAAAAATAGAAGATCGCGACTTCGGTCACGATACCCACAATCATGGTCATTCCCATCATGGCCGATATGTTGAGTTCAATGCCGCTAGCCCACAAGGCGACAAAGACTGCCGACAGCGACATGACGGGAATCAGCATCACGGAGATCGCCACACGGAATCGTTCATACAGAAACAGGAGCAACAGGAACACCAGGGCCACTGCAGCAGCCAGCACTGCCAGCAAGCCGTGGAACGCGCTCTGCTGCTGCTGATACAGCCCTCCAAGATTGTAGTACATGCCGGACGGCAACATGCCAGGGGCATCCATGACCTGCTTCACATCCCGGATTACCGACCCCATATCCCGGCCACTGATGCGCCCGGTGACGGCCACCATGCGCTTCAGGTTGTCCCGGTTGATTTGTGGCTGGCCAGAGACAGGCTTGATTTCCGCGACTCGCTTCAATGGGAAAAGGTGACCGTCCGGTGCGCGCATCAGCAGACCGGAAAGCTTGCCGTCGGTATTGCGCAAATCGGCGGGAGACCACACGCGCACACCAATCATTTTCGGGCCGCTCTGGATTTCAGTCGTAACGCTGCCGCCCAAAAGACTGCCGAGCATGCGCGTCACGCTTTCCGGATCAACGCCTTCAAGTGCAGCCCTGACACGATCCACGTGAATCTCCAGCGCATCTCCGGCCGGGTTAATTCCGTCCCGCACATCGACCACGCCCGGAATATGTCCGATGGCCACGGCTGCTTTCCTTGCCTGGGTCGACAGCTTTTCCTGATCGTCAGAATAGATCTTCACCTCGATGGGCTGAGGCACGGCAGTCAGATCGCCAATCATGTCCTCCATCAATTGTGCGAGCTCGATGTTGAGACCCGGCACTTCCTTCTCCACGCGCGTACGAATCTGCTCCATGACATCATCGATCGGCGCACGCGGTAGCGGCTTGAGGCGGATAAAAAAGTCTCCCTCGTTCGCCTCGGTAAGCCCCCCGCCCAGTTGCGTGCCGGTGCGCCGCGAATAGGTGTCGACATTGGCATTGGACTTGATGATTTCTTCCACCTCGCGCAGCAGTCTGTCCGTTTCAGTCAGCGAGGTGCCGGGCGGGCTACGGTAATCCAGAATGAAGCCGCCCTCGTCCATGGACGGCATGAAGCCGGTGCCTACTGCTTGGTAGGCCAGCATGCCGGCCAACAGCAACGGCAGGATGCCTGCCAGCAACCACAATGGGCGAGACAAAAGTTTTTTCATCAAGGACTCATAAGCGGCATGTATGCGGATCGTTAACCGCTCGCCCCGCTCGGACAGGGAGTGTGCGTCCTTTTCCGAAAGCCAGTGATCGGCCAGGATGGGCACGGCCAGCCAGGTTACGATAAACGAAATGAACAAGCTGGCCGCCATGGTCAGGGACAGCGCCTTGAAAAAAGCTCCGGTCACTCCACTCAGGAAAGCCAATGGTATGAAAATCACCAGGGTGGCAGCGCTGGAGCCTGCCAGCGGCCTCAGGAACTCCACGGCAGCATCCATCACCCGTTGATGGAAGGGTAATGTTCCCTCCCTCAGCCGGCGCATGATGTGTTCCACCATCACGAGGGCATCGTCAATGATAAGCCCCACTGCCGCTGCCATGCCGCCCAACGTCATGATGTTGAAGCTCATGCCGAGAACGTGCAGCAACACCACCGTACTGGCAAGCACGGTCGGCACGACCAGCACCGCAATCAGCGTGACCTTGATGTTTCGCAGGAATACATAGAGGACCAGTGCCGCCAATGCGATGCCGACAAGAATGGCATCGCGCACGCTGGCGGCCGAATTCACCACCAATTCCCCCTGGTCGTACCAATTGGCAATCTTGACCCCTGCCGGCAGACGGCTCTCCAACGTTAAAAGTTGCGCCTTGATATCCTTCGCAATCTGTACGCTGTTAGCACCGGGTTGCTGGTAAATCTGGAACAGCACGGCGTCGTGACCGTCGGCATTGACCTTTACCCATTGGGGTAGAACAGATCTCCTTACGTCGGCCACGTCTTTCAGGTGCACCAATCCGTTGCTGCCGGTCTTGAGTACTGTCGTGCTTATTTGTTCTGCATCGAGGAGGCGGGTATCGGCAATCGCGAGGTAGAGCTTGTAATGATCCTCCAGCCGGCCAATTGCAGTTATGACATTGGAAGCAGACAGGGCACGAGAAACATCATCCATGGACAAACCATAAGCTTGCAACCGGGCAGGATCGACCATCACCTGGAATTCTTCCTGCGCGCCGCCCATCACCTGGACTCTCGCCACGCCGTCTACGGATGACAGCAATGGACGAATCTCGTACTGGGCGAGATCACGCAACTGGGTAAGGGATAGCGTATCCGATGTCAGGCTGTAGGCGATGATAGGAAAAACGGTCGGATCCATGCGCCGTGTCTCCAGCCGGGTGCCGCCGGGAAGCGTAGGCATGATCTGCGATATGGACGCATTGACTTGCAGGGTGGCCGCTGCCATGTCGGCACCCCAGTTGAAATTGATGGATACGTCCGCCGTGCCCCGGCTGGTGGTGGAACGGACATTCCTGACCCCGGGAACCCGGCGTATCGCTTCTTCCACCGGGATGGTGACCTGCAGCAACATTTGTTCGGCGGGCCGGTCCCCCGCATCCAGTGCGACAACCACTCTGGGAAAGTCCACGGTGGGGAATAACGAGACCGGCAGATTGAATGCGGCCAATATCCCGCCGCCTGCCAGCATGGCCAGCAAAAAGAGGATGGAGCGCCTATGCAGCTGGACCCAGTCGGTAAGCTTCAAGGAGTGGACTCCCTAACCGCCATGTTGTCCTGCAGCTCGTAATTGCCGAGCGTCACCACCGGCGTATTCGGCACAAGGGAGTTTTGCACTTCAATCCAGCCGCTGTCTTCCAGGCCGGTTTTTACGTCGGACCGGTGCGCTCTGCCGTTGACCACCTGGAATACATACGCACCGCCGGCATCACGCAAGACTGCCTGTCTGGGTACGACCTGCGCCTCATGCCCGATGGTCGCGATGTCGCCCTTGACCTTGGTGCCGGGCAACAGCTTATTTCCTTTGAAGCGCACTGTGATGTCAACCAATTGTGTCTGCGGATCGATTTGTCCGGCCACTTGCATCACCTCGCCCTGCACCATATCTTGCGGGCTGAAAACCGACGTGAGACGAACCTTCATCCCGCGGGAAATTTGACGGCTCTCTTCCGGCTCGATACCCAGCCGCACCCGCAGAAAATCCGTATGTACCAATTGCACCAGGTTGGCGCCAGCCGCGAACCGGTCGCCCGGAGCCAATGCTACCGATATCACCGTTCCATTGAATGGAGATTTCAACTTGTCCTGTCTTGCCCCCTGGCCCAACGCGCTTTGCGCAGCCAGCGCCTCTTCGGCATCCTTGAGCGCCTTGTGTGCCGATTCCACTTGGGATCGCGTAGCCAGCTGCCGCTCAAACAAGGACTTTATGCGGTCCAGTTCACCCCGTGCATAAACGGCCGCGTTTTCGGCCTGGCTGTATGCCAGGGTACCCGCAGGATCGGTGGCAATTTCAAGAAGATCGGCGCCCCGATTGACCTGCTGACCCGGGCTGACGAATAGCCGCGTCACTCTGCCCGCCTTGGGGAAATTGAGATTCATCGTGGCGCCAAGTTCCGGCACAACCGTGCCATAGCCCGAGACCCTGCTATATAGACTCATCTGGCGCGGTGCGGTGGTTTGCACCAGGGCGCTTACGCCATCTTGTTCTCCTGCCAGCACTGCGTTGCACAGGCTCAGCAACAGCCATGCGGTGAGAATTCTCATGTTCATGGATGCCTCTCTTCAATTCCACTCCGGGTATCAAAATTTCCGCCCAGCAATGTAAGCAGGGCTATGCGATTCTCCAGCAACGCCTGCCGCAGATTGGTGACCTCGACATGCTTGGCGATACGAGAGGACTGGAAAATTGCGTAGCCGCTTCCATCCAGATCACCTTGGGCCAGGGCTTGTGCAGCATTGGTTGCGGTTTCATCGAACGTGAGCAATCCGGCTTCGGACATCTGCAATTGCGACGCAAGCAGACCGCTATCCACTACCAGCCGTTTTACTTCCGCATAAGCCGAATTGAGTCTTATCTGATACTCATCGCGCAATCGTTGGCGGGTTGCCTCCTCGATTCTGATGTTGCCGCGATTGCCGTTCAAAATGGGCAGTGCAAAAGACAATGCAAATCCTTGCATGTTTACACCTGTGTTGTCGCGCGTACGGTTGATGGCCAGGTTGAATGGCGGGAATTGAGCCAGAATGGCCTGCCGGTAACGAGCGTCTTCTGCGGCATAGCCTGCCTTCAGCGCCAGCAGATCGGGACGGCGTTCGGTCAATTCTGTCAATGCCTGATCGACTTCATGCTCATCCGGTATGCCCAGCGCTTCGTCATCTACGAGCTTAAGGTCCATTCCGGGCGCAAGCCCAAGCAACGCATCCAGGTCATTGCGGGTCTGCAACTGCTGCCGCTCCAGCTCGTTGGCTTGTCTGGAGATGTCTTGCCAGGCCGATAGCGTTGAATTTAATGCATCGCTGGTAAGGTTTCCGTCATTCAAAGCCGATTTTGCGTTCGCGTACCGGCTGGCCAGCAAATTCTGGTTATCGGCCAGCCAAAGCAACAGGTTTTCCTGTGCAACTGCACGGGAAAACAAAAGGCGCGCCTGCGCCACCACCTGCCACTCCTGCCACAGCAGATTGAGATCGGTTTTTTGACTTTCAAATCGCCCTGCAGACGAACTTGCAGCATGAGTCACCAAACTTCCAAGGTCGTACCCTACGCCGGCGCCAAATGCCTTGAAAACGCCTGGTGCGGATTGGACCGGAATATCTCTGGAGAGATTGACTTGGGGGTCCGGCAATAGTCCTGCAGCAAATGCTTGCGCATGACCGATCTTTGCATCGTCTCTCGCAAGTTTCAGATTGGGGTTATTGGCCACGGCCAGCATGGCCACCTCGGTCATGTCCCATCCATCCGACGGATCGAACTTGTGAGTGGACAAGACATGAAACGGCAAGGATTTTGCGTCGACCGTAAGGTGCGATGCAGACGCCTCCAACGTGACCTTGTCGTCCAACGGCAATGGATGGTATGAAGCACAGCCTGCCATGCCCATGCCCATGCCAAGCACGAACGAGAACAATGTCTGCAGCTTCATTTGGAAATTTTTCGCCATTTTCTTGCGAACCCATGTCGGGAATACTTGCTCATCTTAACCCGCCGCTCCGCTTCATAAGCCGAGCATATTCAGAGGCTACAAGATATGTTTTGCAGACTTAAGAGAAACTTAAGGACACTTCCAGGGATGCGCCGATTAAGTCTGCTTCCTTCTCTCCTTCCGGGTGAGGGCTGGGATGAGGGTAAGAATTTACCAAGTTATCCCTCAAGCCTTTCCGGCACGCTGCCGGAAAAGCAGGATGCAGGTGATCATTATCGCCATGAGCACTGCCGAGGCTGAATACCGATTCAGTGCAAGGCCGCCCGCATTCATCGGTTTGTCGAGAAAATCGCCCACGACAGCCCCCAGCGGCCGGGTAAGAATGAAGGCAGCCCAGAACAGCACAGTCCGGGAGATACTTGTCCAGTAGTAGGCTGCGGCCACCAATCCCAGCAGGGTGCTGAAGATCAGCGCCCCGCCGCCGTATCCCAATCCTGCGGTGTCGGCCGTCCAGTCTCCCAGTGCGGTGCCCAGGGTCTGAGAAAACATGATTGTTATCCAATAGAACATCTCAACTTTCGGGGTGCTCACCGTCGCAATCGAAACAGAACCCTGCGATCTGTGCCAAACGACCAGTGAGCCCATCAAAAGGGCAAACAGCAAAGTCGATCCTCCTGCATAGCCGATACCCAGCGAACGGTCTGCGAAATCGGCCAGGGTCGTCCCGACGGTTGTCGTCGCGATGATGGTTGCCCAGTACAGAAACGGGTGAAAGCTTTTCGCCATGATCTGGGCGAGAACAGCGATGAGAAACACCGCCCCAAAGATTGCGGTCCCGATAAGGTAGCCCAGGTTCATCGACATGGATACTGCATCGCCGCCGGTCTCGCCCAGTGTGGTGGCTGCGATCTTTATCATCCAGAAAATCAAGGTAACTTCCGGAACCTTGCTCAAGGTGTGTTCAGCGGAATTGTTCATGGGGATTCAGCACAATTAATTGATTCTCGATACATCAAGGATACGATGAAATGACCAGCACAACGAAACTGTCCGGAATGATTGCCGGCCTCGGTTTCGGCTGCTCTGCCGATGCTGGCGGAGTCTTGCCAAATGAAGCCGTCACAAGATAGGCACGATGGTTGATCGCATCATAAGCCATAGTCCGCGCCCCCTTTTGCGTCTTGATATTGTTCATTACGGAAAAATGGTCCGGATCATCTTCTTTGACTGCGGTCAATGTTCCGTCTCCGTTCGAGCTGAAAGCGATTCCCAAGTCTTGGTCAAATGCCGCCGAGTCGGGATCTTCGCCAATGGCGACTTCGGAAATAATTTTTCCGGTTACAGAATCCAGTATGACCATTTTTCTGTTGGCGCAAACCGAGAACAGCCGGTCATGCTGGAGATCGATTGCCAACCCGGTAGGCTCGACTCCATTGCCCAAAGTGTAACTCCCGAGAACCTTGTTGGAGCCACTATCAATAACAGCGATTTCATTTTTATCTTCGATATTCACAAATACCTTGCCCGTATTGTCGCTGACTGCCAGTTCCGGCTTCCCGGGCAAAGCAATCGTATCGATTACCTTGAGCGATAGCGCATCAATTACTGTGGCGTTGGCCGAGCGGCCATTGAAAGTGAAAATATGTTTTGATTTCGGTTCGTACAGAATCACATCCGGATTCAAACCGGAAATATTGATGGTTGCAATAACCTTCAGCGTGGTCAGATCGAATGCCGTGACTGAGTTGCTTTTGCCGTTACTGGTAAACCCGGTATTCAAATCATCCGCGAGTGCGATGCCATGCACGCCGTCCGTACCGGGAATTTCTCCAATTACTTTTCCTGAGTCCATATCAACAACCTGAACATGAGTGAACCTGCTGATAAACAGGCGATGACGCTGTGCATCGAAAGCGAGCAGATCCCATTTTTCATCGCCGCCAACATGGTAGCGATTGACCAGTTTGAATTTGATGGTTGCAGCGGGTTGAGCCGACTGGGCTGAAAAACTGCCCAACAGGCAAACAAAGAAAATTGCTCGAATCAGTGTTTTGATATGCGTCATGTTTCCCAAAAAAGAATTCATCATCAGAAGATCGGATTGCTATTTGACCTGCACCTGTTCACAGGCTGAATGGCTGCCATTCATGCTGCAGGAATTGACTTGATGTCCGGCGGTATCCCACACCTTGACCTCCCACTGGTTGGTGCCTGTGCGCTCCATCGTCATGAAGCCGAAACCGCCCGCCCATGAACTGTGGTGTTCAACCACGGCTCCCGATGCCGGTGTGGCGCCGCGCGGAAGCTCGACTGGCAGCGGCACCACGTCTTCCATGGTTCCCGAAAATCCCGCGATGAATTGCGTCGGGTGGGGACTGGAGAAGCTGACTTCCTGCCACAGGTGGACATGGCCAGAAAGCAGGGCATTGATGCGCGGTGGCATGATCAACGGGTTGATGGCGCCAAACACGGACTGCACACCCTGGTTGCCGGGCCACACGGTCACCTTGCCCTGCTTGTCCTGGCTGGCGAAGAAGCCGAGTATCGGATGATGGTTCGCCACAATGTTATAGGACGCTCGCTGCGACAGCGTCTCAAGCTTGCCATACATGTCGCGATATTTGACCTGGCGAACATCTCCTTCGGGGATCACGCCCGAAGAAGTATTTGAAGTATCCAGCACGATCAACTGCGCATCGTCGCCGAGCGGAACCGCATAAGGATCGCTGTAGTCGCCCGTCCCATCATTGGCTGCATCGTTGCAATCGCGCCCCGGCAGCAAGGGGCGCGGATCGATCATGCGCCACCAGCCCTGTCCGGCGCGCACGCAGGATTCGTGATTACCGCGGACCATCACCCAGGGTGCCGCTTTCAGCAACGTTGCTGCGGGATCGAAGAAATCGGCTTGCCATGTGTCCCAGCCGTAACCCCACGGGCTGCCCGCGCATTCCGGGTTGCCGGCAGGACATTCATTTTCCCGGTATTCGAAATCGCCCACATGGATCACCAGGTCGGGCTTCCAGTTTGCGGCCGCCGCCGCCACTTTTGCGAATGGATATTGTTTCGCATCGTTGCAGGCCTGATAGGCGGCTTCGCTTTTCTTCAGGCGGCAACCCGTGTCACCGATCACGACGATCCGTTTGATTTCCGCGGCGGGGAGCGGCAATGCAATATCACCGATGTTCGCCTTCCAGGTGCCGGGCGGAATCGATTTCTCGCAAACGCGGATCGGGAAATCCGACGCCTTCGAATCGGCTGGCGCCGATATCGTGGGGCGCAATGGCACCGATCCCGGCGCTCCGCGCAGGTCCATCCTCGCTTCGCGATCATCGAAGCGAATGGCCGGACATTGCGCATCCGTCGTCAGCAGCCGTGCAACCGACACACCGCTCTCTCCCATCACGACATAGGCTGTGCGTATGGGGGTCGGCATCTGCCTGTCGGTCGCCGCGCAAGCGGACAGCAGACCCGCTGCCGCAATCATGGAGAGCGGACGGCAGAATGAAATGCCGGATAAGCTGAACATGGAACCTTCCACTGAATTTAGATTGCCGGTAGCCTGCTATTCGCGGCTGAACTCGACCCAGACCTGGTAGACATGATCGCTGCCCTGAATCTCGGGCGGAGGCTCCGGATACTTCGCGTTTTGCACAGACTGCAACGCGACCCGGTCTATCATGCCGATACCGCTGCCAACCAGCAAGCGTACCGCACTCGGCACCTTGTCGCGCATGTGGAATTCCACCTTCACCCGTCCCGTGTAATGCAGGCTGTAGGCTGCCGGAGGAAGGAATTGCGCCGCCTGCACCGCGGCCCGGACCTTCGCCGCATATTCCGCGCTGGGTTCGGCATTGCCTGCCACGGCGACCGGCGGAGGCGGAGTCGGTTCCGTAAATGCATTCGCCTGCGCTTCCGCGACCTGCGGCAATTCCGGCTTCGGCTCTTCGGGTACCACTTGCGGTTTCGGTTGTGCCTTGGGTTGCGGCTGCACTTGCGGCTTCGGCTTCGGAACAGGCGGCGGCTGGTCTTGGCTCACCAGCGTGATGGTCTCGGAGCCGGATAGCACGGGCTTCATCGAGGACGTGCTGGTCAGCGCGAAAGCCGCCCCCGCCAGCAGCCCGAATTCGATCACGGCTGCCAGCCCCAGGGCCTGAAACTGATATCGACTGTTCGCCACGATTTATTTGCCCGCGGTGGTGCGGGTGGCGAGGCCGACTTCGGTTGCTCCGCCAGCCTTGATCGCGTCGATGACCGTCATGACCTGCTGCAGCGACGAGGTATCGCTACCGGCGATCGTCACCGCGGTTTTGCTGCTGTCGCGCTGGTGCAGCAGTTCGGTCAATTGCGCGGGCGTCAGGGTGCGGTTTTCCACCTGCAACGATCCGTCGGGATTGATCTCGACCAGCAACTTCGGATGCGGGATCGCGACGGCAGTGGAGCTCGTCGGCAGCCGGGTCACATGACCGGAACTCGGGATCATGCGCAACGTGAGCATCGCAAAAAAGACCAGCAGGAAAAGCATGATGTCGATCATCGGAATGATCTCTATCCTGGCCTTGCGTGTTTCCAGATACCTCATCTCATGCCCTCGCCTGCGTGTGAATCACTTCGACCGCACAGCGGGTCGGTGCTGCCTGGGTCCTGAATTGGTCGTGCCGGTTCAGCAGCATGATCTTGATCGTTTCCAGCTGGTGCAAGATGATGCGCACCCGGGTATTCAGTGCATTGAAGAACACCAGGCCGATCATCGCGATGAACAGGCCGGATGCCGTGGCGATCAGCGCCTCGGCGATACCGCCCGTCACCTGCGTGGCGTCGTTCTGGACATCGCCCAGCGCATGGAACGCGTTGAACATGCCGACGATGGTGCCGAACAGACCCAGCAGCGGCGCCAGCGTGATCACGGTGTCGAGCATCCACAGCGAACGGTCGAGCGTGGGCACATCGTGCATGATCGCCTCTTCCAGATGGCCGTCGAGAGTGGCGCGGTCTGCATTGCTGACCGGCTCGTTCTGCAGGGTGGTGAACAGGTTGGCATGCGGCAGTTGCGCGAGCTTTTCCGGCAGGGCCAGCGTCGCCTTGTTCGCCCCTTCCTTCAGCATCGCGATCATTTGCTCGCCGCCATGCTGCATGTTGGAAAGATAGCGGGTGCGTTCGATGATCACGGTGAGCGCGATCAGCAACAGCAGCAGCATCAGGTACAGCGTGCCGCCGGAGTCGTTTGCAAGTTCAAGTATGTGTGAAATATTCATGATCTCTAAATTGGTAATGGGGGAGACGAGCTTCCCCATGGCTTGGTTGGTCGGAAACTACATATCGGCCGACAGCGACACCATGAAGCTGCGCGTCGGTACTGCGTAGAACATCGGGTTGCCGTTTGCATCATTGGCAAACGATGCGAAGATATTATTTTTGTTCAACAGGTTGTTGATCTGGAATCCCACCTTGGTGTTTTTGCCCAAGCCGTCATCCTTGCTGAATGTGTAGCTGGAAGCGAAATTCACGATGGTGTAGCTCGCAAACGGGATTGCATTGTTGTTTGCATCCACGCCGCTATAGCGCTGCCCGACCTCCTTCGCGATCAGGGAAGCGTAAGCCGGCCCCTGGTTGTAGATCAGGCCTGCGGTCGCGGTGTCCTTGGGCACATTCTGCAATACCGAGCCAGCGGTGCTCATCGAGTAGTTGTTGATGGCATAGTTGCCGTAGAAACTCATTCCCGAGCCCAGGACATAAGTGCCTTCGCCTTCGACGCCGTTGTACTTCACTCCACCCGTATTGTTATAGCAGGTGTAGATGCCGCAAGGCGTACCGGTGTTCTGGTTGGAGAAGTCGACCACATAGACATCACCCGACAGGGTCAGGCGCTTGCTGGCCCAGGTCGTGCCGAGCTGGTAGTTCGTCGATTGCTCGGGAGACAGTTGCGAAGGAATCGTCGCTGTCGTGCCTTTGGCCGGATAGAACGCGTTGATGTTCGGTGCCAGCATGCCCTGGGCATATTGTGCATAAGCCGACCACTCCGGCTGAATCATGTAATGGGCGGTCAATGTGGGCAACGCTTTGGTCCAGGTCTGCGAAGAACTCAACGGAGCACCGGTTGCTCCCTGGTTCACCGTTGCATCGATGGTGCGGTTGAAGGATACATACTTCAGGCCCGGCGTCACGGTCAGCGCGTCGGATGCTTTCCACTCATATTGCACATAGGGCTGGATGGTCGTCAGGGTGTCGGTCATGTTCCGGTCTATGCCGTTCACGCCTCCGCCCGCCGGGTTGATCGCCTGGCCCAGCGAAAAGTCGACTTCCTTCTGCCAACGGTTGTTGGTCTGGTAATCGACCCATGCCCCGAAATCCAGCTTGCCTGCCCCCATCGCCTGGGACATGCGCAACATGTCGCCGACAGACCGGTAGTTCATGGTCATCATCTGTCCGGGTACATTGTTCGGGCCGTAAGTCGTGCCGTTCGGCGCACCAAGACCCGGATCCAATCCGTTGAAGCCATCGTGATAATAAGCATAGGTGTAGAGCTTGTTGTCTATCGTCAGATCGCCCTGCTGGGATTTCAGGTCGAGGTATTCGAAGTCGGAAGTGATGTTGTCGTAGTTGTATCCGAAGTATGCCTGGCTGGTCGGATCGTTGTTCAGCCCGAAATTCGGTCCGTATTTCTGAATGTTGGCCGCGGTCGTACCCAGGGCCACGTTCTGGTGCAGCTTGTTCTGCATCGTCACAAAGGTCAGTACCGTATTGTCCGAGATTGGCCTGGAGTATTTGAAGAAGATGTTTTCGCGGCGTTGGCCGGCATTGGTCAAATAGCCGTCCGAAGTCAGATTCTTGTAATCAACGAACGCACTGGCATCGCCGTCGTTCTTCAAGACGCCGGTATCCAGCTGAGCGCCGAACAGGCGTGTATTGAAACTGCCGAGGGAGGCGTAGAGATTGGTGTTCGCTTCCTGCATCGGGTCCTTGGAATTGACGGCAATCGTGCCGCCGAACGTGGCATTGCCGATATTGCTGGCATCGCCCGGACCGCGATCGACGACGACATTGCCGATGTCCTGCTGCATGAAATAGGACGTGGTGTGTTGCGTGAAATCGTTAGAGTCGCCCCAGGGAATCCCGTCGAAGGTGACGTTATATTGTCCGTTCTGGAAGCCGCGCATGGTCAGGCTCTGGGTTTCCATCAGGCCGGGGCCGTTGGGATCGACGCTGAACACGCTGGGCGCGATATTGACGATGTCGGAATAGTTGGAACTTGGCGCGGCGTTTTCCTGGATGTAATGCTGGCTGATCACGGACTGAGGCTGGGTCGCAACCAGGGAGCCTTTTGTCGGCGCCTGATAGGATGCGGTATCCTTGGCTTTCGCGGAATCGTCGGCGCCTGCAGTATTCTGCACTGTACCCAGATCGACAACGTCGTCGGCGAAAGATCCTTGCGCGGCGGTTGCCAGTGCTGCACACAATATCAAATGCGTGAGGTGTTTCATCTTGAATTCAAATCTGACTTGCATCTCTTCCTCCTGAAAAATTGTATTAAATCGGCGCTTGCATCAAGCAGTTGCTCAACGGCTGACTTGGCGAGGGCGCAAAGTACGCAGGCAGACTTAAATCAAGGTGAAATATTTATGACACTTTCCTTAATTGTCGGTAATCCGGTCGAAAGATTCCGCACAAGCGGCTGAAGTGCTTTATTTTTTATTTAGGGAAACGCCGATTAAGTCCTCCGTTCGTGGTGAGCTTGTCGAACCATGAATGGACGACGACGCACAATCAAGCAGATTGCGGACTCTGCCCTTCGACAAGCTCAGGGCGAACGGGCTTAATCGGCGTTTCCATAGTCCGTCCGGTCAGGCGGGCATCACGGGCAGGCTGAAAGAGACTTTCGCAAGCAGGCCGCTCCTGTCCTGCCTGTTGCTTAACCTGATCTCCGCGGACTCCTGACTCGCAATCGCATTCACGATGGCCAGCCCGATGCCGCTGCCTTCGATCTCGTGGCCGCCGACCCGGAAGAAGCGGTCGAACACGCGCGGCAGCAGTTCCTCAGGAATCCCGGGGCCGTTATCCAGTATCTCGACGCTTGCCCTCTGGTTCGCCACGGCAACGCTGACGTCGATCCGCCCCCCTTCCGGCGTGTAGCGAATGGCATTGTCCAGAAGGTTGTTGAACAGGATGCGAAGATCGCCCGCATTTGCCCGTATCACCGCAGGTTCATCGTGGATCATGCCGAGATCGATGCGGCGCTTTTCGGCAATGGGAATGAAGTCGGCGATACAGGACTTCACAAGTTTCCCCAGATCCAGATCGGCCCGGATCGTCTGCTTTTCGGCCCCGTAGCGGGCCATGTGCAGCAATTGCCCGACCAGATGCGAGGCACGCTGTATGCCCGATTTCAATTCTGCGATCCGCACTTCAAGATCGTCCTGCGAGCGACTCTGGGACAGGTTCTCGATCTGCAATTGAAGCGCGGCAAGCGGGGTGCGCAGTTCATGCGCGGCATCCAGCATGAAATGGCGCTGTGCATCTATCGTTTCCCTGACGCGCCGGATCAGGCCGTTCATTTCGGTAATCAGAGGCGCGACTTCTGCCGGAATATGTTCCATCGGGAGCGGATCGAGGCTGGAGGCATCGCGCTGCGTCGCCGCCTTGGCAACCTCGGCCAGTGGCTTGAAGATACGGCTGACCCCGAACACGACCAGTATCCACGACAACGGGTACAACCCTGCAATGGGGAGCAAAGCGCGCAATGCCGCACTGGTGGCGATCTTGCGGCGAACCTCGTGCGATTGTGAAACCTGCACCGTGCGATCCGGGTACACGGCGGTGTACACCCTCCATCGTTGGCCGTGCAGCGACATATTCGAATAACCCGTGCCAGTCCCTTCCGCCAGGTCGAAGTCCGGGTGGGAGGAACGCACCTTTTCGCTTCCATACCAGACCTGGATCACGAAATCGGATTCCTGCTCTTCCCTGCTTTCGCCGAGGAATTTGGCCTGCATCGCGGGCAACTGGGAACCCTCGTCGATACTCCCGGCAACCAGGAGCAGCTGGTGGTCGAGCAGCACGTTGGCATCCTGCAGCGCGAGCAGATAGGAGATCCCCCCGGCCAGCAATCCCACCACCGTGAAAAGCCCGAGCGCCCAGACGATAAGTTGTCGTTTCAGTGAGATCATGGCGTGTGCTTGGTCACCATCCAGCCGATGCCGCGCACGTTGCGGATGATCTCGTTGTCGAACTTTTTCCGCACCGCGTGGATCAGCACTTCGACGACGTTGCTTTCCACGTCCTCGTTCCAGCCATACAAGCGTTCCTCGATCTGGCTGCGTGACAGGATCATTCCCGGATATTCGATGAGCGCGTGCAGCAGCGCGAATTCTCGCGCCGACAGCAAGTGGGTCTTCCCGCGGTAAGTCGCTTCCTTGGTCGTCGTGTTTATCGTGATCTCCGCGCTGCCCAGCAATGTCTGCGTGTTGTTGCCGCTTCGCCTCAGAACGCCGAGTATCCTGGCCACCAGTTCCTTGACTCCGAACGGCTTGACCAGGTAATCGTCGGCTCCTTCGTCGAGGCCGATCACCCGGTCGTCGATTTCATCTCTTGCGGTAATGATGAACAGGGGAGTGCGATCTCCACAGGCACGCATCGCCCTCAAAACATCCATGCCCGACTTTCCGGGCAGCCCCAGGTCGAGCAGGACAAGCTCATGGCCCCCCGACGCGATCAGCGCCTGCCCCTTGATGCCGTCCCGTGCCCAGTCGACCTTCATGCCAATATCGTTCAGTGCCCGGATCAGGCTCTGGCCTATCATCGGATCGTCTTCGATCAGCAGGATAGACTTGGCGGCGTTTGCACCTGGAGATCCGCTTGCATGTTGCAACATTTTTTCTTGAACCCGGCCGGCGATTGGCCACTTGTTTCATTTGGCGGAAACGCCGGGGAGATCACCTGCCGTTCGAGATTCGAAGCAAAATGCCATCCCCGGAATTTATTACGGTAATGTTAAGCATGGAATGTTTCTGAAATATGACAAACAGGAGATATGGGGCTAGCGTGCGCCGTATGGAACAATTGCAGCCGCCGGGCGGAAATCGTGGGGATTTCGTCGTGCTGAGGCTCCTGTGGATAATTGAACCGGCTGGCGGCTGTTATAGCGAACGCGCAATTACAGCCATGCGCCCCGAAAGGAAATCATGAACATAGAGCTCTATATCGCGATCATGGCCGGTTTCGTCCTGGCGTTTTTCCTGATGGTCAGCGAGGTCATGTTGATGCGCAAACGCATCGTCGCCATCCTGACCCGACTGAGGGATTATTATCGTTCCGGGAAATACATACGGCTCTTCCTTTCCACCTTTGCCGTACTCGCGCTCATTTTCGTTCAGCCCTTGATAGTCGGATCGCTGGTCGTGATGGCCCTTGATAAGGTCGACCCTCATTTTTCAACATCGGTCATCCGGGAGATACGGCAGGGTCTGATCGGGATCATCGGTTAGGACGCATCTGTCCGGACGTCGCCTGCAGCAATCCGGCCGATCGCTGTTTCAACTTCCGAAAGCCGCTGTCAGGGCCGCAATCATATAGGCGTGATCATGAACTCCGGCGCTTTCGCGCGCGCTGTGCATCGCCCACATTGGCGAACCAACGTCCACACTTGCGACGCCCAACTGGGCCGCGATCATCGGACCGATGGTACTGCCGCAACCCAGGTCGCTACGATGCGCATACTGCTGGTACGGCACGCCTGCCTTTTCGCAAAGCTTCATGAAACGTGCCGCAGTCTCGGCATTGGTGGTGTAGCGCTGGTTCACGTTGGTCTTGATGACCGGGCCGCCATTCACCGCCACTTTATGCCCAGGTTCGTAGGCTCCAGGGAAGTTCGGATTGTAGGCATGTGCCATGTCAGCGCTGATGAAGAAACTGCGCGCAACAGCACGTCGTCTATCCTCTTCATCCAATCCAGTCTGGAGGCTGATGCGGTGCAGCACATCCATCACGAAACTGCCGCCTGCCCCGGTGGCGCTCTCGCTACCTACCTCCTCGTGATCGAAGAAGGCCGCCACACAGGTGGCATCAGGCTGTTTCGTCCCAATCAGCGCAGAGAGTCCGGCGTGCGTGGATGCAAGGTTGTCCAATTGGCTATCGGCAATAAACTCGTTGTTTGCTCCCCACAGGCAGCCTTTTTGCACGTCATAAACTGTCAATTCCCAGCTCAGCAGATCCGCCGCATCGCCCTGCACAGCGTCAGCCAGGAGCTTGCGCAATTGCGTTTCGGCATTATCGCCTTCGCTCATCAGGCCCAGGATCAGGGGCAATTCTGTTTGCTTGTTGAGCTTCAAGCCTTGCTCGTTCACCTCACGGTTCATATGTATGGCCAGATTGGGAAGCCGCACCAGTGGTTGCTCGAAGCGCAGCAACCGCGTTTCCTGATTCTCGGCCGTGCGCAACACGACACGGCCGGCCAGACTCAGGTCCCGGTCGGTGAACGTCGCCAATATCGGTCCGCCGTACACCTCGACGCCGAGCCGCGAGATACCGTCGCCGCTCATGGCCGCCTTCGGCTTGAGCCTGAGGCCGGGCGAATCAGTATGGGCGCCGACGATGCGAAAACCGGCTTCGGCCATGGGCTGGCTGCCCAGCACGAATGCAATCATCGATGCACCGCCACGCACGACGTAATAGCGTCCATTAGCCGCAAGTTGCCATCGATCACTTTCTTCAAGCCTGGTGAAACCATGGGCCCGCAGGCGCGCCTCGGCGCTCGCCACTGCATGCCAGGGACTGGGGCTTGCGTCAATGAAGTCGATCAGTTCATGAGCGGCAGTTCGGGATTGGGTGGTCGCGGACATGGGGAGTAACGATGAGATTTATGGAAAGGGAAGTATACAAGATGCGCCCCTCCTGTCCGAATCATGAGATCGATCCGCGAAACCGATACCGACTGGGTAAATATCAGGCAGTGGCCATCCAGGTTGATTTGCAGATCGATTTATTCGCGAACAGGGAAGGCCAAGAATACGCCAGACTTTCCAAATTATGGCTATTTATCGAAAGTCAGGTGCGCCAAGCGTGGCTGGCGGCTTCCGGCCATTAGAAACATCCCCGGTTTGCTGAAATGGATGTCTATGTACGCCGGGATGATGTCCGCTTCCGACGCAGAAGCGGTCGCTGCCTGGCAGCGTTTTGATGACGACTAAAGGTCCCTTGCTAACCCATACCGGTCATACGAGCTCCCCGATAACGGACGTTGCTTTGATTTTAACGAGCACTCAATTAGGGTGTATGTTGTGATACAGAAGCCTTCTTGAGCATCTCAATTACTGACTGATCGGCAGCATTAACCTCTTTAGACATGCGTCCTTCGACAATTTCGAGCGCCGTTTTTCCGTCAACCTTGTCATTAACTCGTGCGCCGTGATCAATCAACAGTCTTACAATTATAGGTGTGCTAAGGATAGATACGGACAGGGATAAAGGTGTTTCGCCTTTTTTATTGCGAACGTTGGGATTCGCACCATGGTCAAGCAAATATCTAACTTGCTCGTCACGTAGAGGCAGCTTCAGGGCATCAGTCAGCGGTGTTCCGCCTGTCTTGTCGAGTCCATCAATATTTACCCCATTTCGCAATAGGATATCCGCCACATCATATTTTTTTGTCCATAATGCACTTTCCAGCGGGGACGGATATCCAAATTGATTATTCGCATCAGCATGTGCATCAAGTAACGCTTGAGTAATTAGCAATTGATCACGTTTGCCACTTGGAGTTGTATCAATTAATGCAAACGGTGAAATGTTATCGCAGTATGTGTGTTGGGCATCAGCACCGGCCTTTAGTAATGCCCTAATAACCGTTAGATTGCCTTGTGCCAACGCCAACCCAAGAGGCGAGCTTTCCCAAGGCCCGAAGAACTGGACATTCATACCGCTCTCAATGAGCTTTAGCGCTGAATCTGTCTTATTAAAATCAATAGACCTGTAGAGCTCAGCCTGGTCGTCTGACAATAATACCTTCTTCTTACACCCGCCTTTGTGTTCTGCCTCCAAAGATTGGCGGTCAACTATACTTGGCTCACTGCTGTCCCTATGTACTACTTGTGGAGAGCAATAATTAAGTACATCTTTACTATTTTCTTTCAGCTTCTCGAAGGTTGAATTTGACTCGCAGCTCCTGAATACCATCCTATCCCCGGAAACAGTCAGCGCAAGAAACATTGCCTCTTGATCTATGTGCAAGCACGATCTGGGGGCTTGGACATCAAGCAAAAATAAATCATCTTTTTGGTAAACGACAAGGTAATTCATTCGTGCACATCTACCGTAGTCAATCCATTTAGGTTGAATTACCAACTTGATGTCGTCGAAATAACTAGGCTGGGGAATGCTCCAAACCCCAAGAAGGGGGCTTACTCTGTCAATTGCAGCATTCTGGGAATTAGAGATCAGAGTTAAATCGGTGATGCGCTTCTCATATGCCAGCTTAATGCAAGCAACATCCTGACAGGCATTGCGAGCTTTCATCCACTCCTTTTGGCCATGTCGGATTGCATAGACATCACTCTCCTCTTGCAAGGAAGTTTTGTAGGTTGAGCTTAGCTGATCGTCAAGTTTGGAAAGTTCACTATCGCTGCAGATGATCTTCTCGATCTTCGTAGTTGCTTTGCTACAGTCAAAACTCACAGCATGCGTTGTTCCTAGCAGAACAAAACAGCCAGCAATAACCCACACAATCCACTTCATACTGCCCCTTCTTCATTGCTGAAACTCAATAATTGCAGGATACCCTCGAAGGGCCGTTCCTGTTAAGGGTTGTCAGATGCCTGCCCTCAAACACGTAGCCATGATGATACCGCAACCCTATGCGGGCAGGCGTCTGACAAGCACCAAGGGAGGAAACCGCGGTGATGCTCCTGTGAGCTTCAGGAC
>MLJW01000188.1_pt1 | contig 52153 bp, 45 predicted proteins | sample 888231 | NCBI WGS metagenome assembly MLJW01 (sample SAMN05788063, study PRJNA343431) | mine drainage metagenome | isolation source: sample collected from the inflow into an acid mine drainage treatment plant... | place: Germany: Lusatia, lignite mining district
TGCCAGCGGTCCCAAATCTCAGCTTTGTGCTTGGCCGTATACTTGATTCGTGTTCTGTAGGTCATATTTCACACTCCATCTATCAAACATATAGATTAAAGTGTTGCATGGACCAGTTGAGCTCGCCTGAGAGGAGCGGACCTTGATTTTTTCAATTCGAAGGTCGGCAGATGGCACAACTGAGACACTCATAATCATAGCAAATCAACACGTATGCAAATTTCTATGTAAAACGGTTCTCGGCCTGAATCAACCGCAGGTTGCGGATGCCCTTTAATGCCAAATCGTATTCAAGCGCGGCGCTGACGTTGTACTGCATAATATAGCTGCCCTTCTTATCGCCCCTACACCGATGCGAGTTGAATCAAAATGAACGACAGTCAAATCAACCTGCGTGAACTGCTGCAACAGATGTTCGCCGCTGCGGTTGCCGCGGCGCAGCCCGGCATTTGCATTCCACGGTTTATGCCGCTGCCGCCCAAGGGGCGTTTGATCGTCATTGGCGCCGGCAAGGCGTCGGCGGCGATGGCGCGCGCGGTGGAAGATTGCTGGCCGTCGCGTCTCGAAGGGCTGGTCGTCACCCGCTACGGTTACGCGGTGCCGTGCAAGCACATCGAGATCGTCGAAGCCGCGCATCCGGTGCCGGACCAGGCGGGAGAAACGGCCAGCAGGCGTATGCTCGAACTTGTTTCGGGTCTCACCGTGGACGACCTTGTGCTGTGCCTGATTTCCGGCGGCGGCTCGTCCCTGTTGCCGCTGCCTGCAGCCGGACTGTCGCTGGAAGACAAGCAGGCCATCAATCGCAACCTGCTCAAGAGCGGCGCCACGATCTCGGAGATGAATTGCGTGCGCCGCCACCTGTCGGCGATCAAGGGCGGCCGATTGGCCGCCGCCTGCCATCCGGCCCGGGTAGTGAACCTGATTATCTCGGATGTGCCCGGAGACAACCCGTCGGATATTGCCTCGGGGCCGACTGTCGCGGACGCCAGCACATGCAGCGAGGCGCTTGCCATCCTGCGCCGCTACTCGATCGATGTCCCTCAGCGAGTGATTGATCTGCTGGAAAGCGGCGCGGGAGAATCGATCAAGCCCGGGGATCCGCGCCTGCCAGTGATAGAGACACACCTGATCGCCACGCCGCAGATGGCGCTGGAGGCGGCCGCAAAGGTCGCTGGCAACCACGGTATCGCATGCCATATCCTGGGCGATTCGATCGAGGGCGAGGCGCGCGACGTGGGCAAGGTCATGGCGGCGATCGCGTTGCAGGTAAGTCGGCGCGCGCAGCCCTTCCAACCGCCGTGCGTGCTGCTGTCCGGCGGCGAGACCACGGTGACCGTGCGCGGCGACGGCCGTGGCGGGAGGAATGTCGAATTCCTGCTGTCTCTCGGTATTGCATTGCAGGGCGAGCCGGGGATCTATGCTATTGCCGGTGATACCGATGGTGTAGATGGCAGCGAGGAAATCGCGGGTGCCTATCTCATGCCCGACACACTCGCGCGTGCCTGGGATCAAGGCATCCGTCCGGCAGACAGTCTTGCCCGCAATGACGGGCACAGCTTCTTCAGGGCGCTGGGCGATTCGCTCATCACGGGGCCCACGCTGACCAATGTGAACGACTTTCGCGCCATCCTTATCACAAAGTAAATGTCGGCAGGAGAGCCCTGATGCGCGCCGGTCGAATCAGGCAACCAGGTACCGGTTTGCCGCATCCACCGCGACGCCGTTCTGGATCGGCGCCTTCATACGGCCGAGCACATCGTCCAGTGCGCTGAGGCAGAGCCGCACATTGCGCGGATTGCTGGCGTGCCCCATCAAGCCGATGCGCCACACTTTCCCTGCCATCGCCCCGAGGCCGGCCCCGATCTCCAGTTGATAGTCGGACAATAACAGCGCACGCACCGCGGCTTCGTCCACGCCTTGCGGCACGGAGATCGCATTCAGTTGCGGCAGGCGTTCATTTTCCGGGACCACAAAATCCAGTCCCATCGCTTCCAGCCCCGCGCGCAGCGCGAGATGGTTACGGTGATGACGCTCCCAGGCGTTTTCCAGTTCTTCTTCCTGCAGCATCACCAGTGCTTCATGCAGGCCGTACAGCGCATTGATCGGCGCGGTGTGGTGGTAGGCGCGTTTGGTCGCGCCGCCCCAGTAACCCATCACCAGGTTGAGGTCCATGAACCAGCTCTGGATCTTGCTCTTGCGGTTCTTGATCCTTTCCTGCGCTTCGGGACTGAAGCTGACCGGCGAGAGGCCCGGCGTGCACGACAGGCATTTCTGCGTACCCGAATAGATGGCGTCGATGTCCCATTCGTCGACTTTGACCGGTGAGCCGCCCAGCGAGGTGATCGCGTCGACGATGGCCAGGCAGCCGTGCCGGTGCGCGACCTCGACCAGCGTCTTCGCATCGGACAGCGCGCCGGTGGAGGTCTCCGCGTGCACGAAAGCGACGATTTTGGCATCCGGATTGGCTTTCAGCGCATCCTCCAGCTTTTGCGGATCGACCGCGCGTCCCCAGTCGTCCTGCACCATCACCGCGATGCCGCCGCAGCGTTCGACGTTCTCCTTCATGCGCCCGCCGAACACGCCGTTCTGGCACACGATGACCTTGTCGCCCGGCTCGACCAGATTCACGAAGCAGGTCTCCATGCCCGCGGAACCGGGCGCGGAGACCGGCATGGTCAGTTCGTTCTCGGTCTGGAACGCGTATTTCAGCAGGGATTTCATTTCATCCATCAGGTCCACGAACCTTGGGTCGAGATGGCCGATGGTGGGGCGAGCCATTGCAGCCAGCACACGTGCGCTTACATCGGAAGGTCCGGGTCCCATCAGAACGCGTTGAGGAGGATGAAATGATTTTATTTTCATGCGACCGATCCTTTTTGTTGTCAGGGTTAAGGGCAGACGGGTTTGATTTCGTTATGCCGGATGATAACCGAGCAGCGTCGAAAGCCGCTCGGCAGTTTCCACGACATGTGCGATCCATTCATCCTTGCGGCGTTCTATGGGGGCAGATACGGAGATGCCTGCGACCACGCTGCCGCTGGCATCGCGCACCAGGGTGCCTATGCAACCCACGCCAAGCTCGGCTTCTTCATTGTCCAGGGAGTAGCCGCGGTTCACGGCGGAGACACAATCCTGCACGAGTTCGCCGACCTTGGTGTGGGTATTGACGGTATAGGCCGGCAACTTGCTGCGCTTGGCGTAACTGCGGCAGGCTGCCTCGCCCTGGTCGCCCAGCATCATCTTGCCCACCGCGGTCACATGCAGGGGCGCGCGGCTGCCGATCACCTGTTCCACCCGTATCATGCGCTTGGCCAGCGAGCGTTCGATGTACACGACTTCATCGTCCTCGCGCACGGTGAGATTGACCGTCTCGTCCAGCTGGTCGCGCAGTCTTTCCATCAGCGGCAGCGCGATCTTCCTGATGTCGATGCCGGTCCTGACGCGGCTGCCCAGTTGCATCAGCTTGATGCCCAGCTGGTAGTTTCCCCTCGTGCTGCGCTCTACAAAGCCCTGCTCGGCCAGCGAGGAGAGGATGCGGAAGGCAGTTGAGGGATGCAGCCCGGTTTCGGCCGACAGCACCTTGAGGCTCACCGGCTCTTCATGTGCGGCGATGACATCCAGCAATTGGGCCAGCCGTTCGATGACCTGTATGGAATTGGAAGCTTCTTTCATATTTCGTATTGTGAAATCGATTGTGTATTGCGAAATTATAGTACAGCAAGTATTCTGCTATCAAATAATTCAACTACCCGGTCATCAAATCATGTGTGGCGAAGATTATTAATAGCCACCAGTAACGCAGCATCCGTTTTTCGGAATTAACTTTAAGGAACGATCGTAATGACAAGCGCATCCGCTACGCCAGAATTTTGCAACGGTATTCAACATTTCGGACCGGTTTGGGAGGGGTTTTCACGGCACGCCAAATCTGCAGTCATCAAGGAGGGCAAGTCGGCGATCGGCGATCCGCATGCGGCGGATGCCGCGTACCAGACGCTGCTGATGGCCGATGCCCTGCGCTACCTGACCCTGCAGACCTGCGGATCCAAAGGCTCCGGCCATCCGGGCGGATTTGCCAGCAGCGCCGAGGCGTATGCCTCGCTGGTGATGCTGGGCCACACCAATATCGTGACCGAAGTCGGACACCATGCCCCCGGTTTCTATAGCGCGATGTTCCTCGACACCTCGCTGGAAGAGATGGGCATCAAGACAGTGACCGATCTGATGGCGCGTTTCCGCGAGAAGCACGGCCTGCTCGGCCACTTGTCGGGCGCCATTCCCGGACTGCTGGCACCCGCCGGTCCGCTGGGCCAGGGCCAGCACTTCGCGATGGCCGGCGCGCTGCTGCATCCCGGCAAGCTGTTCCCGGTCACCATTGGCGACGGCGGCATGGGTGAACCCTACGTGCTCAACTCCATGCTGCACTTCAACACCGCCTATCCCAAGGTGACCAACTTCCTGCCGACACTGATCTGGAACGGTTACAGCCAGGAGCATCATTCCATGGTGTCGCGCTTCACCAACGAGGAGATGATCGCCTACTGGAAGGGTCACGGTTTCAAGGAGGTTGTGCTGGTTGATGCCAAGGAGTTCGACGATACCAACCAGACCAGCGCCTATGCGGACAGTTCCTATTTCTCGCACAAGCAGCGCCTGGCCTTCGCCGGCGCCGTGCTCGCGGGCGTGGACAGGGCGGCCAAGTCTGCCCTGAGCGGCACCCTGACCGCCTTTATCATCAAGCAGATGAAGGGTACGGGCGTGCATACGGTGGGCGCCAAGTCGCACAATCTCTATCCGGCCGACAGCCTGGACAAGCCGCACATGATAGACGGATTGAAGCGCCGCGCCCTGCCTCCCGAGGCGTGGTCCATCGTGCGCGAGAATTTCGTGCGCGCCGGCGGCGGCCCTGCAGCCAAAACGGCGGTGACCGAACATGTGCTGGAGATGGCGCCGCTGGGCAAGATGCCCGTACATGAATTCCCCAAGGGCGAGAAGGCTGTACCGGCAACCGCGATGGGCGCGCTGGTGGCCTATGTGGGCACCCAGGACAAGCGTTTCGTCGTGACCAATGCCGACGGCAACGAAGCGTCGGCGATGAAGAACATCAACGATGCGCTGAAGATCCGCCACCCGACCGTCGACCCGCTGTACAACCAGGAGCCGGAAGGCCAGGTGTACGAGCCGCTGAACGAGGATGCCTGCGCCGGTCTCGCATCGGCCCTGACGCTGTTCGGTTCGCGCGCATTGTGGCTGTCATACGAAAGCTTCGCGATCAACGGCTGGCCCATCGTACAGACGGTGACGCAGGCGATGGCCGAGTTGCGCCGTCCGACGCCTTCCATCGTGACCATGTTCACGGCGGGCGCGCTGGAGCAGGGCCGCAACGGCTGGACGCACCAGCGTCCCGAGATCGAGAACTATTTTGCCGCCCAGATGCGCAACGGCAACACCTACCCGTTATTCCCTTGCGATGCGAATGCGATCCAGGTGGCATACGAGTACGCCACCAACAGCTTCAACAAGTGCATGGTCATCATCGCGTCCAAGAGCCCGCTGCCGGTCTACATGAGCGTGGATGAAGCAAGGCAGGCGATGGAAGCCGGTGCCTCCATCATTTACGAAAGCAAGCATGCGGGCAAGGCGACCGTGGTGTTCGGAGTGACTGGGGACATGGTTTTCCTGCCGGTGTTCGAGGCCAGGGACAAGCTGGAAGCCGAGGGTTACAAGGTGCGCATCGTGGCCGTCGTGAATCCGCGCCGCCTGTATCGTCCGACCGACATCGCGTGGGATACCGTGGCTGAGCCGGACAACAAGTTCATGGATGATGCCCATTTCAATGCCTTGTTCGACGGCGATGTCCTGCTGGCCGTGAGCGGCGGACCGAGCGCGGTGCTGGAGCCGATCCTGCTGCGTACCCGCGCAGGCAAGCGCGACACGTTCGCCTGGAAGCGCGGCGAGACGACCGCAAGCCCGGGCGAGATCATGGAGTTCAACGGATTGACCGCCGAGGCAATGACCAAGCGCGTCAAGTCCATGGCGGGTTGAATATAACGATGATGCCAGGCTCTTGAGCCTGGCTTTTTTGGGTAACGATACATGTCAGAAACAAAGATCATCGTTCTGGATGACGACCCCACGGGGTCGCAGACGGTACACAGCTGTCTGCTGTTGACGCGCTGGGATGCGGCGACATTGCGCGAGGCCATCCTGGATGAGTCTCCGCTGTTCTTCGTGCTGACCAACACCCGTGGCATGGCCGCCAAACCCGCGGCGGACATCACGCGCGAGGTGTGTCGCAACGTGAAGCAGGTGCTGGCCGAGCTGAAGAAGAGCGGGCGCGACATCAATCCCATCCTGGTCAGCCGTTCGGATTCGACGCTGCGCGGCCATTATCCGGTGGAGACCGATGTGATCGCGGAAGAGCTGGGGCCGTTCGATGCGCATTTCCTGGTGCCCGCGTTCTTCGAGGGCGGGCGCGTCACCCGCGACAGCGTGCATTACCTGATGGTGCAGGGCCAGCCCGTGCCGGTGCACGAGACCGAGTTCGCGCGCGATTCGGTGTTCGGCTATCGTCACAGCTATCTGCCCGATTACGTCGGGGAAAAGACCGGCGGGCGCATCAAGCCGGAACAGGTCGAGCGTTTCCTGCTGGCGGACGTGCGCGGCGACAGCCTGCCGCGCCTGATGCAGTTGCATGGCAATGCCTGCTGCGTCGTGGATGCCGAAACGCAGGGCGACCTGAACCATTTTGCGGAGCAGTTGCGCCTGGCTGCCGGCCGGGGCAAGCGTTTTCTGTTCCGCAGTGCGGCCAGTCTGCTGACTGCGCTGGCGGGCCTGCCGGTGCAACCCGTGGCCGCGCAGGACATGGCGCGCTATGTGCGCGGCGGCAAGCCGGGTGCGGTCATCGTCGGTTCGCACGTCAAGAAGACCACCGCGCAACTCGAGCAATTGCTCAAGATGCCCGGCGTCACGCCCATCGAAGTGAACGTGGAGCAATTGCCCGCCAGGCGCGATGCGTTGCTGGCCGAGGTCGTGCGGTCATGCGAGCAGAGTCACGCGGCAGGCCATACGCCGGTGGTCTTTACCAGCCGCCTGGAAAAGTCATTCCTCGACCAGGCAACGCGGCTGGCGTTCGGCGAGATGGTTTCGGCCTTCCTGATGGATGTGGTGCGGAACCTGCCCAAGACCCTGGGCTTCCTGATCAGCAAGGGCGGCATCACCTCCAATGATGTGTTGAGCTCGGGGCTGGCGCTGCGGACATCGCGCGTAGTCGGACAGATCCTGCCGGGATGTTCGGTCGTGTGCTGTCCGGCCGATCATCCGCGATACCCGAATCTGCCTGTGGTCATTTTCCCGGGCAACGTCGGCGATGACCAGGCGGTCGCCACGGCCTATGCCAGACTGACCGGCCAGGCGGATCGGCATTCGATATCGGGATCGGATTTTCGAACAGTAAAGGCATAGGCAATCGGGTCGACAGCCAAATATCGGGGGGGAAAATATGGACGAAGTTGCTGCGGTGGTAGAAACAAAGGTGTCGCAACAAAAGCGCTCGCTGTTTGCCTCTGCGTGGCCGCAACTCGTCATCGGTGTCGTCTGCATGGTGATGATCGCCAACCTGCAATATGGGTGGACGTTCTTTGTGCCCGATATCCAGAAGCAATTTGGGTGGGACCGGGGCGCCATCCAGATCGCCTTCACGCTGTTTGTGCTGTTTGAGACCTGGCTGGTGCCGATCGAAGGGTGGTTCGTGGATCGTTTCGGCCCGCAGATCGTCGTCTTCATCGGGGGGCTTGCCTGCGCATTCGGCTGGGGCATGAATTCCTACGCCACCTCGCTCGGCCAGTTCTACTTCGCGCAGATCATCGCGGGTATCGGTGCCGGTGCGGTCTACGGGACCTGCATAGGCAATGCCCTCAAATGGTTCCCCAGCCGCAGGGGCATCGCTGCCGGCTTGACTGCCGCCGGGTTCGGCGCCGGTTCCGCACTGACCGTCATTCCCATCCAGGCAATGATCAAAAGCGAAGGTTTTCAGAATACCTTTCTCTATTTCGGGTTGGGTCAGGGCATTGTGATCTGCCTGTTCGCTTTCGCGATGGTGGCGCCAATGGCCGGTCAGCTGGGCGCTGCCATCGTCAAGCATGCCGCCTTCCACAGTCTCAAGGAGATCTCGGGCAGGGAGATCATCGGCGCCAACCGGTCGTGGATCATCGCCGCCGCGGTGGCGCTGGTCGGAGGCCTCACGATGTGGTCCATGGGCCTGAATTTCTATATCCCGCTGGCGCTGGCCTTGTACATTTTCACTGTCGGCGGAGGTATCGTCTGGAGCCAGGGGCAGCCCATCTTTACACTGATGTACTTCATGTTCGTGATCGTCGGGGCGGGCGGTCTCATCGTTACAGCCAATCTGGCGCCGATATCGCTGGACCTGAAAGTGGGAACGGTGCCGGTCACCCTCGCCTGGCTGACGCTGCCCGCGCTGACTTTCGCCGCCACGCTCGACCGCACACTGAACGGCCTGACGCGGCCTTTTTTCGGCTGGGTGTCCGATCATATCGGCAGGGAGAACACCATGTTCATCGCCTTCTTTCTGGAAGGCATCGGCATATTCATGCTCTATAAGCTCGGCTCGGACCCGGTCTGGTTCGTGATCCTCAGCGGCCTCGTGTTCTTTGCCTGGGGCGAGATATACAGTCTTTTTCCGGCGACCTGCACGGATACCTTCGGGGCAAAGAACGCATCGTGCAACGCAGGCATCCTGTATACCGCAAAGGGCACCGCCGCATTGCTGGTTCCCTATGCAAGCACCATCCAGAAAAGCACCGGAAGCTGGGACATGGTCTTCATCCTTGCCGCCGCCGCAAATATCCTGGCTGCCCTGCTCGCGATCGGGGTGCTCAAACCGTGGCGGCGAAAAGTCATTGCAGGATTCAATGACGCGGTCCACAAAAACCAGATGTAATCAAATTTTCCGGGGAAATTTATGGCACAGTGGATAGCGTTTACCCATCATGGAAAGTCCGGTTTTGGCCAGGTCGAGGGCGGCTTGGTTGTTGTTTACGAGGGCGACATGTTTGCCGGGCCCCGCAGGACAGGCGCCGAATTCGCGCTGGTCGACATCAGTGTCGAACTGCCCTGCCGGCCCGGCAAGCTGATCGCGTTGTGGAACAACTACCATGCGCAGGCGGCCAAGCAGAATCTCGCGATCCCCGCCGAGCCGCTGTACCTGATCAAGGCGCCCAACAGCTACGGCGCGCACGAGTGCGTGGTGCAGCCGCCAGCCGGCTACGACGGTCGGGTGGTTTATGAAGGCGAGTTGGGTATCGTGATAGGCCGCAAGAGCAAAGGCCTGAATGAGGAAGAGGCGCGGCAAGCCATATTCGGTTATACCTGTATCAACGATATCACCGCGCTGGACCTGATCAACAGGGATGCCGCGTTCGCGCAATGGACCCGTGCCAAGAGCTTCGACGGCTTCGGTGTTATCGGCCCGGTCATTGCGACCGGACTCGATTGGCGCACGTTGAACGTCAGGACCACGGTCAACGGCCGGGAACGCCAGAACTACCCGTGCAACGACATGATCTTTTCCCCGGAAAAGATCGTGCAAGCCCTCAGCCGGGACATGACGCTGGAGCCGGGCGATGTGATCGCCTGCGGTACCTCGCTGGGCGTGATGCCGATGAAACCGGGAACGGTGGTCGAGGTCGGTATCGACGGGATCGGGACGCTGCGCAACCAGTTCGGGGCCGCCGCCCCGGTTTGATGCTTTGATCAACAAACTAAATTTGAAGACACGGCCATGAAGATTTGTATCGTAGGAGCAGGAGCTATCGGCGGCATGTTGGGAGCCAGGTTTGTGCAGGCGGGGCACGATGTGACCCTGATCCTGCGCGGGGCGAATCTGGCCGCAGTGCAGCAAAACGGCCTGAAGCTGATCGAAGAAGACGGCACCGAGCTGATCGTCAAACCGGCCAAAGCCACTTCGGCCATGGCCGAAGCGGGGGTTCAGGATGTGGTGATCCTGACGCTCAAGGCGCACCAGGTCGCCGCCATTGCAGCGGAACTTCCGGCGCTGATGCACGCCGAGACCCGGGTCGTCACGATGCAGAACGGCATTCCCTGGTGGTACTTCCACAAACTGCCCGGAGAGCTGGGGAAGCGTTATCAGGGTACCAACGTCCAGGCCGTGGATCCGGGTGGCGTCGTTGCAAAGTACATCGATGTGGATCGGGTGATCGGCAGCGTCGTCTATCCGGCGAGCGAAGTCATCAGCCCGGGCGTGATCAAGGTGATCGAAGGAAATCGATTCTCGCTGGGAGAACTCGACGGGAGCGACACGCCGAGTATTCGTGCGATCAGCGAAGCCTTCAAGGGGGCCGGATTCAAATCGCCGATCTCGAACGATATCCGCTCCGAGATCTGGCTGAAGTTATGGGGCAACCTGAGCTTCAACCCGATCAGCGCGCTGACGCATGCCACGCTGGAAGATATCTGTGTGTTCCCCGCGACCCGTGAACTGGCCGCCAACATGATGCGGGAAGCGCAGGCCATCGGCGAGAAACTGGGGGTCCAGTTCAAGGTGAGCCTGGAAAAGCGCATCAATGGCGCGCAGGCGGTGGGTCAGCACAAGACCTCCATGCTGCAGGATGTGGAGCTCGGCCGCCCGCTCGAACTCGATGCCCTGGTCGGCTCGGTCATGGAGCTGGGCCGGATCACCGGGACCCCGACCCCGAACATCGATGCCGTCTATGCACTCGTGTCGCTGTTGGCGAATCAGCTGCAACAGCACAAGGGCACTTTGCGCATCTCCTGAATCCACGACCCTTTTCAACCCGGACAATCACTTCGCCAGCCATGAAAAAATTCACTACTCTCCCTGAAATGATCGCGATCCACGCAAAGGACACGCCTTCCGCCATCGCGATCACGGCGCCCTCGGCAAAGCCCCTGACCTACCAGGCTTTGAACATGCTCGTGGACAATACCGTGAAGACGCTCAACCGGCTGGGCGCGGGCAGGGGAGACCGGGTCGGGATCGTGATGCCCAATTGTCCGGAAATGGCGACGGCATTCGTTGCGGTGGCGAGCGGGTGCACGGCGGCGCCCCTGAACATGGCTTACCGGGCGGATGAATTCGAGTTCTATCTGGACGATCTGAAAGCAAAAGCGCTGGTGGTTGCCAGCGGGAGCGAGACCCCGGCCCGTGCCGTCGCGGCAAAACTGGGCATCGCGATCCTGGAACTGACACCGACTCCCGAAAACGGAGCGGGTAGTTTCACCATCGCGGGTGCCGGTATGTCGGGCGCGTCCGGTGCAAAAACCGGGCTTGCGCAAACCGACGATATCGCATTGATCCTGCATACCTCCGGCACGACTTCGCGGCCCAAGATCGTTCCCCTCACCCACAAGAACGTATGCGCCTCCGCGCGCAACATCAGCGCGACGCTCGATCTCCGGCCGGACGACCGCGAGCTGCATGTGATGCCGCTGTTCCATATTCACGGATTGATCGCAGGGGTGCTCGCACCGATGGCTGTAGGCAGCCAGATATTTTGCACCCCGGGTTTCAATGCATTGAAGTTCTACGGTTGGATGAAGGAGTGCAAGCCGACTTGGTACACCGCCGTGCCGACCATGCACCAGACCATCCTGTCCCGTGCCGCGGGCAATACGGATGTCATTGCAGCCAATCCATTGCGGTTCATCCGCTCTTCCTCTTCGTCCATGCCGACGCAGGTCATCGCCGAACTGGAAAAGACCTTCAATGCGCCGTTGATCGAATCGTATGGAATGACGGAAGCCGCCCACCAGATGGCGAGCAATCCTTTGCCGCCCGCCAAGCGCATTCCCGGCTCAGTCGGTATCGCTGCCGGCCCCGAGATCGCCATCATGGATAACGACGGAAACTTGCTCAAACCCGGCGTGATCGGGGAGGTCGTGATACGCGGGGAGAATGTGACGCTCGGTTACGAGAATAACCCCAAGGCCAACGCGGAAGCTTTTATAAACGGCTGGTTCCGCACAGGCGACCAGGGTTCCCTTACAGACGACGGGTATTTGACGCTAACCGGTCGCTTGAAGGAGATCATCAACAGGGGGGGGGAGAAGATATCTCCTTTGGAAGTCGACGAAGTCCTGATGCATCATCCGGCTGTGATGCAGGTTGTCACATTTGCCATGCCGCATGAAAAACTGGGCGAAGACGTGGCCGCGGCGGTGGTGTTGCGCGAGGGTTTCAGCCTGGACGAACATGAGTTGCGCGAATTCGCGGCGACGAAGCTTGCGGCTTTCAAAGTACCCAGAAAGATCCTGTTCATGACCGAGATCCCTAAGGGTGCCACGGGCAAATTGCAGCGTATCGGACTTGCCGCCAAACTGGGGTTGAACGCATAGTTTCCATGTGACATTCGATTTGTCTTTTTTGCCCTGTGTCAGCCCCCTGTCAGGTTCGAACGCGATAATTCCGCATAGTGGAGGGAATTTCGCGTAAATTATTTGCAGTCATCTTTTAAGTTGGTTTAGTCGTGAGCAGGTGTTTTTGTTGCAAAGCGTTTTTTTGATTGACATTACCCGGGAGAGAAATATGAACATCAAACTGAAATCCATTGTCGCCGCGATCGCTTTTGCGGCCTCATGTTCCGCATTCGCCGCCGACCCGATCAAGATCGGCGTCTCCGGTCCATTTACCGGCGGTTCCAGCCCGATGGGCGTTTCCATGCGCGACGGTGCAAGATTGGCGACTGCAGAGATCAACGCCAAGGGCGGTGTTCTGGGACGCAAGATCGAGCTGGTAGAGCGCGATGACCAGGCCGAGAACGGCCGCGGTGTGCAAGTGGCACAGGAACTGATCAACAAGGAAAGAGTGGTCGCCACCGTGGGCTACATCAATACCGGTGTTTCGCTTGCCTCCCAGCGTTTCTACCAGGAAGCCAGGATCCCGGTGATCAACAACGTTTCCACCGGCTCGCTGGTGACCAAGCAATTCCTGCCGCCGGAATTTGCGGACAACTACATATTCCGCAATGCTGCCAACGACTCCATCCAGTCCGCGATGATCGTCAAGCAAGCCATTGATGTGAACAAATACACCAAAGTGGCGATCCTGGCCGACTCCACCAACTACGGACAGCTTGGACGTGCCGACCTGGAAAAGGCCCTGGCTGCCAAGAACATCACTCCGGTCGCGGTCGAAAAGTTCAACGTCAAGGACGTGGACATGACCGCACAGTTGCTCAAGGCCAAGGAAGCGGGTGCGCAAGCCATCCTGACCTATGCGATCGGTCCCGAGCTGGCGCAGATTGCGAACGGCATGGAAAAATTGGGCTGGAAAGTCCCGATGATCGGAAGCTGGACGCTGTCCATGGGTAACTTCATCGACAACGCAGGCAAGAACGGCGAGGGCGCACACATGCCGCAGACTTTCATCCAGGAGCCGAATACGCCGAAGCGCAAAGCCTTCATCGACGCGTACCTGAAGGCCTACAACCCGGCCAACGGCCGTATTCCCTCCCCCGTTTCCGCGGCACAGGGTTACGATTCCATGTATATCCTGGCAGCAGCCATCAAGCAGGCAGGAGATACCGATGGCGTGAAGATCCGCCAGGCGCTGGAAAATCTGCAGGACAAGGTCGATGGCGTCGTGACCAATTATGACCATCCGTTCACACATGACGACCACGAAGCGATCACCATGAATATGGTGGTGATGGGCAAGGTCCAGGACGGCCATGTGGTGTACGCCAACGCGGCCGACAAGGCCAACGCGGTGCGTGAGAAAGATTTGGGTAAAGCCAAGAAATAATTGGCCCGGAATGTAATGTTTTGGTAGTCGGAATTTGGGCCGGGAAGTCCCCGGCCCAAATTGCAAACAGAAGGAGTAACGCATTATGGAAATCCTCGCGCAACTCATAGTCAGCGGCATCGCGCTCGGGATGATTTACGCTTTGATAGCATTCGGTTATCAGCTGACTTTCGCAACATCGGGTACATTGAATTTCGGCCAGGGCGAAGCGCTGATGCTGGGCGCACTTGTCGGGCTCACATTGGTCGGCCACATGAGCTACTGGCTGATGATCCCGCTGGTGCTGGTATTCGGGGCACTGCAGGGCATATTTGTGGAACGCGTGGGCGTGCAGCCCGCGATCAAGACGAAATCCGAATTCGGATGGATCATGACCACGATCTCGCTGGCGATCATATTCAAGAACGTCGCGGAAAACGTCTGGGGTCATGACGACATCACTTTCCCCTCGCCGCTGCCGACATCGCCGCTGCAATTCATGGGCATCCGTGTGCTGCCGATGGAGATACTGGTGGTGGTGGGTGCGCTGGCGATCATGCTGGCGGTGGAGCTGTTCAACCGCAAATCGATCTACGGCAAAGCTGTCGTGGCGACTTCCAATGATCGTGACGCCGCCGGCCTGATGGGTATCAATACCGGCATGGTGATCACTTTTTCCTACGCGCTGAGTTCCATGACTGCCGCCTTTGCCGGCGTGCTGATCGCCCCGCTCACGCTCACCGGCTCCACCATGGGTGTGGTGCTCGGCCTCAAGGCGTTTTCGGTGGCCATTATCGGCGGGCTGAACAGCGGCATGGGGGTGATCGTCGGCGGCCTGATCCTGGGCATCGCGGAGACGACCACCGGCTACTATGTCTCGACCGGGTACAAGGATGTGCCGGGGTTGTTGTTGCTGTTATTGGTATTGGCGATCAAGCCGTCCGGTATATTCGGCAAGTCTGTCATCAAAAAGGTATAGCATGAGCGCGGTCAAAAATATTTCCATTGTACTGGCCATTGCAGTTGCGGCAGTTCTGCCCACGCTCTGGCCCAATCCTTACTACATCCATCTGATGGTGGTGATCGGCATCTACGCGATCCTGCTGCTGGGACTCGATATCGTGGTCGGCTATGTGGGCGAAGTCTCGCTCGGTCATGCCGCGCTGTTCGGCATCGGTTCCTATACCGCCGGTGTGCTGCATTTCCAGCTGGCCGTGCCGTTCCTGCTGGCTGTCCCCGCGAGCGTCGCCGTCACCGGCCTGTTCGGCGCGATACTCGCCTTGCCGGCGCTGCGCGTGAACGGTCCCTACCTGGCGATGGTGACCCTGGCGTTCGGCACCATCATCCAGATACTGATCAACGAGATGACCTTCCTCACCAACGGGCCGCTCGGCCTGTCGGTGCGCAAGCCGATATGGTTCGGTCACCAGATCACCGGTACCGATTATTACTACATCGTCCTGGTCGCCCTGGTGCTGGCTCTGATCGTCGTGCAGCGCGTACTCAAATCGCATCTGGGACGCGCGTTCGAGGCTTTGCATGACAGCCCGATCGCATCGGACTGCATGGGTGTCAGCGTGTATGCCTACAAGGTCTACGCCTTCGTGCTGAGCGCGGGCATGGCGGGTCTGGCGGGCAGCCTGTTCACGTATTCCGAGGAATACATCTCGCCCAATACCTATAGCTTTGAACTGACGATATTGTTCCTGCTCGCCGTCATCATGGGCGGACGCAAAACCCGGACCGGTCCGATCCTGGGGGCGATCATCATCGTGATGCTGCCGAATGTGCTGTCCGATATCGATCTGTTCCGCAAGATATCCACCGGCATCGCCGTGATTGCGGTCGCATACTCGGCTTACGCCCTGGCAGTCAGGATGCGCACGCTGAAGCAGGTGACGATACCGGTACTTGTTACCGTCGCCCTTGCGGTATCGGGCTACGTGATGGACAACATCACGGACCAGCGCCTGACGATATTCGGCGTGATGATCCTGTTCGTTGTGTATTACCTGCCGAACGGCATCATGGGTTTCGTGCGCAGCCTCATCGTGAGATTCAGGCCGCAATGGGTACACCGGCATGTGGCGATCCTGGAGCAGGGCGACAAGCAGCATGTCTGGTCGGTGCCGGATCATCCGGTCACGGCCAACGGATTCCTGCTGGAAGCGCGTAAGCTGGTGATGCAGTTCGGCGGCCTGAAAGCGCTGAACGATGTCAATCTGCAGATCGCCAAGGGTTCCGTGCACGGCCTGATCGGCCCCAACGGCTCGGGCAAGAGCACCACCATGAACGTGTTGACCGGCATCTACAACCCGACCGCGGGCGAGATCGAATTCAACGGCAAGGTCATCACCGGCGCAACGCCCTCGTCTATCGCAGGGGAGGGCATCGCGCGCACATTCCAGAACGTGCAGTTGTTCGGCGAAATGACCGCCATCGAGAACGTGCTGGTCGGCCTGCACCACACTTATAAACACAGCCTGATCGATGTCGTGTTCCAGACTCCGCGCTGCCGCAGGGAAAAGAACGCGGCGGAAGTGCGCGCCGCCAGCCTGTTGCAGTTCGTCGGCCTGGCCGATCTCGCGAACGAGGAGGCCCGCAACCTGCCCTACGGCAAGCAGCGCCTGCTCGAGATCGCCCGCGCCTTGGCACTGAATCCGAGCCTGCTGCTGCTGGACGAGCCGGCTGCCGGTCTGACTGCGCCGGACATCAAGGAGTTGATCGCGATGATCAACAAGATCCGCGGCCATGGCATCACCGTGATCCTCATCGAGCACCACATGGATGTGGTCATGAGCATTTGCGATACCGTGACGGTACTCGATTTCGGCCAGAAGATCGCCGAGGGTACACCGGCAAATATTCAATCCGACGAAAAAGTAATCGAAGCCTATCTGGGCGGCAGCGCCCAGACAGCGTGAGGAGTTAACGATGTTACAGATCCAGAATTTACATGCCGCCTACGGCAAAGTGGAAGTGCTGCACGACATCTCGCTCGATGTGCCGAAAGGCAAAGTCGTCACCCTCATCGGTTCCAACGGTGCGGGCAAGACCACGACCATGCGCGCGGTTTCCGGCATGATCAAGCCGACGGGCGGGAGCATCAGCCTCAACGGCAAGGCCATCACCGGCCTGACCTCGAACAGGATCGCCCGTGCCGGACTGGCCCATTCGCCGGAAGGGCGGCGCGTGTTCGCCACGCTGTCCGTGACCGACAATCTTTTATTGGGCGCGTTTCCCCGGCTGACCTTCGGCCGCGAGCGCGGCGATGTGCAGGGCGACCTGGAGCGGGTGTTCGAGTTGTTCCCGCGCCTCAAGGAACGCGCGACCCAGCAGGCGGGCACACTTTCCGGCGGCGAGCAGCAGATGCTGGCCATGGGGCGTGCGCTGATGCTCAATCCCGATGTGTTGCTGCTGGACGAACCCTCGATGGGCCTGGCTCCACTACTGGTGAAGGAAGTGTTCCGCATCATCGGCGAACTGAAGGGGCGGGGCATCACCATGCTGCTGGTCGAACAATTTGCCGCAGCCGCACTGGAGGTTGCCGATTACGGGTACGTGCTGGAGAATGGCCGTATCTCATGCCACGGTCCGGCACAGCAGCTGCAGAACGATCCGGCGGTAAAGGCGGCTTATCTGGGCGCATCGCATTGATACGAGGAATTGCCGTCCGGATATGATCCGGATGGCTGGTGCAGCCACTGCAGAAATGCGCTGCAGTTTCTGCGACTGATTTTTACTTCCATTTAAAGCAACACGTATTAAAACCACCATGAACACCACGAGGACTTACCCCCGTATGCGCAGCGTGTACCGCAGTTGCCGCAAGGAAACCATTCAATATTTCAGGAGAACCCAATGACCAAGCCGACCTTATCGTTATGGATCAACGGCCAGCGCGCGCAGAGCGCGAGCAGCCGTTTCGCGGACGTAACCAACCCGGCCAGCGGAGAAGTGATCCGCCAGGTGCCGTTGGCCAACCGCGCAGATGTCGACAGCGCGGTCGCCGCCGCCAAGACGGCATTCCCGGGCTGGCGCGATACACCGCCGTTGCGCCGCAGCCGCATCCTGAACAAGTTCCGCGAGTTGCTCGAAACGCACCGTGCCGAACTCGCGCAACTGGCGAGCGAAGAGCACGGCAAGACGCTGGAAGATGCGGCAGGTTCCGTGCAGCGCGGTATCGAAGTGGTGGAATTCGCCGTTGGTGCACCGCATCTGCTCAAGGGCGAGCATGCCGAGAACGTCGGGCGCGGTGTCGATTGCCACTCCATGCTGCAGCCGATAGGCGTGTGTACCGGCATCACGCCTTTCAACTTCCCCGCAATGGTACCGATGTGGATGTTCCCCATCGCCATCGCCTGCGGCAACACCTTCATCCTCAAGCCTTCCGAGAAAGTGCCGTCCTGCAGCCTGCGCATGGCCGAGCTGTTCAAGGAAGCCGGTTTGCCCGACGGCGTGTTCAACGTCGTTCCGGGCGACAAGGAGGCGGTGGATGCATTGCTCGTCCATCCCGATGTGCGCGCCGTGTCCTTCGTCGGTTCGACGCCGATCGCAAAATATATTTACGAGACCGCGGCGCATCACGGCAAGCGTGTGCAGGCGCTGGGCGGCGCGAAGAACCATGCAGTGGTGCTGCCCGATGCCGCGCTGGATTTCACGGCCGATGCCATCATGGGCGCGGCATACGGCTCGGCCGGAGAGCGTTGCATGGCGATCTCTACGGTGGTCGCGGTGGGCGATGTGGCCGATACGCTGGTGGCCAAACTCAAGGAGCGTGCCGAGAAGCTGGTGGTCGGTCCCGGCAATCGCAAAGGCGTCGACATGGGGCCGGTGATCTCGGCCCCGCATCGCGACAAGATCGTGGGTTATATCGACAGCGGCGTGAAGCAGGGCGCGAAGCTGGTGACGGACGGACGCGGCATCAAGGTGGAAGGGTACGAGCGCGGTTTCTTCGTCGGCCCGACCCTGTTCGACAACGTCAGCACCACGATGGATATCTATCGCGACGAGATATTCGGGCCGGTGCTGATCGTGCTGCGCGTCGCCAGCCTCGATGAGGCGATTCGCATGATCAACAGCAATCCCTACGCCAACGGCACAGCCATCTTCACCACCTCCGGCGGTGCGGCGCGCCGCTTCCAGAACGAGATCGAAGTCGGCATGGTCGGCATCAATGTGCCGATCCCGGTGCCGATGGCATTCTTCTCCTTCGGCGGATGGAAGGCGTCGCTGTTCGGAGACCTGCACATGCACGGCATGGAAGGGGTGTACTTCTATACCCGCACCAAGGCGATCACGACGCGCTGGCCGGAAGTGGCGGAGCGTAGCGCTTCCACGCTGACGATGCCGACACTGGGCTGAGCCGTGGCCGGATCGAGGGCGTCATGAACCTGAACCATTTGTCCAAGCTGGCGATCGAAGTGATGATGCCGATCTCCATCCTGGTCGGGGCCGGCGCGATCTGGCCGGTCTATTTCAGGGAGATCTCCGGCAAGACGCTGCGGATACAGCTCAACCGGCTGGTGCTGAACCTGTTCTACCCGGCCATCCTGTTCTCCATCGCCGCCACCACGCCTATCACGCCGGAGCTGCTGTCCGTGCCCCTGCTGGTCGGTGTCGGCACGCTGATGTCGGGCGCCGTGCTGTATATCCTGCTCTACCGTTCCCCGCTGGGGCGCGGGATGAACAACGGGACCCGCGCAGCGTTGACGGTCAGCGGCATGTTCGGCAACACGTTTTTCGTCGGCGTGCCGGTGCTGGTCTATTTTTACGGCGGGGAGGCATCGCGTTATGCGGCCTTCAACGACATGCTGATGACGATGCCGATCATGTGGAGCCTGGGGGTATGGATATGCACCAAGCTGGGTCCGCCCGAATCGGCCAGGCTGCACCCGCCGATCTGGAAGTTGATGATGGGCATCCCGCCGATCTGGGCATTCATTGCCGGAGCCCTGATGCAGATGAGCGGTTTCGTGTTCGAGCCTCTGGTGCATGCCGCGCGCCTGATCGGTCAGGCGACCATCCCGGTGACGATGTTCGTGCTGGGACTGTCCATCCCGTGGCGCAACCTGAAGCCGCGCATGGCGATCCTGGGCGTGGCCGCGGTGAAGATCGGGCTGATGCCGCTGATGGTGGCTGTTGCCGCCTCGCTGCTGTATGTGCACACGGCAGAACCCCAGCAGGCGGCGGTGATCGAAGCAGGCATGCCGACCATGATGTCGGCATTGATCCTGTCCGACCGCTTCCACCTGGATACCGAGGCGGCGGCACTGATGATAGGCTGGACCACGGTGTTGTACTGGTTTGCTTTGCCGGTGACGGCCTGGCTGATGCACTGAAGAATAAATAAAAATCACTCTGGAGGAATTTATGACGATCAATATCGGATTCATCGGCCCCGGCATCATGGGCGGCCCCATGGCACTCAATCTGATGAAGGGCGGGCACAAGCTATGGGTCTATGCGCGCCGCCCCGCGGCGGCACAGGCGCTGGTCGCGGCGGGAGCGACCGCCTGTGCATCCCCGGCGGAAGTGGCAAAGCATTCCGACGTGATCTTCACAATCGTGGCTGACACGCCGGATGTCGAGAGTGTGATCTTCGGCGAGCAGGGCATCGCCCTCCAGGCACGCCCCGGCACGGTGATCGTCGACATGAGCACCATCTCGCCCACGGCCACCAAATCCATCGCGGAACGGCTCGCGAGGCAGCGGGTCGAGATGCTGGACGCGCCCGTTTCCGGCGGCGAGACCGGCGCGATCAACGGCACCCTGTCCATCATGGTGGGCGGCAAGCCTCTGATATTCGAGCGCATCAAACCGCTGTTCGAGTGCATGGGCAAGAACATCGTGCACATCGGCGACAACGGCGCCGGACAGGTGGCGAAGGCGTGCAACCAGATCGTGGTGGCGGTGACCATCGAGGCGGTGGCGGAAGCGCTGACCTTCGCGCGCAAGAACGGTGCCGACCCGGCCAAGGTGCGCGAGGCGCTGATGGGCGGATTCGCCGGCAGCAAGATCATGGAAGTGCACGGCAAGCGCATGCTGGACAACGATTTCAAACCCGGCTTCAAGGTCGGTCTGCACCAGAAGGACATGCGCATCGTCATGGAAACGGCGCACCAGCTGGGCGTGGCACTGCCCGCTGCGGCGCTGGTCACCCAGCACCTGAATGCGCTGATGGGAACGGGCGACGCCAACCTGGATTCGGCGGCCGTGGTGAAGGTCATCGAACGCATGTCCGGCATGGGCGGTAAATAAGATCATGGAAAAGATTGTGTTCCTCGATTCGGCGACCATCATTGCGGACGTGCGTCCGCCGGCTTTTGCGCACGCATGGAAAGCCTATCCCGCCTCCACTGCCGATCAGGTCGTGTCGCGGCTGCAGGATGCGACCATCGCCATCACCAACAAGGTGCCGCTGCGCCGCGATTCGCTGGAACTTCTGCCGAAGCTGAAGATGGTCGCGATCTCCGCGACCGGTACCGACAACGTCGATATCGACTATTGCCGCGAGCGCGGCATCGTGGTGTCCAACATCCGCGACTATTCGGTACACACCGTGCCCGAGCATGTGTTCATGCTGATGCTGGCACTGCGCCGCAACCTGCTGGCGTTCCGTGCCGACGTGCGCAACGGCGCATGGCAGAAGTCCGAACAGTTCTGCCTGTTCACGCATCCGGTGTACGATCTGCACGGCACCACCCTCGGCATCATCGGTCGCGGTGCGATCGGCAATGCGGTGGCGCAGATCGCAACGGCGTTCGGCATGAAAGTATTGTTCGCCGAGCACAAGGGTGCCGCCGCGGTCAGGCCGGGTTATACCGCTTTCGATACGGTGCTGCGCGAAAGCGACGCGATCACTTTGCACTTGCCGCTGAAAGAACAGACCCGCCACTTGATCGGCATTGACGAGTTCGCATGCATGAAGCCCCAGGCCCTGCTGATCAATACGGCGCGGGGCGGCCTGGTGGATGAAGCCGCCTTGCTGGAGGCACTGCGTTCGGGCCGCATCGCCGGCGCCGGTTTCGACGTGCTGGGCAAAGAGCCGCCGACAGCCGGGCATCCGCTGCTGGACCTGGATATGCCCAACTTCATCCTGACCCCGCATATCGCCTGGTCGGGCCGGGCTGCGATGCAGGCCCTTGCAGACCAGCTCATCTCAAACATCGAAGCGTTCGTGGCGGGAACACCCAACAACCGCATCGCTTGAAACATCGTTTTAAGGAGAACTATCATGACTCACCCCGCAGGAATGGAAATCAACACCAGGGCCGTGTCGGAGCAAAGCAGTATCCTGACTCCGGAAGCGCTCGCCTTCATCGCCGGACTGTCGCGCAAGTTTGAGCCGGTGCGGCAGTCGCTGCTACAGAACCGGGTGCGGCGCCAGGCCGAGCTGGATGCAGGCAAGAATCCCGACTTTCTGGCCGAGACTGCAGCCGTGCGCAGCGGCGATTGGACCGTTGCGTCCGTGCCCGCGGAGTTGCAGGACAGGCGCGTCGAGATCACCGGCCCGGCCGAACGCAAGATGCTCATCAACGGCCTTAACGCCGGTGCGAATGTGTACATGGCGGACCTGGAAGATTCCATGACCCCGACCTGGAGCAACGTGATCGAGGCGCAGATCAATCTGCGCGACGCGATCACGCGCACCATCAAGTACGTCAACCCGAACGGCAAGACATACCAGTTGAACGAGAAGACGGCAGTGCTGTTCGTGCGGCCGCGCGGCTGGCACATGATCGAGAAGCACGTGACGGTGGACGGCCATCCCGTGTCCGCCAGCCTGTTCGACTTCGGTCTGTATTTCTTCCACAACGCAAAGGCCCTGATGGCCCGTGGCAGCGCGCCTTACTTCTACCTGCCCAAGATGGAAAGCCATCTCGAGGCACGCTTGTGGAACGATGTCTTCGTCCATGCGCAGGAACAACTGGGCATCCCGCGCGGCACGATCAAGGCGACGGCATTGATCGAGACGATACTTGCCGCTTTCGAGATGGACGAGTTCCTCTACGAATTGCGCGAGCATTCCGCCGGCCTCAATTGCGGCCGCTGGGATTACATCTTCAGCTGCATCAAGAAGTTCGGGGCGCGACCGAATTTCATCCTTGCCGATCGCGGCCTGGTGAGCATGACCTCGCCCTTCATGCGCGCCTATTCGCTGCTGTCGATCAAGACCTGCCATCGCCGCAACGCGCATGCGATGGGCGGCATGGCCGCGCAGATCCCCATCAAATCGGACCCCGACGCGAACGAGGTTGCACTCGCCAAAGTGCGCGCCGACAAGGAACGCGAAGCGAGCGACGGTCACGACGGCACCTGGGTCGCGCATCCGGGCCTGGTCCCGTTGGCCAAGGAAGTGTTCGACCGGCTGATGCCCACACCGAACCAGTTGCACAAGCAGCGTCCCGACGTGCACACGACGGCAGCGGACCTGTTGCGCTTCGAGCCGCAGGGCCCGATCACCGAGGCGGGCGTGCGCATCAACATCGAGGTGGCGCTGTGCTATCTCGGCGCCTGGCTCGCCGGCACCGGCTGTGTGCCGATACACAACCTGATGGAAGATGCGGCCACCGCCGAGATCTCGCGCTCGCAAGTGTGGCAGTGGATACACAGCCCGCACGGCGTGCTGGACGACGGGCGCAAGGTGACGCTGGACATGGTGCGCCTGATGATGCCCGGTGTATTTTCCGGAATCATTGCCGGTGTGAAGGAGAATCGCTTCATCCCGGGTGACTATCAACAGGCCGTGACGGTGTTCGATCAGCTGATCGCCAAACAACCCATCGTCGAATTCCTGACCAACCATTGCTACGACGTCATGGAATGACCGATAGCGGCGACGAGAAGATGAAAAAACCAGAACTGATAAGACAGTTGCGGGACATCCTGCCGGCGGATTCGGTATTGTTCGAACTGGAAGACCTCAAGCCTTTCGAGTGCGACGGACTGTCGGCCTATCGCCAGATACCGCTGGCGGTCGTGCTGCCCGAGACAGAAGAACAGGTGCGCGAGATACTGCGGGTTTGCCGCCGCGAAAACATACCGGTGGTGGCCCGCGGTTCCGGCACCGGATTGTCGGGCGGCGCGCTGCCGCTCACGGACGGCGTGCTGCTCAGCCTGTCGAAATTCAAGCGCATCCTGGCCGTCGATCCCGTCGCGCGTATCGCCCGCGTCCAGCCCGGCGTGCGCAATCTCGCGATCTCCGAAGCGGCCGCACCGCATGGCCTGTATTACGCACCCGACCCGTCCAGCCAGATCGCCTGTTCCATCGGCGGCAACGTGGCGGAGAACGCGGGCGGCGTGCACTGCCTGAAATACGGCCTCACCGTGCACAACGTGCTCAAGGTGCGCGCCTACACCATGGACGGCGAATTGCTGGAACTCGGCTCGGAAGGCCTGGATTCGTCCGGTTACGACCTGCTGGCGCTGTTCACCGGCAGCGAAGGCATGCTGGGCGTGATCACCGAGGTGACGGTCAAGCTGCTGCCCAAACCCGAACTCGCGCGCGTGGTGATGGCGGCTTTCGGCAGTGTGTCAGAGGCGGGTGCCGCGGTGGGCGAGATCATCGCGGCCGGCATCATCCCGGCCGGACTGGAAATGATGGACAAACTCATGACCAGGGCGGTGGAGGATTTCGTCCATGCCGGCTACCCGCTCGACGCCGAGGCCATCCTGTTGTGCGAATCGGACGGCACGCCGGAAGAAGTCGCCGAGGAGATCGCTAGGATGGAAGCGATATTCACGCGCTGCGGCGCAATTTCGTTGCGCACCTCGGAGAACGAGGCGGACAGGCTCAGGTTGTGGGCGGGGCGCAAGGCAGCTTTCCCTGCCGCGGGCCGTATCTCGCCCGATTACTATTGCATGGACGGCACCATCCCGCGCCGCGAGCTGACGCATGTGCTGAACAGCATCGAGGACTTGTCGCGCGAATACGGCCTGCGCGTCGGCAACGTGTTCCATGCCGGCGACGGCAACCTGCATCCGCTGATCCTCTACGATGCCAGCCAGCCCGGCGAGCTCCACCGCGCCGAAGAGCTCGGCGGCAAGATATTGGAACTGTGCGTGGAAGTGGGCGGCACCATCACCGGGGAGCACGGCGTCGGCATCGAGAAGATCAACCAGATGTGCGCGCAGTTCAAGCCCGAGGAGTTGCAGCGGTTCCGCGAGGTGAAGCTGGCGTTCGACCCGTCCGGCCTGCTCAATCCGGGCAAGCTGATTCCCACCGCGCACCGCTGTGCCGAATTCGGCGCGCAGCACGTGCACCACGGTCAGGTTCCGTTCCCCGACCTGCCGCGTTTTTAGTGATCGTTTTTGTAGAGACAGACAAACCCATGCAGAACCTCATCGAACAATTCAGCCAGACCGTGCTTGCCGCCGCTCGCGATCGCCGCCCGTTGCGTATCGCCGGTTCCGGCAGCAAGGCGTTCTACGGCCGCGCCGCGCAGGGCGACGCGCTGGACGCGAAACAATATCGCGGCATCGTCTCCTATGAGCCCACCGAACTGGTCATCACGGCGCGTTCCGGTACGCCGCTGTCGGAGCTTGAGGCGGTGCTGGCGGCCAAACGGCAGATGCTGGCGTTCGAGCCGCCCCATTTCGGGCCGGGCGCGACATTGGGCGGCTGCATCGCAGCAGGCTTGTCGGGGCCGCGCCGTGCCTATACCGGTTCGGTGCGCGACTACGTGCTGGGCGTGCGCATGATCGACGGCAAGGGCGAAGTGCTCAATTTCGGCGGACAGGTCATGAAGAACGTCGCGGGTTACGACGTGTCGCGTCTGATGCCCGGTTCGTTCGGCACGCTGGGCCTGTTGCTGGAAGTGTCGCTGAAGATCCTGCCGATACCAGTCGAGGAATTGAGTCTGCGTTTCACCATGTCAGAGCGCGAGGCGATCGAAACGATGAATCGCTGGGCGGCGCAACCGCTTTCGCTGTCCGCGACCTGCCATCACGACGGCGTGCTGACCGTGCGACTGTCCGGTGCGGCCGCCGCGATACGCTCGGTGCGGCAAAAACTCGGCGGCGAAGTCGTGGCGGATGCCGACGATTTCTGGCGTAGCGTGCGCGAACAGCAGCATGCATTCTTTCAGGCCGATACCGGCAAGCAAGGATACGCGTTGTGGCGATTGTCGCTGCCATCCACCGCCGCGGCGCCGGGCGTGCCTGGACGGCAACTGATCGAGTGGGGCGGCGCCCTGCGCTGGCTGGCGAGCGATGCTCCTGCAGCGGACATCCGTCAGGCAGCTGCCGCGCTCGGCGGGCAGGCCGCCGTGTTCCGCGGCGCCGTACCCGGTGTCGAACCGTTCCATCCCTTGTCGCCATCATTGTTGCAGTTGCACCAGCGTTTGAAGCAATCCTTCGATCCGCACGGCATCTTCAATCCCGGCCGCATGTATTCGGAGTTCTAAGCGCCATGCAAACCAATCTTCTCGACGCATTCAAACACACTGCCGACGGACAGGAGGCGGAGTCCATCCTGCGCGCCTGCGTGCATTGCGGATTCTGCACCGCTACCTGTCCCACTTACCAACTGCTCGGCAACGAGCTGGACAGTCCGCGCGGACGCATCTACCTGATCAAGGAGATGCTCGAAGGTGCGGCAGTGACGGAAAAGACCATGCTGCATCTGGACCGCTGTCTCACCTGCCGCTCCTGCGAAACGACCTGCCCGTCCGGTGTGCAGTATGGCCGCCTGGTGGACATCGGCCGCGCCTACGCCGAAGAAAAGACGGAGCGCAGCATCGGGCAGCGCATCCAGCGCGGCCTGCTGCGCAGGGTGTTGCCGCGCGCGGCCGTCTTCAGTTCCCTGCTGGCAGTCGGACGACTGATGCGTCCAATGCTGCCGCGCGGCGTGGCCAGGAGCATTCCCGTTGCACAGAAGGCGACAGCGCGTCCGACGGCGCGCCATGCCCGCACCATGCTGGTACTGGAAGGCTGCGTGCAACCCGGGCTGGCGCCCAACACCAATGCCGCGGCAGCGCGGGTACTCGACAGGCTGGGCATCTCGCTGGTCAGCGCCGAAAAAGCCGGTTGCTGCGGTGCGGTCAGCTACCACCTGAATGCGCATGCTGACGGCCTGGACTACATGCGCCGCAACATCGACGCCTGGTATCCCCATGTGGAAAAGGGCGCAGAGGCGATCGTGATGACGGCCAGCGGCTGCGGCGCGATGGTCAAGGAATACGGGCACCTGCTGCGCAACGACCCGGCGTATGCCGCGAAAGCGGAACGCATCTCGGGGCTGACGCGCGACCTGAGCGAGATACTCGCCGCCGAGAAGGACGGTCTGTTGAACCTGCTCACACCGGGCCAGCACGGCAAGGTGGCGTTCCATGCGCCCTGCACCCTGCAGCACGGGCAACGCATCGTCGGCGTGATCGAGCAATTGCTGACCAGGGCCGGCTATGAACTGACGCCGGTAGCGGACAAGCATCTGTGCTGCGGCTCGGCTGGAACCTATTCGATCCTGCAGAAGGAGTTGTCGCAGCAACTGTTGCGCAACAAGCTCAACGCGCTGCAAAGCGGAAAGCCTGCGCAGATAGCCAGTGCCAACATCGGCTGCCAGACCCACCTGCAAAGTGGCACCGACATGCCGGTGCGTCACTGGATCGAGTTGCTGGACGATGCGCTGGCATCTGCAACAGGCGGAAATTGAGCGCATCGCCGGTTTGCGTCATTGAATCCGGGCATGCTCGCCGCAGCGAAATGAGCGATACGGAAGTACAGAAAAATAAACTTTGATCCGGGGGGTGAACATGACTAGTGTCTGGGACGAACGTTATGCGGGCGATGAATATCATTTCGGCACCGAGCCGAATGCCTTCCTGGTTTCGCAGCAAAGTCTGCTGAAGCCGGGCATGTCCTGTCTCGCCGTGGCCGACGGCGAAGGGCGCAACGGCGTGTGGCTGGCTGGGCATGGGCTGGACGTGCTGTCGGTGGACTCTTCGTCCGTTGCGCAGGAGAAAGCCAAAAAGCTTGCGCAACAGCGCGGTGTCGCGGTGAAGTTCGAGCAGGTCGACCTGTCTCAATGGGCCTGGGGCGAGAACCGCTTCGACATGGTCGCGGCGATCTTTATCCAGTTCGCCCCGCCCGAGCTGCGCGAGCAGATGTTCTCGCACATCAAGCGCTGTCTCAAACCGGGAGGGCTGCTATTGCTGCAGGGCTATACGCCGCGCCAGCTGCACTACCGCACCGGCGGGCCGTCGCAAGCCGAGAACCTCTACACCGAAGCCCTGTTGCGCAATGCTTTCGACGATATGCAGATACTGCATCTGCGCGAGCACGACGACATCATCAGCGAAGGTTCGGGACACAGCGGCATGTCGGCATTGATCGACCTGGTGGCACGCAAGCACCGCTGATCAATCTGCCCGGCCCGCATGCATGAACAGCGGCCACTCGATCCGGTATGCTTTTCCCTCTTGCCAGTACGCGCCGATCTCGCAGGCGAGTTCATCGACCGGATCGAAACCGTGTGCAGCCTGAAATCTTCCGACCGCCGACCAGCTGCGCAGGTAGCCGAGCAAATGCTCGCGAGTCCAATCCTTGTGCAGCGAAAATGGCGGAGCGGGAACGCGTGAAAATGGGAACGGAAGATCGCGGTATCCGTTCTCCACATGCGCGCGTTCGGGCGGCCAGTAAGCGCCTATCGTTTCGTCGTAGAAGCGATCCAGCACCTGTTGCAGTCCGGGATGATCGATCCGCAAGCGGTTATAGCCCCATGCCGCGATGATGCCGCGCGGTTTCAATACGCGTTGCGTCTCGCCATAGAACCCGGGCAGGTCGAACCAGTGCAATGCCTGAGCGACGGTGACGATATCCACGGAGTGATCGGGCAAGCCGCTGGCCTCGGCCGGCGTTGCGCGATACTCGACGTTGGCGAGTGCAGGGGCGGAAGCCAGTTGCGCGCTGCTGATGTCGGTCGCCCGCACCCGCGCGAAGCGCGAGGCCAGCGCGACAGTCGCCTGTCCGCTGCCCGCACCGCAATCCCATGCCAGCTCGTGTTGCGGTGCAATGCTCGCCAGCCAGTCGAACAGTTCATCCGGATATGACGGCCTGAAAGCGGCGTATTGCCCGGCGACCGGAGTGAAATGATCCGGATTCACTGTTTTCGATTCAGGACTTTGATTTTATCCACGACTCGATCAACGCTGCATCCATGGCGCCGGATTTGCGTGCGATCTCTTTTCCACCCCTGAACAGCGCCAGTGTCGGAATGCTCTGGATGTTGTATTGCGCAGCGATCTGCTGCGCTTCTTCCGTGTTCAGTTTGGCGACGCGCAGATCCGGTTCCAGGCGCTGTGCGGCCTTTTCGTAGGCGGGCGCCATCATGCGGCAGGGGCCGCACCACGGTGCCCAGAAATCCACCAGCACCGGGATATCGTTGCGCGAGATGTGCAGCATGAAGTTCTGCTCGGTCAGCTCAAGCGGGTGTGCCGTGAACAAGGCCTGCTTGCACTTGCCGCAGGTGGGTTGTTCGGAGAGCTTTTCGGCAGGAACGCGGTTCACTGCGTCGCAATGCGGGCAGACGATATGTTTGGAGTCGCTCATGATGACCTCGGTTGATTAGGAAATCCTAATGTATGGGTTGTGTCACAAGATTTCAAGGGAGCGAAATCCGCATCGACAGATCGACCGCTTTAACGTCCTTGGTCAACGCGCCGATTGAAATGCGATCCACCCCGGTTTCTGCTACCAGGCGCACATTCTCCAGCGTGATGCCGCCGGAAGCTTCCAGCTCGGCACGCTTTGCCGCGTGGTTCACCGCGAGGCGCATGTCCGACATCGCAAAATTGTCGAGCAGGATCAGGCGGGCACCGGCATTCAGCGCTTCATCCAGCTGTGCCAGCGTCTCCACCTCGATCTGGATGGACAAACCCGGCGGGGTGATCCGGAACGCCTGCTCCAGCACATTGCCTATACCGCCAGCCGCCGCGATGTGGTTCTCCTTGATCAGCACGCCGTCGAACAAACCGATACGCTGGTTATGCCCGCCACCCACTCTCACCGCGTGCTTCTGCGCCAGTCGCAGACCGGGCAGCGTCTTGCGCGTATCCATGATCCTGGCCCGCGTGCCGCTGGTCGCTTCGACGTAGCGTCGAGTCAGCGTGGCGACGGCTGAAAGGGTCTGCAGGAAATTCAGTGCCGGACGTTCGGCGGTGAGCATTGCCCGTGCATTGCCGTGTATTTCGCACAAGGTCTGGTTTGCCTCGACGGCAGAGCCTTCTTGAGCCTTCCAGCTGATCTTGCAGTCCGGGTCGAGAGTGAGGAAGCACTCCTCGAACCACAGCGTGCCGCACAGCACGGCTGCTTCGCGCGTGATGACGGTGGCGTGCGCCTGCATGTGTTCCGGGATCAGTTGCGCCGTGAGGTCGTTGTCATAACCGTCTTCCGTCAAAGCGGCGATGACGTTGGCGCGGATGGTGTGTGCGAGTGGTGTGTGGGGCATGGTACATATCCTTGGATGGGGGCGTAGTATAAGGGAACGGGCATGGGGTTGAAATTGCTGCGGTACCCCCCATTTATCCGCTAGTCAGATATTCCAAAAGACCTTCGCACAACGTTACGAGCGCAGGTCAGACGAGACGGAGAGTGGTGAGAAACCGGAATGTATGCCTTATACATGAGGATTTTGAGCCATTCTCCGACGAAGTATCACCAAGCGCAGTAGTTATGCGAAGGTCTTTTTGAGGAGTGCACCATGCGTTTTGACAAATTTACCACCAAGCTGCAACAGGCCCTGTCCGAAGCCCAGAGCCTGGCCGTGGGCGGCGACAACCAGTTCATAGAGCCGCAGCACCTGCTGCTGGCCTTGCTCAACGACGCCGACAGCGGGGCAGGTTCGCTGCTGGCCCGCGCGGGCGGTAATGTCAACGCCCTGAAAACCGCGCTCAACGATGCCGTGTCGCGCCTGCCAAAAGTGGAAGGGACCGGCGGCGAAGTACAGGTCGGACGTGACCTGAGCAACCTGTTCAACCTCACCGACAAGGAAGCACAGAAGCGCGGTGACCAGTTCATCGCTTCCGAGATGTTTCTGCTGGCCCTCACCGGCGACAAAGGTGAATGCGGGCGCTTGCTCAAGCAGCACGGCGTGACGCGCGGACCGCTGGAAACGGCCATTAACGCGGTGCGCGGCGGCGAGTCGGTCGGTTCGCAAGAGGCCGAAGGACAACGCGAGTCGCTGAAGAAATACTGTCTGGATCTGACCGATCGCGCCCGGCAGGGCAAGCTCGACCCGGTGATCGGTCGCGACGACGAGATACGCCGCGCCATCCAGGTGCTGCAGCGCCGCACCAAGAATAACCCCGTATTGATCGGCGAACCCGGTGTGGGCAAGACTGCCATCGTCGAGGGCTTGGCTCAGCGCATCGTCAACGGCGAAGTGCCCGAATCGCTCAAAGGCAAAAAAGTATTGAGCCTGGACATGGCCGCCCTGTTGGCCGGGGCGAAATATCGCGGCGAATTCGAGGAACGCCTGAAAAGCGTGCTGAAAGAACTGGCGCAGGACGAAGGCAACAACATCGTGTTCATCGACGAATTGCACACCATGGTCGGCGCAGGCAAGGCCGAGGGGGCGATGGATGCGGGCAACATGCTCAAGCCGGCACTGGCGCGCGGCGAGCTGCATTGTGTTGGCGCGACCACACTGGATGAATACCGCAAATACATCGAGAAGGATGCTGCGCTGGAACGCCGCTTCCAGAAGGTGCTGGTGGACGAACCGTCCGTCGAATCGACCATCGCCATCCTGCGCGGCTTGAAAGAGAAGTATGAAGTGCACCACGGCGTGGTGATCACCGACCCCGCCATCGTTGCGGCGGCGGAACTGTCGCACCGCTATATCACCGACCGTTTCCTGCCGGACAAGGCCATCGACCTCATCGATGAAGCCGCATCGCGCATGAAGATGGAGATCGATTCCAAGCCGGAAGTGATGGACAAGCTCGAACGCCGCATGATCCAGTTGAAGATCGAGCGCGAGGCGGTGAAGAAGGAAAAGGATGAAGGCTCGAAAAAGCGTTTCGCCCTGATCGAGAGCGAGATCAAATTGCTGGAGCGCGAGTACGCCGACCTTGAAGAGATCTGGAAGGCGGAGAAAGGCGCAGCGCAGGGCGCGGCCAATGTGAAGGAAGAGATCGAGAGCGCACGCGCCGAGATCGTCAGGTTGCAGCGTGAAGGCAAGCTGGAGAAAGTGGCCGAGATCCAATACGGCAAGCTGCCGCAACTGGAAGCGAAATTGAAGGAAGCCGCACAGCGCGAGGCTGAAGGCGGCGCAAGCAAGAACCGGTTGCTGCGCACCCAGGTCGGCGCGGAGGAGATCGCGGAAGTGGTGAGCCGTGCCACCGGCATTCCCGTGAGCAAGATGATGACGGGCGAGCGCGACAAGCTGCTGCACATGGAAGACAAGTTGCACGAGCGCGTGGTGGGGCAGGACGAGGCGGTGCGCCTTGTGTCCGATGCCATCCGCCGTTCGCGTTCCGGCCTGTCCGATCCCAACCGTCCCTACGGTTCATTCCTCTTCCTGGGCCCTACCGGTGTCGGCAAGACCGAGCTGTGCAAGGCGCTGGCCGGTTTCATGTTCGACTCCGAGGATCATCTGATCCGCATCGACATGAGCGAGTACATGGAAAAGCATTCCGTCGCCCGCCTGATCGGTGCGCCGCCCGGCTATGTCGGTTACGAAGAAGGCGGCGGCTTGACCGAAGCCGTGCGCCGCAAGCCGTACAGCGTCATCCTGCTGGACGAGGTGGAGAAGGCACACCCGGATGTGTTCAACGTGCTGCTGCAGGCGCTGGACGACGGGCGCATGACCGACGGCCAGGGCCGCACCGTGGACTTCAAGAACACCGTGATCGTGATGACCTCCAACCTGGGTTCGCAGATGATCCAGCAGATGTCCGGCGACGATTATCAGGTGATCAAGCTGGCGGTGATGTCCGAGGTGAAAACTTATTTCCGCCCCGAGTTCATCAACCGTATCGACGAGGTCGTGGTGTTCCATGCGCTGGACGAGAAGAACATCAAGTCCATCGCGCGCATCCAGTTGCAGTATCTGGAGAAACGCCTGGCGGCGATGGAAATGAAGCTGACCATCAGCGATGCCGCACTTGCAGAGATCGCCAACGCGGGCTTCGACCCGATATACGGTGCGCGTCCGCTGAAACGGGCCATCCAGGCACAACTGGAGAACCCGCTGGCCAAGCAGATACTCGAAGGCCGCTTTGCCGCCAAGGACACCATCCAGGTGGACTGCAAGGGCGGGGTGATGAGGTTCGACAAGGGTTAAGCCGTTCGCCCATTCGTCATTTTGGCGAAGGCCGGAATCCTGTGTATTTATATAACTGGATACCGGCCTTCACCGGTGCGACGAGTTGCAGGACGCGCAAGCGCATCCAGCTTTATTTTCTAATTGCAGACTCCCGGATCAACAAAAATGCAGATCAAATACGTATTGAACTCGCCGTCAAATTCCCGCAACCCTTTGCGCAAGCTGGCGGCGCTGGTACTGACGGTGGCAACGGTTGTTTTGGCGTTGATGTTTTCGGCAGTGTTGCTCGCGGTTATCGCGATCATCGGCACGATGGTCTGGGCATATGTGTGGTGGAAGACGCGTGAACTGCGAAAGCGCATGCGCGATTTTTCCCGGCCCGAGGTTGCGCACGAAGCAAAGGCCAGCAATGATGAGGTGTTCGAGGGAGAAGTGATACGTGTGGTCGAGCCGCGGGATGTGAAATGACGATGAAGGTTGGCAAATCCTTCAGTTCAACCGGGAATCTCCAGCGCGTCGACGACATTCCCGCTCGGGAACATCCTGCCACCTCCGGCATCGTCGTCGCTGCCGCCCGGCTCAAGGAATTCGAGCCTGATCTCGGCTGCGGGAAAGGTCATCCCGTCAAGCTCGAAATCTCCCTCTTAAGCGACTTGTCCATCCCGCATCGGCCCGGAAAAAAACACCTTTGCTGGTCCCGCCGCGCATGTACACGGCAGGATCCTCAACTGGGTCATGATCGCTCGCCTGTACGAACAATAGATCTGTTCCGTGATTCTTTCGCCGCCCGCGCCCGCAACTGTCCGCACGCACCTTCGACTTCTTGCCCGGCCGAATCGCGTACCCTGCAGTAGACTCCTTGCCGATTGAGCGTGCGCTCCATCGTCGCGATCCGTTCCGGGGAAGGGCGGCGATAGTCGAGACCGTCGACTTCATTGAAGGGAATGAAGTTCATGACGGCGTATTTGCCGGAAAGGAGCCGGGCGATATTCTCCACCTCGTCATCGCTGTCGTTGATGCCCTCGATCAATGTCCATTGGTATTGAACCGGATAGCCGGTCGCGCGTGCATACACCTCGGCGCGTTCCACCAGCTCTTCGATCGCGATCTGCGGCGCATGCGGCAACAATTTCTTGCGCAGTGCCGCATCGGTGGTGTGCAGCGACAGGGCAAGTGCAGGCTTTACTTTCTCCATAGGCAGCAGCTCAAACACCCGCAGATCCCCCACCGTGGAGAAAACCAGATTCTTGTGCCCGATGTTGCCCTGCGTGCCCAGCAGCTGGATCGCCTCCATCACGTTGTCGAGATTGTGGGCCGGTTCGCCCATGCCCATGAATACCACCTTGCTTACCGCGCGGCGTTTGCGCGCGAGCACCACCTGGGCGACGATCTCGGCGCTGCCGAGCTGCCGCAGCAGGCCGTTGCGACCGCTCATGCAGAAGACACAGCCAACGGCACAACCCACCTGCGTCGAAATGCACAGACCGCCGCGCGGCAGCAACACGCTTTCCACCATCTGGCCGTCGGCCAGTTCCACCAGCAATCGCGCGACGCCTTCACCGGCGGGATGTTCGCTGCGCAGGTGAGCAAGCCCGTTCAATTCCGACTCGATGCCGGGCAACTCGTTGCGCAGCGCGAGCGGGAAGAACGTTTCGGCCGGGCTGGACTTCCTGTCGTAAGAGCACACCTGGCTCCAGCCGCGCAGCAGGCGATCCTCGTGGCAAGGCTTGGCACCGAGATCACGCAGGCGTTGGCGCAGCTGTGTGATACGCATCGGGGAAGCCGGTGTCGCATTGGATGATTGAAACGGGACAGGAGTGTGAGAATCGGGATTCAAAATGAGTTCGCAAATGATGACGGGGAGTCCTGCCGGATTTTAACCCAAGCCCCGATCAGGGATGTATCAAGGAAATGCCAGTGCGCGCGTCTTAAAAGACTGTCGAACCGAATCGCCGAAAACCGTGTGACTCCGGCTCGCTCAATCCGGCACGTTTGATTCCCTGTGAAATAGGGATAACCTTTTTATATCTATGGGCATATACTATTCGTATTGTTGTTTGTACTCAAAGTAGCTAACCTCTCTCGCCGAAGTTACGACGATTGCTTTATGTTTCTTATCGCTAACCATGAAAGGAAAATAACATGAGCAAGCTTCGCATAGTGTCACTTACCATCGGATTGGGCGCCTTGTTTGCCAATATCGGCCTGTCATATGCGGCCGGCAGCAATGAACCCATCCAGCCTCTCGTTGCAGCAAAACCCAGGGACGTACGGCTTGTCGAACTCGGCAAGCAACTTTTCTTTGACCCCCGTTTGTCGAAATCCGGTTTCATTTCCTGCAACTCCTGCCACAACCTTTCCATGGGAGGCAGCGATAACCTCAAGACTTCAGTCGGCCATAACTGGCACCAGGGCCCGATAAATTCGCCGACGGTGCTGAACTCCAGCATGAATCTCGCCCAGTTCTGGGATGGGCGTGCGCCGGACCTCAAGGCTCAGGCGGGCGGCCCCATCGCCAATCCGGGTGAAATGGCGTTCACTCACGAGCTTGCTGTCAGCGTCCTGCAGTCCATCCCGGGTTACGTTGCGGAATTCAAGACCGCCTTCGGCTCCGACAAGATCAATATCGACGAAGTGACCAGCGCCATCGCCGCGTTCGAGGAAACGCTGGTCACTCCCGACTCGCGTTTCGACAAATGGCTGAAGGGCAACAAGAAGGCGTTGAGCAAGGAAGAGCTCGATGGCTACACTCTGTTCAAGGATAGCGGCTGTACAGCCTGCCACAATGGGCCCGCCGTAGGCGGCAATTCCTACCAGAAGCTGGGCGTGGTCGAACCCTATAAGACGACCAACCCCGCGCAGGGTCGCTTTGGAGTAACCGGCATCGATGCGGACCGTTTCTATTTCAAGGTACCGACGCTGCGGAATGTCGAACTTACCTATCCGTACTTCCACGATGGCGAGGCCGCGACACTCAAGGACGCGGTTAACACCATGGCGCGCATTCAATTGGGCAAGCAATTTACCGAGGATGAAAACCGCAAGGTGGTCGCTTTTCTGAAAACGCTGACTGGCAAGCAGCCATCGTTCAAGCTGCCTCTCTTGCCGCCGTCGTCCGACAGCACTCCGCGTCCGCAACCTTTCGACAATCCACCGAAATGACCTTTGGGGGCCTCAGGCCCCCATTCTTTTTTTTACAGAGCAAACCAACATGTGTCCGTTGTTAATGCAACTTCCCGACGACTGCACCCGCGCACAAGGCCAGAACACCCGGCCCTGTATGCGGCACACCCTGGCTGAAGCTCGCGATCCGCAGACGGATCGAAAACAGTCTCGCCATGCGGATACTGGAACGATGCTGCGCCGCGAAGGAGGCGATCAAGGTGATCGCAGGGGAAACTAGGCATTTGCCTATGCCGTTGCATCTATTGACAGCCTGTAGATGGGTACGTACTGTGCGTGTTGGGTTCGTGACAGTGATTTAAGTCAGTTAAGTGCGCTCGCCGAATGGGACGAACCGCTGCGCACGATAAACTTCAAAGGGGACATCGTGTCAGATACACATCGCATGCGATTCGGATATATCGAAAAAATACCAGTTGCGTTATGTCTGGCGCTATTCCTTGTCAGCGGCTTTGCGCAAGCAGACGACAGTTCTTTGGCGAAGGAAGCAAATGCCGCCCTGGCCCAAAAGGATTACAACACCGCATTTTCCAAATTCACTGTCCTGGCGCAGCATGGAAACGCAACAGCCCAATTCAACCTGGGCGCTTTCTATCTGAATGGACAGGGCGTTCAGAAAGACGAAAAACAGGCTTATGAATGGTTCGGAAAATCGGCGGCACAGGGCAATGCCGGCGCGCTGAAAGTCCTGCAAAACGCAGCAGCCAAAGGCAACGAGAGCGCAAAGAACGAGCTGAACAAGATCCAGTCCAAACCGGCATCCGCACCGGCCCAAGCTCAGGCACCTGCACCGGCAGTACCCCGGGACGAGAAGACTCTTCTGACGGAAGCAAACACTGCATTGGCCCAAAAGGATTACAACACCGCATTCCCCAAATTCCTGGCCCTGGCCCAACAGGGTAATGCCACGGCCCAATTCAACGTGGGCGCTTTCTATTTCAATGGACAAGGCGTCCAGAAAGACGAAAAGCGGGCTTATGACTGGTTCGCAAAATCGGCGGCACAGGGAAATGCCCGTGCTATAGAGGTGATGCAAAACGCAGCGGCAAAGCAGAATGAGCAAGCGGCTGCAAAAAGCGTCCTTGAGGCGCCGGCACCGTCCACGGCAGCCGCCGCGCCGCGCGCGGCATCAGAACGGCAGCGCGAATCTTCCGGGTCCAAGTTTACGCTTGGCGTAAGTGCGGGAGCCACATCGAAGATCACCGGCGTAAGCAACTCGTCTTCATTCGGCTTGCTGGCAGGGTACAGATTCAATCCGAGCTGGGGCGTGGAGCTGGCTTATAACTCGCTCTACCGGAATGCCAATGCCAATACCTTGTTATCGGCGACCTATCCCGGAACCACCGGGACTTTTGACCTGAGTTCCGTCAGTGCGGTGGGGCAATATACCTATGGCCTGAGCAGCAATGTGTCCCTGCTCGGGAACCTTGGCGTGCACTCGTCAAGCTACAAGATCAACAGCTCGGGTGCTGGCGCAAAAACGGGGAGTTCCACCGGTTTGGTCGTGGGGGGCAAGGTTCAGTATGAGCTGACCAAAAGCATCGGCATACGCGGCGGGTTCGATACCTATACCGAAAGCGGCGGAATGAGCGGCAATATCACTGAAGTCGGGATATCCGTGATCAACAGGTTCTAGCCCGAAAGGTTCGTTGGGTCGGTCAGTCGGCGAACACCTTCATCAGCCAATACATGACCACCGCGCCCACGAAGACGCCCGTGATGAATATTCGGAGTGCGATCGAAGCGCTGGTTTCCGGCCTGGCTTTTTCCTCGGGCGGTTGTATCGCTTCCCATTCGCCGATTATCTGCGCGGCTTCGGCGCAATCCTCGTCGGCAACAAGCACGCGCACAAAGCCCATCGCCGCGAGTTCACCGATTCCTCCCTGCAAATATTCCCCCGAGACACGTCCCGAGATGCCGCGCTGTTCAAGCAGGTTCAGGATCATGTGAGCATCCAGCCCGGTGGAGGCTTCATATACGCTTTTCATCTGTCAGTGCTCCCCGCCAGCGCGCCGTTCGACGGGTGCATTGAATTTCCGGATATTCTCCTCGGCCTGTTTGAGTGCGGTGATGTCATGGACGATGGCCAGGAATCTTCCAATGCCGTCTTCTGTCGTGATCAATTGCAGGGTGACTTCCACCGGATAGGTGCTTCCATTCTCGCGTGCCTGGATCGTCTGATAGGTGACCGACTCCTGCTTGCCGCGGCGCAATTGCGTGAGCATCGCCCCGAAGGATTCGATGCCCGATTCCGGCTGCAATGAAAGTATGTCCTTCCTTTGCAATTGCTCCAGGGTATAGCCGAGATTTTCCCGCGCATAATCGTTTGCATAGGTGATCTGCAATGTGTCGGTCTCGAACATGAAGATCTCGTTCGGACTCCGTTCGCGGAGGGCGTGTTCGTAGTGGTGCCGCAGCTCCTTGCGGCGCTTTTCCACGGTCCATGCACGGCGGTGTTGCCTCAGGCTGTAAAAGGCGAATGTGCATGCCAGCACCAGCGCCATCAGGAAGTAGGGCGCATGCATATCGTGCCACCATGCAGTCCTGATTTCGGTCACGGGCATCTCTACAAACAGCGTGAGCGGATAGTGCTGCAGGCGGCGCATCACCAGCAACCCCGTCGTCTTGCCCTCGCTGTTCCGTATTTCCGCCGTCCCTTGCGGCATGTGCCTGCTTGCGCGCAGATACTCGGCCATTTCCCCCTCGACCGGATTGCCATAGATCTTGTCCTGGCTATCGGCATCCGGTTCGGGATAGCTGCTCACCAGATACCCGTCATCGCGTACCAGACCCAGCGCGGTGATCCTGGGTGTGACCGAATCTATCCAGTAGCGTTGCATCATGTCGACCGGCAAGTTGGCACTGATGATGTAGGCCAGCTTGCCCGTCCGGTCGGTCACGGCATAGCGTGCAGACACGACCCAGCTCCTGTCTATGTGACCCGTCACGGGCCGGCTGATGACAAAGAGCGGACCTTGCTGCAACTCGTCGCGAATCTTCCTGAACGCAGGGTCACCCGCGAGCGTAGGCAGGCCCGGCTGGTTTGGGGTTGTCCCGGTCAACAATACCTGGCCGTCGCTGCGGATCAGCATCACATTGTCCAGCTCTGTGTGCAGGCCCTGGAACCGGCTGACAAGCGCAAATGCACGGGCGAGATCGAGCTTGTTGCGCGTGACGGCCAGATCTGCGCCCAGATTCTGCATGCCGATCTTCAGCTGGGTGAAGTAGATATCAATCGAGTTTTCGCTCAGCGCGGCGATCGTTGCCACCTGACGGGCCTGCCCGGATTTGGCTTCCCGCCAGGACTGCGAGATCAGGAAGGCGGCATAGGCAAGCAGCACCAATACAAGCGCCGTTGCCGAATATTTCAGAATCCGCCCGGGGCGAAGTTCGCTGCTGGTGTTTACCATTTGTGTCCTTCATAAAACACAGATCAAGTCGTCATTCCCGCAAAAGTTGCGAACCCGGTTGCAAGGCTCGCCCGCGCATCCTACTTGGCTCAAAAAGCAAAGCCAAGCCGTACCGCTCATTTGCCCGCCAAATAGGTTCGACAACGCACAGAACATGGAGGCAATGTCTTCCAGAATCCAGGTTCGCCCGGTGCAAAGCATCCACCGCGGCAAGTGCTACCGAATTTCATCCCATTGCATCATGAAGAGAGAGAGACGACAAAATGCTTCAAAAGGAACTGAACGAGGACAACAAGGAAATCGAGAACGTGGCCTATGAGCTCTACAAGAAACACGGCTTCAAGGACGGCAACGATTATGTCGATTGGCTCGAAGCGGAACGGCTGACGAGAAAGCATCCGCCGCTGGTCTTCAAGAAGCGCGGACCGAATCTGCTTGCGCTCATCGCGGGATTGATCTGCGTCATTATCGCGATCCTTCTGGTCATGCTGTTCAGGCCGGTGCCCAAAATGGAACTGTCGCAAAAGAGCCTGTCCGAGTTGAAGCTTGTCATGCTCGTGCTTGATCCCAAAGCGGACGAGAAATTGGTCGCATTGGGAGACACGCATTTCGCGTTCGATCAATCCACGCTGACCCCCGAAGCCAAGGCGCTCCTGGACAAGGATATCCAGTTCCTGAAGGACAACCCGAAAATGGACGTGCGCATGGCGGGCTATACTTCCGCCGAAGGCACGGAAGAGGTTAATCAGAAACTGAGCGAAGACAGGGCCAACGCAGTCAGGAGCTATCTGGTTGAAAAAGGCCTCAAGGCCGAGAGGATCTCGGTCATCGGATACGGCAGAACAAAGCCTGCCTTGTATGAAGTGTCGCCCGGCAACATCAACTCGCCGGAAGCAAAGGCCAACATGCGCGTGCTGTTTGAAATCGTGGCGAAGCAATAGCGGTCGGAATGATTCGATCGGCACTTCCTTGGCAACTGACTGTCGGGATTACAATCATTCGGCTGGTTGAACAGTATCCCCGCGAGACTGGATCATGGCGATATCAAAATCCGTAAAGATCATTCTTTTATCCAGTGGCGGCTTCGTTGCTTTGCTCGCCTGCATCGCCGTTGCCCTGATTTTCCTTGTGGATGCCAATGCCTACAAGCCACGCCTGCAAGCGGCAGCCTCGGACGCGCTGGGTATGGAAGTCGGCATCGGCGGCCAGCTCGGCATCGGCTTCTTTCCCGGCATGCTGCTCACAATGGATGACGTGCACATCCGTAACCGCGGCAAAGAGATCGTCGTCGCGGAAAAAGTCAGGCTCGGGCTCGAACTGTTTCCGCTGCTCCGGAATGAATTCCGCATTACGAATATCTCGCTGATACGCCCCAAACTCACCATCGAGCTGGGCGCCGACGGCAGATACAACTTCGAAAGCCCGCAGGCAGCCGGTGTAACGTTGCCGGCCGTGGCCATGCCGAAGTTATCTGTTTCAGGCGGTACGCTTTTCTACACGGACAAACGATCCGGGGAAGGATTCGATGCCGCAGATTGCAGTCTGGACCTGCGCGATCTGCTGCTTGCGGGCGGCGGCACAGACATCAGGAAGAACATCTCCTTCACGGCAGATATTCACTGCGGCAAGACTCGGTCCAGGGATTACACCGTATCCGACCTGAAACTTTCGGCCGACGCGAAGAACGGTGTCTTCGATCTCAAGCCGGTCACGTTGGGAATCTTCGGCGGGCGAGGTTCCGGGAGCATGCGCGCGGACTATTCCGGTGCATATCCGCTCTACCACATTCGTTTTGAGTTGGAACAGTTCCGCATCGAAGGACTGCTCAAGACCCAGTCGCCGGAAAAGGTCGCGGATGGGCCGATGGATTTCTCGATGAATCTGTCGCTGCAGGGCAAGAGCGCACAGCAGCTGAAGCAGAGCGCGAGCGGAGAGGTCGTACTCCGGGGCGAGAACCTCACGCTTGTCGGCCACGATCTCGACCTGGAGTTCACCCGGTTCGAGTCCAGCCAGAACTTCAACCTCGTGGACGTGGGCGCCTTTTTCTTTGCCGGGCCTGTCGGCCTGGCGGTCACCAAAGGATACAACTTCGCGAACGTCCTTAAAGGCTCGGGAGGCACCAGCGCCATTCGCACTTTCGTCTCCCATTGGAAAGTCGAACACGGCGTGATGCATGCGCAGGATGTGGCGATGGCAACCAGCGGGCACCGCATGGCACTGTTGGGCGGGCTCGATATCGCCAATGCGCGTTTTGTCGATGTGACCCTGGCGCTGATCGATTCCCGGGGCTGCGCCGAAGTGCGGCAAAAGATCAGCGGCCCCTTTGTGAAGCCGGTGGTGGAGCAACCGAACATATTCAGATCCCTCGCAGGGCCTGCGATCAAACTGCTCAAAAAGGGCAGGGATCTGTTGCCCGGTGGAGCGTGCGATGTGATCTACGCCGGCTCGGTTGCGGCACCGAATTGATCGGCGGCCTCAATTCGCATGTGCGCTATGTCTTTGTTATGGGTACCGGAAGTGAGGGGATACTGCATTTCCGGATTCGATGCGATCCCCCTTGCGTGACAATGCTATGCAGCTGACTCCATCGGGGCAGTGCATTCCGGGCCATAGGTGGGAGCGTGTTCATCCGCAGGCGATTTGGCGCTATCATCCGACCATTCCACTCGGGAGTTCTTCTCATGCAAACGCGCAAGCCCATCAACATCCCCGTCGTTGCCGCCCCCATGCCGGAAAGCGACACGACCGAAACCAGCTGTTCCGGCAGCGAGATCGTCGCGCTGATGGTGCTGGGCGACGCCATGGCGCCGGAGTTCATCGAGGGCGAGATACTGGTCATCGAAACGGGCGCGCCCGCAACGGATGGCTTGTTCGTGATCGGATCGGCGGACGGGGAGTTCATCTTCCGTCAGCTCAAGCGCGACGATCAGGGCGGCTGGTGGCTGCATGCGCTCAACCCTGCCTATCCCGATATTGCGATCGCGGGTCCGGAGACGATCAAAGGCGTGGTCACCCACAAGAAGAAGCCCGGTTCGCGCAAGTCAGTCAAATACTACGTGCCACATTAGGCCCACTGGTTCCGTTTCTCAATCAATAGTGAATTGGTGGCATCCCCTCTCCCGAAAGCGGGAGAGGGTGAGGGCTGTTCTGCGGAGAAGAGGGTGGATCAGGTCAATATATTTAACTTATCAACAAGATATCAATAATAAATTGGCCCTATCAGCACTCGCGCCGTATGCTGGCCGTGCAGTTATCTCAAACAACCAAAGGAGATGATCATGACAACCGAATCCAAGTGCCCATTCCCCGGCCATGCGCGCACAAGCGCGGTCGCCGGAGCCAGATCGAACACAGACTGGTGGCCCGATCAACTGAAGGTGAACATGCTGCACCAGCACTCCCCGCTGTCCGACCCCATGGGCGAGAAGTTCAACTACGCCGAGGAGTTCAAGAGCCTCGACCTGAAGGCCGTGAAGAAAGATCTGCTGGCGCTGATGACCGATTCGCAGGACTGGTGGCCGGCCGACTTCGGCCATTACGGCCCTTTGTTCGTGCGCATGGCCTGGCATAGCGCGGGCACCTATCGCACCGGCGACGGTCGCGGCGGCGCAGGGAGAGGCAACCAGCGTTTCGCTCCCCTCAACAGCTGGCCCGACAACGTCAACCTGGACAAGGCGCGCAGGCTGCTGTGGCCGATCAAGCAGAAGTATGGCCGCAAGATCTCCTGGGCCGACCTGATGATCCTCACCGGCAACGTCGCGCTGGAATCGATGGGCTTCAAGACCTTCGGTTTCGGTGGCGGGCGCGAGGACATCTGGGAACCGGAAGAAGACATCTACTGGGGAGCCGAGGGCAAATGGCTGGCCGACGAGCGCTACAGCGGCGACCGCAATCTGGAAAATCCGCTGGCCGCGGTGCAGATGGGCCTGATCTACGTGAACCCGGAAGGCCCGAACGGCAACCCCGATCCGCTCGCTGCCGCGCGGGATATCCGCGAGACCTTCGCCCGCATGGCGATGGACGACGAAGAGACAGTTGCGCTCATCGCCGGCGGCCACACCTTCGGCAAAACCCACGGCGCCGGCGATGCGGCACTGGTGGGCCCCGTGCCGGAAGCGGCCGGCATCGAGGAACAAGGCCTGGGCTGGAAGAGCGGCTTTGGCACAGGCAAAGGCAGCGACACGATCTCCAGCGGCTTGGAAGTCACCTGGACCAGCACGCCGACGAAATGGAGCAACAACTTCTTCTGGAACCTGTTCGGCTACGAATGGGAGCTGACGAAGAGCCCGGCCGGTGCGCACCAGTGGCGGCCGAAGGGTGGCGTGGGCACCGATACGATCCCGGATGCCCACGACCCCGCCAAGCATCACGCGCCGGCCATGCTGACCACCGACCTCGCGTTGCGGCTCGACCCTGCCTACGAAAAGATCTCGCGGCGTTTCTTCGAGAATCCGGATCAGTTCGCGGACGTGTTTGCGCGGGCGTGGTTCAAGCTTACGCACCGCGACATGGGGCCTCGTGCGCGCTATCTCGGTGCGGAAGTGCCGGCGGAAGAACTCCTCTGGCAAGATCCCATCCCCGCAGTCGATCATGCCTTGATCGATGCGCAGGACATCGCCGCCCTCAAGGGCAAGATATTGGCCTCGGGCCTGTCTGTTCCGGAACTGGTTTCGACCGCCTGGGCATCGGCGTCCACGTTCCGCGGTTCCGACAAGCGCGGCGGTGCGAACGGTGCGCGTATTCGCCTGGCACCACAGAAGGATTGGGAAGCCAACCAGCCCGCCCAACTGGCAAAGGTGCTCAAGACGCTGGAAGGTATCCAGGGCGCGTTCAACAGCGCCCAGTCCGGCGGCAAGAAAGTTTCGCTTGCCGACCTGATCGTGCTGGGAGGTTGTGCGGCCGTCGAGGCCGCTGCGAAGAAGGCCGGCCACGACGTGAAGGTTCCCTTCGCGCCTGGGCGCATGGATGCCTCGCAGAAGCAGACCGATGTGCACTCGTTCGCCGTACTGGAACCGATCGCAGACGGCTTCCGCAACTACGTCCGCAAAGGACTCGAAGCGTCGGCGGCCGAGCTGTTGCTGGACAAGGCGCAATTGCTGACGCTGACCGCCCCCGAGATGACCGTCCTGATCGGCGGCCTGCGCGCCCTGAATGCGAACGTCGGCCAGTCCAAACACGGCGTGTTCACCAAGCGGCCCGAAACGCTGAGCAATGATTTCTTCGTGAACCTGCTCGACATGAAGACTACATGGCAGAAATCCGCCACAGCCGAAGGCGTGCTGGAGGGACGCGACAGGGCGACGAGCGAACTCAAGTGGACGGGCACCATCGTCGATCTCGTCTTCGGTTCGAACTCCCAGCTAAGGGCGCTCGCGGAAGTCTATGCCTGCAGCGATTCGCAGCAGGCGTTCGTGCGCGACTTTGTGGCGGCGTGGGGCAAGGTGATGAACCTGGATCGGTTTGATATTGCGTGATCTCAATGGGTAGGGTTGCGCAGCCTCTACTTGAATCGCGGTATCCCGGAATCCATAGGTCGGGTTAGTCTATGACGTCGGGTTACGCTGCGCTAACCCGACCTACAGTGCTACAGTGCTGGCATTTGTGGTCGCGGGCGAATGTGTGCTGCGCTATGACAACGAAGCTGGCAAGGGCGATCACAAGCATGTGCGCGGCAAGGAAATGAAATACCGTTTCGTCTCGGTCGACAAACTGGTGGCGGATTTTTTCGAGGAAGTGAAAAGGTGGCGCGATGAAAACAGTAACGATTGATATCCGGCCATTGGCCGACACGCTGGGCGATTTCACCCAGACCTGGAAGAGCGGCAAATCTTCCGCGCCGCGCGTCAGCTTCGAATCGCCCGAATTGCTGTTCAAGGTGCTGTCGGGCAAGCGTTGGGAACTGCTGAACGTAATGACCGGCGCCGGAGCCATGTCCATCCGCGAAGCGGCACGGAGTGTGGAGCGTGACGTCAAAGCGGTTCATGGCGATGTGACCGCATTGCTTAACGCCGGGCTGCTGTCAAAAACAGACGATGGAATGATCGTCTTTCCCTACGATGCCATCCATGTGGACTTCATGCTCAAGGCGGCTTGAGGTCAGCAAATAGAAAGCCCCGCGATGCGAGGCTTTTTCTCGGAAAGTATTTCGAAGCTGATCCCGTATCGCCAAATCGCTTTTCTGATCACGGAAGTTCTGCGCTCTGCAGCAGCGAGTCGTCCCGGTACACGCGGGCCAGCATCCGGTTGAATTCCGCTGTGCGGTCGGAGGTGGTCGGACGCAGCACGCCCTGCTGCTGCAGGATGGAAATCAGTTTGCGTGGGGCCACTCGCTTGTCGCCGACGATCTCCACGTGACCGGCGCCAACTACGATCCGTCGTGCGCGCGAGTCGTTTTCCACCTTGGGATTGTGTTGCTCAGCCAGCGAGAATACGTCGTCGCTTTCCAGGCAGTGGCCGTCCTGTTCACGCCGGCATGTCCCTCTTTCGTCGGTATCGATTTTCAAGTAGCTACCTACCTCGGGAATCAACGTGCCGGGTTCGCGGATGAAGTCGGAAGAGTAGGTGATGTCTATCCACTTTGCGCCGGTGACGATATAGCAGCTCACCGGCAGCAAGCCGATAGAAGCCCAGCTCAGCCATTTCCTGCCACAGGTTTCGGCAGAGGCAATGCCGTTGAACGGGCCAGAGATGGTGACCAGCCACAGGTCGGGTTGCCGGCTGGGCGGCTCCACGGGCAGGGCGGTGAGGGAGCGGCGGGCAATCAGTGCGCCCTGGCTGTGGCCGATCACAATGATTTGCGGCGTGCGTGTCTGTTCGGCCAGGCGGTTGACGGCATTGCGCAATGCCGTGGCGCTCTTGTCGAGCGCGTCGCGGTCATTGTAGGTGAAGCAGGCCGTCTGCTGTCCCTGGAAAGCAAGCACCTGCGCCAGTCCGCGGAATTCTCCGGATGAGCCAAAGCAGCCGTGTGTCAGCACGTTGACCGGCTGGCTGGTATTCAGGCGCAGGGTGCGGTCCGGATTGTCGGTGCAGGGCCCCAAGCCCGGTATGTTCAGGCTGACATCGACAGGAGGAAGCTTGCCCTGTTCGATGTAATAGTAGGCGGGATCCGGTCTTCCTGATGTGGCACAACCGCCCAGCATGAAAAGGGAAAAAGCCAGACAGGCCAGGGACAGTTTATTGCATGCTTCGTTGGCAGCGCGCGGATTCAGTCCCATGGTATTTTTTTCGGCTCATAGAGATGCAACCATGTTACGCGCCTACTCCTGTGCCTGCAGAAATAATCGGATAGATTCCCCCGGTGCAAAATGTATAGCTCTGGGAAAAGCATTTCGATGCTGTCCTCTTTGAATTGCCTTTGAATTGGGGTTCTTCAACGTCGTTTGCACCAGCCCTTCAATTCCGTTTGCCCCAGCCCTTCAATTCCGTTCGTCCTGAGCTTGTCGAAGGAACGAGCGGCGCGCAGCTCCGTAGGTCGGGTTAGCGCAGCGTAACCCGACGCTACCGCTGCTCCTATCAATGCTGTCGGGTTACGCTACGCTAACCCGACCTACGGGGCTGATGCGTTTACTGCGATGCTGTCCTCTTTGAATTGCCTTTGAATTGGGGCTCTTCAGTTTGTTTGCCCCGAGCCCTTCAATTCCGTTCGTCCTGAGCTTGTCGAAGGAACGAGCGGCGCGCAGCACACGCTTGCCCCACTAACTTGGGTGCGTCATGCCGATTGCGAAACGCTCCTGCAATCCTCAACCAAAATGCCGCGCACCGCAGCCTCATACTGCTCTTCACGCCAGGGTTCCTTCAGCGCCGCCGCGTACCATTCCCGCATCGACTCCAACTCAAGCAGGCGCGCTACATACTGCATGGCAGCCGGCTTCAGTTGCAAACCATAGGTCTGTACCCGGAACGTGACCGGCGCATAAAAAGCATCAACCGCAGTGAATTGCGGCCCGGCCAGAAACGGACCGCCGAATTTTTCCAGCCCTTTCAACCACAGCGCATTCAGGCGCTCCAGCTCAAGCGCAAGCGGCGCGGCAATATCGACCAGCGGGGCGCGGATGCCGCAATTCATGCCGCAGCGCTGCCTCAGCTCAAAGAAGCCGGAATGCATCTCCGCCGCAGCGCTACGCGCAAATGCACGTGCGGCCGCATCCGACGGCCACACATGCCCGTGCCGTTCGGCCAGATATTCAACAATGGCGAGCGAATCCCACACGCGCAGCTGTCCGTCTTTCAGGCAGGGAACCCTGCCCGACGGCGACACATCGGCGATGGTCGTCCCGTCCGGTGCATTGCCAAAAGGAATAAGCGTCTCAGTGAACGGAATGGAAAGCTCGCGCATCAGCACCCAGGGGCGCAGAGACCACGAGGAATAATTTTTGTTGGCAATGAAGAGTTCGTACATATTGCTATGCCTTTCCATATAACCCGAAGAATCTATTATTGAGGTTTCCATATTTGGCGACAACAAGAAACCTGTTACCTCGTCATTCCGGCCCTTCGACAAGCTCTGGGCAGGCTAATCTTCGGTCAGGCCGGAATCCAGTCAGCTCCGTAGGTCGGGTTAGCGCAGCGTAACCCGACGTTGCTGCTGCGTGCGTCTCATGCTGTCGGGTTACACCCGCAAGGGGTAGGCCGTGGTTGTACCAAAGGCAGGCAATCCACTACGCAGCAAGCTGCGTGTGGAATTGATACTACGGGGCTAAAGCCCCAACAACACACGCACCGCTGCGCTAACCCGACCTACGGGGCTCCTCCGTTCGTGGTGAGCTTGTCGAACCATGAACGGTGGACGCCTAACATTCAGCGTGTTACCCATCGAACCCTTCGACAGGCTCAGGGCGAACGGACTTAATCGGCGTTTCCTTAGCTAAGAAATAAATCCGTCCCCAATTTTTACTTGCAGACTTACGGTTTGCGGCGTTTGGAGGGAAGGTGTTGTTTGCCCTGCACCAGATCCTTGGTCGGAATCCAGCTGCGCTTCGACTTGGGCTTGTCGGTCTGGATGTTCTTGCCCTGGGGGCTGTGTTGAGCCGCCTTGTAGCTCTGAATCGCCGCCAGCAGCTGCTCCTGGGTGACCTGAATGCTTGGGTGCTTTTCCTTGGGATCAAAGTTGGTGAGCTGTTGCTTGAGGCGGACCAGCCGGGTGGCGCTGTCGTCCTTGGCGCGCTGCCCCGTCATCATCGCCTGCGCCTCGGCAGAGAGGGTATAGCCACCCTCTGCCTCGGCGATCAGGCCACAAACGCCCATGCGCGCAAACGCGTCCACCAGTTTGGACTTCACCGGAATCTCGCCGTGCTGGGCCATGGCCAGCGCGGTGATGATCTCGTCCAGCGTGGCCGGGCGACGCTTGGCCGCAACGGTGAGGGACAACAGCAGGGCGGCATCGTCGTCGTAAACAGGGTACATGGTGAACCTTTGCAGAGTTAGCGTGCGTCCGAGACGGACTTGAGGGCGAGAGTTTAATGGATGCGGGCTGATTAAGGCGGGTAACCGGTAGCCTTTGCCACAGTTTCCAAGCGAGACGGGTCAGCTTCGGTTTTACTCTTCATTTCGGCGAGCTACCAAAATTATTGTGATGCTGACCCCTTTGAATTGATGTTGTGCCCTTAATTCTACTGACTATTTCGATGGCTTCCAGTATGACTCAAAGAGGCTTATCGCCTCCGAGGGGCCGACTTCTTTTCTTATATATCCAATGGTGTCTTCAATGCAAATTCTTCCGCACAAATGGAGATCTTTTACTAGTCGAATCGTGTTCTTAAGTAAAAATGGCGTAATGGCGATATTTCGTTTTAACAACCTACGTACGGATTCTGTTACCGTAAATTGGTGCCGAATTAATAGATACACACTCTTTATGGCGCAATAATCTATATCACTCGATTTTGTATTGCTCAGAATCTGTTCGTTTATTGTTAGTAAGCGATCTTCCAATTCACGCATATTCATGCCTGTCGTTTCTAGTGATGCGCCATTTACAGACCATGCCAACATATCAACGTTATGGCAAAATTTTGACATGGCGCTGTCAATTGTTTCTCCTTCTTGTAGAGTCCAAATATCAACTCTAGCTTTATCAAGAAAAACCTTTGGATGGCCGAAATAATTTAATGTGTAATTAGGGAAAACAATTGCTAAATGTTTAAGCAACTCTTCATTTCTGGCATCAACAATAACGTCGATATCATCCCAATACTGCAATTCCCCTAAATATGTCGCACGAACGAATCCGCGCACGATCCATCCTTGCTTCTTTTCAGGCAATAGAAATTGTATCTGCTTGGAAGCACTTTTCATGGCATCGTCAAAACTTAAATGATTAACACTTTCTTTCAATTCCAAAATCTCGGCGTTAATTTTCTCGTGCTCACTGTCGGCACTTGGGCTGAAATCATAGTAATTAATGAGTGTTTCGTAGTCTCGGAATAGATAAATTGGCATTCCTTCACGTCTATATCTTGCGCCAGACCGTACTCTTACTGTTCTCGTTCTCATGTCATGCTCAAAATCACTAGTGCAGAGCAATCTCTTTGTTCGATAGTTGACGGCTACAGAATTAGCCGAAAAGTTAAAACCTCTTAAAGCTTTGAGTATGTCTGTAGAGTCAACGTATTCATATGTACCCATCACGTCGATGTAATTCCCATCATTTAAGTAGACGCGATGCCCGCCAAAACTGGTTCGCGTTGATTTAAAACCCAGTCTGACAAGTCGCTTATTAATGTCCTCTACAGTAAAAGGAACAATGCAATCGATGTCCCCAGCATATTTATAACCTAGGGCGGCATTTCTCACCCAACCGCCAACAATCCAAAGCTTGTCGTCAAATACTGTGGCTAACTTATCAAGTTCGTTGTCGTAGCCATATCTCGTGAGGGCATTAAGTGTTGTCTTTGCACTCTCCTGCAACGTTAAAGATCCATCAATTCGATCTAAAGCTACTATCTGGCGTGCGCGACCAATAGCCGTTGAAATAATTAGTCCAAAATAAAATACTCCAATAAGAGCTTCGAATGCGGGGATCAGTGCTGTAGTAGATGTTGCATCACAAGTTTTGCAAACATCTGCAGATATGTTGGCTACGATCGCCGCGGTAGAAAATACTATTGCAGTAATTAACGATAATGCGTCAGTTGTAAACGAGACCGGAAACCACACAATATAGATTAGAGAAAAAGCAACGATTGTATGCAAGAATTGTGTAACAAGAATTATTAGAGTGCGCTCAGTCGAATACGGCGAGTAATTCTTGTGGAACACTGGGCGCAACAATACGGTGCGCAATTGATATTGAATGCTGTCAACTATAAATACCAACGCCCATATGCCAAAGAAGACCGGGCGAACAGATAGTGACGCTGCAATTACCAAAAATATTAAAGTAAAGGCTGCTGTCAAAACAACATAAATGTCAGTTACGTGAGGTCGGCTGTAAGATCTGCCATTTTCACTCCTCTGAAAGAAAGGTGATACCCACGATATAGGAGACAATAGTCTTAGCAACCATACAATATCCCGGACACCATTAAGAATCCAAAATTCGCTCTTTTCAGACCATTGGCCCGTCTTGTGATAGGGGAACTTCTTGGAGTTAATTGGCATAGTGGTTCGTATATTCTTTAGCGTTTCGCCGTCAATATTATTAGACGTAACTATAAGGACTAGGCGGAATTATTGGAGTCAGTTTGCTTTTTGCCTTAGCCTGTTGCCAATAATATTGTGATGCTAACCCCTTTGATCATGTTGAGCTCTTAAATGTGCTTGCGTTAGGTTAAGCATTTGTTGTGCGTTTCCATCGCTTAATTGCCCAGTCCGCAAGGTGCTCTGATCGTTCACATATTTCCTTTTCCCCCCAACTCTCAAAGTCTTTCCCGACTCTTCTAGCGCTTGCAAACATTGAGTCCACTTCAAAATACGTCTTCTTATTGTGGAATTCACTCTGTGCGACCACTTCATTCATGGCTGTTGAAAGAGGAATTAGGTTCGCCCATAAGTCCTTTAGTTTGGCATGTTGCGGTTTGGTAACCACCTCGCTCCACGCATCGCAATAGCTACGCGGCATTACGTGTTCAATTGAAAAGTCATTGGTTTTAGGTTGGTCCAGACCAAGGCTTTTGTCGTATTCCAGTACGACGTATTTTGCAATCGCAGCCCCATACAATGGCCTAGTCTTTATAGATTCGCGCATTCGTTCATCGGTTGGCCATTCGATTGTTAGGCGCTTCATGATTACAGATTCAATGGCTTCCGCTGTAGGGTGACCATCAACTGATGACCACATCGTACGAAATAAACCCAGCAAACCGGTTGGCTCAATACCGCAAATGGCCCTTCTTACTAGAAATGACTCAATTGTGTCTAAGCAGCCGATCACATCTACCTTTGATATTTTGGGTATCCGGAACTTGTGATTGATTTTGGTTCACAGTTCCCCGGCCTCGATCATGCGCACCAGTGTTGAAATGTCCGCCCCGTAGTTCTTTTCCGGTTCTTCCTTTTGCGTTGAAGGGAATG
>MLJW01000189.1_pt1 | contig 51746 bp, 49 predicted proteins | sample 888231 | NCBI WGS metagenome assembly MLJW01 (sample SAMN05788063, study PRJNA343431) | mine drainage metagenome | isolation source: sample collected from the inflow into an acid mine drainage treatment plant... | place: Germany: Lusatia, lignite mining district
CCGACCAGTCAAACTTGTGCCCATAACCGGATTCGTGGACACTTTTACCTCCAACAGCGAACAACATCGCCTCAGTCTCCAGGATAATGGATTCTGGCGGAAGGCGGCGCTCGGCGCAGGGATACGGGAAAACTCGATACGCCGTTGTTCGCCGCCGATATCGGCCCCTTGCTGTCCTCGGGCTATCGCTGGGTGATCGAGGAAGCCGCGAACGAAGTGGCGACGCACTTGATCCAACGTCTTCCGGGCGAGCCGTGGAAGGGCGAATGAATGGCATCAAGAGATGCGGCGCTGGAAAAAACAGCGGAATTGGAAAGGCGGTTGGACGCACTTGATCGGGAGCGCGCCTCTTTAGTCTCAGAACTCGCGGAGGCTCGTCGCCTTTTGGCGCTTGCCGAGGCAGAGGACATATTTCCATCGCAGCCGCCTGTCGATGCCCCCGTCACCATGGCGTCGCCGACCGCCGACAAGGTCGCCTTGTTCCACAGCCTGTTCCGTGGGCGAGAGGACGTGTTCCCGCGCCGGTGGGACAATCCGAAGACCGGGAAGTCGGGCTACTCACCAGTCTGCTGGAACGAATGGCTGCGTGGCGTGTGCGGCAAGCCCAAGGTCAAGTGCAGCGACTGTCCGAACCAGGCGTTCGCCGCCGTCACCGACGAGGTGGTACGCAACCACCTTCAAGGTCGTGACCCGGCGGCTATCGGGCGCGGCGCCAATGTGTTCATCGCAGGCGTCTATCCTCTTCTACCCGATGAGACCTGCTGGTTCCTGGCCGCCGACTTCGACAAGCAGGATTGGCAGCGAGATGTTGGGGCCTTCCTCGCCACCTGCCGCGAGAAGGGTGTTCCGGCGGCCTTGGAGCGCTCCCGCTCCGGTAACGGCGGCCATGTCTGGATATTCTTCTCCGAGCCGGTGCCCGCCGCCGAAGCCCGCAGGTTGGGAAGCTGGCTGCTCACAGAGACCATGGAGCGCCGCCCCGACATCGGTTTCGACTCCTATGACCGCTTCTTCCCAAACCAAGACACCATGCCGGTAGGAGGGTTCGGCAACCTGATTGCGCTGCCCCTCCAGCACGGTCCGCGCAGTGATGGCAACAGCGTCTTCATCGACGATGCCTTCCGTCCATATCCGGACCAGTGGGCTTTCCTTTCGACGCTGCGGCGGATGGGGCGGAGCGAACTGGTGGCGCTGGTTGGCGAGGCTGCCGCTTCTGGACGCATCCTCGGTGTGCGCCTGCCGGTCGCCGATGAGGACGAAGAGCCTTGGGCAGCGCCACCGTCGCGTCGCCGCCAGGTGGAGCCTATCGGTGGTGATCTGCCAGATCGAGTGGAACTTGTGCTCGGCAATCAGGTCTATGTTGACCGCGAAAGTCTGCCGCCCGGTCTCGTCAACCGTTTGATCCGGCTGGCCGCCTTCCAGAACCCGGAGTTCTACGCCGCCCAGGCGATGCGTCTGCCGACCTTCGGCAAGCCCAGGGTCATCTCCTGTGCCGAGCTGTTCACTCGTCACCTCGCGCTGCCGCGTGGGTGCCTTGACGCGGCCCTGGACCTATTGAAGTCTCTGGGTGTCTCGGTCAGTCTGAAGGACGAGCGTCAGGGCGGTACGCCGCTTGGGGTGCGTTTTCTCGGCACGCTGACCTCGGAGCAGGAGGTGGCGGCGGATGCGCACCTGGCGCACGACACCGGCGTGCTGGCTGCGACCACCGCCTTCGGTAAAACCGTGGTTGCCGCGAACATCATCGCGGCGCGTAACGCGAACACCCTGGTGCTGGTCCATCGCCAGCAGTTACTCGATCAGTGGGTGGCGCGGTTGACGGCATTCCTCGACATCGACCCCGTCCGCATCGGCGTGATCCGTGGTGGCAAGCGGAAGCCGACAGGAGCCATTGATGTCGCCCTGATCCAGAGCCTCGTCCGCAATGGCGAGGTGGACGATATCGTCGCTGGGTACGGACATATCGTGGTCGATGAGTGCCACCACCTGTCGGCGGTCAGCTTTGAGGCCATCGCGCGCGGGGCTAAGGCGCGGTATGTGCTCGGCCTGTCGGCGACGGTGACGCGCAAGGACGGCCACCACCCCATTATTTTCATGCAATGCGGCCCGGTGCGCCATCGTGTCGATGCCCGCAAGCAGGCGGCGGCCCGTCCCTTTCTGCACAAGGTGGTGTTCCGGCGAACCGAATTCCGCCGGGATGGCATCGACGGCGGCGAGAGACCCGCCATCCAACACCTTTATGGTCTGCTGGCTTCCGACGAGGCCAGGAACCGAATGATCTTCGATGATATCCTGTCGGCTCTGGAAGCCGGGCGGTCGCCGGTGGTCATCACCGAGCGCAAGGATCACCTTCAGGCTTTGGCCGACCGCCTGTCCAAGTTTGCCAAAAACGTCATCGTCCTTAAGGGCGGTATGGGCGTTCGCGAGCGGCGTCGAGTGATGGAAACGTTGGAATCGATCCCGGACGGCGAGGAGCGCGTGTTGGTGGCGACAGGTCGCTACCTGGGCGAGGGTTTTGATGACGCCCGTCTCGACACGCTGTTTCTCACCATGCCGATCTCATGGCGGGGAACGCTGGCCCAATATGCCGGGCGGCTCCACCGCCTGCACGCAGCCAAGCGCGAAGTGGTCGTCTGCGATTATGTCGATGGCAATGAACCAATGTTGGCTCGGATGGCGGGCAAGCGAGAGGCAGGATATCTTGGCTTGGGATACGAGGTCGTTGATCAGGCTTTTCCGCGTGGTGGAATGGCATGAGCACAGTCGATTTCAGAAGTAGCCAATAATATAAAGCATGGCTTTAGATTCGTCGCGATTAAGCTTCGCCGCCAGCGCGAGCCGCCGAGTCGATGGTGTCGTACCATTGAATATCTAGGCGTAGATAAGGGCTATAAGCGTTTTTGGATTTCCGGGCGACTCTGGTTCAGTTTTCCATGCTGGACGAGGTGCCCCCATGAAACAGAAGGACGAAGACGGTATTATCGTTCCGCCTGCGGCAAACGACAATGGACCGCCAAGCGAAACTCTGGACCCGCGTTTACAGATCATCGCCCGCGCCATCGGGCGTCAGATTGCCCGGGAGCAGGGAGCAGCCCTCACGGCGGCAAATGACAACTGGTCAGAGGAAGAGGGGCGGCGGCCGGACGGGTGAGATTAGGGTTTTCATGAGAGGGATGAAGCTGTCTCATTTAGACGTTGAAATGTTATCCCGGTGGACGTACATTTATTAAAATCCAATCATATCCGGAGACCAAGTATGCCTCGCAGCCGAACTGCACAGATTGAGGAGAACCGGGCACGCGGAGCGCGCCTGGGGTTCCGCGTCGATGACCAAACCAAGGAATTGGTTGAACGGGCCGCTGAGCTGGAGCGGCGCAACTTAACGGACTTCTGCCTTACGGCTCTGACCGAGGCGGCGGAGAAGACGATCGCCCGTCATGAGACGCTGACGTTGTCCGTGCGTGATCGCCAAGTGTTCTTCGACACTTTGGTCAATCCGCCAAAGCCCAATGAGCGGCTTTTACGCGCATTCAAGGCGGAAGGTGAGCGTGTCGGCTCTTGATAATATCGGCGGAACCGTTTCCCTTTTTCGCATTGAGTCCTTGGGCAAGACGCATGATCGCCAAGGATTCACCTGCGGCATCGAAAGCCTTGATCTCTATCTCAAGACCCAGGCAACCCAAGACATGCGGCGAAAGGCCAACGCCGTATTTGTCATGGTGGCGCCCGATGTGCCCGAACGGATCATCGGGTATTTCACGTTGTGCTCGTACACATTGGCGCCGGGTACGGTGCCTCCATCGGCGCGTAAATACGTGCCTCGCTATCCTTTGGTCAGCGCCACCTTAATCGGTCGGCTGGCGGTTTCACAGGATTGGCAGAGACAAGGCTGCGGGGCCATTCTGTTGGCGAGGGCGTTGCGCATGGCGTATGACAATGCCGACATTGTCGGTTCGTCCATGATCGTGGTCGATGCCCTCAATGAGGCTGTCGCTCGTTTTTATGAAGCGCACGGCTTTGCGCGATTGCCCGAATCGCTTCGTCTTGTTATGCCTCTAGCAACCGTTGGCGAAGCGATAAAGAACGAATCCACTCCGGAGGTTCTACCATGACCCGCATTGCCCTCTATGCCCGGTATTCCTCGGACATGCAAAGCGCATCGTCCATCGAGGACCAGTTCAGCATCTGCCGGGAGCAGGCGGCAAGGGAAGGCTGGAAAATCGTTGGTACGTACAACGACGCCGCCATTTCCGGTTTCAGCATGGTGCAGCGTTCGGGCATCCAGGCCCTTCTTCAGGACGCGCAGGCCGGTAAATTCGAGATCGTGCTGGCCGAGGCGCTTGATCGCATCAGCCGCGATCAGGCCGATGTCGCCACCATCTTCAAGCACCTGAAATTCGCCGGAGCCAAGATCGTCACCCTGGCCGAGGGCGAGATTTCCGAACTGCATGTCGGTCTCAAAGGCACCATGAATGCGCTGTTCCTGAAAGACCTTGCCGCCAAGACCCATCGCGGGATGCGGGGGCGGGTGGAGAAGGGCAAGGCCGGCGGCGGTCTCTGCTACGGCTATGACGTGATCAAGCGGTTGGACGGCAACGGTGAGCCGATACGTGGCGAGCGAAAAATTAACGAGGTGGAAGCAGCCATCGTGCGGCGTATCTTCCGGGAGTTCGCGGCAGGAAAAAGCCCCAAGGCCATCGCTACCGATCTCAACCGCGACGGCATCCCCGGCCCGTTCGGCCACGATTGGGGTCACACCACCATCCGGGGGCATGTCAACCGGGGCACCGGCATCGTCAACAACGAGCTGTATGTCGGGGTGCTGGTGTGGAACCGCCTCAAATACATGAAGAACCCAACCACCGGCACGCGGGTGCCCCGGATCAATCCCCAGTCTGAATGGATCAGGACCGAGGTGGCGGGTTTGCGGATCATCGACGACGATCTCTGGCAGGCGGTTCGGGGCCGTCAAGAACAGATCGCCAAGGAATTCGAGAACGTTACCAAAGGCGTGCGGGCGGCTATGGCGCAGAAACTGAACGGCCTGCGTCGCCCGGCCTTTCTGTTTTCTGGGTTGCTCACCTGTGGGTGTTGCGGCGGACATTATGGCATCGTTACCACCGACCGCTATGGCTGCCTCAACCGCTATCGGCAAGGAACCTGCGACAATGGCCATACCATTACCCGCCAGAAGATCGAACAGCGCATCCTCTCCGGTCTGACCGAAAAGCTGGTGTCCGCCGACGCGGTGGCCGAGGCGGTTCGGGGGTATGCCGAGGCCATCAACCAGCAGAACCGGGAACGCCGCGCCCAATCCGACATCAATCGCAAGGCGTTGGAAAAGATTGAACGCGGTATCGCCGGAATTATGGCGGCAATCGAGGACGGCATGTACCAATCCGAGATGAAGGTCAGGATGGAAGATTTGGAACGGCAGAAAACGGATATCCTGGCTCGCATGGGGGAGATCCCCGCCGACGTTCCTGACATTCACCCGAACATCGCTGAATTGTACCGATCCAGGGTCAACCATCTGACCACTGCACTGGCCGATCCCGAATTGCGGATCGAGGCCGCCGAAGCTATTCGTTCGCTGGTAGGTGAGGTGGTGTTGACTCCCGGCGAAAAGCGGGGTGAAATCCATGCCGTGCTACGGGGCGCGTTGATGGGCATCCTCGACATGGTCGCGGAACCAAGGGGGAACCGAAGTCCGGGAGTTATAACGAGTGCGGCTGCGCGCCCCCGCATCCAAATTAGCCCGTAACCTCAATAGGTTGCGGGCTTTTTGATTCTTGGCCGGGTGATTGACTCTTTTACTTTCTGCCGAGGTGGGGGGCATCTTTCCCAGCAAGACACCCCCCACCCGCCAGCCCTATTGTCCGGGTTTGCCGCTTTGCACCGGCCGGCACAGCTGATGTGCGCCGAGGGCGGTGATCTCCTTCATGGTGATCTGATCGAAGCGCAGCAGATCGCCGCCGAACTGGCGGCGAAAGGCCTCGGCATCCTTTTGCTGGCGGAAGGCGGCCAGGGTGGGGCCCATCTCGCCCGGCATCACCAGATCAGACACGTACCAGGCCTTGCGGGCATCGATCCAATGACCGATGGGATGATCCCAGGGCAGGCCGGCCATATCCTGCACATAAACGCTTTGTACGCGGGCGTGGTTTTCCGGCTGCAGGATGAAACTGAAGAAATCCATGGTGCCGCCGAACTTCAGCACGCCGGGATGATCTTCCAGATAGGCTTCGGCCTTGGGGCCCGGTGCCTGTGCGATGGTCATACCGCACACGGCGCAGAGATCATCCGGGCCGATGGGCACCGGCGGCTGGCGGGCGGCCAGGGGATCGTCCTTATGGCAGGCCGACAGCAGAACCAGGCTGGCGGTAAGACCGGCCAGGCCGCCCAGAACGCGGCGGCGGCTGAGGCAGGCGGGACAGGCATGCGCGGTCATGGCGGGAAGCCTCCGTGGTTTGAATGTTCCGGCGCTGGAAGCGCGTTATATGTTCCGGCGCTGGAAGCGCGTTATATGTTTCGGCGCTGAAAGCGCGTTATATGTTTCGGCGCTGAAAGCGCGTTATATGTTTCGGCGCTGAAAGCGCCAGGCCGCCAGGGCGAAGGTGAGGGCGGCCCAGCCGGCCAGCACCGCCACCAGAACGGCGGGCGACAGGGTATCGGCGGCCACCACATTGGCCAGCCCGGCATAGCTGCGGGCCGGGGCGAAGCCCACCAGATTGGCGACGCGGAACACATCGGCGGGATTGAGCAGCAGCAGATAGGGCAGCACCACCCGTCCCAGTTCGCCCACGGCGCCCCGTGTGGCCACCAGAAGCCCCAGCAGGGCCAGATCGAAGACGATGACGGCGCCGAACCACACCACCAGGGCCAGACCGGCGGCCTTGGCCTTTTCGGTCACCGAAACGCTGATCAGGCAGGCCATGGCGGCGAACACCCAGCCCAGAAGCGTGGCGGTGAGGATGAAAAAACCGAACTCGCGCCATAAGGCCGCCGAGTCCAGCTGCTGGGTCAGGGCGGCGATCAGCAGTCCGGCGGCGCCGAAGCCGAGCACGGTGGACAGGGCCAGAATGGCGGCATGGCCGAGAAACTTGCCTCCCAACAGCTGCAGGCGGCTGATGGGGTAGGTGAGCAGCAGGGTCAGGGTGCCGCTTTCATCCTCGCCCACCACGGTATCGTAGCCCAGCATCAGGGCGATCAGCGGGATCAGGAACACCGCCAGGCTGGACAGGCTGACGATGGTGGTGGCCAGGGGAGCAAAGCCCACGGTGCCGGACACGGCCGGGCCGAACCAGGCCAGGCCAATGGCCAGAAAGGCAAAAATCAGGGCGATGGCCACAACCCAGCGATTGCGCAATCCATCGCGGATTTCCTTGGCGGCAACGGCGAACAGGGCGGTCATGGGGTTTCCCTCCGGGGGCTGTCCGGGTGGCAGAAATGGGCGTAAAGCGCTTCCAGGCCGGGTGGGGTCAGGCTGATATCGGCCACCCCCTCGGCGGCCATCAGCTGGCGCAGCAGGTCCAGCTTGCCGCCGGCGGGCACCAGAATCTCCAGGTCGCCGGCGGCATGGCGCCGCACCGAGATGCGGGGATCGGATACCAGATCCTGCCACTGGCCGGGCGGCCAGGTGCCGCACAGGCGGATGGACACCGGCAGCGGGGTGGCGGCGCGCAATTCCTCCATGGTGCCGCTGGCCAGCAGCCGCCCGCCACCCAGAATGGCCACGCGGTCCACATGGCGTTCGATGCCCGGCAACACATGCGAGGATAACAGCGTGGTCACGCCCTGGTCGCGCAGGTCGCGCAGCAGTTGGTAGAAGCGCCCGGTGGCGATGGGGTCCAGCCCCACCGTCGGCTCGTCCAGCAGCAGCAGCCGGGGATCGCCCAGCAGGGCCTGGGCCAGGCCCAAACGCTGGCGCATGCCCTTGGAGTAGGTTTTGATGCGGCGGTCGGCGGCGGCGGCCAGTTCCACCCGCTCCAGCAGGCCATCGGCCTCGCGCGCCGGGCGGCCTTTCAGGCGGGCGAAATAGCGCAGGGCCTCGCGGCCGCTCAGATCGTCGTAAAAGGCCACGGCCTCGGGCAGATAGCCGATGCGGCGGCGCAAAGCCCCGGCCTCGGGGCCGGTCGGGGTCAGGCCCAGCACCCGCACCGTGCCGGTGCTGGGGCGCAGCAGCCCCAGCACCAGTTTCATCATCGTGGTTTTGCCGGCGCCGTTATGGCCCAGCAATCCCCAGATCTGGCCTTCGGGCACGGTCAGGCTGACGCCGTTCAGCGCGGTCAGGGCGCCGAAGCGGCGGCCGATTCCTTCAAGGGCGATGGCGGGTGCGGCTGTCATGTCAGGGACTCCCGGCGGATGCGGAAAAGGGCGAGGTCATCAAGGGGTGGCTGTCCTGGACATGGGGCATGTCGAACACCGGGAACAGGGCCTGCACCCAGCGCAGGGTGGCCACCGCCGGGCTGTTCATCAGCAGCCGGACATTGGGATAGATCCACAGCAGGCGGTCCATGGCGTCGTTGGGCACGAAGGGCACATCGCCGATGCCGTCGCCGTTCAGATCCCAGCCGAGATAGCCGCTCCAGTAATTGCCGCGCCCCTGCCACGACCATTCCTCCTGGCGGGTATTGCCGTAGCGGACCTGGACGTGATTGTTGACGAAGGCGTTGCCGTAGAAGCGGTTGTCGGTGGAGCCGGCGGTCAGGTGCACGCCGATGCCGTTATCGGCGAAGAGGTTGCCGGTAATGGTGTTGTGCACGCAGTTATAGGCGAACAGCCCCTTGCCGTCGCCGCCGCTGACGGCGTTGCCGCCCACCACATAGCCCTGTTCCGGGGCCACCCGGGTGACCCGGTTGCCGCGGATGGTGCTGTGGAGGATGAAATTCATCAGGAGGCCGTAGTTGGAATCCCGGTCGGAAACGTTGTTTTCGATCAAAAGCCGTTCCGACTGCATCAGGGCGTAGCCGCCCCGGGTGCGGGTGGTGTGGTTGCCGTCCAGCACATTGTCGTTGGAATACATGTAATGCACGCCGTAGCGCACGTCGCTGACATGATTGCCGCTGATGCGGTCATGGTTGCTGACATAGACATAGATGCCGTCGCGGCTGAACGAGACGGTGTTGCCGGCCACGGTGGAGCTGTGCACGTTCCAAAGATGAATGCCGTCGCCGCGATGCACGGTGGGCAGATCGGCGAAGCCCCGCACCCGGTTGTCCTGCACCAGGGCGTCGGGCGGGCCGTTCAGCCACATGCCGAACAGGCTTTCGCTGATATCGTTGTCAAGGATGCGCACGCCGCGCGCGGTCTGTTCCACGAAGATGCCGGCATCCATGGCGGTGAGATCCCGCCCGGAATTGCGCACGGCAAGATGGCTGACCGTCACATGGGCGGCAACGATGCGCAGCACCGAGCCGCTGCCGTCGCCGTCCAGCACCGCCCCGGCCGCACCCGTCAGGGTGAGCGGCCGGGTCAGCACCAGATGCACGTGATGCACGCCCGCCGGCACCACCAGGGTGGCGCCGGGCGCGGCCCGGGCCACCTGGGCGATGAGCGGATCCGGCACGGCGGCGGCCGCCCTGCCGGAACAGGCTGTGCTGCCGCCCAGGGCCAGGGCCAGCGTTGCCGCCAGCCCCGCCGCCAGGCGGACGGTTGTCCGGATCACGATCGCGTTTCCGGACGGGTTACGCCTTCACCAGCATACGGCCGCGCATCTCCAGATGGAGGGCGTGGCAGAAGAAGGTGCAGTAGTACCAGTACACACCGGCCTTATCGGCGGTGAAGGTGACCGACGAGGTTTCGTGCGGGCTGATCTCCATGTTGATACCGTAATTGGACAGGCAGAAGCCGTGGGTCAGATCCTCGACGTCGTCGATGTTGGTGATCACCACCGTCACCTCGTCGCCCTTGTTGACCTCGAACTCGTTCAGGCCGTAGGCCGGCGCCGCCGAGGTCATGTAGACCCGCACCTTGTTGCCGTCGCGGATGATCTTGTTGTCGCTTTGGATATCGATGCCGTCCTTCTTGGCCATGGCCACGGTTTCGGCATAGAAGGGATCGCCCCAGTCCCACACCTGCTTGACCTTGTGCTCCACCAGATCGCGGCGCAGCATGAAGCAGTCGTGCGGTTCGCAATAGACCGGATTGTCCGACACCAGCTTCATCTCGTCGCCCGAGATGTCGATCAGCTGATCGTTGTCGGGGTGCAGCGGCCCCACCCGCAGGAAGCGGTCTTTCGAGAACTTATTAAGCGAAATCAGCCACTGGCCATCGGCATCGCGGGTTTCCGCCATCGAGGCCTTGTTGTGGCCGGGCTGGAAGTTCACATCCAGTTTCTGGCGGATGTAGTTCACCTTCTCGCCCTTGCCGGCGCGGATGGCGTCTTGCAGGTTCCATTTGCAGATCTGGCTGTCGATGAACAGCGTGGTATAGGCGTTGCCGCGGCCGTCATAGGTGGTGTGGAGCGGGCCCAGGCCCAGTTCCGGCTCGGCCAGCACCACGTCGCGCGGGTCTTTGAGCTTGCCGGCGAACCACTGGTCCACCTTTTCCCACGACATCACGGTCACGGTGGGCGACAGCTTGCCGTTGGCCACCACATACTTGCCGTCCGGGCTGGCGTTGATGCCGTGCGGATTCTTCGGCACCGGCACGTAAAGGGTCAGCTTGGAGCCGTGGCGGCCATCCACCACCGGCACGTCGGGATCTTCGAAGGTCTTGTACTGGCCGGCCTTCACCGCCGCCTCGATGCGGGGGATATCGAAGAACACCACCCAGTCGCGCTCGGCTTCCATCATATCGGCCAGATGCACGCCGCCTTCCGAGTTGTAGCAGGTGGCGCCGGAGTATTTGCCGGTATAATCGGTTTCGGTGTTGTCGAGATTGCCGTCCACCAGCACCTGCCAGGCGATCTTCATGGTTTCGGCATCGATGGCGGTATAGACGGTGAAATACTTCTTGGGATCGTTGAGATCGCGGCCGTCATTGGGATGGGGCACGCGGAACTCGCCGTTGCAGAACACATACTTGGTTTTCGGCACGCGCTGCACGCGCAGGCCGTGGATGGACTGGGCATTGGGGATGTGCAGGATCTTGTCGGTGCGCATCACATCCCAGCGGACGCGGGCCACGCGGGTATTGGCCTTGTCGTTGACGAACAGATAGCGGCCGTCGTAGTGGCCGTCGGTCTGCGACATGTGCACATGGTGGGTATCGCCGTTCAACGGCGCGTTCGGCCCCAGCACCCGCTTGCTTTCGTTGGTGATGCCCCAGCCGATAGTGCCGTCGACGTTGAAGACGGGAATGCGGATCAGCTCGCGCATGGAGGGGACGCCCAGGATGCGCAGCTCGCCCGACTGGCCGCCGCTCCACACGCCGTAATAGTCGTCGAGCTTGCCGGGGGGCACATCGGTGCTGTGGGCCACTTCCCGCGCCGAGGCGGGGCTGGCGCCCACCAGGCTTCCGGCCAGGCCCGCGGCCCCTCCGGCCAGGCCGACGGCCCCGGCCCCGAGAACACCGGCGGCGGCGCCGCCCAGAAGGGCGCGGCGGGACACCGTGTGATCGTTCCGGTCCGGGGTTTCCCCGTCGGGACGGCTGCTGTTTTCGCGATCGCTCATGGATGCGCTCCTTAAGGTTGAAGGAAAAATCAGGCGGAGTGCTTGGCCGAAACCGGCATATCGGCTGATTGCCAGCTGCGGCGGCCATTCCAGTCGATGGCCAGCCATTGCGGGCCGTCCGGCCGCATGACCTCGCCGATGCGGGCCAGGGGCAGCGGGAACAGCGCGGTGCCGAACGCGTCGGAGTCGATATTGCGTTCGGCCAGGATGGTGACGCTGGAATACATGTCCGGCGACAGGCCGGTATGGGGATCGACAATGTGGAACAGGCGCTTGTCGGCCGAGAAGAAGATCTCGTAATTGCCCGAGGTGGACAGGGCGCCGTTGCGCATGGGCACGCTGGCGAACAGTTTGCTCTGATCGATGGGATCGGCGATGCCGATGGTCCAGGTGCGGCCCGAGGGCCCGCGCGACAGGGTGCGCACATCACCGCCGGCATCGATCACCGCTTCGTCGATGCCGTGCGCCAGCAGCTGGTCGGCGCCGAGATCGACGATATAGCCCTTGGCGATGCCGTCCAGGGTGATGCCCATGCCGGCTTCGTCCAGATGCACGCCGCCGCCGTCCACCCGCACCTTGCGGTAATCCACCAGCCGGTCGCGGGCGGCCACCGCCTGGCGGTCCAGCCGGTTCAGGTCCACCGGGCGGGGCAGGCTGAAATAATAGGCCATCAGGGGCTGCACGGTGATATCGAAGGCGCCGCCGCTTTGCTCCGACACCTGACGGGCCCGGGCCAGCACCGTCAGCAGATCCTGGGGCGGCTCGGCCAGATGGCCGTGGCGGTTCAGGCGGCCCACGGCGCTGTCGGGGTCGAAGCGGTTGAGCGCGGTGGCCGCCTGGGCCATGCGGTCGAAGGCGGCGGCAATGGCGCGGTGGCCGTGGTCGGGGCTGTCGGCCACCGCCAGGATGGAAACATCGCTGTTCATCATGGTGCGCACGGCGCGCACCTCGTAGCGGCCGCGCCAGCGCCGGGCGGCCATCCAGCCGCCGCCGGCCAGGGCCAGGGCGCCGCCGGCCAGGCCGTACCGCAGCAGGGCGCGGCGGGAAAGAAGCGTCGAGGGCATGTCCTTGGCTCCTAGTCTTGCGTGTCGGCCGGTTTGCTCTGGCGCTCGCGGCGTTTGCGCGCCTGCACCAGGGGCGGACAGCGCTGGTCGTTCCAGTAGGTGACCTGGCAATCCAGGCAGTGATGGCATTCGTTGGGGTTGATCACGCCGTCGTCGTGGATGGCCTGAATCTCGCACTCGCGGGCGCAGAGATGGCAGGGGTGGCCGCAGTCCGGGCGGCGGCGCAGCCAGTCGAACAGCCGCAGCCGGGCGGGAATGGCCAGGGCCGCCCCCAGCGGGCAGAGATATTTGCAGTAGAACTTCTGATTGAAGGCCGAGATCAGCACCAGGCCGGCGGCATAGAGCACGAAGGGCCAGTGCCGGTCGAAATGCAGCGAGATGGCCGTCTTGAAGGGCTCCACCTCGGCATAGCGCTCGGCCATGCTGGTGGATTGCAGCGACAGGCCGAACAGGGCCAGCAGGATCATGTATTTGATGGCCCACAGCCGTTCATGCAGGGCGGTGGGCAGGCGCAGCTGCGGCACACCGATCCAGCGGGCCAGCTGGCTGGTCAGCTTTTGCAGGGCGCCGAACGGGCACAGCCAGCCGCAGAACACGCCGCGGCCCCACAGCAGCAGGGTGGCCGCCACATAGGCCCACATCACGAACAGGACGGGATCGATGAGGAAGGTTTCCCAGCGGAAGCCGTGGATGACCGCGTTGGCGAAGGTCAGCACATTGACCACCGACAACTGCCCCAGGGCGTACCAGCCGATATAGACCAGGGTGAAGATCTGAAAGAGGGTGCGGGCGTAGAGCACGAAGAAGGGGCGGCGCACCAGGATGTCCTGCAACATCAGAATGGTGGTCAGGAGGGTCAGCGCCACGCCGAGAATGATGAGTTCGAGGCGATGGCTCTGCCATTCCTGCAGCCATAACGGCACCTCCACCGGCGGAGCCGGATGGATCACCAGGGCATCCGGGATCTCGTAGCCGCCCGAGAAGGTGGTGAAAATGCTCTTCACCGGGCCGATCTGGCGGCGCACCAGCAATTGCAGGGTCCAGGGGCGTCCGGGATCGAAGCCGTAGGCGGCGCGAATGATGAAAACGGCACCTTCGTTAAAGCTGGGGGCGCTTACGGCGGCCAGGGATTGCTGATCCTGATAATCAAGATCGTGGAACAGAATCAGATTGCCGTCCTGGCTCAGGTGCAGGCGATCGAAGATGCCGCCGCGCGCATAGCCGCTGCCCTTGAAGGAATAGGCGCCGTTGGCCAGCACAAGGATGGCATGTTCGTCCGGCTTCAGGCTGGCCATCAGTTCGTCGTAGCGCTGCTTGCCCAGCAGGTTGCGGCCGATGCTGGGGGCGTTGAGATAGGCGTAGTAAAGGTCGATGAAGGTGCTTTGCGGCGTCAGATCGCGTTTCACCTCGCCCTGGTGGCCGGGAAAGGCCTTGTCAACCTCGGCGGCCGAAAGGGTGAGATGACGGATCGAGCCGTCGCCCAGCAGTTTGCTCCAGTCGGCGGGCTGGTAAAGATCGCGCCGCACGATGGCTTTGGGCTGGCCGGTCAGGGCGCTGGCGGCGACCAGATGACGCGACACCGCCACCTTCAGGGCGGAATCGGTGATGGTGCGGTTGGTCACCAGGGCGGTAACGGTGGCGCTGCTGATGGCATCGACCCGAATATGGCCGGGGCGCTCGTCCTTGGCCCCGCCCACCACGAAGGTGTCGGTGACGGGATGGCCGATATATTGGGCGACGAAATCGTAGAGTTTCTGAACGGGAAGGCCCACCAGCAGAATGGGTTCATGCTGCTCCAGAACCTTGGTGCCGGTGATGACGCCCTTGGTGTTGATGCCGATCAGGATGTCGATGGGCTTGCCGGAATAGGCGGGGATGGGGGCCACCAGGGCGGTGCGGAACACGTATCCCAGCAGGGTTGCGCCGTGATAGACCGCCGCCGCCGGCGGGGTGCCCTCCATGGCGCCGCTGTGATCGGCGCTGGGGAAGAAGGTTTTGATAACGGGATACTGCTCGAACGGCGTGGCCGCCCAAACACGGGCCGGAGCGGCCAGAAAAACCAGGCCGGTCAGAACCAGACACAGCGCCAAACGGCGCCAAAGGCGGCCGGAGCCACCCTGCACAACGGATATCATGTCGCCTCCCCCTGGGCGCATCGCCGGTACGCGATGAAACCTTACGGAATGGTCGGATGCGCCATTGGATACCCGTTTCGACATGCAAAACTTGATCTTGATCAATAGAACAGCGTTTTGCCGATGCGTAAAAGGGTGTGGTAATAGGCTTTAAGTCATGAATCGCTTAAAGAGATATGGCAAATAGGCCTTATCTTTTGGGTGGATATTAAAATGCCAGGGCCGACGCCGCCGGCCCTGGCAGTCCGAGGGGCATGTCTGATCAGAAGGCGACACGGGCCGTGGCGAGCAGGGCGCGGTCGTAGAGGGGGGTGAGGGGATCGAGGTTGTCTTCGGGCGGAGTGACGGCGAACTGATAGCCGACGCCCAGGATCAGCTTGGCGCCATCGCCCAGGCCGAAACGGCCGAAGATGATGCCGGGGGTGATGAAGGTCTGGAAGCGGCCGCCGCGCGGCCCATTGGTCCAGTAGGTGTTGTTCACTTCCAGCTCCGGCCAGAAATAGCGCTCGAAATGGTACTGGAAGGCAACGTTGCTGTTGAGGGCGTTGCCGTTTTCCGAGGCGTAGGCCATGGGCATCTGCAGTCCCACGGTGGCCTGGATATCGAAATCACCCCAGCCCTTGCCGGCGGCCAGGGTGGGCGTAACCGACCAGGTGTCGTAGGCGGAAACGAACCGGGTGGCGGCGGTGGGCGCCGAAACCCCCAGGAAGGCGCTGAGGATATAGTTGCCCTGGCTTTCCGGCGAGGACAGCAGCCGCTGTTTGATCAGCAAAACCGGATCATCCTGGAACCCGGTGCCTTCCCCGGGCAGGCCGTTCACCATGCGCGCCCGCGCATAGGTGCGGTCCAGATAGGGGGGGGTGTTGATGATGATTTCGTTGCTGGTGGTGGGGATCAGTTCCAGGCCCTTGCCGCCGCCGTAATTGGTGACATGGGCGCCGTTGCCCAACTGCTGCCACGACTGGTCGAAGCGCACCTCCTGCTCCAGGCGGGGGGTCACCGTGACCAGCGGCGTCATCCAGCCCGGCTGGCTGCTCTGCGCCTCATGCACCCGTTCCGACCAGTGCGCGAAGTAATCGCCAACGGCGGTGGTGCCATCCGTGGCGGCGGCGGGGGGCGGCGGCCCGCCGGCCAGCGGGTCCTCCCCGGCCCAGGCCGGCAGGGCCGTCAGGACGGGGAGCAGGGCCGACAGCAGCAGGCAACCGGCCGCGGGGAGCGTTCTCATGGTCTTTCATCTCCGGAATTGTGGTCTTTCGTTATGGTGATTTGCTATATAACGTGACCTGGACGATGAAATTGCCTTTGATCAAGGGGAGAACGCTCCGCCGCCGCCGTTACGCCATGGCCTGCTGCACCGCCACCGCCACCGCCACCGAGGCCCCCACCATGGGGTTGTTGCCCATGCCGATCAGGCCCATCATCTCCACATGGGCCGGTACCGAGGACGAGCCGGCGAACTGGGCGTCGGAATGCATGCGGCCCATGGTGTCGGTCATGCCGTAGGAGGCCGGTCCGGCGCCCATATTGTCGGGATGCAGGGTGCGCCCGGTGCCGCCGCCCGAGGCCACCGAGAAGAACGGCTTGCCCTGTTCCAGCCGTTCCTTCTTGTAAACGCCCATCACCGGATGCTGGAAGCGGGTGGGATTGGTGGAATTGCCGGTGATGGCCACATCCACATCTTCCAGATGCATGATGGCCACGCCTTCGCGCACATCGTCGGCGCCGTAGCAGCGCACCAGGGCCCGTTCGCCGCTGGAATAGGCCTTGCTGCGCGTGACCTGCAGCCGGCCGCCGGCATAATCGAACCGGGTTTGCACATAGGTGAAGCCGTTGACGCGGGAAATGATCTGGGCGGCATCCTTGCCCAGGCCGTTCAGGATCACCCGCAGCGGCGTTTTGCGGGCGGCGTTGGCCGAGCGGGCCAGACCGATGGCGCCCTCGGCGGCGGCGAAGGATTCATGCCCGGCGCAGAAGGCGAAGCAGCCGGTTTCCTCGCGCAGCAGCCGCGAGGCCAGATTGCCGTGCCCCAGCCCCACCTTGCGGTCGTCGGCCACCGAGCCGGGGATGCAGAAGGCCTGCAGGCCCCGGCCCAGGGTTTCGGCGATCTCGGCGGCCTGGTTCTGGCCCTGGCGGATGGCCGCCGCCGCGCCGATCAGATAGGCCCAGCCGGCATTTTCGAACGCGATGGGCTGAATGGATTTCACGATGCGGGGCACGTCGAGTCCCTTGTCGCGGCAGCATTGCTCCGCCGCCTCCAGCGAGGCGAGGCCGTACCCGGCCAGAAAGGCATCGATCCCGGCGATGCGGCGTTCGTATCCTTCGAAGGTGATCATGGCGGGCGCTCCCTATTCCTGGCGGGGGTTGATGGTTTTGACGGCTTCGGCGAAACGCCCGTAACGGCCCGAGGCTTTGGCCAGGGCGGCGCCCGGCTCCGTGCCTTTGGCGATGAGGTCCATCATCACGCCCAGCTGCACGAAGGCGTAGCCGATGATCTCGTCGTCGGCATCAAGGGCGATTTCGGTCACATAGCCTTCGGCCATTTCCAGATAGCGCGGCCCCTTGGCGCTGGTGCCGTACATGGTGCCGGTCACGCTGCGCAGGCCCTTGCCCAGGTCTTCCAGCCCGGCGCCGATGGGCAGGCCGCCCTCGGAAAAGGCCGTTTGCGTGCGGCCATAGGCGATCTGCAGGAAGATCTCGCGCATGGCGACATTGATGGCGTCGCAGACAAGATCGGTGTTCAGGGCTTCGAGGATGGTTTTACCCGGCAGAATTTCGGCGGCCATGGCCGCCGAATGGGTCATGCCGGTGCAGCCGATGGTTTCCACCAGCGCCTCCTCGATGATGCCGGCCTTGACGTTCAGGGTCAGCTTGCAGGCTCCCTGCTGCGGGGCGCACCAGCCCACGCCGTGGGTCAGGCCGCAAATGTCGGAGATCTGCCGCGCCTTGGTCCAGCGTCCCTCCTGGGGGATGGGGGCCGGGCCGTGATTGGGGCCCTGGGCCACGCGGCACATCTGTTCGACGTCATGGGTTTGCATCATCGGAACCTCTCCTTGACGGGGTCCGGGGGGAGGCGCTGGATGCGGGATGCACGCGCTTTTCCCCCTGGGGGTCATGCGGTGCCGTTTTGTTGTAAAGAACCAGGGAAGAGCGGGCATTTCGCCAAGGCCCGCCTGTCCTTCAAAGGCGGCGGGCCGGCACGACATCCCACCGCGGACGGTTCATCCACGCGGTAGGAGTCATCAGCCTTGCGGCGGTTTTAGGGAGACTCCATTCCCTTGCCCCCATGATAGGCCGGATCGGCGCCACGTCAATCGCCCTGATGCCGGCCGCCAGGGTAAAATCTGCCGCCCGGCCCGGCATTTTTTGCCGCCTGCCGTGGCGGTCTCTTTGATTGCAAAGCCTTTTTTGCGCAAAGGACGCTGGCATGAAATCTGAATGCGGTTTTCCCGTTTGGGGTGCGCCGTGCCGGCATGCCGGGATGGCGTACGGGCTCTATCGGGAGATCTCGCATGCAGATCTATGGCGTTACGGCATCGTCGGGGACCGGCTCGGCACAACGGGGGCGCGCCACGCAGGGCGGCACGTCGTTCCAGGAAACCCTGCAGGCCGCCCTGGCGGCGGGAAACAGCGGTTCCAGCACCAGCAGTTCCAGCACCAGCACCAGCAGTTCCTCGGTGTCGTGGAACCGCAATTCCGATGCGGCGGTGCAGGATTTCATGTCCTACATGAAGGAACCGCCGGTGCAGCGCATGTTCGATGCCTGGCTGAACGCCCAGCATATCAGCAAGGCCGAGTACAACGCCCTGCCGGCCGATCAGAAGGCCAAGCTGCAGGCGTCGTTCCAGCAGTATCTGAAAAAGAAGATGACGGAAAATCTGGGGACGAGCGGCGGCGTGACGGCGGCGGCCGGCGGCGCCTCCACCATCGCCACCGCCGCCACCCCCCTGTCCTGATCAGGCGGCCAGGGCCATCACCCCCACCTGATCGGGCACGATCAGGCGGGCGGCGGTGGCGGCCAGCACCTGCTCGACCGCAACCCCCGGCGCGGTTTCCCGCAGCAGCAGGCCCCGCGCCGTGGGTTCGATCACCGCCAGTTCCGTCACCACCAGATCCACCCGGCGCACCGAGGTCAGGGGCAGGGTGCAGCGGGGCAGGATCTTGGCCTCGCCCCGGGCGGTGTGGGTCATGGCCACGATCACCCGGCGGGCGCCGCTGACCAGATCCATGGCTCCGCCCATGCCCGGCACCATGCGGCCCGGCACCATCCAGTTGGCCAGCTGCCCCAGTTCATCCACCTGCAGGCCGCCCAGCACGGTGACGTCGAGATGGCCGCCGCGGATCAGCCCGAACGAGGTGCAGCTGTCGAAGGCGGCGGCGCCGGCCACGGCGCCGATGGGGCTGCCGCCGGCATCGGACAGGCTGTCGTTCTCCAAGCCTTCCGCCGGCACCGGCGCCATGCCGATGATACCGTTTTCCGACTGGAAGAACACCTCGACCCCGGCGGGCAGATGGCGGGCCACGCTGGTGGGCAGGCCGATGCCCAGATTGACCAGCTGGCCGCTTTTCATCTCGCGGGCCACCCGCTTGGCGATAATGGTCTTGTCATCCATGACGCTGCTCTCCTTGCACGAACAGATCCACCAGAACATGGGGGGTGACCACGGCGTCGGGCGGGATCACCCCCACCGGCACCACGGCGTCGGGCTCGGCGATGACCAGCCCGGCGGCCATGGCCATCAACGGGTTGAAATTGCGGGCGGTCAGGGAATAATCCAGATTGCCGCTGTAGTCGGCGCGGTGGCAGCCGATCAGGGCCACATCGGCGGCCAGGGGCGTTTCCAGCAGGAAGGTGCGGCCCTCCACCTCCAGGGTCTGCTTGCCCTCGGCGGCGATGGTGCCGACGCCGGTGGGGGTCAGCACCCCGCCCAGGCCGTGCCCGGCGGCGCGGATGCGTTCGGCCAGGGTGCCCTGCGGCACCAGATCCACGGCAAGCTCGCCGGCGATCATCTGGCGCTGGGTTTCCGCATTGGTGCCGATATGGGTGGCGATCAGGCGGCGCACGGCACGGGCGTCGATCAGTTTGCCGATGCCGACGCCGGGGCGGGCGCTGTCGTTGGCGATGATGGTCAGACCGGTGCGCTTCTGGCGCACCAGTTCATCGATCAGGCGGTGCGGGCTGCCCACCCCCATGAAGCCGCCGATCATGATCACCGCGCCGTCGGCGATGCGTTCGGCGGCGGCGGCGGCGGAAATGGCCTTGTTCATTCCGATGTCCTTCGCGGTCTGGGAAAGGGGATCAGCGGGCCAGCCAGCCGCCATCCGCCGGCAGGGCGGCGCCGGTGATGTTGGCGGCGGCCTCCGAGCAGAGGAAGGCCGCCAGGCCGCCCAGCTGCTCCACGGTGGTGAAGCGGCCCGAGGGCTGCTTTTCCAGCAGCAGCTCCCGCTCGGCCTGGGCCAGGGGGATGCCTTCGTCGGCGGCGCGGGTGGCGATCTGGGCCTCCACCAGCGGGGTCAGCACCCAGCCGGGGCAGATGGCGTTGCAGGTGACCGGGCTTTCGGCGTTTTCCAGGGCCACCACCTTGGTCAGCCCCACCACGCCGTGCTTGGCCGCCACATAGGCGGCTTTTTCGGCCGAGGCCACCAGCCCGTGCACCGAGGCCACGTTGATCAGGCGGCCCCAGCCGCGCGCCCGCATGCCGGGCAGGGCGGCGCGGATGGTGTGAAAGGCCGAGGAGAGATTGACCGCCAGCACGGCATCCCAGCGCTCGGGCGGAAAATCCTCCACCCGGGCCACATGCTGAATGCCGGCATTGTTCACCAGGATGTCGAGGCGGCCCAGCGCCGTCTCGGCCTCCCGCACCAGGGCGGCGCAGTGATCGGCCCGGGCCAGATCGGCGCCGTGATAAAGCACCCTGACGCCGAATTCGGCGGCCAGGGCGGCGCGGAAGGTTTCGATGGCCGCGGCCTCGCCGAAGCCGTTCAGCACAATATCGGCGCCCTGGGCGGCCAGGGCGCGGGCAATGCCCGCGCCGATGCCGCTGGTGGAGCCGGTGATGACGGCGGTGCGTCCTTTAAGCATGGGGGATCCTTTCCGGGTCACACCAGACCGGTGGCGTAATAGGTGCCGATAACCACGAACACCGCCAGGGTCTTGATGCAGGTGATGGCGAAAACATCCTTGTAGGATTGGGCGTGGGTCAGGCCGGTCACCGCCAGCAGGGTGATGACGGCGCCGTTGTGGGGCAGGGTGTCCATGCCGCCCGAGGCCATGGCCGCCACCCGGTGCAGCACCTCCAGGGGAATGCCGGCGGTGTGGGCGGCGGCGGTGAACTGATCGGCCATGGCCGCCAGGGCGATGCCCATGCCGCCCGAGGCCGAGCCGGTGACCCCGGCCAGGGTGGTAACGGTCAGGGCCTCGTTGACCAGCGGATTGGGGATGGCGGTCAGGGCGTTCTTGATCACCAGGAAGCCGGGCAGGGCGGCGATCACCGAGCCGAAACCGTATTCCGAGGCGGTGTTGATGGCCGCCAGCAGCGATCCGGCCACGGCGGCCTTGCTGCCCTCGGCGAAACGCGGGCGCACCGCCTTCCAGGCAAAGGCCACCACGGTTAAAATGCCCAGCAGCAGGGCGATCTCCACCGACCAGATGCCCAGGAACTTGGACACCGGCTGCACCAGCACCTTGCCGCCGGGGGCCAGTTCCACCTGGCTGACGGTGCCCCACAGGGCCGGGCCGATCCATTTGGTCACGGCGAAATTGGCCAGACCCACCACGAACAGCGGCAGCACGGCGATCAGCGGATGGACGGTGGCGTGATGATCCACGGCGTCGGGCTCGTTCAGATGGCCCCGGCCGTAGCCTTCGCCCCGCCCTTGCGCGGTGCGCCGCCGCCAGTTCAGATAAACGAGGCCCACCACCAGGATGAACAGGCCGCCGATGGAGCCCAGAACCGGGGCGGCCATGCTGGTGGTCTTGAAAAAGGTGGTGGGGATGATGTTCTGGATCTGCGGCGTGCCGGGCAGGCTGTCCATGGTGAAGGTGAAGGCCCCGAGGGCGATGGTGCCGGGGATCAGCCGCTTGGGAATGTCGCTCTGGCGGAACATCTCGGCGGCGAAGGGATAAACGGCGAACACCACCACGAACAGCGACACGCCGCCATAGGTGAGCAGGGCGCAGACCAGCACGATGGAGAGAATGGCGCGGTCGGCCCCCACCAGATCGATCACCGCCGCGGTGATGGAGCGGGCGAAGCCCGACTGTTCGATCACCTTGCCGAACAGCGCCCCCAGCATGAAGACCGGAAAGTAGTTTTTCACGAAGCCCACCATGTGCTCCATGAACAGGCCGCTATAGACCGGCAGCACGGCGGCGGGATTGGTGAGAAGCACCGCCGCCAGGGCGGCGACGGGGGCGAAGAGGATGACGCTGTAGCCGCGATAGGCCACCAGCATCAGAAAGGCCAGGGCCCCGATGCAAACCAGAAAACTCATGGATGAAACCTCCCGTTGCGGCGGCCCGCGCCGGGGCGGGACCATGCCGATGTTGCAAGAGCCGTTACGCGGCTTCTTGCCGCTCTTATGGCAAGGGGCGTGCCAGCGGAGATAAGTGGCGGAATCCGGCCAGTTGCTGCGCCGCACCCGGAAAGGGTGGCGCCGGTGTTGTCCGGAAAATCGGACAAAAAGCGGCGGATCAGGGATTTCCTCGGGCTTGCGGCTGTCTGGAAAAGCGGACAGAATGACAAAAAACAAGGCCATGGGATTTCAATCCCAGGCCCTTCGGGAGGGTTCGCGCCGCCATGATGAGCGCCGATCAGATCCGCAGCCGCGTCGCCCAATCGTGGTTCGACGTGCTGCTCAGCACCTGCGAGGGGGCGGTGGCGGTGGACCGCCAGGCCCGCATCGTCTGGATCGACGAGAAGTACAAAAACCTGCTGGGCATCAGCGAAGACGTTTCGGGCCGCCCCATCGAGGCGGTGATCCCCAAAAGCGCCCTGCGCACGGTGGTGCAGACCGGCAAGCCCATGCTGCTGGATCTGATGGAGCATGGCGGCCGCAGCTTCGTGGTGATCCGCATGCCGGTGCGCGACGAGGACGGCGCGGTCTCCGGGGCCATCGGTTTTGTTTTGTACGAAAAGGCCGACTATCTGAAACCGCTGTTCGCCAAATTCTCGCAGTTGCAGGAGGATTTGCAGCGCGCCCGCCGCGAGCTGGCCGGGGAGCGCCGGGCCAAATACACCTTTTCGCAGTTCCTGGGGGTGAGCGATCTGGTGCGCGAGGTCAAGCGCCTGGCCCGCCGCGCCGCCCAGACCGACAGCACGGTGCTGCTGCTGGGCGAGACCGGCACCGGCAAGGAGCTGCTGGCCCATTCCATCCATGCCGCCAGCGCCCGCGCCGGGCGGCGCATGGTCGGCATCAATGTGGCGGCCATCCCCGAAACCCTGCTGGAAGGCGAACTGTTCGGGGCGGCGCCGGGGGCCTATACCGGCGCCGACCGCAAGGGCCGCGAGGGCAAGTTCCAGCTGGCCGACGGCGGCACCCTGTTTCTGGACGAAATCGGCGACATGCCGCTGTCCATGCAAAGCAAGCTGTTGCGGGTATTGCAGGAGCGCGAGCTGGAACCGCTGGGCAGCAACAGGATGGTGCGGGTGGATGTGCGCATCATCGCCGCCACCAGCCGCGATCTGGCCGCCCTGGTGCGTTCGGGGCAGTTCCGCGCCGATCTCTATTACCGGCTGAACGTGGTGCCTATCACCCTGCCGCCGCTGCGGTGCCGCCCCGAGGATATGGAGGTGCTGGCGGAAAACATGCTGGACAGTTTGCGCCTGGAAATGGGGGGCGGCCCGCGTGAGCTGGATGCCGGGGCGCTCAGGGTGCTGCGCGGCCACGATTGGCCGGGCAATGTGCGCGAGCTGCGCAATGTGCTGGAGCGCGTTTGCACCCTGACCGAGGCGCCGGTGCTGTCGGCGCAGCATTTTCTGGCCATTCTGCCGGTGCCCGAGGATCTGCTGCCCGCCGACGAGCCGCCGCCGCCGCTGTCGCAGGCGCTGTCGCAGGCCGAGCGCGCCGCCATCAACGCCGCCCTGCGCCATGCCGGCGGCAACAAGACGGCGGCGGCCAAAGCCCTGGGCATTTCCCGCGCCACCCTTTACGAACGCATGGCGGCGCTTAAAATGGGGGCGCCAGAACCGGCCTGACCGGAGATGGTTTTTGCGAGGAGTATGGAATGACGCGGATCACCCTGGTATGCGCCACGGCCCTGATCGTATGGAGCGGGCCCTGCCGGGCCGGCAATACCGGCACGGCGCCGCCAACGCCGGCGGCCAGCCCCTCCACCACCGCCACGGTGAAGCAGGACCTGAAGGAGGGCGGCCACGCGGTGGGGCATGCGGCCCGCGTGACCACCCGCGCCATCGGCCACGGCGCCCGCGATGCCGCCCATGCCATCGGCCATGGCGCGCGCGACGCGGCGCATGATGTCGGTTCGGCCGCCGACCGGGCCTGGCATGATCTGACCCGCTGATCCCCCGGAGGGGTTATACCGGCCAACCATTGACGTGACTCGTTGGCCGGTATCCAGCGAGCATTGAGCGAGCGGCCAAGGCGGCGGATGTCGCCGCCCGGCGAGGGACGATACAACCGGTCAATTCATTGGCCGGTTGGTATTACGCCTCCGGCGCGTCTTTTGCCGGCGCGTTGTGCAGGGCGGCCGAGACGGCGGCGGTGGCGGCGAACAGGCTGGCCTCCATGGGGAAGACGATGGTGGTGTTGCGCTCGGCGCCGATCTCCTTCAGCGTGGCCAGCGAGCGCAGGGTGAGGGCGGCGGGGGATTTGGCCAATTCCTCGGCGGCCTCGCGCAGTTTCACCGCCGCCTCCTTCTCGCCCTCGGCGGTGATGACGCGGGCGCGCTTGCCGCGTTCGGCCTCGGCTTCCTGGGCCATGGCCCGCACCATGGTCTGATCCAGATCGACGCTGCGGATGGCCACGTCCTTGATGGCCACCCCCCATTCCTCGGAATGGGCTTCCAGCGCCGTGGCGATGGTTTTGTTCAACTCCTCCTGATGGGCCAGCAGATCGTCGAGGGCATGCTTGCCCACGGTGGAGCGCAGGGTGATCTGGGCCAGGAGATCGATGGCGCTTCTGTAGTCGCGCACATCCAGGAGCGCCTTCCTGGGATCCTTCACCGCGTAGGAGGTGACGGCGGCCACCCGCACCGAGACATTGTCCTTGGTGATGAGATCCTGATCGGAAATTTCCAGCACGTAAACCCGCACGTCGATGCGCATCAGCTGCTGCACCACCGGCAGCACGAAGCGCAGCCCCGGTTCCAGGGTGCGGCTGTAGCGTCCCAGGGTCAGCACCACGCCGCGCTCGGTCTGGCGGATGATGGCCAGGCCGCGCGCCAGAAACAGCAGGGCGGCCAGCAGCAGAATGGGCCAGAGGGTTCCGGCCAGGGAAAAGGGGGGCATGGGCATGATGTTTCCTTTCTGCGCGGGGATGGAACTCTATTTATTAAGTGATAAAATATTGTAACGGATTTGTGTGAAGGGGGTGATTGAAAAATCCAGGCCTAAATCTTTTAACGGAAATTAACTTTCTTTGTGCATGATGTTTCATGTGTCATAACTTGATTTTATCGTTTCTATTCATTGTTTGTTTCATTTTGTTTTTTATATTCCGGTATATGGGGAATGGCGGTAGGGTCCGCTACCGAGGGAAAGAAAAACGGCATTGGATAAAGCAGCATGCCCGTGGATATGATCAAATCGCAACGCTTGGGCTGGCTGACGGCCATTTTCATGGGGTTGCGGCTGGTGGATCTTCTGGTGGTGGCGGCCAGCGGCGTGGCGGCCTACTGGATCCGGTACGGGCTCGGCATGCCGCCGCGCGATGAAATCATCGCCATCGCCCTGGGCATGATGCTGTGCCTTTTGGTGTTCAATCTGGGCCAGGCCTATGTGACCGGCTATGCCGAAAGCGTCTGGGCCATGACCGTGCGGGCCCTGGGCTATTGGCTGCTGGTGTTTCTGTTCCTGCTGGCGGCGGCCTTCATGCTGAAGGTTTCGGCCCGGTTTTCCCGCCTGTGGGTGGGGCTCTGGGTGCTGACGTCGGGGATGGGATTCGTGGTGGCGCGCATCGTGGTGGCGCGCATCGTGGTGCGGGCGCACCGCCTGGGCCGGCTCTCCATGCGGGTGTGCATCATCGGCGCCGACGATCTGGGCACCCAGCTTTACCAGCATCTGATGGCGCATGACGATTATGTCCAGGTGCTGGGCGTGTTCGACGACCGCATGGACCGCCTGCGCGAACAGGCCGAGGCCAACGGCATCGAGATCAAGGGCCGTATCGCCGATATCATTCCCTGGGCCGCCGAGCAGCAGATCGACTGCATCGTCATCGCCCTGCCCTGGAGCAGCGAGCGGCGCCTGCGCGAATTGATCGAGATGCTGCAGGGTCTGGCGGTGGATGTGCAGATCTGTCCGGAAGGGCTGGGCTTCGTGGTGCGCAGTTTTCCGCTGTTCCGCAACTCCATCGCCACCACCCTGGGCGGCCTGCCCATGTTCACCATCGGGCGGCGGTCGCTGGACGGCTGGGACTGGCTGATCAAACGCATCGAGGATACCCTGCTCATCGCCCTGGTGGCGCCGCTGGTGCTGCCGCTGTGCCTGCTGATCGCCCTGGCCGTCAAATTGGATAGCCGCGGGCCGGCTCTCTTCCGGCAGGCGCGGCGCGGCTTCAACGGCCGCAATTTCATGGTCTACAAGTTCCGCTCCATGAAGGTGGAGGACTGCCAGCCCGAGGGCCGCACCGACGCCGCCCGCCGCGACGATCCGCGGGTGACCCGGGTGGGGCGCTTCCTGCGCCGCACCAGCCTGCTCGATCTGCGCATCCTGCTGATGACGCCGTTCGTCGGGCTTATCCACCGCAACGCCTACTGAGGGGCGGCATGATCCTCGACGCCAACGATCTTCCCGAGGGTGCGCCGCAGGAGGCCGATCTTTGCATCGTCGGGGCCGGCGCGGCGGGCATCGCCATGGCGCTGGAGCTGCTGGACAGCGGCCTGCGGCTGCTGCTGCTGGAATCGGGCGGTTTCGGGGCCGAGGCCGACAGCCAGGCCCTTTATGCCGGTGCGGTGGCCGATCCGGCCCTGCACAGCCCGCTCGACACCTACCGCGAACGCCGCTATGGCGGTTCCACCACCCTGTGGGGCGGACGCTCCATGCCGTTCGATCCCATCGATTTCGAGGCGCGCGACTATATCGCCCACAGTGGCTGGCCCATCGCCTTCGAGGATCTCGCCCCCTATTATCCCCGCGCCAATCGCATCGCCGAGGCCGGGGCCTATGCCTACCGGGCCGGGCAGGCCTTCACCCGGCCCCTGCCGCCGATGATCGAGGGGTTCGCCAGCGCCGATCTTGGCACCGATACCCTGGAACGCTTTTCCTGCCCCACCGATTTCGGCCGCCGCTACCGCCACAAGCTGGAGGCGGCGGCCAACTGCCGCCTGCTGCTGCATGCCAATGTGACCCGCATCGCCCTGGCCGCCGATGGCGGCGCCGTGGATCATCTCGATGTCGCCACCCTGGCCGGGCGGCGCTTTCAGGTGCGGGCCGGCCATGTGGTGCTGGCGGCGGGCGGGCTGGAAAATGCCCGCCTGCTGCTGGCCAGCCGCGATGTGCAGGCCGCCGGGGTGGGCAACGGCCATGATCTGGTGGGGCGCTACTACATGTGCCATATGGCCGGCACCATCGGCGCCCTGCGGTTTACCCGGCCGGTTTGGCACGGTTACGATATCGCCGACGACGGCACCTACTGCCGCCGCCGCATCGCCCTGAGCCCCGAGGCCCAGCGCCGGTTGCGCGCGGGCAACGTTATCGCCCGCCTGCATCATCCGCGCATCATCGATCCGGCGCACCGCAACGGCGTGCTGTCCATGCTCTATCTGGCCCGCATGTTCATTCCCTACGAATATGCCAAGCGCCTCGACGGCGAGGTGCGTCTGGGCCTGATCCCCCAGGCCCGCCATCTGTGGAACGTGCTGGCCGATATGCCGGGCACCGCCGCCTTCCTGTGGCATCTGCTGCGCGACCGCCGTCTGGCCGAGCGCAAGTTTCCCTCCATCATCATCCGCTCCAAGGCCAATCTCTACAGTCTGGACGTGCATGGCGAGCAGGAGCCCAATCCCGACAGCCGCCTGACGCTTGAGCGGGAGACCGATGCCCTGGGGATGCCGCGCCTCAAGGCCGACTGGCGCTATAGCCGCCAGGATATCGCTTCGATCGCCACCATGCTGGAGGTGCTGGCCCGCGACGTGGCCGCCTGCGGGGTTGGGCGCTTCACCTACGATCCCGACAGCGTGGAGCATGAAATGACCCGTTACGGCGCCTATGGCGGCCATCATATCGGCACCACCCGCATGGCCGCCTCGCCCCGTCAGGGCGTGGTGGATGCTCACTGCGCCGTGCATGGCCTGCCCAATCTGCATGTGGCCGGCAGTTCGGTCTTTCCCACCTCGGGACAGGCCAATCCCACCCTGACCGCCGTGGCTCTGGGGCTGCGGCTGGCGGACCGGCTGAAAAGCCTGGCGGCGCCTTCGCCCGTTTCCGTCGGCTTACCCTATACCAACCGGTCAATGAATTGACCGGTCGTATCGTCCCTCGCCGGGCGGCGGCATCCGCCGCCTTGGCCGCTCGCTCAATGCTTGGCCGGTATTAAAGGGGGTGTCATGATCCAGTCCGTTCTTGTTCTGGGCGCGTCCGGGTTCATCGGCCGCCGGGTGGTGCAGGCCCTGGCCGCCGCCGACGGCTGTATTCCCCTGGCCGCCGGCCGCCGCCTTGCCACCCGTACCGAGGACGGCATCGAGGCCCTGCACCTGGATGGCGGCGATGAGCCGGCCCTGGCCGCCGCCCTGACCCGGGTGCAGGCGGTGGTGGACTGCACGGCGGCGCCGCCCGAGACGATGCGCCGCATCAGCGCCGCGCTGTTCCGCGCCGCCAACGCCGCCGGACGGCCCCTGGTGGTGCAGCTCAGTTCCATGGCGGTGTACGGCAACGCCGTGGGCCGGGTGGCGGAGACGGCGGCGCTGTCGGACGAGCAGGGGCCTTACGCCGCCGCCAAGCTGGCGGGCGAGCGTCTGGCCGCCGATTATGGCCGCGCCGTCATTCTACGCCCCGGCTGCGTCTATGGCCCCGGCGGCCTGCAATGGAGCCTGCGCCTGGCCCGCCTGCTGCGGGCCCGCCGGCTGGGCGATCAGGGCGCCGAGGGCGACGGCATCGCCAATCTGGTGCATGTGGACGATGTGGCGCGGGCGGTGGTGGCCGCCGTGCGCCAGGGCCGCGCCGAGGGGCAGGCCTTCAATCTGGCCATGGCCGGGGCTCCCACCTGGAACGAGTATCTCATGGCCTTCGCCCAGGCGCTGGGGGCGGTGCCGGTGCGGCGGCTGTCGGCGCGGCGGCTGCGGCTGGAAACCAAACTGCTGGCGCCGCCGCTGAAAATTCTGGAGATGGCGGCGGCCCGCGCCGGCGCCGTGGCCTGGGCGCCGCCGCTGGTGCCGCCGTCGCTGGCCCGGCTGTTCCGCCAGGAAATCCGCCTGGATTCGGGCAAGAGCGAGCGCCTGCTGGGCCAAACCTGGATGCCGCTGGACGAGGGGCTGGCCGAAACCGCCGCCTGGTGCCGCGCCCAGCGGGCCTGATACCGGCCAACCATTGAAGTGACTCGTTGGCCGGTATCCAGCGAGCATTGAGCGAGCGGCCAAGGCGGCGGATGCCGCCGCCCGGCGAGGGACGAAACAACCGGTCAATTCATTGGGCGGTTGGTATGAGACCGGCCAACCGTTGACGTGATGCCGGCCAACCATTGACGTGACGAGTTGGCCGGTTGGCATGAGCCGTCAGGGCGCGGCGGGGGGCGCCGGTATGAGACCGGCCAACCGTTGACGTGATGCCGGCCAACCATTGACGTGACGAGTTGGCCGGTTGGCATGAGCCGTCAGGGCGCGGCGGGGGGCGCCGGTACGCCGGGCGTAACGCCGGGAACATCCGGCACCTCCTGGCTGCGCTGGGTGCGCACGCAGCGCAAAAGCCAGACGTAATCATCCTCGCCGCCGCTCCGGCGCGCCCGCCGCAAGCAATCGTCCTCGATATAGGCCGGGGTATCGGGCCACAGCCGCTGCAGGGTTTCCAGGGCATCGCCCTGGCCCATCAGGCAGCGGGACATGGCGCTGGAATCGAAGCCGTCCACATGGTTGGCGATGCGGCCGCAGTGGCCGTCCACGTCGAAGCGCGGCGGCCGGTCGTCGGCGCGGGCGGATGGGGCGGCCAGCAGCAGAAGAAGTAATACCGGCCAACCATTGACGTGACGGGTTGGCCGGTATCCAGCGAGCCTTGAGCGAGCGGCCAAGGCGGCGGATGCCGCCACCCGGCGAGGGACGATACAACCGGTCAATGCATTGACCGGTTGGTATGATACCGGCCAAGGCGGCGGATGCCGCCGCCCGGCGAGGGACGATACAACCGGTCAATTCATTGGCCGGTTGCTATGAGTTTGAGGCGGGCCTTGAAGCGGCGGTCGGCCTTGATCGCCGCTTCAAGGCGCAGGGCGTCGCCGTGGGACAGCGGCCCTTCCATATGCAGAAGGCGCCAGGGGCCGCGTCCGCGGGTGAAGCGGGCGCCCTGGCCGGCATTGTGCTGCTCAAGGCGGCGGGCCACATCCTTGGCGATGCCGGTGTAGCAGATGCCGGGCGGGTTCAGCAGCACATAGACGAACCAGGGATCGGACATGGCGGGCCTTGAAAAGCGCCGGGCGGAGCCGAAGCTCCGCCCGGCCGCGGGGGTTACGACAGGGCGTCGAGGCGGCCGTCGCGCACCGCCTGCTGATGTGTCCGCACCTGCTCCAGCAGGCCGCCGGGGTCCTTCTGGTTGCCCCAGCGGTCGAAATGCACCAGATCGTCCAGGGGCAGGCGCGGCAGCCAGCCCGCCGTTTCCAGTTCGGGGCGGGGGTGGTAGCCCCGCACCCGGCCCAGGCACAGATAGGCCACCGGCAGCACGCCGGGCGGAATGTTCAAGGCCCGCTGCACCGTGGCATTGTCGAAGATGCTGACCCAACCCAGGCCCAGCCCCTCGGCGCGGGCCGCCAGCCACAGATTCTGCACGGCGCAGACGCTGCTGTAGATATCCATGGTGCGGATATGGGTGCGCCCGATCACCGCCGGGCCGCTGCGCTGGCGGTCGCAGGTGACGCAGATATTCACCGGAGCCTCGAGGATGCCTTCCAGTTTCAGCGAGCGGTAGGTGTCCTGCTTGTCGGGCGGGAACATCAGGGCCGCTTCGTCGTGCGCCTTCAGGAAGGCCTCGTGCACCTGGCGGCGCACCCCGGTATCGGTGACGACGAGAAAATTCCACGGCTGCATGAAGCCCACCGAGGGGGCGTGATGCGCCGCGATCAGGATGCGGCTCAGCACCGCCTCGGGGATGGGGTCGGGCAGAAATTCGCCCCGGGTGTCGCGCCGGGTGAGAATGGCGCGGTAAAGGCCCTCGCGCTCGGCGGCGGGCAGGGGGGTGGCGGGTTGAAGCGTGCTCTCGGTATCCATCATCGTTCCCCTGTGATGGAGCCGCCCCGCCCGGCTGTCCATGCCGAGGGGGCCATCTTCGCCCGGCCGGTCTTCTGACTTGGGTTCTCTCCGGTCCGACGCCTTCCCGGCCGGTGAAGGCCAGTGGCATGCTGTCGGACGGTCCCCCTCACAGCGTTGGGCACGTCGCGGGTTTGCACCGCGTTCCCGATTCTCCGCCAGGCTTTCCAGCCGGCGGCACCGGACGAATGGGCCTTTGTAGCCCGTCCGCCGCGGCGGCAACAACGGATATTTGTCAGCTTTCGTCCTCGAGACTCCACTGCGGGCGGGGAAAGTGGCAGGTATAGCCGTGCGGGATGCGCTCCAGATAATCCTGGTGTTCCGGCTCGGCCTCCCAGAACGGCCCGGCGGGGGCCAGTTCGGTCACCACCGGGCCGGGCCAGCGGCCCGAGGCCCCGATGGCGGCGATCACCTCCTCGGCGATGCCTTTCTGGCGGTCGTCGGCATAGAAGATGGCCGAGCGGTAGCTGGGGCCGAGATCGTTGCCCTGGCGGTTTTTCGTGGTGGGATCGTGGATCTGGAAGAAGGCCAGCAGCAGGCGGCGGAAGGGCAGCTGCTCGGGGTTGAAGATGATTTCCACGGTTTCGGCATGGCTGCCGTGGTTGCGGTAGGTGGCGTTCTCCACCGTGCCGCCGCTATAGCCGACACGGGTGGCGATCACGCCGGGCAGGCGGCGCAGCAGGGCCTGCATGCCCCAGAAACAGCCGCCGGCCAGCAGGGCCCGTTCCGTCATGGCCTACTCTCCGTCCACGCGGTCGAGAAAGGCGGCGTAGCCCTCCTCGGCCATGGCCGCGCGCGGCACGAAGCGCAGGGCGGCGGAATTGATGCAGTAGCGCAGGCCGCCACGCTCGCGCGGGCCATCGTCGAACACATGGCCGAGATGGCTGTCGGCCTGGGCCGAGCGCACCTCGGTGCGGATCATGCCGTGGCTGGTATCGGCCATCTCGCGCACATGGGCGGCCTCCAGCGGGCGGGTGAAGCTGGGCCAGCCGCAGCCGGACTCGTATTTATCGTCCGAGGAAAACAGCGGCTCGCCCGAGACCACATCCACGTAAAGCCCGGCGGCGCGGGTATGCAGATATTCGCCGCTGCCGGGATGCTCGGTGCCGTTCTGCTGGGTGATGCGGTATTGCTCCGGCGTGAGCCGGGCCAGACTTTCGGGGCTTTTGCGGTAGGAAGACACGAGAGATCCCCTCCAAGAGACAAAGCGTTGTGTTTTTCCCATATATGGCGGTGCGGCGCACGCTCTCCAACAGCTTAAAGCTTTGGGCTATGGCGCTTTATCCCAAGCCTTGGCACACTTCCCTCTTTCGGGGCCGAGCCTCTTTCCTTGGAACAATGTCATGAACCGTCACCAGCGCCGCGCCTCTTCCGTCCAGGCCGGATCACCGGAGGGCGCGGCCCTGTTCGCCGCCGCCCGCGAGGCCTTTCAGGCCGGCCGCGCCGCCGAGGCCGAGGCGGCCCTGGAAAGCCTGCTGGCCCAGGCCCCCGATCATGCCGACGGCTGGAACCTGCGCGGCGTCGCCGCCATTCAGGGCGGGCGGCGCGGCCAGGCCCTGGAGTATTTCCGCCGGGCGGCGGATCTGGCCCCCGCCGCCTCCTATCTCGGCAATCTGGGCAGCTGTCTTTACGAATGCGGCCGGGCCGGCGAGGCCCTGCCCTGGCTGGAACGGGCCGCGGCCCTGGCCCCCGGCAATGCCGGTTTCCAGAACAGCCTGGGCAACGCCCTGGCGGCCCTGGGGCGGACCCTTGAGGCCGAGGCGGCCTATGAGCGGGCCGTGGCCCTGCGCGGCGATTTCTTTCAGGCGCGGGTCAATCTGGCCGATATCCTGCGCAAGGACGGCCGCCTGGAGGCCGCCGAAACCCATCTGGCGGCGGCCCTGGCGGCCCGGCCCGATCTGGCCGAGGCCCGCATCGGCCTGGGGCTGGTGCGGCGCGACCAGGGCCGGCTGCCCGAGGCGCTGGAACAGTTCCGCGCCATCCTGGCCGGGCGGCCCGACTATCTTCTGGCCTGGAAGAATATCGGCCTGGTGCATAGCCAGACCGGTGATTTCCGGCTGGCGGCGGCCTGTTTCGTGCAGTGCCGCACCCTGGCCCCCGACGATGCCGACGCCGACGCCCTGGCCGCCCACTGCCTGCGCGAGATCGGCGAATGGGCCATGGCCGAAACCTGTTACCGCGCCGCCCTGGCCCGCCAGCCCGGCCAGCCCGATCTTTGCATCGATCTGGCCTATGTGCTGACCTCGGCGGGCAAGGGGGCCGAGGCGGTGGCGCTGCTGGACGGCCTGGCGCTGCCCGATGATCCCCGCCGGCTGTTCTTTCTGGGGGCGGCCTGGGCCAGCCTGGGCGAAACCGCCCACGCCGCCGCCTGCTACCGCGCCGTGCTGGACATCGATCCCGATTACCCCGCCGCTCTCAACAATCTGGGCAACGCCCTGCGCGAACTGGGCGACGTGTCCGAGTCGGAAAGGCTGCTGCGCCGCGCCGTGGCCCTGGAGCCCGATAACGCCGATCTGCATCAGAATCTGGGCATGACCCTGCTGGCGCAAGGCGCGCTGGCCGAAGGCTGGGCCGAATACGAGTGGCGCCTGAAAACCCGGGCCATGGCCGGCGAATGGCCCGATGATCCGGCGCCGCGCTGGCAGGGCGAGGCCGCCCCCGGCAAAACCCTGCTGGTGCGGGCCGAGCAGGGCTTCGGCGACAGCCTGCAATTCTGCCGCTTCGCGCCCCTGGCCGCCGAACGCGGCCTTTCGGTGCTGCTGCAGGTGCCGGCGCCGCTGGTGCGGCTCCTGGGTTCGCTGGAGGGCGCCGCCGGGGTGCTGGGGCCGGAAGAAACGCCGCCGGCGGTGGATTACGTCTGCCCCATGCTGAGCCTGCCGTACACCCTGGCCCGGCCGCTGCCGCCGGCGCCGGCGGCCTATCTGTCGCCCGCTCCGGCCCTGGCGGCGCGCTGGCGCCGCCGGGTGGAGGCGGCGGCGCCCGAGGGGCCGCGCATCGGCCTGGCCTGGGCCGGCAATCCCCGCCCGCATCTGCCCGCCGCGCGCCTGATCGATGCCCGCCGCTCCATGCCCTTCGAAAGGATGGCGCCGCTGCTGGATCTGCCCGGCGCCCGCTTCTTCAGCCTGCAAAAAGATATGGCCCCGCCCACGCCCCGCCTGATCAGCCTGATGGACGGGGTGACCGATTTCGCCGATACGGCGGCCCTGGCGGCGGGGCTGGATCTGGTGATCACCGTCGATACGGCGCTGGCCCATCTGGCCGGAGCCATCGGCCGCCCGGTATGGCTGCTGGACCGCTTCGATCATTGCTGGCGCTGGCCGCAGAGCGCGGGCGGCGACGGCTGGCTGTCCACCCCCTGGTATCCGCGCCTGCGCCTTTACCGCCAGCCGCGCTGGGGCGACTGGCCGGCGGTGATCGAACGGGTGCGGGCCGATCTGGCGGCGTTTCTGGCCGAGGCGGCGGCGGTATAAGCCCCCGCGAATCGTTGGACGAAGCGACCACATGTGGTATAGGCACAGGTTTCCGGACAATAGGGCTTTGGCTGTAAGATGGCTGGTCATTCGCAATTCAAGAACATTATGCACCGCAAGGGCGCGCAGGATGCCAAGCGCGCCAAGGTTTTCACCAAGCTGATCCGCGAGCTGACGGTGTCGGCCAAGACGGGTCTGCCCGACCCGGCGGCCAATCCGCGCCTGCGCGCGGCCATTCTGGCGGCCCGCGAGGCCAACATGCCGAAGGACACCATCGAGCGCGCCATCAAGCGCGGCGCCGGCGGTGAAGACGGCGCCAATTACGAGGAAGTGCGCTACGAGGGCTACGGCCCCGGCTCGGTGGCGGTGATCGTCGAGGCCCTGACCGACAACCGCAACCGCACCGCCTCGGAAGTGCGTACCGCCTTCAACAAGGCCGGCGGCAATCTGGGGGAAACCAATTCGGTCAGCTTCATGTTCGACCGTGTCGGCGCCCTCCATTATCCCGCCGCCGCCGGCAGCGCCGACGCGATGTTCGAGGCCGCCCTGGAAGCGGGCGCCGACAATGTGGAAAGCGACGAGGACGGCCACGACATCACCTGCGCCCCCGACGATCTGAACGCGGTGCGCGAGACCCTGGAGGCGCAGTTCGGCTCGCCGGCCAGCGCCCGCCTGGATTGGCGTCCGCAGACCCTGGTGCCCATCAGCGACGAGGCGGTGGCCCAGTCGCTGATGAAGTTCCTCGATGTGCTGGACGATAACGACGATGTGCAGCGCGTGCAGGCCAATTTCGATATCGCCCAAGAGGTGATGGAGAAGCTGGCGTAACGCTAAAAGCATGTGCCATGCCCGGCGGACCGGAGCGGTCCGGCCCGGCGGTGCTGCGAAAGCGGGGAACCGATGCGACTGTTGGGGCTGGACCCGGGATTGCGCGTGACCGGCTGGGGCCTGATCGAGGCCGAGGGCAACCGTCTGCGCTGGCTGGCCGACGGCGTGGTGCGTTCGGACGAAAGCCTGTCCCTGGGCGAGCGTCTGGCGCAATTGCATCGCGGCATTCTGGCGGTGGTGGCGGCCTGGACCCCCGACGAGGCGGCGGTGGAGCAGACCTTCGTCAACCAGAACCCGGCCTCCACCCTGAAGCTGGGGCAGGCGCGCGGCGCCGTGCTGGTGGCGGCGTCGGTCTCGGGGCTTTTCGTGGCCGAATATGCCCCGTCCGAGGTCAAGCAGGCCCTGGTGGGCACCGGGCGGGCCGCCAAGGAGCAGGTGGAGATGATGGTGCGCCGCCTGCTGCCGGGGGCCGAGGCCAAAACCGCCGATGCCGCCGATGCCCTGGCGGTGGCGGTCTGCCATGCCCATCACCGCGGCACGGCGCGGGGATTGAAAGCGGCGTTGGAGGCCGGACGATGATCGCCAAACTGAAGGGACGGGTGGACACGGTGGCCGAGGATCAGGCGGTGATCGATGTCGGCGGCGTCGGCTATCTGGTGTTCTGCTCGGCCCGTACCCTGTCGCGCCTGCCGGGCGGCGGCGAGGCGGTGGCGCTGTTCATCGAAACCCATGTGCGCGAGGATCATATCCACCTCTACGGCTTTCTCGATGCCGGCGAGCGCGAATGGTTCCGCCTGCTGCTGACGGTGCAGGGCGTGGGCAGCAAGGTGGCCCTGGCCATTTTGTCGGTGCTGTCGCCCGATGATCTGTCGCGGGCCATCGCCGCCGCCGACAAGGCCATGATCAGCCGCGCCAACGGCGTCGGCCCCAAGCTGGCCACCCGCCTTTTGACCGAGCTGAAGGACAAGGCCGCCGGCCTCAGCCTGGGCGGCGGCGCTCATGCTCCGGCCGGGGCGGGCGCGGCGCCGCTGGCCGCCGGACCGCTGGAGGACGCCATCTCGGCCCTGGTCAATCTGGGCTACCGCCGCGTCGAGGCCCATGGCGCCGTGCTGCAGGCGGCGCAGGGCCTGGGTGAGGGGGCGTCGGTGCCGGCCCTGATCTCGGCCGGGCTGAAGCAGCTGGGCAAGGATCTGACGCGATGAGCCGGGTGGTGCAGCCGCAAAGCGCTCCGGGCGACCAGGAAGGCTCGCTGCGCCCGCAGGTGCTGGGCGATTTCATCGGCCAGCGCGAGGTGCGGGAAAATCTCTCGGTGTTCATCGCCGCCGCCCGCGCCCGCGGCGAGGCCCTGGATCATACCCTGTTTTTCGGACCGCCGGGCCTGGGCAAGACCACCCTGGCGCAGATCGTGTCGCGCGAGCTGGGGGTGGGGTTTCGCGCCACCTCGGGGCCGGTGATCGCCAAGGCCGGCGACCTGGCGGCGCTGCTGACCAATCTGGAGCCGCGCGATGTGCTGTTTATCGACGAAATCCATCGCCTTAATCCTGCCATAGAGGAAGTGCTCTATCCCGCCATGGAGGACTTCCAGCTGGACCTCATCATTGGCGAAGGGCCGTCGGCGCGCTCCGTGCGCATCGACTTGCCTCCCTTTACCCTGGTGGGCGCCACCACCCGCTCCGGCCTCCTGACCACGCCGCTGCGCGAACGCTTCGGCATCCCCTTGCGCATGCATTTCTACACGCCCGAGGAACTGGAGCTGATCGTTGGCCGCGCCGCCCGCCTGCTGGATTGTCCGATGACGGCGGGCGGCGCCCGCGAGATCGCCCGCCGGGGGCGCGGCACGCCGCGCGTGGCCGGACGGCTGCTGCGGCGGGTGCGCGATTTCGCCGTGGTGGCCGGAACCCTGCCGGTGGATGAAACGGTGGCCGATGCCGGGCTGCGCCGCCTGGGCGTGGACGAAATGGGCCTGGACGGCATGGACCGCCGCTATCTTTCCTGCATCGCCGACAATTACGGCGGCGGCCCGGTGGGCGGCGAAACCCTGGCGGCGGCGCTCTCGGAGCAGCGCGACACCATCGAGGAGGTGATCGAGCCCTATCTGCTGCAGCAGGGGCTGATCCAGCGCACGCCGCGCGGCCGCATGCTGACGGCGGGCGGCTTCCGCCATCTGGGGCTGGCGCCGCGCCTGCGCCCCGAGCAGTATGATCTTCTGAGCGAGGACGGGGAGAGCCCTTTCGATGACTGAGCTGTCGGGCCGCTGGGACGGGGTGGCGCATCTGCTGCCGCTCCGGGTTTATTACGCCGATACCGATGCCGGCGGCGTGGTCTATCACGCCACCTACCTGGCCTTCGCCGAGCGGGCCCGCACCGAGATGACCCGGCTGATGGGCCTCGATCAGGTGCGGCTGCGCGCCGAAAAGGGCCTGCTATTCGCGGTACGCAGCTGTGAGATCGATTTTCTGCGGCCCGCCCGGCTGGATGACCCCTTGACAGTACGCTCGGCCTTGACACATCTGGGCGGTGCCAGCATGCACGTGCTGCAAACGATTTCGCGCGGCGAGGAGGAGCTGGTGCGGCTGGTGGTGCGCCTGGTCTGTATGACCGAGACCGCCAAGGCCGCCCGCATCCCCGACGATCTGCGCGCACGGTTTCAGGCTTATCTTACTCAAGGGACGGAATAGACCCATGGATCCGGTTCAAACCACTGCCCTGGCCGGGGCGGCCGCGTCAACTGACCTGTCGATGTGGGGCCTGTTCTTGCAGGCCGATCCCATCGTCAAAACCGTGATGATCATTTTGCTCAGCGCCTCGTTCTGGTGCTGGGCCATCATCTTCGACAAATGGTTCCGCCTGCGCGGCCTGTTCCGGCGCGCCGATCAGTTCGAGGAAAGCTTCTGGTCGGGCGGCTCGCTGGAAGAGCTTTACGACCGCATCGGCAACCGCCCGCAGGATCCCATGTCGTCGATCTTCGTGGCCGCCATGCGCGAATGGCGCCGCTCGGCCGCCAAGGGCCTGGCCGACCGCGAGGCGGTGCGGCTCAGCCTGCCCCAGCGCATCGACCGCGTCATGCAGGTGACCATGGGCCGCGAGATGGAGCAGCTGGAGGCCCGCATGGGCTTTCTGGCCTCGGTGGGCTCCACCGCCCCCTTCGTCGGCCTGTTCGGCACGGTGTGGGGCATCATGAACAGCTTCCACCATATCGGCGAAACCAAGAACACCAGCCTGGCGGTGGTGGCCCCCGGCATCGCCGAGGCGCTGTTCGCCACCGCCCTCGGCCTGGTGGCGGCCATTCCCGCCGTGCTGGCCTACAACAAGCTGTCCAGCGACGTCGACCGCTACTTCAAGCGCCTGGACGCCTTCGCCGGCGAGTTCGGCGCCATTCTGTCCCGTCAGCTCGAGGAAAAGGCCTAACGCCATGGGTGCCTCCTTAGGCGGCGGCGGCAGCCGCAGGGGCCAGCGCCGGTCCCACCGTCCGATGGCCGACATCAACGTCACCCCCATGGTCGACGTCATGCTGGTGCTGCTGGTCATCTTCATGGTGACGGCGCCGCTCTTGAGCACCGGGGTGCCGCTGGAGCTGCCCAAGACCAGTGCCGGGGAACTGAAGGGCGACGACAAGCCCATCAGCGTCTCCATCAAGGCCGACGGCACCGTATGGCTGCAAGATACCCAGGTGGAGGTGGCCGATCTGGCCGCCCGCCTCAAGGCCATCACCGCCGAAAAGCCCGATACCACCATCTTCGTGCGCGGCGACGGCGGCGTGAATTACGGCCGTATCGCCGAGGTGCTGTCCACCCTGTCCGCGGCGGGCTTCGGCAAGCTGTCGCTGGTCACCCAGCCCGGTTCCGGTTCCGGCTCCGGCTCCGGCTCCGGCGATCAGGCCCGGAAGGGAAGGCGCTAGGCCATCATGCCCCTGTCACGCTTTCGAGGCTTGCGCGGACACTGGCTTCGCGAGGAGGGCGAGGAGCCGGAGATGCGCCTGGGCATGTATTGCTCGGGCGCGCTGCACGTCATCGCCGCGCTGATCGCCATTTTCGGCCTGCCGCATCTGATGTCGGAGCCGCCGCAGGTGACCGACGCCGTGGTGGTGGAACTGGCGCCGGTGGCCGAGAAGACCAACGCCCCCCCGAAGCGGCAGCAGCAGCCCAAGGCCGAGGAAAAGCCCGCCGAGCCCGAGAAGGTGGAGGCGCCGCCGATCCCCGAGCCCAAGCCAGAGCCGCCCACGCCCGAGCCGCCGAAGCCGAGCCCGCCGCCGCCGCCGCCGCCGCCCCAGCCGCCGGAACCGCCGCCGCCCGAACCCAAACCGCCCGAGCCGACGCCGGCGCCGGTGCCGGACGCGCCCGCGCCCAAGCCGCCGCCGCCCAAACCGGCGCCGCCCAAGCCCGAACGGCCCAAGGAGAGCAAGCCGGTCAAGAAGCGCGATACTTTCGACGCCCTGATGGATTCGGCCCTCAACACGCTGGACAAGAGCAAGCCCGCCAGCCACCGGGCGCCGTCGCCGCAGCCGCAGAACACGCCGGCGGCGTCGAAGATCACCTCGAACTCGTCGAGCTGGGATCCGACGCAGCCGGTCAGCATGGCCGAGAAGGACTATATCGCCGCCCAGTTCCGCAAATGCTGGAACTTTGATCCCGGCGCCCGCGATGCCGCCAGCCTGGTGGTGCGCGTGCATGTGCTGCTCAACAGCGACGGCGGGGTGATCCGCGGCGATATCGTTTCGGATCCGCGCTATTACAGCGACAGCTATTACCGCGCGGCGGCCGATTCGGCCCGGCGCGCCGTCTATGCCTGCCAGCCGATCAAGATTCCGCCCGGCAAGTACGACGCCTTGAAAGACCTCATTCTGACTTTCGATCCCAGGGACGCCCTGCAATGAGACAGACCATCGTTACCGCTTTCGCCGCCGTTCTCGTGGTGGCCGGGCTGTGGGCCGCGCCGGCCAGCGCCCAGGTGCAGATCGACATCAACCATCCCAATGTGCAGCCGCTGCCCATCGCCATCACCGATCTTTTCGGCGCCTCGGCCCAGGACAGCCAGACCGGCCGCGACATTTCCCAGGTGGTGTCGGCCGATCTGGAGCGTTCGGGCCTGTTCCGTCCCATCGATCCCAAGGCCTTCATCCAGACCCCGGACTCGCTGCAGATCCAGCCGCGCTTCGCCGACTGGAAGGCCATCAACGCCCAGGCCCTGGTGAACGGCAAGGCCGAGATGACCCAGGACGGCCATCTGCGCGTCGAGTTCCGCCTGTGGGACGTGGGCGCCGAGCAGGCCCTGATCGGCCAGGCCTACAATGCCTCGCCGCTGGGCTGGCGCCGCATCGCCCACATGATCGCCGACGCCATCTATAAGCGGCTGACCGGCGAATCGGGCTATTTCGACACCCAGATCGTCTATGTGGCGGAAAGCGGCCCCTTGAAGCACCGCGTCAAGCGCCTGGCCATCATGGACCAGGACGGTGAAAACCATCGCTTCCTCACCGATGGCGCCGATCTGGTGCTGACGCCGCGCTTCTCGCCCACCACCCGCGACATCACCTACATGTCCTATTACCGCGAACGGCCGCGCGTCTATGTGCTGCATCTGGACACCGGGCGGCGCGAGGTGCTGGGCGATTTCCCCGGCATGACCTTCGCGCCGCGCTTCTCGCCCGATGGCAACAGCGTGATCATGAGCCTGGAACATAGCGGCAGCAGCGACATCTATGTGATGGATCTGCGCACCCGCCACGTCACCCAGCTCACGTCCACGCCCAATATCGACACCTCGCCCTGCTATTCGCCCGACGGCACCCAGATCACCTTCAATTCGGACCGTGGCGGCAACCAGCAGCTTTATGTGATGAACGCCGACGGCTCCAACATTCACCGCATCAGCTTCGGCGCCGGCCGCTACGCCACGCCGGTGTGGTCGCCGCGCGGCGATCTCATCGCCTTCACCAAATGGACGGGCGGCACATTCTACATAGGTGTCATGCGTCCGGATGGGTCGGGCGAGCGTTTGCTGACGCAAGGCTATCTGGTGGAGGGGCCGACCTGGGCGCCCAACGGCCGCGTTTTGGCCTTTTGGCGGCAGGAACGCATGACTTCCCGCGGCCGCGGCGGCTCGGACAAGCTTTATACCATCGATCTGACCGGCTTCAACGAACGCCAGTTGATTACGCCGCTTGATGGATCCGATCCCGCGTGGTCCCCCTTGCTTCCTTAGAAAAATAACAGTATATTGCGTCGCCGTAAGGGAATTCACACAGCTACAGCGAATCCCTTGTCGTTGTATGAGTAAGGGGCGTCACCGGGCAAGCGGGAGACGCCCTTTGCGCCAAGTTCCGTTCCAAGTCGACTTTCATCCCGATTAAAGGGGGAGTTTGTAAATGAAGATGCGTTTCCTGACTGTGGTGGCCGCCGTCGCTCTGCTGGCTGCCTGCTCCTCGAACGAAGAAGCCGGTAAGGCGAACACCGGTGCCGGCACCGCCGCCGCCACCACCGCCGCCGCCAAGCCCGGCGTGGTTCCCGGTTCGCAGGCCGACTTCGTCGCCAACGTTGGCGACCGCGTGTTCTTTGCCTTCGACAAGTCGGACCTGAGCGCTCAGGCCCGTCAGCAGCTGGCCTCCTGGGTGGTCTTCCTGAAGAAGTACCCGCAGGACAAGCTGACCGTTGAAGGTCATTGCGACGATCGCGGCACCCGCGAATACAACCTGGCTCTGGGCGCCCGCCGTGCCAACTCCGTCAAGGAGTTCCTGGTGGCTCAGGGCGTCCCGGCCGATCGCCTGAAGACCATTTCCTACGGCAAGGAACGTCCGGCCGTTCTGGGCGACAACGAAACCGCGTGGGCTCAGAACCGTCGCGGCGTCGGCGTCGTCGGCGAGTAATCAGACCCAGCGTCTGGTTTACACCGTATGAAGTTAAGGCGTCTGCCGTTCCGGCAGGCGCCTTAATCTTTTTTGGGGACTGAACTGATGCGCCGGGAGCGATCCTGGTCTAGTATTCCCCGTGGTTTTTACCTGTTTCTTGAAACAAGGCGTCGGGCAAGATGAGGATTGGCATGCGCGTCGAACGGAAAGCGGCTTTTATTCTGACCCTGGTGGCGGGCGTGATGGCGGGACAGGCGGCTTTGGCCCAGTCCGCCGATGTCAGCGGCCTGTCGGATCGGGTCAATCGTCTGGAGCGTGACCTCAATGCCGTGGAGGCCCAGGTTTACCGCAACGGCGGTTCCGACGGGAGCGCTCCGGCGGCTCCGGCCAATGGCGGCGCCATCGCCGGCGATGCCTATTCCATGCTCGATCAGCGCATCAGTGCGCTGGAAAACCAGATGCGCGACCTCACGGGCCAGATCGAGAAACAGGGCTACGCCCTGAACCAGCTGCAAGACAAGCTTGATCGCATGAACAAGGATAACGATCTGCGCTTCAAGGATCTGGAGGCCAAGGCCGGGGTGGGGGCGCCGCCGGCGGGGGCGCCGTCCGCGCCGCCGGCCAATGGCGCGCCGCCGCCGGCGGGCGGCAATAACGGCCAGTGGAATCCCACCATGGGCTCGCCGCCCACCACCCTGGGCCAGGTGCCCGCGGGCGCCCTGAAGCAGGAGCAGCGCCAGGTGGCGGAAGAGGGCGGCCAGGACACGGCCGAACAGCGCAAGCCCGGCGCCCTGCCCGGAAAAACCCCGCAGGAAAAGTACGATTACGCCTTCGGCCTGCTGCGCAACAACGACTATCAGGGCGCGACCGACGCCTTCAAGCTGTTCGTTTCGCAATATCCGAAGAACCCGCTGGCCGGAAACGCCGTTTACTGGATGGGGCAGATCCCCTATTCCCAGGGCAATTTCGATGCCGCCGCGCGCCTCTTCTACGAGGCCTATCACAAATATCCGAAATCGGCCAAGGCCCCGGAAAGCCTGCTGAAGGTGGGGCTGTCGTTCGACAAGCTGAACAAGAAGAAGGAAGCCTGCGTGGTGTTCCAGCGCTTCCTGGCGGAATATCCCGACGCGCCGGACAGCATGCGCCGCCAGGCGAAGCAGGAAAAGCATAAGATGGGCTGCTGATGCGCCTATCGGGCGAAGACGCCTTTGCCGCCGCGATGGCCGGGCTGGGCCCCTGGGAACGGGAGCCCTGCCTGGCCATCGCCGTTTCCGGGGGGCGCGACAGTCTGGCCCTGACCCTGCTGGCCGATGGCTGGGCCCGGGCCCGGGGCGGCCGCGCGCTGGGGCTGACGGTGGAGCACGGCCTGCGGCCCGGTTCCGCCGCCGAGGCCCGTCAGGTGGGGGATTGGCTGGCCGGGCGCGGCATCGCGCATCACATCCTGCCCTGGCGCGGCGACAAACCGGCGCACGGGGTGCAGGCGGCGGCGCGCCAGGCCCGCTATGCCCTGCTGGGCGCCTTTTGCGCCGAACGGGGTATTTTGCATCTGCTGCTGGCCCATCACCGCGAGGATCAGGCTGAAACCCTGTTGGCGCGGCTGGCGCGCGGCTCGGGCGTGGATGGGCTGGCGGCCATGAGCCCGGTCACGGAAGGCCCCGATCTGCGCCTTGTGCGCCCCCTTCTGGAGTGGCCGCGCGCCCGGCTGGAACAGGTGCTGGCGGCGGCGGAGCAGACCTGGGCCGAGGATCCCTCCAACCGCTGCGATCTCTACCAGCGCGTCCGGCTGCGGGGCCTGGCGCCCCGGCTGGCGGCGGAGGGGCTGACGGCGGCGCGCCTTTCCGCCACCGCCGGCCGTCTGGGCCGGGCCCGGGCCGCCCTGGAGGCCGCCGCCGCCCTGCTGGCGGCGCGGGCGGTGTCGCTGCGGCCCCAAGGCTATGCCCTGCTGGATCCGGCGCCGCTGCTGGCGGCGCCCGAGGAGGTGGGGCTGCGCCTGCTGGCGGCGCTGGTTCGCACGGTCAGCGGCGCCGATGGCTATCCGCCCCGGCTGGAGCGGCTGCGGCGGCTCTATGCCGCCCTGGCCGCCGGGCTGACGGCGCGGCGCGGTTTCGGCGGCTGCCTGCTGGCGCCGGCGCCGGGCGGCCTTCTGGTGGGGCGCGAACCGGCCAGGATGGCGCCGCCGGTGGTGCTGGACGGCGGCGGCGGCGCCCTTTGGGACGGGCGCTTCCGGATGATCGGTGGCGTTCCGGGGCGGACATTGGGGGCCTTGGGGGCCGCCGACTGGGCGCGCCTGCGCAAGGATCTGAAAAAAATCCCCCTTCCCGCCGCCATTTGTCCCACACTTCCGGCGCTGCGCGATCAGCAGGGTGTTTGCGCCGTGCCTCACCTGGGGTATAACCGCATGGGGGGTCCGGAGGCGGACGCCGGTGGCAGCCAGGAGGGGCGGATGATCTTCGCGCCCTCGCGGCCGCTGGCGGGCGCCTTTCATTGCCTTGTTTCGGGCGAGGACGGCATTATGTGAAGAAAGCCGGTTTCCGGATTTCATGGAAACCGGCTGGTATGGCGGGACGCCAGAGTTCCCGCTCACGAGGATCGGCATATGAATTTCAGTAAGAATCTGGTGTTGTGGGTGATTATCGCCGTTCTTCTGGCGGCCCTGTTCAACCTGTTCCAGAATTCGAACGCGCCGCACGGCGCGGCACCCTATCCCTATTCGCAGTTCTTGAGCGATGTCGATTCCGGCAAGGTGGCCGACGTGCTGATCCAGGGCGAGCAGGTGAGCGGGCATTTCACCGACAATCACGCCTTCTCCACCTATGTGCCGCCCAATGCCAACCCGGTGCCGGAACTGCGCAAGGCCAATGTGCGCATCTCGGCCCTGCCCAAGAGCGACGACGGCCAGTCGATCTGGAGCTATCTGCTGTCGTGGTTCCCCATGCTGCTGGTGGTGGGGGTGTGGATTTTCTTCATGCGCCAGATGCAGTCCACCGGCGGCAAGGCCATGGGCTTCGGCAAGTCGCGCGCCCGCATGCTGACGGAGAAGACCGGCCGCGTCACCTTCGAGGACGTGGCCGGCATCGACGAGGCCAAGCAGGAGCTGGAAGAGATCGTCGATTTCCTGAAGGACCCGCAGAAGTTCCAGCGCCTGGGCGGCAAGATCCCCAAGGGCTGCCTGCTGGTGGGCCCGCCCGGCACCGGTAAGACCCTGCTGGCCCGCGCCATCGCCGGCGAGGCCAATGTGCCGTTCTTCACCATTTCGGGCTCCGATTTCGTGGAAATGTTCGTCGGCGTCGGCGCATCGCGCGTGCGCGACATGTTCGAGCAGGGCAAGAAGAACGCCCCCTGCATCATCTTCATCGATGAAATCGACGCCGTGGGCCGCCATCGCGGCGCCGGTCTGGGCGGCGGCAACGACGAGCGCGAGCAGACCCTGAACCAGCTGCTGGTGGAGATGGACGGCTTCGAATCCACCGAGGGCGTGATCCTGATCGCCGCCACCAACCGTCCCGACGTGCTCGATCCGGCCCTGCTGCGCCCCGGCCGCTTCGATCGCCAGGTGGTGGTGCCCAATCCCGATATCGCCGGCCGCGAAAAGATCCTCAAGGTGCATATGCGCAAGGTGCCGCTGTCGCCCGACGTCGATGCCCGCATCATCGCCCGCGGCACCCCCGGCTTTTCGGGCGCGGACCTCGCCAATCTGGTGAACGAGGCGGCGCTGCTGGCCGCCCGCCTGGGCAAGCGCGTGGTGGCCATGGCCGAGTTCGAGGCCGCCAAGGACAAGGTGATGATGGGCTCGGAACGCCGGTCCATGGCCATGTCCGACAAGGAAAAGCGCCTGACCGCCTATCACGAGGGCGGCCACGCCATCGTGGCGGCCATGGAGGTGGAGTCGGATCCCATCCATAAGGCCACCATCATTCCGCGCGGCCGCGCCCTGGGCATGGTGATGCGCCTGCCCGAGGCCGACCGCATCTCCATGTCGAAGGCCAAGCTGAAGGCCGATCTGGCGGTGGCCATGGGCGGCCGTCTGGCCGAGGAGCTGATCTTCGGCGCCGACAAGATCACCACCGGCGCCTCGTCCGACATCAAGATGGCCACCGATATCGCCCGCCGCATGGTGACCGAATGGGGCATGAGCGAGAAGCTGGGGCCGTTGTCCTATGGCGAGAACGATCAGGAGGTGTTCCTGGGGCATTCCGTGACCACCCACAAGAACATCTCGGAAGCCACCGCCAAGAGCATCGATGAGGAAATCCGCGGCATCGTCGAGGCGGCCTATGCCCATGCCCGGCAGATCCTGACCGACAATCTCGACAAGCTGCATACCCTGGCCAAGGCACTGCTGGAGTACGAAACCCTGTCGGGCGAGGAAATCCTGGCCCTGTTGCGCGGCGAAGCCATTCAGCGCAACCAGGGCCCCACCGAGCCGCCCGCCGACGCCCCGCGCGAAAACGGCCGCTTCACCTCGGTGCCCAGCTCGGGCGGGCCGTTCGGCCCCGGCGTGGAGCCGCAGCCGGGGGCATGATGCAGGCTTTTCCCCACCCTGTCGTAAACGCAAGCCCCGCCCTGCCGCGGGGCTTGCCGCTTGAGAGTCTGGCCGGCCTTTACGTGGCGCCGCTGGGCAGCCTGTCGTCCAGCAGCGCCGCCGCCGCCCTGGCGGCGGGGCAGGGCTGGTCGCTGGCCGGATCGCCGCTGGCCTTTTCTCTCTGCGCCCTGCTGTGGCGCGAGGGCGGCGCGGTGTGGGAGGCGGTGGCCCCCTTCGCCGAGCTGCTGGACTGGTCGGAAGCCGAGGGCGAGGCCGTGGCCCGGCATGTGGGCGGCCTTTTGCAGCGCCTCGGCGCGCCCCGTCCGGCCTTTGCCGGGCTGGCCATGGACCGCCCGCATATCATGGGCATCGTCAACGTCACCCCCGACAGTTTTTCCGACGGCGGCCGCTATGCCGAGACCGGCCAGGCGGTGGCGCACGGCCTGGCTTTGCTCGAGGCCGGGGCCACGCTGCTGGATGTGGGCGGCGAATCCACCCGGCCCGGTTCGGCCGAGGTGGCGCCGGACGAGGAAATCCGCCGCGTGGTGCCGGTGATCCGCGCCCTGGCCGAACAGGGCGCGGTGGTTTCGGTGGATACCCGCCATGCCGAGGTGATGTCGGCGGCGGTGGCGGCGGGGGCGGCCATCATCAACGATATCGCCGGCCTGGAAGGGCCGGGGGCGCTGGCGGCGGCGGCGCAAAGCGGCGCCGCGGTGATTTTGATGCATATGCGGGGTGATCCCCGCCATATGCAGCAGGATCCCCGCTACGGCTGCGCCCCGCTCGATGTGTACGACTATCTGGCCGGGCGTGTGGCCGCCTGCCGGGCGGCGGGCATCGCCGATCAGAGGCTGGCGGTGGATCCCGGCATCGGCTTCGGCAAGACCGATGCCCATAATATGGCCATTCTGGCCCGCCTGGCCCTCTATCACGGCCTGGGGGTGCCGCTGCTGCTGGGGGTGAGTCGCAAGAGCTTCATCGGCCGCCTGAGCCGGGGCGAGCCGCCGCTGCAAAGGCTGGCCGGATCGCTGGCGGTGGCCCAGGCCGGCTGGGAGGCCGGGGTGCAGATGACGCGGGTGCATGATGTGGCCGAAACCGCCCAGGCCCTGGCGGTGTGGCGGGCCTTGCGCGGATTTTAGACCATGAGGGTGGGACGAGAAGCATGAGTCGCAAGCTGTTCGGCACCGACGGGGTGCGCGGCACCGCCAATATCGCGCCGATGACGGCGGAAACCGCCCTGAAGCTGGGCATGGCGGCGGGGCGCTATTTCACGCGCGGCGAGCACCGCCACGTGGTGGTGATCGGCAAGGATACCCGGCTGTCGGGCTATATGCTGGAACCGGCGCTGACGGCGGGCTTCATCTCGGTGGGCATGGACGTGGTGCTGCTGGGGCCGCTGCCGACCCCGGCGGTGGCCATGCTCACCCGCTCGCTGCGCGCCGATCTCGGGGTGATGATCTCGGCCTCGCACAATCCGTTCGAGGATAACGGCATCAAGCTTTTCGGCCCCGACGGCTTCAAGCTGTCCGACGAGGCCGAGCGCGAGATCGAGGACTCGCTCGATGCCCTCGACGGCATGCTGGTGCCCTCGCATCAGCTGGGCCGGGCCCGCCGCCTGGATGACGCCGTGGGCCGCTACATCGAATACTGCAAGAACACCTTTCCGCGCGGCCTGCGTCTGGACGGCCTGAAGGTGGTGGTGGATTGCGCCAACGGCGCCGCCTACAAAACCGCGCCCCAGGTGCTGTGGGAACTGGGGGCCGAGGTGGTGAAGGTGGGGGTGGAGCCCGACGGCACCAACATCAACCGCCAGTGCGGCTCGCAATATACCGAAACCCTGCGCAGCCAGGTGGTGGCGCACGGCGCCGATCTCGGCATCGCCCTCGACGGCGACGCCGACCGCCTGATTCTCTGCGACGAGCAGGGCATGGTGGTGGATGGGGATCAGATCATGGCCCTGATCGGCCGCAGCCTGCACCGGGCCGGCCTGCTGCGTGGCGGCGGCGTGGCGGCCACGGTGATGTCCAATCTGGGGCTGGAGCGCTTCCTGGCCGGCGAAGGCATCGCCCTCTACCGCGCCAATGTGGGCGACCGCTACGTGCTGGAGCTGATGCGGCGCCAGGGCATCAATTTCGGCGGCGAGCAGTCGGGGCACATGATTCTGGCCGATCATTCCACCACCGGCGATGGTCTGGTGGCCGCTTTGCAGGCCCTGGCGGCGCTGGTGGAGGCGGGGCGTCCGGCCAGCCAGGTGCTGCGTCTGTTCCAGCCGGTGCCGCAGGTGCTGAAAAATCTGCGTCTGTCCAGCCCGGCTCAGGCCGCCGAGGTGTTGGCCGATCCGGCGGTGGGGCAGGCCATTGCCGCCGCCGAGCGCCGCCTGGACGGCAAGGGGCGGCTGCTGGTGCGCAAATCGGGCACCGAACCTTTGATCCGCGTTATGGTGGAGGGCGATGACTCCGCCCTGATCAACGCCGCCGCCGATGATCTGATCTCGCTGTGCGCCACCCTGGCCGGGGTGGGGGCATGAACGGCCGGGTCCTGATCGCCGCCGGTTCCGATTCCGGCGGCGGCGCCGGCATTCAGGCCGATATCAAGACGGTGACGGCCCTGGGCGGCTACGCCATGACCGCCATCACCGCCCTGACGGCGCAAAACAGCCAGGGCGTGTTCGGGGTGGAAGAGGTGCCGCCGGCCTTCATCCGCCGCCAGATCGAACTGGTGCTGGGCGATCTGGGCGCCGATGCGGCCAAAACCGGCATGCTGCACCGGGCCGAGGTGATCCAGGCGGTGCACGAGGGGCTGGCCTCCTACGATTTTCCCCTGCCGCTGGTGGTGGACCCGGTGATGGTGGCCAAGGGCGGGCAATCGCTGCTGGATCAAAACGCCCATCAGGCCCTGATCGCCCTGCTGCTGCCCGCCGCCCGCCTGCTCACCCCCAATCTTCCCGAGGCCGAAGCCCTGACCGGCCTGGCCATTTCCAGTGTCGATGATATGGCCCGGGCCGGGCAGGCCCTGCGCGCCCTGGGGGCGCCGGCGGTGCTGATGAAGGGCGGCCATCTGGACGGCGACGATCTGACCGATCTGCTGCTGACCGCGGATGGCGTCACCGCCTTCCGGGGGCGGCGCATCGCCACCACCAGCACCCATGGCACCGGCTGCACCCTGGCCTCGGCCATCGCCACCGGCCTGGCCCAGGGCCTGAGCCTGACCCATGCCGTGGCCCGCGCCCGCGAGTACGTGCGCCAGGCCATCGCCACGGCGCCGGGCTACGGACGCGGGCACGGGCCGCTCAATCACGGCCATACCGTGGCGCCGTTCGGCCTGGATCCGGCGCCGTGAGCGGCCAGCAGGGCCTGTTGGCCGAGATCGAGCGGACGGCGGCCTGGATGCAGGCCCACCTGCCGCCCACCCCGCAGCTGTCCTGGCCGCGGCTCAACGCCCGCAGCGGCCGCCAGCTGTGGGTCAAACATGAAAATCATCAGCCCCTGGGCACGGTGGCGGTACGCGCCGCCCTGGTCTATCTGGCGCGGCTGAACGATCATCTGCCGCCGGGGGCGGGGCTGGTGGCGGCCTCGCACGGCGCTCTGGGGCTGGGGCAGGGGCTGGCCTGGGCGGCGGCCCGCAGCGGGCGGCCCGCAGTGATCGTGGTGCCCGAGGAAACCCCCGCCGATATGCTGGCGAGCCTGCAGGCCCTGGGGGCCGAGGTGGCGGTGGGCGGCGAGGATCTGCACGACGCCGCCGGGCTGGCGGCGGCGCTGGCCGAGGCGCGCGGCCTGCATGCGGTGCCGCTGTTCCATCCCTGGCTGGTGCAGGGGCTGGCCGGCTGCGCCCTGGAACTGTTCCGGGCCCAGCCGGAGCTGGACGAGGTTTATGTTCCGGTGGGCATGGGCAATCTCATCGCCGCCACCATCGCCGTGCGCGACGCCCTGGCGCTCTCCACCCGCATCGTTGGCGTGGTGGCCGAGCGGGCCCCGGCCTATGCCGACAGTTTCTGGGGCGGGCGGCCGCTTTCCACCCCCACCGCCAATACCCTGGCGCGGGGTCTGGCCTGCCGTCAGCCCGATCCCATGGCGGTTTCGGTGCTGTGCGAGGGGGCCGATCGCCTGCTGACGGTGAGCGACGAGGCCATGCAGGAGGCCGTGCGTCTTTACGCCGCCGAAGCCGATACCCTGGCCGATGCCGCCGCCGCCGCCCCCCTGGCCGCCCTGCTGGCCGATCCCGGGGCCGGGGCGCGGGTGGGGCTGATCCTGTCGGGCGGCGGCGAGGCTCAGTCCTCTGCGGATTGACAGGCCGGGCAAGGGGGGGCAAGCATGCCCCCTTGATCCCGGCGTCCGTTCGCCTCCGGCTCTTTCATACCAACCGGCCAATGCATTGCCCGGTTGTATCGTCCCTCGCCGGGCGGCGGCATCCGCCGCCTTGGCCGCTCGCTCAATGCTCGCTGGATACCGGCCAACGAGTCACTTCAATGGTTGGCCGGTATCATACATGGCGTAATCGGCGGGTGGCTGCTCTCCATTTGGCAGCGGGGTCGAGATAGACTTGCCCCAGGGAAAAGCCATGAAGGGAGAGCAGCCATGGTCGAGTATGTCGGATTGGACGTTTCGTTGAAAGAGACGAGCGTGTGCGTGATGGACGGGTCTGGCCACGTGC
>MLJW01000190.1_pt1 | contig 51422 bp, 45 predicted proteins | sample 888231 | NCBI WGS metagenome assembly MLJW01 (sample SAMN05788063, study PRJNA343431) | mine drainage metagenome | isolation source: sample collected from the inflow into an acid mine drainage treatment plant... | place: Germany: Lusatia, lignite mining district
TGCTGGGCCAGCAACTCGTCGAACTTCACACGCTGCCAGGCGGGATGGCTGCGGTCCTCCAGCGACGCCAGCGGCGTGCCGGGCAGCGGCGCGTGCAGCAGGTCCAGCGTGCCGGCCATGTCGGGCAGGTGCAGGCGGCGAAGGAGTTCGGCGGGAAGCCACTCGCGCATGTCCAGCCTGGCGCGCGCGGCGGCGATGGCCTTGCGCAGCCAGGCCTGGCTGATCCCCGCGCCGGCCGGGTAGACCGGGGTCAGGCGCTCGGGCAGCGGCGCGTCCGGCGCCGCCACGCGGCAGGTGGGGTGCACCATCTCCATGCCGAACAGCCCGGCGCGCGGCTCGCCAAGGATGCGCAGCAGCTTGCCCGGCGCGTACTGGCGCGACCAATTGGGGTAGAAGTGGAAAAAACGCAGCTCCAGGGTGCCGCTCGCATCGGCCACCTGCACGCGCAGTTGCCGGCGCGAGGAACCCGCCACCTCGGACTGCGTCACGCGGGCCTGCACCAGCGCGGAGCGCGCCTCGCGCAAGTCGGCGATCGGCGTGATGCGGGTTTCGTCGATGTAGTGCAGCGGCAGATGCAGGGCGTAGTCCCAGTCGCTGCGCAGGCCCAGGCGCTCGCGGGGCGAGGTGGGCTTGGGTGCGGAAGCTGCCGGGCTGCGCGGGCGGGAAGGCATCGGCCCATTGTAGGAAGGGGCTGTCTTGTGGCTGGTGGCCTGCGGCTTGCGGCTTCTCAGGCGGCACGGGGATGCAGCAGGCCGCTGCATCGACATCCGCGCCCTGATTTCGGCCTCCACCGGCTACACAGATTGCCACTTGCGCGCTGGGCGCCAATCGCGTCCGGCAAATCCCTGGCCCTGCACAATTGCTGTCTTTTTGTTAGATTTCATTGCACTTCGCCCCAGCCCACCATGAACGCCCGCGCCATCATCCACAGCTTCCGCCTGGTCACCCTGACCATGCTGGCCCTGCTGTTGACGCTGGCGCCGTTCGTGCATGGACATCTGGGGCAACCCGTGCAGCATGGCTGGCACATCCATGTCGGGCCGCTTGAAGTCGGTGGCAGCGGCAGTGCTCCGCTGGCCGCCCCCGGCGCGCAGCGGGCCGGCAGCGGCCTGTTTGCGCACGAGCCGCCGGAGGTCGAAGTCTTTGTCGGTCCGAACACGATGCGCGTCTTGCGCATCGCCTCGGCGTACATACCGACTCCCGCACCTCAACCCTGGTTGCACGCCGGCCCGGCGCATGCCCTGGTTTTGGCACGGCAAACGGCACCCGGGCTCGTCGTCCACGCCGACGCGCGGCCCACGACGCCAGCCTCACGCGGCGTTGCCGGCCTGCCTCCTCCGGGCCACGCGCCCCCTCTCCTTCTGGCCTGACGCCTACGCGCGGCTGCCGCCGCGCAACGCATGACAACAGGCGTGAAACACAGGTGAAACCTGTGGACGCCAATGTTGCGTCATCCAGCCATTGAAGGAGCCCGGCACCGCCGGGATGACAAATGTCTCACATCGTCTTTTCGCGCACGCCGCTTGCGGGCTCCCTGTCCGCTGCCCTGTTGGGCCTTGCGCTCACTGCCTTGCCCGCCACGGCCACCGCAGCATCTCCCGGCGTCATCGCCATCTCCGCCGACCAGCAAACCGCGCTGGGCGTGCGCCTGGCGGCGGTGCAAGCCGCCACTGCCGCGCAGATCGATCTGCCCGCTCGCGTGACGGTACCGCTTTCGCAGCAGGCCGTGGTGTCCGCACCCGCCGCCGGGCTGGTCACCCGCTTGCTGGTGAACCCCGGCGACGCGGTGACAAGCGGCCAGCCGCTGGCCGAACTCAGCAGCCCGCAGATCGCCCAGTTGCAGCGCGAGCGCAGCGACGCGCAAAGCCGCCTCGATCTGGCGCAGCGCCAGTTGCAGCGCGACACCGCGCTGGTGAACGAAGGCATTGTGCCCAGCGCCCGGCTGGACACTGCCCGCGCCCAGAACCGCGAGGCGCAGGCCATGCTGTCCGAGCGCGATCTGGCGCTCAAGCTGGCCGCGGGCGGCACCGGGCTGAATGGTGTCGCCGTGCTGCGTGCGCCCATCACCGGGGTCATCACCGAAACCAGCGCCCTGCCCGGGCAGCGGGTCGACATGGCCGCGCCGCTGTTCCGCATCGCCCAGCAAGGCCAGCTCTGGCTGGAGATCGACGCCAGCCCGCAGCAAGCTGCGGCGCTGCAAGTCGGCGCCGCCGTGGACGTGCCGGAGTTGCAGGCGCGCGGCGTGGTGCAGGCGAAATCGACCGCGCTCAATGCCGGGCAAAGCGTGCTGCTGCGGGTGCGCGTCACCCAGACCGGCCGCTTGCAGGCGGGCGGTGTGGTGCAGGCGCGTTTGAGCCTGCCCGCGCAGGCGGGTGTGTGGCGCGTGCCCCCGGCAGCCGTGACGCAGATCAACGGGCGTGACGCCGTGCTTGTCTCCGACAAGTCGGGCTTTCGCATCGTGCCTGTCACGGTTGCAGGACGCTTGAATGACGCGGTGATGGTGAATGGGCCACTCAAGGCGGGCGACAAGGTCGCGGCCACCGGCGTGGTGGCGATCAAGGCAGCGGCAGGCGAGGTGGCCCCATGAATCTCATGTCGCTCACACATGGCGCGCTTCGCCAGCGCCTGCTGACCATCGGAGCCATGCTGGCGCTGGTGGTGGGCGGCATTTTTGCCTGGCGCGCGCTGCCCATCGACGCCTTCCCCGACGTGTCCTCGCCGCAGGTCAAGATCATCATGAAAGTGCCGGGCATGACCCCGGAAGAAGTGGAGACGCGCGTCGTCCTGCCGATCGAACAGGAAGTGCTGGGCATTGCCAACAAGCGCATCGTGCGCTCGGTGTCGAAGTACGGCATTGCCGACATCACCGTGGACTTCAACGAAGGCACCGACGTGTACTGGGCGCGGCAGCAGGTGGCCGAGGCGCTGTCCAATGTGCGCGGCGACCTGCCGCCCTCGGCGATGGGCGGTCTCGCACCCATCACCACGCCCTTGTCGGACCTGTTCATGTTCACCATCGCAGGCGACGCAACACTCGAGCAAAAGCGCAGCGCGCTGCAATGGCTGATCCGCCCTGCGCTGCGCACCGTGCCCGGCGTGGCCGATGTGAACATGCTCGGCGGCGACGTGCGAGCCTTCGCCGTGCAGCCCGACCCGGCCAGACTCTCGGCCTGGGGACTGTCGCTCAACCAGTTGCGCACTGCGCTGCAGACCAACAACAGCAATGACGGCGCGGGCCGCCTCGACGAAGGTGAAGAAACGCGCATCGTGCGCGTGCAGGGCGCTTTCGCCAATGCCGGCGATATTCGCAACATCGTGATCGCCATGGTGCGCGGCACCCCCGTGCGGGTAAGCGACGTGGCGCAGGTGAGCGTGGACAGCAGCACGCGCTACGGCATCGTCACCGCCGACGGCAAGGGCGAGGCGGTGGAAGGCATCGTGCTCGGTCTGCGCGGCGCGAATGCGCAGCAGGTGATTCACGGCGTGAAATCGCGCCTCGCCGAATTGGAGCCGCGTCTACCGCAAGGCATGAAAATCCAGGTGTTCTACGATCGCAGCCAGTTGGTCGAGCGCGCCGTGGGCACGGTGCTCGAAGCGTTGGGCGAGGCCGTGGTGCTGGTGGTGGTGATGCTGCTGCTGTTCCTCGGCAACTGGCGCGCGGCGCTGGTGGTGGCCATCACGCTGCCGCTGTCGGCGCTGGCCACCTTCATCCTCATGCGCTGGGCCGGTTTGAGCGCCAACCTGATGAGCCTGGGCGGTCTGGCGATCGCCCTGGGCATGCTGGTCGACGCCGCCGTGGTGGTGGTGGAAAACCTGGTCAACCACATGCGCCACGATCCCGAGCACGCTCCGGATCGCGACCCCGGTGCGGCCACCACCGACCGTCTCACCCGCATCATGCGCGGGGTGTCGGAAGTGTCCGGCCCGGTGCTGGCGGGCGTGGCCATCATCGCCATTGTGTTCCTGCCCCTGCTCACCCTCGAAGGGCTGGAGGGCAAGCTGTTCCGCCCGGTGGCGCTGACCATCGTGTTCGCGCTGGGCGCGTCGCTGCTCATTGCGCTCACCATCGTCCCGGTGATGGCGTCGCTCTTGTTGAAAACCATGCCGCACAGCGACCCCTGGCTGGTGCGCAAACTCTCGGCGGGCTATCAACGGGTGCTGAACTGGAGTTTCGCCCACAGCCGCATCGTGGTCGCGGTGTCGCTGGTATCGCTGGTCACCGCAGGCTGGGCCTATACCCGCGTCGGCAAAACCTTCATGCCCACGCTCGATGAAGGTGACGTGATCGTGCAGTTGCAAAAACTGCCCTCGGTCAGCTTGGGCGCGACCGCCGCGCTCGATCTGCGGGTGCAGCGGGCGCTGCTGAAACAAGTTCCCGAGATCAAGTCCATCGTCGCCCGCAGCGGCTCCGACGATCTCGGTCTCGACCCGATGGGGCTGAACGAGACGGATACTTTCCTGGTCCTGAAGCCCGCATCGGAATGGCGCGGCGGCAAGGACCAGGTGATCGAAGCGATGCGCAAGGTGCTGGAGCGTTTTCCCGGCGTGGACTTCGGCTTCACCCAACCCATCGAGATGCGCGTGTCGGAGATGCTGACCGGCTCGCGCGGTGATCTGGTGGTGAAAATCTTCGGACCGGATATCGCGCAACTCGGGCAATTGGCGCAGCAGGTGGCGCAGGTGCTGCGCGGCCTATCCGGGGCGCAGGAGGTTCTGGCGGCGCGGCCGGAAGGCGTGCAGTACCTCACGGTACTGGTCGATCGCCTTGCCGCCGGCCGCGCCGGCTTCAATGTCGACACCTTGCAGCAAGACTTGCGCGCCCTGGTCGAAGGCCAGCCGCAAGGCATCGTGCTCGAAGGCGTGCGCCGCACGCCCTTGCTGCTGCGCGGCGGCGCCGATTTGCGCAGCAATCCGCAGGCCTTTTCACAAGTCATGATCACCGCGCCCGACGGCACCGCCTATCCGCTGTCGCAACTGGCCCGGCTGATGCCCACGCAAGGCCCGGTGCTGGTGGCGCACGAGGACGGCAGCCGCTTCGCCTCGGTGCAGGCCAATGTCAGCGGGCGCGCCCTGGTGAGCTATGTCGCCGACGCCAAACAAGCCGTGGCCGCGAAGGTGAAACTGCCCGAAGGCGTGCGCCTGCAATGGGGTGGCCAGTTCGAGAACCAGCAGCGCGCTGCCGCGCGCCTGGGGCTGGTGGTGCCGGTGGCGCTGGCGCTCATCTTCGTGCTGCTGATGACCACCTTCGGCTCGGTGCGGCAATCGGTGCTGGTGTTCGCCAACATCCCGTTCGCGCTGGTGGGCGGGGTGATCGCGCTGTGGGCCAGCGGGCAGTACATGTCGGTGCCCGCCTCGGTCGGCTTCATCGCCCTGCTGGGCATTGCGGTGCTCAACGGCGTGGTGCTGGTCAGCCATTTCAACGAGCTGCTGCAGCGCGGCCTGCCGCTGCTGCAGGCGGTGCGTGATGGTTCCATGCGCCGTTTGCGCCCGGTGATGATGACCGCCACCATCACCGCGCTGAGTCTCATCCCCTTGCTGTCGGCCACCGGGCCGGGTTCGGAAATCCAGAAACCGCTGGCCATCGTCGTGGTCGGCGGGCTGCTGAGTTCCACCGCCCTGACCCTGGTGCTGCTGCCCCTGCTGTTCGTCCGTTTCGGCCTTCCGCGCAAGGAGCGCGAAGCCGAAGCCGCGGCCAACCCGACGGAGAACGTCTGATGGATTTCACCTCTCGACCCTTCGCCCTGCGCGCCTTGGTTGCCGCACTGGCGCTGCTGTTCACCACGTCCCTACCGGCACTGGCCGGTGGTGCGCCCCAGCCTGGCTCCGGGCCGGCCAAGCCGTCGGCGCAAGCACCCCAGTCGGCCATCGCGCAGGACATGCTGCCGCAGTTGAGCGCCCTGCCGCGCCCCACGCTGCCGCCATTCGCCCAACTCGACCGGCTGCTGGCCGATACGCCCCTGCTGCACGAGGCGCAGGCCATGCAGCAGGCCGCCCTGCAAAACGGCCAGGTGCTGCGCTCCGGCACGCAAGAGTTCACCGGCCAGGCGCAGGTGCAGCAGCGCCGCATCGACGCCCCGCCGGACAACGGCAACTACGCCGAATGGCAGGTGCTGATCAACCGTCAGATCCGCCTGCCGTCTCAAGCGCAGGCCGACAACCGCATGGCGGACGCTTTGACCACATCGGCCAACGCCGGCTTGATCGGTGCGCGGCAACAGCTGTTGACCGATGTGCTCGCCGCCTGGTTCGCCGCGCAGCGCGCCCAGGCCGAGGCGGCACTGGCGCAGCAGAACCTCGGCTTGATGCAGGGGCAGGTGCAGGCCTTGCAGCGCCGCAAGGCGCTAGGCGACGCCAGTGTGCTCGAACTGGAGCAGATGCAGGCCGAGGAAGCGCGCGCGCAGTCCGCACTGTTGCTCGCGCAAGGGCTGGCGTCGAGCAGCCGCGCCGCGCTGGAGGCGCGCTATCCCGCGCTCGCGGGCGACACCACCCTGGGCGGGCAGGCGGGGAACACGGCGCAGCTCGCCCTTCCCGATCTGTCAGGCGGCGCGCTGCGCGCCCTCGTGGAACAAAACAGCGCCACCCTCGCGCGCGACCGTGCCGTGCTGCAACAGGCGCAGGCAAAGGCTGGGCAGGCCACGGCAGCGCGCACCCCGCAGCCAACGGTGGGAGCCTACGTTGGCTCCGATCGCGGCGGTCGCGAGCGCATCATCGGCCTGCAGTTTGCCATACCCTTCGGCGGCCCGGCGCGAGTGTCGACCGAGCGCGCCGCACTGGCTGAAGTGGATGCCGCGCAATGGCGCTTGCGCGACGCCCAGGCGCTGACGCTGGCCGAATTCCAGCGGCTCTGGGCGACCGCCCAATCGCAGGCTGCGGGCGCGAAAGCGATGGATCAGGCCGCGCAGGTGCAGACCCAGGCCAGTGCCCGCATGTTGCGCGCCTACCAGTTGGGCGAAGCGGGCATCTCTGACTGGCTGCTGGCCCGCCGCAGCGCGCTCGACGCGGTGCGGCAGGCGCTGCAATCACGCTTCGACGCCGCCCAGTCGGCAGCGCTGCTCAAGCTGCAGGCCGGGCTGTTGTTCGATGCATCGTCAAGCGCAGCAGTGATGCCGGCGGCAAACCCAGACTGAGCCCGATTGACGTGTTCTCCATGTGGATCAGCCGGTCAAGACCTCTGCGCCACCACGAGGTGAGGTGGACACAATCGCGACGCCAGGCGTTTGGCGCAGCGACGTCTCGCGCAGCAATCGCATGCCGTTGAACACCACCAGCAGGCTGGCCCCCATGTCGGCGAACACCGCCATCCACAGGGTCGCCACGCCGCTCAAGGCCAAGGCGAAGAACACCGCCTTGATGCCCAGCGCGAGGGTGATGTTCTGCTTGAGGATCGCGGCGGTGCGCCGGCTCAAGCGGATGAAGTCGGCGATCTTGCGCGGGTCATCGTCCATGATGGCGACATCGGCGGTCTCCAGCGCGGTGGCGGTGCCGGCCGCTCCCATGGCGAAGCCGATATTCGCACGGGCCAGCGCCGGCGCATCGTTCACGCCGTCGCCGACCATGCCGACGCAGCCATAGCGCGCATGCAGTTCGGCAACGGCGGCCTGCTTGTCCTGCGGCAGCAGATTGCCGCGCGCATCGGCGATCCCGATCTGGGTGGCAATGGCCCGTGCCGTGGCCGGGTTGTCGCCGGTCAGCATGACCGGCTCGACACCCAGCATCTTCAGGGCCGCAATGGCCTGCGCGCTTTCTGGCCTCAGGGTGTCGGCGACGCCAAACACGGCCACCGGACCGGCCGCGTCGCACAGAACGATGGCGGTCTTGCCGGCACGCTCCAGCACGGCAAGCTGCGCCTCCAGTGCCACCGAACACACCCCGATCTCTTTGACCAGACGGTGATTGCCCAGATGCCAAACCTGACCGGTGATGCTGCCCTTGACGCCACGCCCCTGGAGCACGCCGAAATCCTCGACGGGCATGACTGCGGCGCCCGGCTGCTGCGCGCGCCAACCGGCAACCAGCGCCTGGGCGACCGGGTGCGTGCTGTGGTCATCGAGGCTGGCGGCGATCCGCAGGGCTTGCGCGATCGGCATATCGCCAAGCGGGATCGCATCGGTCAGCGCGGGCTTGCCCAGGGTCAGCGTGCCGGTCTTGTCGAGCGCCACGGCTTTGAGCAGCCGGCCGCCTTCGAGATGAACCCCGCCCTTGATCAGAATGCCATGCCTGGCCGCCGCCGCAAGGCCGCTGACCACCGTGACCGGGGTGGAGACCACCAAGGCGCAGGGGCAGGCGATGACCAGCATGACCAGGGCCTCGTACAGCCAGGAACTCCAGCCTCCGCCGCTCAGCAGCGGGCCGAGGATGGCCACGGCGATGGCGAAGACCACCACCGCGGGGGTGTAGTAGCGCGCGAATTGATCGACGAAACGCTGGGTCGGCGCGCGTTGGGACTGCGCGCTCTGGATGGCCAGGGCGATGCGGGCCAAAGTGCTGTCACCGGCCGAGGCCGTCACGGTAGCTTCCACCACGCCGTCGGCAACGATGCTGCCGGCATACAGCAGGTCGCCCGCTTGCTTGTCCACGGGCAGGCTTTCGCCAGTGATCGGCGCCTGGTTCAGCGCCGCGCGACCGGACGCGACGCGTGCGTCCAGCGGCACCCGCGCGCCAGTGCGCACCCGGATGCGGCTACCGACTGCCACCACGGCCACCGGCTTGGTCTGCCAGGCCTCGCCAGCCTTGACCTCGGCGGTTTCCGGCGCGATGGCCGTGAGCGACTTGATCCCGTTGCGGGCGCGCTCCAGCGACAGCGCCTCGACCGCCTCGGCCACGGCGAACAGGAACACCACCATCGCCGCTTCCGGCCACTTGCCGAGCGCCACGGCGCCGGCCACGGCGATGGACATCAGGAAATGGATGTTGAGAGTCAGATTCCTGAGCGCGATCCAGCCCTTCTTGAGGGTGGGCAGACCGGCGCTGAGGATGGACACGGCAGCAAGCGCCATCACCATCCACGAGGTCTCACGCCCGCTCGACCAGGCGATGACCTCGGCCGCGACGGCGGCGGCACCCGCCACGGCGAGCAGACCTTTTTGCCGTGGGCTCAAGGCCTGGGCAAGCACGGACACCGGCGCATTGGCTTCCAGCAAATTGGGTGCCATGCCCAGCTTGTCCAGCGCCACGGCAATCTCCCGGGGCTGATCCAAACGGTGATACACCGTGAGTTCCCGTTGCAGGAGGTTGAAGTCGAGTTGGACAACCCCGGGCATCCCCTCCAGCTTGTTGCGGATCAGGCGCTCCTCGGTCGGGCAGTCCATCTTGTCGATGCGGTAGCGAACCCGGCTGGTCCCTTCGGGCGCCGGATTGGTTTTGCACGCCCCCGTGAGGCAATCGGTCTGTGTCGCCGGGGCGCAGCAGGCATCGGCCGCCGCGTGGGCATGGGTATGCGCATCAGGGCCGTGGTCGTGACCATGATCGTGCGCATGATCGTGGTCACATGCGGGCTCATGGTCTTGCGCCTGGACAGGCAGGCGTAACGCTGTGCTGGTGGGGTCGTGCTGGCTCATGATGGCGGATCTCGGTGAACAGTGCGATCATTGAACAGCCCGTACCTGCTACAGGGTCAAGTGCCTTGCACGAGAGGGGAATGCAACATGCGAATCGGGGAATTGGCGCGGCGCGGCCACTGCGATGTGGAGACGGTGCGTTTTTACGAGCGCGAGGGCTTGCTGGACGCGCCCGCCCGCGAGGGCAACGGCTATCGCAACTACACCAGCGTCCACCTGGAGCAGCTCAACTTCATTCGCCACTGCCGCTCGCTGGGCATGGGATTGCCGGACGTGCGCGTGTTGCGCAGCTTTCAGGAGCATCCTGAATCGGCGTGCGACGACATCAACAAGTTGATCGACGAGCAGATCGCGCGCATTCATCATCAGGTCGAATCGCTGCGCTTGCTGGAGCAGCAGTTGCACGCGCTGCGCGAAACCTGTCGTGCCAACCAAACCGCGAGCGACTGCGGCATCCTGCAAAACCTGCAACGCGCTGCGGCTGGCGAGCCCTGCGAGTGCCATGCAGAAGCTGTGGCAGGGGCTGGCCAACGGGGACGTTAGCGTTTTCATGGCAGATTTTTTCTGGACTCTGGCGCAGCAGCTCCATGCTGTCGAAAGCGCCATCCGTGAGGCGAAAAAGACGCTGGTTCACGACCATCTCGATCATTGCCTGGAAGCGGCAATCGGCCAGCCTGGCCGCGGTCCTTGGCGCGGCAGGCGTCTGGCTCGGCTATCCACTTGCCGATCCGATCGTCGGCCTGCTCATCGTCCTGGCGATCTTCGGCATCGTCTGGCAGTCGGCAAAGGCTGTATTCACGCACTTGCTTGATGGTCTCGAGTCGGGCGTGGTCGAGGAAATCCGGCATGCTGCGTGGCATGTCGGTGCCGTCAAGGAAGTGCGCAACGTCCGGGCGCGCTGGCTTGGGCACCGCCTGACGACGGAGATCGGTGTGGCCGCCGCGAACGGCACGACGGTCCAGGAGGCCGACGCGATTTCCGCCCAGGTAGAGGCAGTGTTGGCCGATCACGTTCCAGCCCGGGCATCCGCGCATGTCCGGGTGCGTGCACTGGAGAGTGCCGCTGCTGTCGGCGCGCCGGCACATGTCTGGCATCACCGCGCGCCCGCACCCGTCGCGAGTTCAATGCCCGGCTGATTTTGAACGTTGGTGACCACCAAGACGCGTTTCCATTCCGCATGGTCGAGCCTGCCGGGCACGCGCACGCAGGGGGTCGAGAACTCCATCAGTGGACGTTTCGATGGTCGCCAACGCGGTTCATTCCGGGCTGGATTTGCGCGGCAAATGCAAAGTGGCTTCCAAACCACCTTCCGGATGGTTGCGCAAGCTCACGTCGCCGCCGGCCGCACGCGCGATGTTGCGAGCGATGCCGAGGCCGAGGCCGGTGCCGCCGGTTTCGCGGCTGCGCGATGCTTCGAGCCGGTAGAACGGTTCGAACACCTTGTCGAGTTCGTCTGGCGCGATGCCAGGCCCCCGGTCCCGGATGCGAAGGGTGAGGGCCGCGGGGCCGTCTTCGACGATGATGCGCGCCTGCCTGCCGTAGAGGATGGCGTTGTCGATCAAGTTGGAGACGCAGCGTTTGAGCCGCTCCGGGTCGCCGACATAGGGGGCCAGTGCCTGGCCTTCGATGAGAACCTCGCGGTGCATCTCCTGGTTGTCCGCCTGCAGGCTTTCGAGCAGCGCCGTGATGTCGATCGGCCGCGCCGCTTGCGGCTGCTCGAACCCGCGCATGAAGTCCAGCGTGTGCGTCACCATCAGTTCCATCTCGCGCAGATCCTTGTCGAAGCGCTGGCGCAAGTCGGCGTCTTCCAGCAGTTCGGTGCGCAGGCGCATGCGGGTGATGGGCGTTTTCAGGTCATGCGACATGGCGGCGAAAATGCGGGTGCGGTCCTGAATGAAACGCACCAGGCTGGACTGCATGATGTTGAACGCATGCGCGGCACGCCTCACCTCGGTCGGCCCGGTCTCGGGCAGCGGTGGCCGGTTGATGTCCTTGCCCAGGGCATCGGCGGCGGAGGCCAGGACCGCCAGCGGCCGGGTCATCCAGCGCACTGCCGCATACGACAGGACGAGCACCGTCAGCAGAAGCACCAGCAGGGTCAGCAGCAGTCGCCACGGCGTGTTTGCCGGGCCTTGTGGCAACTGGGTGTCGAAAGCGACCCAACTGCCGTCGCGCAGTTGCACCTGGGTCAGAAACATCAAGCCCGATGACATGAAGGGTCTCATGGCCTGCATATCCGGCATACTCGACATGGCCGCTGCCATGCCCGCATGTTCGCCCATCATGCCCTGGCGGCCGGACTCGGGCCCGGATGGCCTGGCGCCCGGCGCTGCCTGCAAGACGGAAACCCGCAGCGGCCGCGCATCGCCTAACGCGGCATGCAACGCGGCCGAGAACATGGCGGCATGGGGGTTGTCCAGCGCCGCGGCACTCGGCGCCTGTGGCGCTGCCTCCAGCTTCACCACCTGCGGCGGCACGCTGAGGACGGTGACGATGCGCTGCCGCTCGGCCGGGCCGAGGGAATCGAGCAGCTTGACGATGTCGGCGATGCGCTGCGCCGACTGCATGCTGCTGCTGCGCAACAGCAGGCGATCGCGCTCGGCGAAATTGATCGAGGCGCTCAGGATCTGGGCGAGCACCAGGCCGCTGAACAGGATCAGCATCATCCGCCCGAACAGCGACGCCGGCAGCAGGCGCATCAAGCCGTTCCCTCGACCGGGGCCGACAAGACATAGCCGGCGCCGCGCACGGTCTTGATCAGGGCGGGGTCGCGCGGGTCGTCGCCCAGGCGCTGGCGCAAGCGGCTGACCTGCACGTCGATGCTGCGATCGAGCGGATCGGCCTCACGGCCCTGCGTCAGATCGACCAACTGGTCGCGGTTGAGCACCCGGTTCGGGTGACTCAGAAAAACCCGCAGCAGCCGGTACTCGGCGCCGCTCAGCGCGACCACCACGCCGGCGGGCGAAACCAGGTGGCGATGCGCGGTGTCGAGGGTCCAGCCGGCGAAGCGCACCTGGCGCGCCTCTTCCGGCTGAAGATTGCGCGGCAGGCTGCGGGCACGACGCAGGATGACCTTGATGCGCGCCAGCAACTCGCGCGCGCTGAAGGGCTTGGGCAGATAGTCGTCGGCACCCATTTCCAGACCGACGATGCGATCGGTTTCCTCACCGCGCGCCGTCAGCATCAGGATGGGAATATCGGACTTGGCACGCAGCTTGCGGCACAGGGTCAGGCCATCGTCGCCGGGCAGCATCAGGTCGAGCACGATCAGGTCGACGCCGGAGGCCAGCAGCGCGCGCTCCATGGCCTTCCCATCGCCAACAGCCGTCACGCGCAAGCCGTTCTTCTGCAGATAGGCGCTCAGCAGGTGGCGAATCTCGGCGTCGTCGTCGACGATCAGGATGTGGTCGGAGGTTTCCATGCGCCGATTTTGGCTGGCTGGCCGGGTGCTCAGAAAAAAACAATGTAACGCAGCATGTCAACGCCAGAATTGCGTGCACTGCGATACAAAAAAGTGCTTTGTTGACATGGCGCGCTTACATGCCGAGGCTGAAATGGAAACCGTTGCGAAGGACTTCCTTCCATCTGGCCCGGCGGGATCGTCCCACGGACCATTCGCTCAATTCAGACAGGAGCAGCACCATGAAACGCAGTCAGAAAGTCATTGTCGGCATCACGGCCGTCTTGTCCGCCGTCGCCATCGGTACGGCCTTTGCGCAATCCGGCGGCATGGGCTCATACCGCATGTCGGGCACCACGGCCGGCATGGAGCCGGGGTCCATGATGGGTGGGGGCATGATGGGCGAAGGCAACATGCGTCAGCGCGGCATGGCCGAAGGCATGATGCACGGGGGGGATAGCGCCGCGATGGTCGACCGCCATCTGGCCGACACCAAGGCCGCGCTGAACATCACCGCCGCGCAGGAACCCGCCTGGCAAGCCTTCGCCGCCCAGGCGAAGCAGCAAGCCGAGGCCATGCAAACCATGCGCGGCAAGCTGCGGGACGCCAACGCAACAGCCCCCGATCGCATGCAGGCGCGCACGCAGTTGTTGCAGCAACGCCTGACCGGCATGGAGGCCATGACCAAGGACTTCAAGCATCTCTACGCCGTGCTGAGCCCCGAGCAAAGGGCCATCGCCAACCAGCGCCTGAGCATGAGGGGCGAACAGCGGATGGGATTTGCCGGCCATGCCGAATGAGTCGGGTTCAAGGCCCCGGCGGCACCAGCCGCCCCCCTGGATCGGCGACACCAGCGCATCGGATGCTGTTGCGCTGGTGATTCAGGCTGGATCGGCGTTGCACACCAAGTGATCGCGGCGGCTTGCGGCACTGGCCATAAACAACGCGTCCAGGGTTTCGGAAAACAGCGCGTCCAGGGTCAGGTTCGGCCAGAAGTGGCGTGCCGTGCGCGCCACAAGCTCGGCATCGCAAAACCAGGCGCGCAAGTCATCGCGGGCCACGCCTTCGGGCTGTTGCAGCAACTGGAACTTGAGCAGCACGCGCAGGCCGTGGCGGGCATGGCGCTCGGGGTTAGCCTCGAACACGCCGAGGCGCGAGCACGCGCGTGCCAGCGCTGCGGCCACGTCCGTGAAAACGGCGCCATGGCCGGGGATGACGGCGGCGGGGGCGAGGGCTGCGATGGCGTCCAACGTGCTGCGCGTTGCCGCGAAACCGCTCTCGCCCACCATCTCGGGAAAAACCACGCCGAAGCCGTGCTCCCACAGCGCATCTCCGCTGATGAGCAGGCGCGCATCGGGCTGAAACAGCATCAGCGCATGCGGGTCGTGACCGGGCGCGGCGTACACCTGCCAAGGCATGCCGCCCAACTGCAGCAGATCGCCCGCCGCCATGCCGGCAGCCGCGCTGAAGCCGGCAGCCTGCTGGCCGGTGGAGCGAAAGGAAAGCGCGTCTTCGTCCCAGTTGTTCACCGCCCGCAGTTCGCCGGCCGGCACGGTGACGGCGCAGTGCGCGGCGCCGCCGAACGCCGCCTGCAACGCGGCGTTGCCACCGCAGTGGTCGGAATGCAGATGAGTGTTGACGATGCGCGCCAGATGCCGCCCGCCCGCCGCGTGCCGCACCAGTTCCACGGTTTGCGCGGCGTGCAGCACATAGCCGGTATCCACCACGCTGGCGGTACGGGCGTCGTCGAGGAACACGATGTTGTTGGCCGAGAGCCAGCCGCGCTCGAGCACGCGGATCGACGAAGGTAGCGATGACGGGAACATGGCCTTGCTCAGGTTGGGCGCATGGAGGAAGGCCGCGTTGCGGGCACTGCTTTGGGCCCATCCAGCCGGAGCGAATTAGCATAAGCCAAAGCGACCCGCGAGGTACCGGCATGGACAGACCTCCCTTGTTTTCCTCGGATATGCGCGCCACGTACGAGCGCCTGCACGCGGCCAGCCGCGCGGAACCTTATGCGGCCTGGGCCGTGCGCCGCGATCGCCTGCGGCGCCTGTCCGCCCTCATCCGCGACAACGAGGCGGCGCTGTGCGAGGCCATCTCCAGCGATTTCGGTCACCGCGCCGCGGCCGAAACCCAGATGCTCGACATCGTGCCCTCGCTCGAAGCCCTGCGCCATGCGCTGCGGCACGGACGCGCCTGGATGCGGCCGCGCCGCGCCTCCACCTCCCTCTGGTTCCGGCCCGCGCGCGCCCGCGTGCTGCCCCAGCCGCTCGGCCTGGTGGGCATCATCGTGCCGTGGAACTATCCCCTGTATCTGGCGGCCGGCCCACTGGCCTCGGCGTTCGCCGCCGGCAATCGGGCGATGGTCAAACTCTCCGAATTCAGCCCGGCCTTCGGGGCCTTGTTCGCCAGCCTGGCGGGCGCCAGGTTCGATCCGGACGAACTCGCTGTGTTCACCGGCGGAGCCGACGAGGCCGCGGCGTTCGGCGCGCTGCCCTTCGACCACCTGCTGTTCACCGGTTCCACTGCGGTGGGCAAGCGGGTGATGGCCGCGGCGAGCGCCAACCTCGTGCCGGTCACGCTGGAGCTCGGCGGCAAATCGCCCGTGGTGCTCGCCCCCGGGCAGGACTTGCGGCGCGCCGCCATGCGCATCGTCACCGGCAAACTGGTGAACGCCGGGCAGACCTGCGTCGCGCCGGACTACGTGCTGCTGCCACGCGCCGAACTGGAGTCTTTCGCCGACGCCTGCGAGCAGGCCGCACGGCAGCTCTATCCGCATGGCCTGCAAAGCCCGGACTACTGCAGCATCATCGATCTGCGCCACTACGGCCGCCTCGCCACCCTGCTGGCGCAAGCGCGCGCGGCGGGCGTGCGCGTGCGTCCGCTGTTCCCGGGGCCGCAAAGCCAGGACCTGCAGCACCGCCTGGCGCCCGCCCTGTGCATCGACCCGCCACACGACCTTGCGCTGATGCGGGAAGAAATCTTCGGCCCCTGGCTGCCGCTGGTGCCTTACGACGATCTCGACCAGGCCATCGCCCACGTCAACGCCGGGCCACGGCCGCTGGCGTTGTACTGGTTCGACAACGATCGCAAACGCATGGCGCACGCACTGCGCGCCACGCATGCCGGCGGCGTGACGGTCAACGACATCCTGATGCACGTGGCCCAGGACGACCTCCCGTTCGGCGGCATCGGCCCTTCCGGCATGGGGCATTACCACGGACGCTGGGGGTTCGACACCTTCAGCAAACTCAAGCCCGTGCTGTACCAGCCGCGCCTGGCCGGCACGGCCCTGGTACGCCCGCCCTATGGCAAGACCTTCTCGCGCCTGATGGCGCTGATGAAGCGCCGGGCATGACGGCGCGCTGGCTGCGTCTGCTGCTGCTTGCGCAGGTCTCCTTGCTGATGCTGCTCGGCGGCGCGCTGGTCTGGTCCGGACATCCCTGGGCCGGCCTGCTGCTGGCGGTGCTCGGCCTGCCGCTGGGCCATGGCCTGTTCACCGGCCTGCACATGGCGCTGCAGGCCGCTTGGTCTGTCCGCCATGGCGTGCCGGCCTGCCGCGGATGGCCGCGCTGGCGCGCCTGGCTCTCGGAGTGGTGGCTGTCGCTGCGCGCCTTTGCCTGGCAACAGCCCTGGCGCGAACAAGCCTGCCCCGACCAGCCGTTCGTGAGACAAGGCGCGCGCAACCGGACAGGTGTGGTCCTGGTCCATGGCCATTTCTGCAACCGGGCGTTCTGGACCCCGCTGATGCGCAGCCTTGACGCACAAGGCACGCCCTTTGCCGCGGTGAATCTGGAGCCGCTACCCGGCGACATCTCCGCCTATGGCGCCATCATCGAGTCGGCCGTCGAGCGTCTGCGCGCTGGCACGGGCTGCGCGCCGGTCCTGCTGGCGCACAGCATGGGAGGGCTGGCGGCACGCGCCTGGCTGGCGGCCGCGCCGGCAAACGCCGGGCGCGTGGCCGGGCTGATCACCATCGGCACACCGCACGCAGGCGCCTGGATCGCACGGTTTGCCACCTCGATCAACGCCTCGCAGATGCGCCCTGGCAGCCCCTGGCTGCGCGCGCTGCAGGCCAGGGAGGCCGGTTTCGCGCAGCCGCCGCGCTGGTGTATCGCCAGCGACTGCGACCAGCTTGTCTACCCCGAGGACGCGGCCTGGCTCGCTGGCGCCGAGCGCGTGCATGTGCGCGGCGCCGGACATATCGCCCTGGCCTTCCACCCCGTCACGCGGCAATGCCTGCAGCGGTTTCTCGACCACGCGGACGCTTGCTCAGGCCGCGCCGATGGCATGGTCGCCTGAACCGGCCATCGGCGCGAGAATCGCCTCGCCAGGCAGCGTAGCGCCCGGGGCGATGTCGGGCATCGCGGCGGCTGCGGCATACAGCGGCGCGAAATCGGTCGCCGTGGCCGCGAACAACTGCGCGAAGCTGTCGATCACGCTGTAGATGGGCTGATAGTCGTCGATGCGGTAGCGGCTGCGCATGACGCGCAGCGGGTCGAACGGTACGCGGCGAGCCAGCGAGCTGTGCAGGCTGTGCCCGATCTCGCCTCCGGATGACAGGATGCCGGCGCCGTAGATGCGCAAACCCCGCGCGGTGCGCATCAGGCCGAACTCCACCGTGTACCAATAGAACCTGGCCAGGTACTGCGTGGCATGCAGGCCTTCGGCCTTGAGCCCGCTGATGCCGAAGGCCTGCATGGCGTCGGCGAATGACGGCTCGAACAGCAAGGGAACATGGCCGAACAGGTCGTGGAACAGGTCCGGTTCGACGATGTAGTCGAACTCCTGCGGTTTGCGCAGCCACACCGTCACCGGAAAGCGCCGTGCCGCCAGCAGGCGGAAAAACGCCGCTTCGGGAATCAGCCCCGGCACGGCCACGATCTCCCAGCCGGTGGCAGGCCGCAACTGGGCGTTGATGGCGTCGAACCGGGGAATGCCGCCGCCGGCTTGCAAGTGGGGCAGGGCGTGGAGGAACTCGTCGCAAGCCCGTCCAGGCAGCAGCGCCATCTGCCGCGCATACAGCCGCGAGAACAGCGCGTGCTCAGCGGGGGTGTAGCGCTCCCAGTGCTGGTCGCAGGTGTAGCCGGCGGTCGCCTGGGCGTAGTCGCCGCGTGGGGTGATGCTGGCCTCGCCGTAGGTCACGGGCACGGTTGCATGCGTTGCGCGGTCAGGGGTCGGCGAGGCGATCATCATGGTTCCTGGTTCAACCCAGCCACTTGTCCATCACGGTCTTGAATTCCCCCGACCGCATTTCCAGATGCAGCCACTGGTCGACGAAATTCTGGAAGGGCAGATCATCGCGGGGGAGGAGATAGGCCTTCTCGCCGAAGGTGAAGGGGTGTTCCGGGTGGATGGCGCAGAGCTGGGGATGCAGCTTGTGCTGCAGCAGGGTTTCGGTGCCGTCGGTGATCATCACGTCGGCCTTGCCATCCACGATCTGCTCGAAGATGGTGTTGTTGTCCGGATAGACCTCGACCTTCGCGTTGTGGACATGGGCCTTCACGAACTGGAAGTTGGTTCCGCCGGGGTTCACGATCATGCGCACGTCGGGCTGGTCGATCTGCTGCAGGGTCTGATACTTGTCGGCGTCCGCGCAGCGGGCGATGGGGGTTTTGCCGTCGACCAGGTAATGCACGCTGTAGGCGGCGGCTTTCTGCCGCGCCAGGGTGACCGAAATGCCGCCCATCGCGATATCGCATTTGTCCGCGCCGAAGTCCTGCATCAGCGTGGGCCAGGTCGTCTTGACGAAGTCCACCTTGACGCCGAGCGCCTTGCCCAGCAACTGCGCCTGGTCGATGTCGATGCCACTGTATGTACCGTCCGGTTGCAGGTAGGTGAACGGCCGATAGTCGCCGGTGGTGCAGACGCGCAGCACGCCGGCTTGCTGCACGCGGTCCAGGGTGGACGCGGGTTCGGCCGCGGCTGCGGAGCCTGCTGGGAGCGCTAACCCCGTGGCCAGCGCAAGCGCGGCCGTTGCTGCCAGGTGTCGCCATGTTTCGATGTTCGCCATGATTGTCTCCTTCGTTCTGGTGGTTGTGGCGAATTCATTATGCGGCGGTCTGCAGCACCCCCCGGCGTATCTGGTCGAGTTCGATGCTCTCGAACAGGGCCTTGAAATTGCCTTCGCCGAAGCCCTGGTCGCCCTTGCGCTGGATGATCTCGAAAAAAATCGGCCCGATCACGGTCTGGGTGAAGATCTGCAGCAGCAGGCGCTTGCCGCCGGCCGCGTCCGTCGCGCCGTCCAGCAGGATGCGGTTTTGCCGCAGCCGGACCTGGTCTTCGCCGTGGCCAGGAAGGCGCTGGTCGAGAAGTTCGTAATAAGTATCCGGCGTGTCGAGGAAACCCACGCCGGCGCGGCGCAGCCGCTCGACCGTGGCATGGATGTCGTCCGTGGCCAGCGCGATGTGCTGAATGCCCTCGCCGTGGTAGAGATCCAGATACTCCTGGATCTGGCCCGCTTTCTCCTGCCCCTCCTCGTTGATGGGGATGCGGATCTTGCCGCAGGGACTGGTCATGGCCTTGGACTTCACGCCGGTGACCTGGCCCTCGATGTCGAAATAACGGATCTCGCGAAAATTGAACAGCCGGGTGTAGAACTCCGCCCACTCGCCCATGCGTCCCCGGTGCACGTTGTGGGTGAGATGGTCGATCTCGGTCAAACCCGCGCCGGCATGTTCGGCGTCCGCCCCGTCCAAAGGTTCGAAATCGACGTCGTAGATGGAGATATCACCGATGCTGCCGCGCCGGCCGCCTTTCCCGCGCCAGCGATCGACGAAGTAAATGAGACTGTCCCCGATGCCCTTGATGGCCGGGATATTCAGTTCCATCGGGCCGCTGCGCGCGTCGAAGCCCCAGGCACCGAGATCGAGGGCGCGCTTGTACGCCGCGGCCGCGTCATCCACGCGAAACGCGATGGCGCAGATGCTGGGTCCGTGCAGGCGGGCGAAGCGCTGCGCGAACGAATCGGGCTCGGCATTGACAAGAAAGTTGATCCCGCCTTGGCGCCACAGCGTGACATCCTTGTGGCGATGCCTGGCCACGGCGCGAAAACCCAGTTGTGCGAACAAGGCACCCAGCTTCTCCGGCTCGGGGGCAGCGTACTCGACGAACTCGAAGCCGTCGGTCCCCATCGGGTTGCCTGCAGTCGCAGTGCGCATGCGAATCTCCGTCCTGGTCTGATATGCCGCTCACTCTAGGCCGCAAGTCGCGCATTTTTTCGGTTTTGTTGGCGCAACCAGGCCGGCAATGCGCATAATTAACGCGCAAAAACCAACTTCAAAGCGAAAATCATGCAAGACCAGACCGCACCCACCCCCGATCGAATCGATCGCCGCCTGCTTGCCTTGCTGCAGCAGGACGCGCGGCTGACCCAGGAGCAGCTCGCCGAACAGGTGGGTCTGTCGGCCTCCGCCGTGCAGCGCAGAGTGCGAAGGCTGGAGCAGCTGGGCGTCATCCAAGGCTACCGCGCGGTATTGAACCCGCGCGCGCTGGGCCTTGAGCTGAGCACCTTGCTGAGCGTGCGTCTGGAAAAGCACCGTGCCGGCAGCCAGCGCTCGCCGCTGGAGTCGTTTCGGGCCGCCGTGCAGACCTGGCCCGAGGTCGTCGAATGCCTGGCACTAACGGGGGAGATGGACTACGTGCTGCGCGTGCATGTACAAGACATGGACCACTATGCCCATTTCGTGCTGGAAACCCTGCTCAAGCACGAAAGCGTGGAGGATGTGAAATCCAGCTTTGTGCTGGCCCAGATCAAACCCTACACCGGGATTGCCGTATGACGGACAACTCAGGCCATTTGGGGACGGTGCAGACCGAGCTTGATGGCAAAGTCGAGTTGCCCGGTGGCGTTTTCCACCCATTCGTCCAGGTGGCTGAAGACGCCGCGTTGCGGCACCTTGAGGCAGGCCTCGGTCTCGCTACCCTCGACGTGCACCTCCATGCCGGCGCGGCGCGCGATTCGCATCATGGCGGCGTTTTGCGTCAGGCACTGCATGGTGAGCATCTCGATGCCGCGGTTGCGCGCGAACATCGCAGCCCGCCGGAACAAGCGCGTGCCGATGCCCTTGCCCCTGCCGCTCTCCAGCACGGACACCCCGAACTCGGCCTGGCAGGCCTGCTCGGGTTGGCATGACAGCGCGATATGCGCGGCGGCGATGAGTTCGAGCTTGCGGTTGAAAACGCCGAAGACTTCGTCGCGCAGGAAATCGATGCGGGTGACGTAGGCATCGATCTGCGCGTCACTCGCCGCATAGCCGAACCGCAGGTAGCGGTCCTCGTCGCCCAAAGCCAGAAAATGCGCCAGCAACTCGGGAGTATGCTCGGCGCCGATCGCGCGAATCGGAACCAGCGGCGGACCGGGCTGATTGAAGTAAGGCAGCACTTGCACCTCGTCATCCGAGGACTGCGCGGCCTTGGCCAAGAATGCGTCTTGCGAAGTCATGGAATTCGATTCCTGAGAAATGACGCCGGAAAAATTGTTGCGTCGCAACAAATATAGGCTGAATTCGCCCGATTACAAGCCCTGGGGTTATCCAGCCCCGCTGGGATGCCTCTACGGCTCTATTCCCTAGGCCTGGGTTCCAGGCTAGAATTCAAAGTTCCGGTTTTTTCGGCCGCCGGAAAAGCAGTCCGCGATTGTTGCCGCACGGCCCTATTCATGGCCTCTCGTCTCATGGCCCCGCGTCGCCCCGCCCTCCCCGGGGCTGCTGCGTGTGGTACATGCAATGCCGTACGTGCAATGCCGCGAAACTGCCCAGGGAGAGCCTGCCGCAGCACCAGAGCAGGAAAGGCCACAACTCATCTTGTGAACCAGCATCCATGAAAACCTTCAGCGCCAAACCGGCCGAAGTGACGCATGAATGGTTTGTGATTGACGCGACGGACAAAGTCCTCGGCCGTGTCGCCAGCGAAGTGGCACGACGCCTTCGCGGTAAGCACAAACCCATTTATACGCCTCACGTCGATACCGGCGACTTCATCATCGTGGTCAATTCCGCCAAGTTGCGCGTCACCGGCAACAAGGCCGAAGACAAGATTTACTACCGGCATACCGGCTACCCCGGCGGCATTTACGCCACGCGTTTCAAGGACATGCAGGCCAAGCATCCCGGCCGCGCCCTGCAACTCGCGGTCAAGGGCATGCTGCCCAAGGGCCCGCTGGGCTACGCCATGATCAAAAAACTCAAGGTCTACGCCGGCGCGGAGCATCCGCACAGCGCGCAGCAGCCCAAGAGCCTGGACCTTTAAGGAGCTGCCATGATCGGAGATTGGAATTACGGCACCGGCCGCCGCAAGAGTTCTGTGGCCCGCGTGTTCATGAAAAAGGGTAACGGCAACATCACCGTCAACGGCTTGGCCCTGAACGAGTATTTCGGGCGCCAGACCTCCATCATGGTGGTCAAGCAGCCCCTGGTGCTGACGCAGAACGAAGCGCTGTTCGACATCAAGGTCAATGTGCGCGGCGGCGGCGAGTCCGGCCAGGCCGGCGCCGTGCGCCACGGCATCACCCGTGCCCTGATCGACTATGACGCGGGGCTCAAGTCCGCCTTGTCGAACGCCGGTTTCGTCACCCGCGACGCCCGCGAAGTCGAGCGCAAGAAAGTCGGCCTGCACGGTGCCCGCCGTCGCAAGCAGTTCTCCAAACGCTAAGCGTCACCCCCCGTTTACCGCGCCCGGCCCAATCGGCCCTGCGGCAAAAAAGGCCCGTCCACAAGACGGGCCTTTTTTTCATGTCCGCGCTGGCCGCGAAGGCGCGCCATGCCACAAAAACCTCGAATGCGCATTACCATCCCCATCCTCGAACTTGCGAAGGTGGTGCAATGAGCGCGGTGCGGATTGGAATCGTCGGCGGCACGGGATACACGGGCGTGGAGCTTTTGCGCCTGCTCGTGCGCCACCCGCATGCCGACCTGCGCGCCATCACCTCGCGCAAAGAAGCCGGCATGCAGGTCGCCGAGATGTTCCCCAGCCTGCGCGGCCACACCGATCTTCGCTTTTCCACGCCCGACGAGGCTCCCCTGGCCGACTGCGATGTGGTGTTCTTCGCCACGCCACACGGCGTGGCCATGAACCAGGCCCGCACGCTGCTGGCGGCCGGGGTGCGCATCATTGATCTGGCGGCGGATTTCCGCCTGCGCGACACGGCGACGTTCGAGCGCTGGTACGGCATGCCCCATGCCTGCCCCGACCTGCTCGCCGAGGCGGTGTATGGCCTGCCGGAGTTCAATCGCCAGGCCATCCGCAAGGCGTGCATCGTCGGCAACCCCGGCTGCTACCCCACCACGGTTCAGATCGGATTCGCGCCACTGCTGCGCACGGCGGGGCTGGTGGACCGCAGCCACCTCATCGCCAACTGCGCTTCGGGCGTGTCGGGCGCCGGGCGCAAGGCCGAGTTGGGCTATCTGTTCGCCGAGGCGGCGGACAACTTCAAGGCCTATGGCGTCAAGGGCCATCGCCACGGCCCGGAAATCAACCAGGAGTTGCGCCGCATCGCCGGCCTGACCGACGACGATGCGGCGCTGAGCTGCCTGTTCGTTCCGCATCTGGTTCCCATGATCCGCGGCATGCACAGCACGCTGTACGCGCGCCTCACGGCCGAAGGTCAGAAGGCCGATCTGCAGGCCATGTACGCGAGCGCCTATGCGGGCGAACCCTTCGTCGATGTACTCCCCGCCGGCAGCGCGCCGGAAACCCGCAGCGTGCGCGGCGCCAACGTGCTGCGTCTGGCCGTGCATAAGCCCACGCCCGACACCGCCATGATTCTGGTGGCGCAGGACAACCTGACCAAGGGCGCGTCCGGGCAGGCCGTGCAAAACATGAACATCATGTTCGGCCTGCCGGAGACGGCGGGGCTCGACCTGCCGGCGCTGCTGCCCTAAAGCCCGCCTGTCTTTCCCACACCCCCTACGGCCGTTTCCCTTGCAGCCTAGAATTCAGCCTATCTTTAGGAGAATGCCATGAGCGCAGCCATGCAAGACACCACCGCCTCCACGGCCGAAATGCCCGGCCCGCTGCTGTTTACCGACAGCGCCGCGGCCAAGGTCAAGGAATTGATCGACGAAGAGGGCAACGCCGAACTCAAACTGCGCGTCTTCGTGCAGGGCGGCGGCTGCTCCGGCTTCCAATATGGCTTCACCTTCGACGAGGCCGTGAACGAGGATGACATGCAAATGGTGAAGAACGGCGTCACCTTGCTGATCGACGCGATGAGCCTGCAGTACCTGGCCGGCGCCGAAATCGACTACAAGGAAGGCCTCGAAGGCGCCCAGTTCGTCATCAAGAACCCCAATGCCACGACCACCTGCGGCTGCGGTTCTTCCTTTTCGACCTAATCGCCCGCAGCACCGGCATGCATGGGCCGCCCGATGGGCGGCTTTTTACTTTCTGGACCGATCGAGCCGCCTCAGGCCGGATAAATCGCTCCCAGCACCCTGGGCCCCGCCGCGCCCGTGACGGTGGGCAGATTGCCCGGCAATCCGGCCAAGGTTTGTGCGGCCAACCAGGCGAAAGCCGCCGCCTCGACCTGCTGCGGTGGGAGCCCGCGGGCACTGGAATCAACCACCTCGACACCGGGCAGCGCCTGGCGCAGACGGCGCATCACATCCGCATTGCTGGCGCCGCCGCCGCACACCACCAGACTTTGCGCCGCGGGAAGATGACGGCGCAGATCTCGCGCCACGCTCTGCGCGGTCAGCTCCGCGAGTGTGGCCTGGACATCGCGGGGAGCCAAGCCGGGATGCGCAGCCAAGAAACCTTGCAGCCAGGGAAGATGGAAATAGTCCCGTCCGGTGCTCTTGGGGGGCGGGCTGGCGAAATACGGGTCGGCCAGCAAAGTCCGCAGCAGGGTCGGCTGCACCGTCCCGCCGCTCGCCCAGGCCCCGGCGGCGTCGAATGCGGCGCCCAGATGCCGCTGTGCCCAGACATCGAGCAGGACGTTGGCGGGACCGCAATCGAAGCCCAGCGTCGCGCCATCGGCGTCCATCAAGCTGAGGTTGGCGATCCCCCCGAGGTTGAGCACGGCAAGCGCCTCGCCCGCTTGGCCGAACACTGCGCGGTGGAAGGCGGGGACCAGGGGCGCCCCCTGGCCGCCCGCGGCGATATCGCGGCTGCGGAAATCCGCAACCACGGTCAAGCCGCAACGCTCGACGAGCAAGGCCGGGGCCTGAATCTGCACGGTATAGCCGCAGTCTGGCCGGTGGCGCACAGTCTGGCCATGGGCACCGATGGCGCGTACCTGGGCCGCGGACACTCCGGCGCCTTGCAACAGGTCGGACACCACATCGGCGTACACCGCGGCAAGGCCGATGGCAGCCATCTGGGCACGGTGGATCTCGTCGGCGCCGGCCTGGTTGAGCGCGGCCAGCTCGTCCCTGAGCCCAGCCGGGAATGGGCGATGCGCATGCTGCAGCACACGGATGCCCACGGCAGCGGCTTCGTCCGCGAGGCGCAACAGCACCCCGTCCACGCCGTCGAGCGAGGTCCCCGACATCAGGCCGATGTACAAACCGGACTCGGCCATGCGCGCGGCGCTGGAATCCGACTCAATCCGCCTGCGTGGTCGGCGCCGCGCTCGCCAGGCGCGCAGGAGAACCCGAGGCCTGGGCGAGCTGGGTGCTCAGCACCGCCGTGGCGGCCATGAAACTGGCGCGCTCGCCGCTCGGCAAGGAATGACTGGGCGGCACGTACTGCGCCATCTTCAAGGGATTCACCACCTTGCCGCGCGCATGGAATTCGAAGTGCAGGTGCGCCCCGGTAGACCAGCCCGTGTTTCCGGATTTCGCGATGCGCTGACCCGCAGTCACCTTCTGGCCAGGGCGCACCTCGATCTTGCTGAGATGCGCGTACACCGTCTCGAAGCCGCCGGGATGGTCGATCTTCACCACGTTGCCATAGCCCGTCTCCTGTCCGGCCTTGATCACGCGGCCATCGGCCACGCTGCGCACCGGCGTGCCGATGGCCGCCTGGAAATCCACGCCTTCATGCAGTTGGGTACGCTTGACCACAGGGTCGAAACGCATGCCGAAAGGCGAAGTGACCTTGCCGTAAGGCAGGGGCGAGGCTAGAAAAACACGGTTCAGGCTATTGCCCTGCGGGGTGTAATAGGCGCCGAGCTTCGCATCGCCGCGCGGCGCGAACCACAATGCTTGCAGCGGGTTGCCGCGGTTGACGATCTCGGCCGCCAACACGCGCCCGGCACGCACCGGGCGCCCGTCCACCGTGATCATTTCGTAGACCACGGCGAAGCGGTCGCCGCGCCGCAGGTCGCGCTGAATATTGATGCGGTCCGCAAAAATGCGTGCCAGCTGGTTCGTCACGGATCCTGGCATGCCTGCGCTCCGGGCCGCATTGCCCAGGGTTCCGCGGACCTCGCCCGCGGCGATACGGGTTTGCGTACGCAAAGCCAGCGGAGTGAACGATTTGGCCCACCCCGCGCTCGAAGACGTCAAGGTCAGCTGCTTCCATTCCGGCTCACCACCCGCAACGCCGTCCTGCAGCGCCGCGGCGCGCACGGCCACATGGCCCTGAAGCTTGCGCAGATGGCCCGTACTGTCGACCTCGGCCGAGATATCGGTTCCCGCATTGGCCCCCACCAGGCTGCGTATCTGCCCATCGCGACTCAGCTGCCGCAGGGTGCTCGGATCGGTCACGCCGAGGCGCTTGAGCAGTGATTGCACCGTGTCGCCGCGGCTGGTCTGCGTCGTGCGGTACAGCACAACGGGCTGATCATCCAGGGCCTGCGCCTGTGCGGCCGCATCCGTCTGCAGCGCGATGCTCAGCGTGACCTGCGGACTCAACGCCGGGTCGGGTGTTCCGGGGGCGATGGCGTAGGCGGCAATGCCGCCGCTCATCAGCGCAAAGCCCACCGCCACGGCCACGCGCTTCGGATGCGCACGCAGCACTTGGCGCGCGGCATCGCCGGCAGCCAGCAACTCGCGCCGTGCGGCGGCCCAGCGCAACCGCTGGGCCGCGAAAAAGTTGGAGCGGCTCGGCATGGCTCAGCCCCTGCTGGGCATTGTCGAACGAGGCTCTTGGCTTGCACTGGCCATCTCGGCGCCAGGAACCAGGGCCAGCAGCTGCGCCGACGTCGCCGTCTGTGCGATGAATTCGCTGCGCAATGCGGCCGGAACCGACGCGCCCTTGGGCGAGTAATGCGCGAGATCGAGCGGGTTGACCGGCGTGCCGTTGACGAAGAACTGGAAGTACAGGTGCGGCCCGGTGGACCAGCCGGTGTTGCCCGACAGCGCCACGACTTCCCCCTGCTTCACCTGCTCGCCGACATGGACCTCGAACTTGCTCAGATGCGAATAGATGGTGGCGAAACCACCGGGATGCACGACCTTCACGTACTTGCCATAGCCCGTGCCCCAGCCGGCATAGACCACGCGGCCGTCGGCAATCGTGCGCACCGGCGTGCCGACCGGGATCGCCCAATCGACCCCCTTATGGAACTCGGGTTTGTGAAAAATGGGGCTGATGCGCCAGCCATAGCCCGAGGTCAGCCGGTCATAGGGCAAGGGCGAGAGCAGAAAGGCGCGGGCCAGACTGCCCCCGCTCGGACTGTAGTAGCCGGCTGCCTGGGCATGACCGCGCGGGTCGAACCAAACGGCCGAATGCGTGGTGCCGCGGTTGGTGAACTGCGCCGAAAGTATGCGCCCCACGCGCAAGACTTGCCCATTGGCCTCATAGACACGGTAGACCACGGTAAAGCGATCCCCGGGACGAAGATCGCGGCGGAAATTGACCACGCCAGCGAACAGGTTGACCAACTGCGCGGTCACGGCGTCGGGCATGCCTGCGGCATCCGCCGCGGCGAACAGGGTGGAGTGCACGACCCCGCTCGCCATGCGCAGCTGCGCCTGCGCGGTTTCGTGGGAAATGGTCCTGGCGAAGCCACCGCCAGGCTGGGCGCGAAGCGTCAGTAAACGCCACTCGACCGCCGCTTGCGGCTTCGCGTCGGGCTGTCCCTTGGCCAATTCGGTCTGGCTCAGTCCGGCATCCTTGCCATGGGAAGCGGACGCCATGCCCGTTTGCGGCAGACGCGCTTGCAATTCCACCAGTTCGCCCAGGCTGTTGACTCGGGCCGTGACCACATGGCCAGGGCTGCGAAGCAGGCCATGAAGATCGGCGTCCTTGGACAACAGGCGCAGTTGCTGGGGATCCGTGATCTGAAGCCGCCGCAGCAAGGTATCCACCGAATCCGCGGCCCGCACATGCGCCGTGGTGTAGACCAACTGGGGCTGGTCGTCCAGCGCCCGGGCCTGCGGCGCGAGGTCCATCGACACCGGAATGTCGAGCGTGGTGGTGGCGGGAAGCTGGGGTTGCGGGCCGTACTCGGCGAGGCCGAAGGCCGTGGCACTTGTGAGGAGCAGAACGGCACCGACAGATGCCGCGACGCGACCCGGATGGCGTTCGACAGACGCGCGCAGCGTAACGGTGCTGGCGCGCAGCCGGGTCGAGGTTTTCACAAAAAAATTCATGCGCACTCCTGACTTGTCGAGTGGCGGAACAACCGGCCGGAACTTGCCAGCCAGGGCGAATGTTGAGGAGCCCGCCACATCGACACGATGCCGAGCATGTCCGGCATCTGTCGGTGGCCGCCCATCCCCGCGACACGCTGCGGGGAAGGCGACCCTGGGCGGCTCCAATACACTGCAAGGCCTGCGCGGTGATGCGGACGGTCACGAAGGCCGGGCTGCAGGCCGCAACCGGATTTTGGCTGCAGAGCGGCGCCGAGTTTAACAGCCCCTTTGCGCGAAAAAACCCAAAAACTCATGGTTGATTCCACTGTTCACAATCCTGACGTCCTGCTTGCAAACATGTCCATGCCTTCAGCCAACGCAGCGGCCTTGAACCCCGAGACCATTCATGCCGTGCAGCATGCACTGGCCATCACCAAGCGCGGCTGCTCCGAACTGCTGGTGGAGACCGACTGGGTCTCCAAGCTCGTGCGCAGCGCCACGACAGGCAAACCGCTGCGCATCAAGCTCGGACTCGACCCCACTGCGCCCGACATTCACCTGGGCCACACCGTGGTGCTGAATAAGCTGCGGCAGTTGCAAGATCTGGGCCATACCGTCATTTTCCTGATCGGCGATTTCACGTCCCGCATCGGCGACCCCTCCGGGCGCAACGCCACCCGCCCGCCGCTGACCCTCGAGCAGATCAGGGCCAACGCCGAGACTTACTACGCCCAGGCCAGCCTCGTGCTCGACCCCGAGCGCACCGAGATTCGCTACAACTCCGAGTGGAGCGAGCCGCTGGGCGCCGACGGCATGATCCGCCTGGCCGCCAAGTACACCCTGGCGCGGCTGCTGGAACGCGATGACTTCACCCTGCGTTTCAAGTCCGGGGTTCCCATCGCCATGCACGAACTGCTGTACCCGCTGATGCAGGGTTACGACTCCGTGGCGCTGCACAGCGACCTGGAACTCGGCGGAACCGACCAGAAGTTCAATCTGCTGGTCGGACGCGAACTGCAGAAGGAGTATGGGCAGGAGCCGCAGTGCATCCTGACCATGCCCTTGCTCGAAGGCCTGGACGGCGTGGAGAAGATGTCCAAGTCCAAGGGCAACTACATCGGTATTCAGGAGGCGCCCGCCAGCATGTACGCCAAGCTGCTGTCGATCAGCGATGCCCTGATGTGGCGCTATTTCGAGCTGCTGTCGTTCCGCCCGCTGACCGAAATCGCCGCGCTCAGGGCCGAGGTGGAAGCCGGGCGCAACCCCAAGGATGCCAAGGTTCTGCTGGCGCGCGAGATCGTCACCCGCTTCCATTCCGCCGCGGCCGCCGACGCGGCGCAGAGCGATTTCGAACTGCGTGCCCGTGGCGGCGTACCTGACGACATCCCGGAGGTCGCGCTCGACCTGCCGCAAGGCGGGCTGGCGTTACCCGCCGCCCTCAAGCAGGCAGGCCTCGTACCTTCCACGGCCGAAGCGCTGCGCATGATCGAGCAACGCGGCGTACGCGTGGATGGCGCCGTGGTGGAAGACCGCACGCTCAGGCTTCAAGCGGGAGCCGTGGTGCTGCAGGTGGGCAAGCGCAAGTTTGCGCGCGTGACCCTCGCATAAAAGCCGCGGTCCGCGTGGATCATCCCTCTGCGCATGAGCGCTTTCACACTGCGCGCCTGATTGGTCGTCACAGCCCCCTTTTTCGTGAACCCGTTCACGTTTTCGGCGCGAAAACATGCACCATGCCTGACAATTCTCGGCCACTGAAGGCAATTTTCGGCAGCCGTGGGACGAAAGTTGTCGCCTTCCGGACGGCCATGGCCTGCTGCGCAAACCGGGAGGCGTTCCGCGCCTGGAACGGCTACATCCGCTTGACCAGGCGGATCAGGAACAGCAGCACGACCGCGCCGATCGTCGCGACGATCAGACTCGGCACGATGCCGCCGCCCGGAAACAAGCCGAGCATGCGAAACAGGAAACCGCCGACGAAAGCCCCGACGACGCCGACGATGATGTCGCCCAGCAGGCCGAAACCGCCGCCCTTGGTGATGACGCCGGCCAACCAGCCGGCAATGGCGCCAATGATGAGAAACCCGATCAAGGCCATGCTTGGTTCTCCAGGTTGTGCTCAATGCCCGCACCGGGAGAAAACCGCCCGGTGCAGCCCTAAGGGTAACGGCTTCGCAGTCTCATAGCATCATCACGCCGGTCGGCTGGCTCAGCACGCGTTCGGCCAATCGGGCATAGAGCGCCGCCCCCAGCGGAAGCACGGCGTCGTTGAAATCGTAGCGCGGGGTATGCAGGAAGCATCCGCCCTCGCTGCCCTGCCCCAGGCGCAGATAGGCCCCTGGCTTGGCCTGCAGCATGAAGGCGAAATCCTCGGCGCCCATGCTGGGCGGCAGGTTGCGGACCACGGAGCCATCGCCCACCAGTTCCACGGCGACCTCGGCCGCGTAATGCGCCGCCTGCGGCGTGTTGATGGTGGCCGGATAGATGCGCTCGTACTCCAGTTCGGCGGTTGCGCCGAAGGCCTGAGCCACCGATTGCACGATGCGGTTGAGGCGCTTTTCCACCAGGGCCTGCACCTCGGCGCGGAAAGTGCGCACCGTGCCGACCAGGGTGACATGGCGCGGAATCACACTCATCGCCGCCAGATCACCGCCCTGCAGCGCGCAGATGCTCACCACCGCCTCGTCCAGCGGATTGACGTTGCGCGCGACGATGCTCTGCACGGCGGTGATGATGTGCGCCGAGACGAGCACCGGATCGACCGTCAGGTAGGGATGTGCGCCATGTCCCCCTTCGCCCGTGACCTTGATGGTGATGCGGTCCGCCGCGGCCATCATCGGCCCCGGCGCCAACCCGATGCGCCCAGCCGGCAACTGCGGCCAGTTGTGCATGCCGAAGATCCAGTCCGCCGGAAAACGCGCGAACAGGCCATCGTCCATCATGGCCTTGGCCCCGCCCAGGCCCTCCTCGCCGGGCTGGAAGATGCAATGCACGGTTCCGGCGAACTGCCGCGTCGCCGCGAGATAACGCGCGGCGCCTAGCAGCATCGTGGTGTGGCCATCGTGGCCGCAGGCGTGCATCACGCCGTTACGGCTGGAACGCCAGGGATATTCGCTGTCTTCCTGAATCGGCAGGGCGTCCATGTCGGCGCGCAGGCCCACGGCGCGCACGCAGGGCTCGGCGGCTGCCCCTGCGGGAACATCCGGGCAGGGTTTCGCGTCCAGGCGCCCCCGGATCACGCCGACCACGCCAGTGCGGCCGATGCCGGTGTGGACCTCATCCACGCCATAGCGGCTGAGTTCGGTCGCCACGAATTGCGCCGTGCGGCGTTCCTCGAAACCGAGTTCGGGATGGGCGTGCAGGTCACGCCGGATGCGCGTGAGCTCGGCGTGGTAGTTGCCGATGTGCTGGATGGGGCCGGTGAGATTCCACATGACGCGTAAAAAAAAGGGCCGGTACTCGACCGGCTCCTTTCATTGAAGCACTGCGCCCGCCTCACCGCAAACCCCTCCCGCCCACAGCTGCATTGGCGCAACAGGTTTGCCGCATGAATGACGCGAAGCGGATCACTTCTTCCCGTATTGCGCCACCAAATAGGCGATGATGGTTTTCTGGTCTTCCTCCTTGATCGGGGCGCCCATGACTTTGACCATCTTGTTCATCGTGGCGGTCCAGCCCTTTTCATCGAGGAAGGGCGAATTCATCCGGATGTAGTCCAGGCTGTGGCACATCACGCAATTGGCGGCCACGAGATCCTTGCCGGCGCCGTTGGCGAGTTGCACGCGCGATTCGTCGGCCGCGGCCGCGCCAAGGAAAACCAGCGGCAGGCCGGCGGTGGCAATCATGTGTCGGAGTTTCATCGCTTCATTCCTCAGGCAATGTGCAGGTCGACCTTCTGCACCACGTTGTGGTTGTAGCCGGCAGGGTTCCAGATCAGGCTGAACGTCTGAGTGTTGCCGGCCGCGTTGGTGGCGCGCGCCATCACGCTGGCGGCTCCCCTCTTGCGCGGGGTGTAGGGATAACTGAACTGGCGCCAGGAGTACTTGCCCAAGTCTTTTTCGAGCTTGGCATCGCGCCAGCTGCGGCCGCCGTCTTCCGACACCTCCACCAGCACAATGCCGCGGCCGTCGTCCCATGCGATGCCCTTGAGCACATGCGTGCGCCCGATGGCCAGCTTCGCCCCGGGCTGGATGTTGGTGAACATGGAATTGACCACGATGCTGGTGATCGGGGTGTTGGTGCCGCCCGGGGTTTCCTGCGAGACGAAACGGTCGATGGCCGGGAATTTGCCCAGCGGCACGCGGTAAGCCGGGTTCATCCAGAACCCGCTCCACGGTTTGGAGACGACCTGGATTTCATCGATCATCTTGACCCAGTAAGTTGCCGTCCAGCCCGGCACCACCAGACGCAAGGGATAGCCGTTGTGCACCGGCAGGGGCTGGCCGTTCATCTCCCAGGCCAGGATGGTGCTGTCGTCCAGCGCCTTCCACACCGGCAGGCTCTTGATGAAGTCCGGCGTCTTGTCCAGCGACCCCTTGTCGGCGCCGTTGAGGGACACCTCGATGGCCTCCTTCTTCACGCCGGCCTTGGCCAGGACGTCCTTCAGGCGCACCCCCTTCCAGCGCGCATTGCCCATGGCGCCGTAACTCCATTCCACGCCCGGCACATGGGGTTCGAAAAAACCGCGCCGGTTGCCAGAGCACAGGCACAGCGCAACCAGTTCGACCTGTTCGAACTGGGTTTTCAAATCCTGCATGGAAAACTCAGCCGGAGTATTCGCAGCGTCGCCGCCAATCTTGAGTTTCCAGCTTTTTTCATCCGGCGCCTGAGGGATGTCGGCCAGGTGCCAGCGCACGAAAAAGGCGTCGTTGGGCGTCAGGGCCTCGTTGAAATACTCCACCGGGGTTTCATAATTGGCGGGCCGATAGGTACGCTTGATCAGCGGCTTCTTGCCAGGCAAGGCGTGCAGAACGGATTCCGCCACGTCACCGCTCGGGAGTTGGGGGGTTGGGATATCGAACAGGCCGGCAGCCTGGGCCCAGACTGGTAGCGTCAGGCCAGCGCCCGCCGCACCGGCCGCCTTGAGAAAATCTCGGCGTTGTTTCATAGTTTTCCTCGGGGTTTATTGATCACGGTGATTGAGGCCATCAGCAGAAAATACAAACTGGAGTATGTGGAAGCGCCTCCTGTATATATTTGGTTACTGACAGTCGAATATTGAAACAATTAGCCGGATCTTTCATCCGGCATATCCCTGATAGCGAACCCCAGCTTGCCGTGTCAGCCGGGTTTCGCCGCGCCATCGTCCGCATGGATCAGGATGCGGCACCAAGACGCGCCAATCCAGGATCCGTCTGCTAAGCGGTACCGCTGCATCCTGCCGGCCATGCTTTCTATGATGACGTCTTTGCCCAGACACGAACCCTCGATGCAACCTCCGCCCAAGCCCCCCCCTGCGGACGACCTGGCCTCGCGCAGCGTGCAAGCCGTCTGGCACCCTTGCACCCAGATGAAACGCCACGAGACCGCACCGCCGCTGGAAATCGTGCGCGGCGAAGGCGTGTGGCTGGTCGACGCGCAAGGCCGGCGCATTCTCGACGCCGTCAGCTCCTGGTGGGTGAACCTGTTCGGCCACAACCAGCCTGCCATCAAGGCGGCCATCGCGGCGCAGATGGACCGCATCGAACATGTCATGCTGGCCGGGTTGACGCATGCGCCGGTGGTCGAGTTGTCGGAGCGGCTGCGCACACGCACCGGCCTGGGCCATGCGCACTATGCCAGCGACGGCTCGAGCGCCACCGAAATCGCGCTGAAAATGAGCGCCCACTACTGGCGCAACGCCGGCCAGCCGCTGAAAAACCGCTTCATCGGCCTGGCCGGCGGCTACCACGGCGAAACCGTGGGCGCGCTCTCCGTCACCGACATCCCGCTGTTCCGCGCCAGCTATGCCCCGCTGCTGCGACTGTCCGCCACGGTGCCGGCGCCGGACCCGCGCTTCGCGCCCGCCGGCATGGACGAAGCCGCCTGGGTGGCGCACTGCGCGGCGGAACTCGAACGCCATCTGCAGGACCACGCCGACCACACCGCCGCCCTCATCGTCGAGCCGCTGGTGCAATGCGCCAGCGGCTTCGCCTTCCACGCGCCCGCCTATCTGGCCCAGGTGCGCGCGCTGTGCACGCGGTACGGCGTGCATCTAGTGGCCGACGAGATCGCCGTCGGCATGGGCCGTACCGGCACCCTGCTGGCCTGCGAGCACGCCGGCGTGCGGCCCGACTTCCTCTGCCTGAGCAAGGGGCTCACCGGCGGCTACCTGCCGCTGTCCGTCGTGCTCACCACCGACGCCGTGTACCAGGCGTTCTACGACGACGACGTCGCCCGCGGCTTCCTGCATTCGCATTCCTACACCGGCAACCCGCTGGCCTGCAGCGCCGCGCTGGCCACGCTGGACCTGCTCGACGACGCCCAACTCGCCGCCAACCGCGAACTGGGCGCACGGCTCGACGCGCTGTTCGCGCCGCTGCACGCGCATCCCCGGCTGCGCCACGGCCGCCGCCTCGGCACCATCTGGGCCTGGGACGTGGCCGACGCCCCGGCCGATTTCGCCCGCCGCTTCGCTGCCGCGGCGCTGGCGCGCGGCGCGTTGCTGCGCCCCATCGGCAGCACCCTGTACTTCATGCCGCCCTACGTCATCGACACGGCCGCCGCCGCCCAACTGCGCGACGCCGCGCTGGGCGCGCTGCACGCCGTGCTGGGCGCCGCCGCCCCACCCACGCCCGCTCCACAGCCCGCATTACCCTGAGTTCAGCCATGACCATGCCTGCTCCCGCCTGGTTCGTCACCGGCACCGACACCGAAATCGGCAAGACCCTCGCCGCCTGCGCCCTGCTGCACAAGCTGCGCGAGAAATATCCGCGCGTGGTCGGCGCCAAGCCCGTAGCCGCCGGCCTCGCGCCCGACGGCACGAATGACGACGTCGCCCGGCTGCGCGCCGCGAGCTCCCTGCAGGTCGCACCCGCGCTCGACAACCCCTATGCCCTGCCCGAACCCGTGTCTCCGCACCTCGCCGCGCGCGCGGCCCGCACCCAGATCGACCTGCAGACCATCGACCAGGCCGTGCAAGCCCTGCGCCAGCAGGCCGACGCCGTGGTGGTGGAAGGCGTGGGCGGATTCCTCGTGCCGCTGTCCGACACCGAGGACGGCGGCAACCTCGCCCACCGTCTGCGCCTGCCGGTGGTGCTGGTGGTCGGGCTCAAGCTCGGCTGCCTGAACCACGCCCTGCTCACGCAGGAAGCCATCGCCTCGCGCGGCCTGCCGCTGGCGGGCTGGATCGCCAGTTGCGTCGACCCCGACATGCTGCGCGTGGACGACAACATCGCCTCGCTGCGCATGCGCATGCGCGCAAGCTGCCTGGGCATCATCCCCCACATGCCCAACCCGGACCCCGCCCTCGCGGCACAACACCTGGAACTCCCCGCATGACCACCCAAGCCTGGGATCTCGACGCCGACCTTGCCGCGCTGGACGCCGCGCACCTGCGGCGCAAGCGCCGCGTCGTCGAACGCTACGACGGCGCCCGCCTCACCGTGGACGGCCGCACCATGCTGGCCTTCTGCAGCAACGACTATCTCGGCCTGGCCCAGCACCCCGCCATCGTCGCGGCCGCGCGCGACGGCGCCGCCCGCTGGGGCCTGGGCGCCACCGCCTCGCCGCTGGTGTGCGGCCACAGCGCCGCGCACGAGCAGCTCGAGCGCGAGCTCGCCGACTTCGTCGACATGCCGCGCGCGCTGTATTTCTACGCCGGCTTCGCGGCCAACGTCGGCATCGTGCCGGCGCTGGTCGGCCGCGGCGACGCGGTGTTCTGCGACGCGCTGAACCACGCCTGCCTGATCGACGGCGCGCGGCTGTCGCGCGCGCAGATCGAGGTCTATCCGCATCGCGACGCCGCCGCAGCCGGCCGGCTGCTGGCGGCCAGCAGCGCGCGACGCAAGCTGATCGTCAGCGACGCGGTGTTCAGCATGGACGGCGACGTCGCGCCGCTGCGCGAACTGCTCGCGCTGGCCGAGGCGCACGACGCCCTGCTGCTCATCGACGACGCGCACGGCTTCGGCGTGCTCGGCCCCGAGGGGCGCGGCACCGCCGCCATGCTCGGCCTGCGCAGCCCGCACCTGATCTACATGGCCACGCTGGGCAAGGCCGCCGGGGTGGCCGGCGCCTTCGTCGCCGGCGAAGCGTCCACCGTGGAGTGGATCATGCAGCGCGCGCGCAGCTACATCTTCGCCACCGCCGCGCCCGCCCTCATCGCCGAGGCCCTGCGCGCCAGCGTGAAGGTCATCGCCGAGGAGTCATGGCGGCGCGAGCATCTGCAAGCCCTCGTCACCCGGCTGCGCGAGGGCTGCGCCCGAGCCCTGCCCGCGGGCTGGCGCCTGGTGCCGTCGACCACCCCCATCCAGCCCATCGTCATCGGCGACAACGCCACCACCCTGGCCGCCATGGCCGCGCTCTGGCAGCAAGGCCTATGGGTGCCCGCCATCCGCCCCCCCACCGTGCCCGAGGGTACCGCCCGCCTGCGCGTGAGCTTGTCGGCCGCGCACAGCCTGGACGATGTGGACCGGCTGATTCGGGCGCTCGCCGAACTGGCTGGTTGACCCCCGCGAAAAAAACGGGTCGGAACGGGATGAACCCCCTGGCCGGCCCAAGACAAACAACCCTTGGGTTCGTTCAGCCTTCGCGCCCCCAGCACTGCACGTGGCCGGTGCGGATGTCGACCGTGAGTTCCTGGCCGAGAGTGAGGCCGTGGTGGTCGGCCAGGCGATAAGGGGCATGCATCCACAGCAGCGCATCGCCGCAGCGCATGGCGGCGGTGGTATTGGCGCCGCGCACCATGATGTGTTCGACGCGGCCGAGCACGGGGTTTTCGCTGGGACGCAGCTCCTGCTCCTTGATGGGCGGCAGCCGCACATCGTCGGCCGGCACCACCCAGTCGATCACGCCGCCGGACGCGAGTTGGGGCTGCATGGGCACGCGCAGACTGATCGCGGCGGCGTCCCAGCGCAGCACCGTGCAGTTGCATTGCGGCTCGTGCTTGAGCACGGTGGCGGTGAAGCGGTTGCGGTAGCCGAGCAGGGCCGCGGCCTGGATGGTGGCCGGGCCGGCAAAAACATCGCGCGGGCGGCCTTGCTGCACGACGCGGCGGCCGTCGAGCAGCACCATCCAGTCGGCCATGGCGGCGAGATGGGCGTCGTGCGTGGCGGCCAGCGCGGGGATGGAGAGCTTGTGCATGCGCGACACCAGCTCGGCCATGACCTCGTCGCGCGTGCTGGCGTCGAGCGCGGAGGTGGGCTCGTCCAGCAACAGGATCTGCGGCCTGCGCGCCAGGGCGCGCGCCAAGGCCACGCGCTGCTGCTGTCCGCCCGAAAGCTGCGCCGGGCGCAAGTCGGCCTGGCGCACCAGCCCCACCGCCGCCAGCAGTTCGCGCGCCGGGGCCTGCTGCGCACGCAGGCTGCCGCCCAGCGCGTAGGCCACGTTCTCCCAGGCGCGCAGGTGGGGAAACAGGGCGTGGCCCTGGGGCAGATAGCCGACCGGGCGGCGCTGCGGCGGCAGGCCGTCGAAAGGCTCGGTCTGCGCCGGCACGAGCCCGGCGATGGCCTTGAGCAGGGTGCTCTTGCCTTCGCCGCTGGCGCCCAGCAGCACGGTGAAGCCATGCACCTCGAACTCGGCCTGCAGGACGATGGGCTGCTGGACATTGGCGCGGATGTGCATGGCTCAGACGCGCGTGTGCGGGCGGCGTGACAGCGCGCCCATGAGCAGGGGCAGCGGCAGGCCGATGAGAAAGAACAGCCACAGCAGCGGATAGACGGCGGACAGCCCGGTGTCCTGCAGATTCACCCACAGCTTCACCGGCAGGCCCTGCGGGTAGTAGGCGATGATGAGCACGATGCCGAACTCCCCCAGCGCCCGCACCCAGGCGAGCGCCACGCCGGCGCCCAGACCCAGGCTGGACAGCGGCAAGGTGATGCGCCAGAACGTGCGCCAGGGCGACGAGCCCAGCGTGAGAGAGATCTGCTCCAGGTCGCGCGGCACGCCCTCGAAGGCCGAGCGCGCGGCCACGATGTAATACGGCGCGCTGCCGTAGATCTGCGCCAGCAGGAAGGCCGCCGGGGTGTTGGTCAGGCTCAGGCCCAGCTTCCCCAGCGGCTGGCCCAGCCAGCTGTAGGGGCCGTAGCTCATGGTGAGCAGCAGGCCCATGGCCAGCGGCGGAGTCAGCAGGGGCAGCAGCACCAGCAGTTCCACCACCCATTTGCCGCGAAAGCTGCTGCGCGCCAGCCACCAGGCCACGGGCGTGCCGAACCCCATGACCAGGGTCACGGCCAGTACCGTGTAGCCCACCGAGACGCGCAGGGCGCCGAGGTCTCCCTGCTGCAACTGCAGCTGGCCCCAGGGCGTGCTGATGACCAGGCCGAGGAAGGGCAGCGCCAGGAAGGCGAGCCCGGCCAGGCCGAACGCGGCCACGACCCAGGCGCGCCGCGCCGCGCCATCGGCGGGCGGGTGACTGGCGATGTCTGCGGTGGTGGCGCTATCGAGCGGCGTGACGGGCATGCGCGACATTGTCGCCGCTGGCGCGCGCTTGTCGCGGTGCAACGCTCACCGCAGGTCGCCGCCCTTGGGTTCGCTATAGCCGTAGCGCTTGAACATCGCCTGCCCCTGCGGGCTGCGCATGAGCTTGATGAACGCTTCGCCCGCCTTCGGGTTGGGCGCGTTCTTCAGCACCGCGGCATAGAACACCAGCGGCTGGGTGGACAGGGTTTCGGTCTTGCCGTCGGGTTGGGTGATGTCGAAATGCGCCTTGTCGTACCAGGTCGCGGCGAGATTCGGATCGCTGAGATTGATCTCGTTCGGCAGCCTGATGTAGGGCAGCTTGTGCGAGATCACCGCGCTCAGGTAGCCGGACGACGCGTCGATCTGCCCCGACTCCAGGCGCGACAGCAGCGAAGGCTCGGCGAAGATTTGCGCCGGGTTCACCACCGGCCCGAGGATGGCCTTGGCCAGCCCGGGCTGCTTGTAATAGGTCTGCGCCAGCAGCATGGCGAACACGATGTTGCGCCCCTGCGGGTCGGTCTTGGGGTCGGTGCGGCCGAACTTCACGCCCGGCTTTTGCAACACGTCGTACCACGTCGTGCGGCCGGCCGCGGCGGCTTCGAAGTCCTTCGCGTAGCGGCTTTGGGGGCTGTAGGCGATGACCATCTGCGTGCTGGCGACCGGCACCGCCACGTCCACCAGGCCTGCCTTCTGCAGCACCTGCATCGGGCCCGGCGTGATGGAGACGAACACGTCGGCCGAGATCTGCCTCGCCGCGAGCAGGCGGGCCAGGCCATAGGCGCCCGCGCCCTGGCCCTGGTATTGCACATGCGCCTGCTGCTGAATGGCCGGGCCGAGGGCCTTGTCCATCAGCGCGCCCATCGATCCGGCATACGCCACTTTGAGCACCGGCTCGGCCGCCTGCGCCGCCGGCGCCAGCAGCGTGAAACAAGCCGCGACGGCGGCCATGGGGAGGGTCAGAAAGGTACGCCTGAGCATGGATTCAATCTCCCGAACGAGAACATGAAAGAGGTCTGCAGCGCGACATGGATGCGAGACCATCGAAATATTCTCATAAATATAACGAATGCCTTGCATTCAAACCATGACAACATGTAAACGTCGCTTGAATGCCGAGTCTGCGCTGCGCCAGGTCATCGGCCGTCCTGCTTCGGCGCCATGCATCGGCAGACGTCTTCCAGGCCATCTTCTAGGCCAATCACGCCAGCGTTGGCCGAACACTCCGCCGATCTGCCTTCGCGCAGGTCGCCGTAGCCCGCCGAGAAACAGGTCTGCCGGCGGGTTGCGTCAAGCCGAGGCGGTCTGGATCGACTCAGCCGATCCGCTCGGGGTCGGGCGCCAGCTCGGCGGCGCCCAGCGGTTCGTCGGGCGTCTCGCCAGCTTCGCGCAGCAAGGCGTTGAACGCGCGCATATCGGCCTCGATGGCGCGCATGGCCTTTTGCTCCAGGCGCCGGTAGCGGCGCAGCACCTCGTAGCCCAGGGGGGTGAGCAGCGCGCCGCCGCCGCCGCTGCCGCCCTTGCTGGCCTCGACCAGCGGACCCTTGAAAGCGCGGTTCAGGCTGCTGGCCAGGAGCCAGGCGCGGCGATAGCTCATGTCCATGTCGCGCGCGGCGGCGGAGATGGAGCCGGTACGCGCCAGGGCTTCGAGCAGTTTGGCCTTGCCGGGACCGATGGCGGTGCCCTGCTTGATTTCCAGCCTGACCTTGGGTTGTGGTGTTGATGCGCCTGGCACGTTCATGGCGACTCCTCGCGCTTGCCGATGCGCAACGGCTGCGACGTGATGACGCACCCGCTGCGATATGTGCCGGAAATCATAACGCCACGCGCCCGCGACGGCAAACGGCCCAGGCAAGTCGCGATTGCGCCCAGGGCTAGAGCCCGGTTCGTTCGCGGCGATCGACCTGCCGCGTTCAACCGCGCCGCACGGCTCAGGCCGCCGCGACCGCCTCGGCTTCGGCCTTGCTCAGGCGTACCGCGCAGTACTTCACCTCGGCGATCTTGCCCCAGGGGTCGAGCGCGGCGTTGGTGAGCAGGTTGGCCGCCGCCTCGGCATAGGCGAAGGGGATGAACACGGCGTCTTCGGGCATGCCGGGGTCGGCGCGGGTGGCGAGTTGGATGGCACCGCGGCGCGACTCGACCCGCAGCACCTCTCCGGGCGCGACGCCCAGCTTGGCCAGCAGGCTGGGGTGGGCGCTGACGGTGGCCTGCGGCTCCAGCGCGTCGAGCACGCTGGCGTGGCGCGTCATGGCGCCGGTATGCCAGTGTTCGAGTTCGCGTCCGGTGATGAGCACATGCGGATAGGCGTTGTCGGGGCGTTCGTCGGCGAAACTCAGCGGCGCGGGCAGCAGCTTGGCACGGCCGTCGGCGGTGGGGAAGCGGTCGATGAACACCACGCGCTGGCCGGGCTGGTCTTCCTCCGCGCAGGGGTAGGTGACGGCGCCTTCGCGCTGCAGGCGGTCCCAGGAGATGCCGGCGATGGAATGCATCATGCCGCGCATGTCCTCGAACACCGCGCCCACACCGGCCTCGCCGCCGTGCATGTCGACCTCGGCGACGGGCGCCACGCCCAGGCGCCGCCCCATCTCCTGGATGATCCACAAGTCGGCCCTGGCCTGCCCCGGCGGCTTGAGCGCCTGGCGGCCGAGCTGCACGAGGCGGTCGGTGTTGGTGACGGTGCCGGTCTTCTCCGGCCAGGCCGTGGCCGGCAGCACCACGTCGGCCAGCGCCGCCGTCTCGGTGAGGAAGATGTCCTGCACCACCAGATGCGCGAGCCCGGCCAGCGCCTGGCGCGCGTGATGCACATCGGGGTCGCTCATGGCCGGGTTCTCGCCCTCGATGTACATGCCGCGGATCTTGCCCTCCAGCGCGGCGTGGATGATCTCCACCACCGTCAGGCCCGGCTCGCGGCTGAGCTGCCCTGGCGGCAGCTTCCAGTCATGCTCGGCTTTGTCCATCGCGCCATCGGCCTGGGTGCGCACGTAGTCGGGGAACATCATGGGAATCAGGCCGGCATCGCTCGCGCCCTGCACGTTGTTCTGGCCGCGCAGCGGGTGCAGCCCGGTGCCCGGACGTCCGATCTGGCCGGTGAGCAGGCACAGGGCGATGAGCGCGCGCACGTTGTCGGTGCCGTGCACGTGCTGGGAAATGCCCATGCCCCAGAGAATCATGGACCCCTTGCTGGTGGCGAAGGCGCGCGCGGCGGCGCGGATGTCGGCGGCCGGCACGCCGCAGACGGGTTCCATGGCCTCGGGCGACAGGCCCGCCACGTGCTTGCGGACGGCCTCGACCTCGTCCGGATGACAGCGGTCGCGCACGCTTTCGGCGTCGAGCAGGTCTTCGTCGAACACCACGTGCAGCATGGCGTTGAGCAGGGCCAGGTCGGTATCGGCGCGGAACTGCAGGGTCATCCAGGCCTTGCGCGCCAACTCCGTGCGGCGCGGGTCGGCGAGGATGAAACGGGTGCCGCGCGCCATGGCGTTCTTCATCCAGCTCGCCGCCACCGGATGATTCACCGTGGGGTTGGCGCCGATGAGCAGCACCACATCGGCCTGCAGCACGTCCATCACGGGGTTGCTCACCGCGCCCGAGCCGATGCCTTCGAGCAGCGCGGCCACGCTCGATGCGTGGCATAGCCGGGTGCAATGGTCCACGTTATGGGTGCGCAAACCCGCCCGCACCAGCTTCTGGAACAGGTAGGCCTCCTCGTTGCTGCCCTTGGCGCTGCCGAACCCGGCCAGCGCCCGCCCGCCGTGCTGCGCGCGAATGTTGAGCAGGCCGCCAGCGGCGCGTTCCAGCGCTTCGTCCCAGGTGGCTTCGCGGAACACGGCACGCCAGTCGGCCAGCTTGACCTGCTCGGGATTCTTGGCCACGCCCTCGCGGCGAATGAGCGGCACGGTCAGGCGCGCGGGGTTGGCGACGTAGTCGAAGCCGAAACGACCCTTGACGCACAGGCGTTCGTGGTTGGCCACGCCGTCGCGGCCGTCGACGCGGGCGATGTGCTCGCGACCCTGCGCGTCGGGCTGGATGTGATAAGTGAGCGCGCAACCCACGCCGCAATAGGGGCAGACCGAGTCCACCGTGCGTGCCGAGGGCTTGGCCCAGGCGCCGTTGGCCGGCGCCAGCGCTCCGGTCGGGCAGGCCTGCACGCATTCGCCGCAAGCCACGCAGGTGCTGTCGCCCATCGCGGCGGCCTGGTCGAACACGATGCGCGCGTCGGCGCCGCGCCCGGCGAGGCCGATGACGTCATTGCCCTGCTCCTCGCGGCAGGCACGCAGGCAGCGGGTGCACAGGATGCAGGCGTCGAGGTTGACACTGATGGCGGGGTGACTCTGATCGGCCGCCGGTGGGGTGTAAGCCCCCGTGCTCGGGCCTTGCCCTTGCAGCCCCCCTGGGGGGGCGCCCCCGCCTTGGGACGGCCCTGCAGCGGAGGCGGGCCACTGCGCGGCCTCGGCCTGCGCGCCCTGGAAAGCGCCGGCGTAGCGGCGGCGGTCGGCGCCGAGCTGTTCGCACCAGCGGTCGAGTTCGTCGTCGATGCGATCCACGCGCTGCGGCTTGCGCGCGACCAGCAGCTCGAGCACGCCGCGTTGGGCGGCGACGGCGCGTGCGCTATGCGTCTGCACCTTCATGTCCGGCGCCACGGTGCGGCAGCACGAGGCGGCCAGCACCCGCTCACCGTCGACCTCCACCATGCAGGCGCGGCAGTTGCCCACCGGGCGCAAGGGGTCGTGGTAGCACAGATGCGGGATCTCGACGCCGTGGCGCTGCGCGGCGGCCCAGATGGTTTCGCCGGCACGCGCTTGAACGAGCCTGCCGTCGAGGGTGAAGGCGATGTCGGCCGGGGGTGGGGTCATGTCCATGATCGCGTCTCCTTGTCTCGATGCCGTCTGCCGCTCAGCCCTTGGGGCCGATTTCTTGCGCGAAATGCCTGAGCACGCTGTCGGTGGGATTGGGCGCGGCCTGGCCCAGGCCGCAAATGGAAGCGTCGCGCATCAACTGGCTCAGGGCGTGGATGTGCGCGGCGTCCCAGTCCTGTGGCGACATGGCCGCCAGCATGTGGTGCGTGCCTTCGCGGCAGGGCGTGCACTGGCCGCAACTCTCGTGCGCGAAAAAGTGCATCAGGTTGGCGGCGGCCTCGCGCGCGGTGTCGGTGTGCCCTGCGCTGCGGCCGAGGACGATGACGGCCATCGAGCCGATGAAACAGCCCTGCGCATCGAGGGTGCCGAAATCCAGCGGCAGGTCGGCCTGCGCGGCGTTCAAGATGCCGCCCGACGCGCCGCCCGGCAGCACGCCGTAGAGCTGCCAGCCCGGCGCCATGCCGCCGGCGTATTCGTCGATCAGTTCGCGCGCGGTGATGCCCGCCGGCGCCAGGTAGACCCCGGGGCGTGCAACCCGGCCCGAGACGGTGAAGCGGCGCACCCCCTTGCGGCCCCGCCGGCCCTGCGCGGCCCAGGTCTCGCCGCCGCGCTGCACGATGTCGCGCACCCACCAGACGGTTTCGATGTTGTGCTCCAGCGTGGGCCGGTCGAACAGACCGCTGATGGCCACGATGGGCGGCTTGAGCCGCGGCATGCCGCGCTTGCCTTCGAGCGACTCGATCAGCGCGGACTCCTCGCCGCAGATATAGGCCCCGGCACCGCGACGCAGCGCCACGCGCGGCAAGCGTGCGCGCACCTGGGCATCGTCGCCGGGTTCGTCGTCATGCGCGCCGCCGATGTCCACGCCACCGTAGCGGATCAAGCCGGCTTCATGCAGCGCCAGCAGTTCGCGGTGGAGAAGCGCCTGCTCGGCGGCATATTCGTCGCGCAGGTAGATCCAGATGCGCCCCGCCGCCACCGCCCAGGCCGCCAGCAGCATGCCCTCGAGCGCGCGATGCGGCTCGGTGCGCAGGATATGGCCGTCCTTGCAGGTGCCGACCTCGCCTTCGTCGGCGTTGATCACGACCAGGCGCGGGCCGCCCTGTTGCGCCACCGTGCGCCATTTGCGCACCGAGGGGAAGCCGGCGCCACCCAGGCCACGCAGTTCGGCGGCCTCGATCTGGGCCATCACCGCATCGGGCGTGATGCGCCCGGCGCGGGCCTCACCCAGCAACCAGTAGCCCCCGCTTGCGCGATACGCGGCGCAATCTTCCGTCTTCGCTGGGGGCTGGGGTTCGGCGCGCGCCTGCGGCAGTGCCTTCGCCACGGCATCGGGCGTGGCGTGGCCCACCGCGTGCCGGCCCACCAGCACACCCGGCGCCCGGGTGCACAAGCCCATGCAGGACGCCGCCTGCACCTCCACGTCGGCGCCGCATCGCGCCCGCAGTTCCCCGAGCAGGGCATCGGCCCCGGCGAGTGCGCAGCTCAGGTCGGTGCATACGCGCACGGCGGCGGCCGGCGCCGCCTCGTCCTCGCTCAGCAGGCGGAAGTGGTGGTAGAAGCTGGCCACCTCGTACACCTCGCTGGTGGACACCCGCAGCCATTCGGCCAGCGCGGCCAGCCGTGACGGCCGCAGGCCGCCCTCGCGGTCGTTGAGCCGATGCAGGTGCTCGATCAGCAAGTCCGGCCGTGGCGCGAGGTCGCTGCAGGCCTCCCGCAGGGCTTCGCGCGCCTGCGGACTCACCAGCCCACCGCGTGGCGTGCTGCGCAGAAAACGCAAGGGTTGCGCACGTGCGGCGCTTTGCTGCGACTCGACGGCTGTCGGTACGTGCGTGGGTGCGGGCATGGACATGGCAGTGAATGGCGTTGTTGAAGCGACAAGGCCGGCATCAAGCCGGCCTTGTCGACACGATCCGGGCGGCGGCCCCCTGCAACCGCCTGCCCAACCTTAGATCAGAACAAGACCGCGGCTTTCTGCAGGGCGATAAAGACACCGATGAGGAAAGGGATGCCCACGGCCGCCCAGGCCAGCACGCCGACGATGCCGAAGGCGCCGCGCGCGGCATGCAGCGCGTCGCCGGCGACGCGGTCCTCGTGCTTGAGGGCGCGCTCCTGGGCCAGTTCCTCGGCCGTCATGCGGTACTTCGGATCGACCGGGCGCACCAGCAGGTTGAGGATGAACCCCACGAACAGCAGCCCGGCCAGGATGTACAGGGTGCGGTCGTACACCAGGTTGTGCGCCACCCCGGCGTTGATCTGGGTCTGGCGGATGGCGGCGATGAGGAAGGGCCCGGCCACGCCGGCCACCGACCAGGCGGTGAGCAGCCGGCCGTGGATGGCGCCCACCATCTGCGTCCCGAACAGGTCGGCCAGATAGGCTGGGACCGTGGAGAAGCCGCCGCCGTACATGGTCATGATGACGCACACCACGACCACGAACAGGCCGGCCGCGCCGATGTGACCCAGCGTGGGCAGGCTGGCGTACAGCGCCATGCCCAGGATGAAGAAGGTGTAGTAGGTGGCCTTGCGCCCGATGTGGTCCGACAGCGCGGCCCAGAACAGCCGGCCGACGCTGTTGAACAGGCTGATGAGCCCGACCAGTCCGCCGGCGGCCGCCACGATGGCGGCCTTTTGCGCGGCGCTGAGCGTCGCCGCCGCGTCCACCCCGATGAGGCGCGCGCCGAACACGTCCTGCAGCATGGGGCTGGCCATCGACAGCACACCGATGCCGGCGGTCACGTTCAGGCACAGCACACCCCACACCAGCCAGAACTGCGGCGTCCTCCAGGCCTTGTTCAGATGCACCTCGTGGTCGGTGATCATGGATTTGGCGCCGCCCTCCTTGGGCGTCCAGCCGCTGGGCTTCCAGTCGCTGGGGGGCACGCGGAAGCCGAAGGCGCCGGCCGCCATGATGACGACGTAGAGGGCGCCCATGAGCATGAGGGTGGGGGCCACGCCCTGGGGGCTGGCGGCGCTGAAGTGCTTCATCAGCGCCACGGCCAGCGGCGCGCCGATCATGGCGCCGCCGCCGAAGCCCATGATGGCGAAGCCGGTGGCCAGGCCGCGCCGGTCGGGGAACCACTTGATGAGGGTGGACACTGGGGAGATGTAGCCCAGACCCAGGCCGATGCCGCCCAGCACCCCGCAGCCGAGGATCACCAGCCAGAGCTGGTGCAGCGACACGCCCAGGCCGCCCAGGATCAGGCCGCCGCCCCAGCACAGCGCGGCGATGAAGCCGGCCTTGCGCGGGCCGGCGTGCTCGAGCCAGCCGCCCCAGATCGCTGCGGAGATGCCGAGAAAGGCGATGAACACCTCGAAAATATGGGTGACCGAGGGCACCGACCAGTTGCAACTGGTCGTGGTGAGCTGGCCCCAGAAACTCATGCTGCCGCACAGGGCCGCGTCGGTGCCGCCCAGCAGCTTGCTCATGGGCAGCCAGAACACGGAAAACCCGTAGGCCATGCCGATGCACAGATGAATGGCCAGGGCCGCGGGCGGCACCAGCCAACGGTTGAAGCGCGGTCCGGCAACGGTGCGCTCGCGGTCCAGCAGGCCTGCGGCCGGCAATGGAGTAGTCAAGACTTCAGACATCGTTTCTCCCCTAGGGTCTGAGTTGAGCTTGAACAACAGGGCCGCAACGACATCGGCTGCGGCTTCGCACTTTATAGCTGAAGCAAATGAAAACAACTCGCATGCTTGCGCTGCCGCAATTGATTGACAATCGACAATTCGTGAACAGGTCTTCGCTTTTTCCGCAGGAAACCCTCGGGCAAGAAGCCGTTCAATCCGCAGAAAGTTGTCGCGCCGCGAGAATCAAGGCCTCGACACCGACCGGTCGCGGGTTTCGCGTCAGGGTGACCAGGCCGGTCTGCCAGGCCACGGCCGGTTCGACCAGTTTCAGAATATGCACGTTCTGTGGCGCGCCCACAACATCGAACACGCTGCGGGGCAGGATGCAGCACCAAGACCCGATCGCCACGTGAGCCAGCATGCTGATGATGGAATTGGTTTCCATGCTGGGGCGCGGATGCAGACCGAGGCCATCGAATACCCGGTCGATGGTCTTGCGGTTCTGCATATCGGGCGTGAGCAGGCACAGCGGCAGTTGCGCCGCCTGCGCCCACGTGATGGCATCCATCGCGCCAACTCCGGTCTTCGAGCCGGCGATGAGCACATGCTGCTCTTGCCAGATCGGCTCGAAGTCCAGGTCGCCGCCTTCGCACGACTCGGTGTAGACAATGCCGCCATCGAGTTCGAACGCATGCACCCGGCGCAGGATGGCGTCGGTGTTCAGCGAGAGGATTTCGATGGCGATGTGCGGATGGCTCCTGGCCAACGCGGCCGACAACGTCGCCACCACCGTCAGCGCGGTGGGGATCACGCCAAGACGCAACCTCCCGGTCAGTTCCCCGGCCTGCTTGCTCAGGTGTAGCCGGAAATCGGCCTCGACCGAGGCCATGCGACGGGCGTAATCCAGCACGGACTGGCCCTCGGCCGTGAAGCCGGCGAAAGTCTGGCTCCGCTCGACGATGGCCACGCCCAACTCGTCCTCCAGATCGCGGATGGCCGCAGACAAGGTCGATGGCGAGACATGGCAGCTGGCGGCGGCGCGCCCGAAGTGGCGCTCCTGCGCGAGGGCGATGAGATAGCGGTACTTGCGCGAAAGCATGGCGGACAGGCGTTGAGCGGTGTGCGCGGCGAGCGCCCCCGGCCTGCGATGCTGGCCCAGCCTGGCTATCGGGCTCTCAAGCATGGAATTGTCTCCTGATCGATCGAAATCGGCAGGCCGCCGATCACCTTATTTTTATTGTTGTTTGTGCTGAGCATAACCAACATCTTCCCTTCACCGCTCTCGCCAGCCATGCACAACGTCCTCCCCCTGCGCGCTCTGGCCATCCCCGCGAGCCCACCCGCCAGTTCACGCCCAACTGGTTCAATATGGGCACCGGCATCGTGCTCGTCCTTCTGGCGCAATTTCCGCTCGACTTCTCCGGTCGCATGGCCCTGGTGTATGGCCTGTACTGGACGGATGCCGCATTCTTCCTGCTGTTCACCGGGCTCTCGGCCTGCTGACGCTGCTGGACTTGCGTCTGGCCGTGCACAAGCTGCCGCCGAAGGAGATGGCCGCGTCTGCGCCAGGCTGACGCCGGGTCCGCCGGGCATCGGTGCACTGGCCTTGCAGACTCTGGGGACGGCCGCGTGCAAGCATGCGTCGGCGGGCGCCGTTCAGCGCCCATGTTCAAGCTTGTCGAGCAGATGCTCACGGTAAGCCTTCAGCAAATCGCTGCGCGTGAGCATGCCGACGAGTTCGCCCCCGCCCTGGGCGTCGTCCAGCACCGGCAGACGGCCTATCGCCCAGACCGCCATTTTCTGCATGGCCTCGGCCAGCGTGGCGTCGGCATGGATGGTGACAGCCGGGCGCCGGACGAGGCGCCCGATCTCGCCAGCGGGGTCGGCATCGTGGGCAAACAGGTCCTTGCCGGTCAAAACGCCTTGCACGCTGCCATGGGCATCGACCACTGGATAGCCCTGATGCCGGCTGTCCGGATGTTCCGTGTCCAACCAGGCCCTAAGCGCTGGGTCAGCAAGCGTCCAGCCCATCGTGCCCTGGAAACTGAGATGGGTGATAAGCCCGATCAGGGCCAGCAATGCCTGGGCAATGCAGGCGGCCGCCACGCCAATGGCGATGGCCAGCAGACTGATGAACAGCGTGCGCCGCCCCAAGCCACCGGACTCCACGCCGATGCGCGCAACTTCGGTCTGTGGATCGGGGCGAGCTACGACGGGGATTTCACAGGAAGCCGCCGTGGCATCGTCAATCCGTTGGTTGAAAAACATACAAAAGCATGTCCGCGGGGCCGCTCCGGCCCGCAGGGGGAGCGTCAACGCTGCGTGATTGAGGAGCGGCCCACGACCACGCGCGCCGACGCATCAGGACCGCGCAGGGGAGTCGAGCGCTGGTTCAGGATGAATCGCGTGCTGAAGCGCCAGCCTGTAGATATGCATCAAGTCGTCTTCACTCACGTCAATGAAAGACCGGATCTCGCCCAGGGCGTACATCAGGTCGTCGTGCTTGATCATCAGAACCTCGGGCGGCAGCGCAGCCTGTGCCTCGACCTCCGCCACGTGCGCGGCCTGCCCTGCGCGCAAGACGCCGTTGAACAAGAGCGCCACGCCCAGCAACAAAAGGGCGACCAGTTCGGCGCAAGCCACGCCGATGCACGCCGAAACCCCGTGCCCGCCCAGCACCGCCCAGGGGCTGGAAAACGCGCTGTGGGGAATCGCGAACAGCAGCACGGCGCTTGCGCCCATCGAGGCCAATACCGTGACGGCGACGTCCGCCCCCAGCAGCCAGGTACTGAGCCAAAGCGTCAACGCCATTCCCAGCAACCCTCCCAGACCTGAAAGCCCGATCTCGGCCGGGCTGTAATTGGGCGCATGGCGCGCGAGCGGGCGGGTGGCGACGGTCTGGAGCATGGGTTGCAATGGGGGAGGCTGGCGCAATGGCATGGACGCGCCATCGCAGTGCAAAGTCTATGTGCCGCCTCGCCATATCGATGTATCGAGATGTTTGGGATGGCGGCCGCAGGCCGCAAGGCCGGCTCAAGCTCCGGTTTCGTCGAGCCCGCTGTCCAGGTGCCCGCCGTCGTTCCAGCCGACCAGGCTCATGCGATCCTCGGCCACCAGCACGCGGTTGATCGCAGCATTGCGCAACTCCCAGGTACGCGGCGCGTCCAGGCTTTGCCCCGTGGCGCAACGGTGCAAGCAATCGAGCGCGCCGCCGTGAGTGACGATGACCAGCGTCTGCCCCGGATGGGCGGCGGCGATGCGCAGAACCGTCGCGGTGACCCGCCGGTAGAACGCCTCGAGGCTTTCGCCTCCCGGTGCGGCGAAGCCCGGGTCGCGCCGGCGCCAGCGCTCGCATTCCTGCGGATAGATCTCCTGCAATTGCGCGAAGGTCCGGCCTTCGAAGCTGCCGAAGGCACGCTCGCGCAAGCCGGCATCGGTCCGTAGCGCAAGCCCGCGGCGGTCGGCGATGGGCATGGCCGTTCCGCGCGCGCGCAGCAGATCACTGGCGTAGACGGCATGGATTTCTGTGTCGCCAAGGGCCTCGGCAACCGCCTCGGCCTGGGCCTGGCCGCGCGCGTTCAGCGCGACATCGGTGTGGCCCTGAATGCGCGCGCTGCGGTTCCATTCCGTCTCGCCATGGCGAATCAACAACAACAAGGTGGCTTGGTCTTGGAGCATGGCCGCATGGTAGCGACGCGGCTGCCGCAAACCGGCTCAGTGCGCCCCTCCGGCATCCACCGGCCCCGCATTGCGGGCCGGCTTGACCAGCCACACCAGCGCGATCAAGGCGATGAACAGCCAGGCGCTCAATCGGAACATTTCGTCCACCGCGATGGTGTAAGCCTGCTGGTCGATCAAGCGGTTGATCACACCCAGGGCCTGCTCGTGGCTGAACCCGCTCGCCTGCAGCCCCTGGATCACGGGGCTGGACACCGGATTGCCGGCGTAGATATGGGAGGCGAGCTGCTCGTGGGGCAGGCTGGCG
>MLJW01000191.1_pt1 | contig 50896 bp, 51 predicted proteins | sample 888231 | NCBI WGS metagenome assembly MLJW01 (sample SAMN05788063, study PRJNA343431) | mine drainage metagenome | isolation source: sample collected from the inflow into an acid mine drainage treatment plant... | place: Germany: Lusatia, lignite mining district
GCCTGAATCTCGGGACGATCGCCGAGGGCGTCGAGAACGTCGGCATGCTGGAGCAACTATGCAGCTTTCGCTGCGACGAGGCGCAGGGCTTCCATTTCGCGAAGCCCATGCGCGCTGACGAGTTCTGTCGCTATTTATCAGGGTGTGCCGCTGGGCAACCGTAACAGAAGTGGCCTAGTTTATTAGGGAACGTCTGAATAATTAACGACAGATGAAGACCGCGAGCGCATTTTCTGACGTGATGGGTAAAATGGACACGGGATCTGGTGCGCAGGCACAAATTCGCATGCTCTTTCGGGCCATTGGGCATTCAATGGGCGCACCTCTCCTGCTGGAGCTTAAACAGGTGATGGTGGGCCATGAAGATGTTTGCCAAGGCGGCGCTCGCTGCGTGCTGTCGCTCTGGGCAGGAAGAATTACCTCTTCTGTGGCTCCGACGGTGGCGGGGAGCGTGCCGCGGCGATCTATAGCCTGATCGGCACGGCCAAGCTGAACGGACTCAACCCCGAAGGTTATCTGCGTACCGTCCTTGAGCAGATTGCCGACCACCCGATCAACCAGATCGACCAACTCCTGCCGTGGAATATACTGCCCGATCTTTCGATCGAATCACGGCTCGCCGCTTGATGGCTATTCCTCGCAGAACTACCGTAAAGCATTGCTACAAGCTCCACGTCGAGCTGAAAGATGTCACGCCGGTTGTCTGGCGCGATATTTGGGTCGAAGGACAGATGTCGCTGATCCAGCTACACCACATCATTCAGGCGGCCATGGGGTGGACGGATGCCCACTTGCATTCCTTCACCATCGGCGACGCACAGTACGCAACGCCTCATCCTGAGGATGACCCCGGGTTCGCCATCACAGACGAACGAACGGTACGCCTGCGTGACGTGCTTGAAGATGGCTTGGAATTCAGTTACCTCTACGATTTTGGCGACGGTTGGCGCCACACCATCCAGGTCGAACAAGTTGAGCTGATGACAGAGCCTGATGGATACGCCTATGTTTCGGACGGTGCTCGTGCCTGCCCGCCCGAGGATTGCGGTGGCTCGCACTCCTATCAAGAGTTCCTAGACGCGCTGAAGACACGCCCCAAAAGCAAGGCGGTCAAGGAATTCCTGGACTGGGCCGGCAATGACTTCCAGGCTGATCGCTTCGACCGCCACGCCACCAACGCCACACTTCTGCGCATGGCTTGGAACCGTTGGGGTGAGCGTTAAACGACAGCCCCTGTCAAGACGGTGTTCGGCGGATGGTTGCCGACCTAGTGGGCTAGCGCGCTGACATCCGTCAAAGCCGTCTGCTGCTGAAGCGACGCGCTCATGGATGCCCGACGAGCTGCTACGCTACCAATCCCGGTGGTGCGATGAAGCGTTTCGTTCGGGTGGATGCCGAAAACGTGGGTGCAGCGATTGCCAGGTTCAATGGCAAATGGACTTTCCCTGAGTGGTTAGACATGCAAGTGCATAGCGATTGCATCGCTCGGTGATCCTGCTCAACGATGTCGTTGCGCTACCGGGCCTGTGCGGACGCAGCTGCGCCAGCTGTGGAACCGCTTACGTCGGTCGCCGCCATGGGTGCCGACGCGCGCGCCTCCATTGAGGCCAGGAAGCGCCAGACGAACGCCAGCGTCACCAGGAACAATCCCGGGTAACCCACCCCCGCCAACAAATAAGGCAGGGTCGGATCGCCGTCCACGCGCACCCGTGGCAGATTGAAGCTGAGCAGGCCAAGGGTGATGATCGCGCCGAACACCCACATCATCATCAGCCAGATGCCCGCCTCGAAACCACTCAGCGGCAGACCCCAGCCGACGGCAGGGCGCGGAGCCGTGAAATTGCCGTGCGCCGCCACCCGCGGATCGGGACCGGCCGGCGCATGCAGCCGACGCCCCAAAGTGAGCAGGTCGTAAGCCAGCACCCCGGCACCCAGCGCGAAGACGATGCCGAACAGCGGCAGCATCAGCTTGAACGGCGCCATCGCGCGCGAGACGTCGCCGCCGAACCAGTCCAGCCCAAGGATGCGGTAGACGTAGATCTGTACCGTACCGCCCAGCGCAAAGGCAAACGCCATGCCGAGCATGCTGGTGAGGACGAGCCAGAAACCGAGCTTGCCCAGCCGCTGATCGTAGTTGGGTGCCTTGCGAATGATCGGCACGGCGTAATAGGCCGCCGCGATGCCCAGCATACCGAAGGTGCCGAACAGCGCCAGATGCGCGTGTCCCGGAGTCACCCATGTGCCGTGCGACCACACATTCGTCAGCGCGAACGTCATGCTGAAACCGAGGATGCCCGCACCAATCTGCTCCAGCACCACCGAGCCCAGGATGAAGTAGAACGCGGGCGCGTTTTCCAGTGGTCGTCGGTTGGCGTGCGCATCGAGGTAAATATGCCAGAAGCAGAATACCAGCGGCAGCGGTTCCAGCGCGCTGAACAGCGAGCCCCAGAACTGCCAGAAGGCCGGCGTGCCAATCCAGAAATAGTGGTGCGCATTGCCGATCAGGCCGGACAGCCAGACCAGCGCCACACCCCAGAACACCGCAAAACCCACCGACTTGATATCGACCTTGAACATCAGCACCAGCAGGAACCCGACCAGGGTGATGTGGATGACCTCCCACACGCCCTCCACCCAGTAGTGCACCACAAACCAGCGGAAGTATTCCTGCAGGTCGAGCCGCGCCACGTAGAACAGGCCGAACACCCACACGGCCATCAGCGCGGTCACACCGATGCCGAGGCCCCAGTGGATTTCGTTCCACTGGCGCATCGGCGGAAATGTGCGGAGCACGACGTAGGCGAGTATCGCGAAACCGACCAGCACGAGCACACCGGCGATCCGCCCCGGCTCCAGGTATTCAAGCCCCTGTTGCAGCCACGGCTGCCCGTGCCACCAGCCGGCGATGCCGAATTGCGCCAGCCGCAGGGTGAAGAAGTTCCATACGGCAATCGCGATCAGTGCATAGAACAACAGCTTGATCAGCCACGGCGAGACTATGTCGCGCTTGGACAGCAGCGGCGCGACGAACAGGATCGCACCTATGAAACCACACAGGATCCACAGGATGCCCAGGTTCAAATGTTCGGCACGGACAATGTTGAAGTTCAGAACCCCCGCAAGCACGGTCGGATCGACCTGCTGCGTGGCCAGGACAAGGCCATAAGCGACCTGTAAGAGAAACAGGACCAGCATGAGCATGAAGAAGCGCAGGCTCAGCCGTTGGCTAGGATATGCAATGGGCATCACTGCTTCTCCAGGGTGTGGATGTAGGCCACAATGGCGCTGATTTCGTCATCCTTGAGCAGCGTGTTATAGACCGGCATCACGCCCGCCGGATAACCCGCCACGATCTTTGCGTTCGGCTGCCGGATCGACTCCCGTAGATAGGCGTCATCGGCCGTCACCGTGCTGCCGTCAGCAAGGCTGACCTTCGAGCCGGACAAGCCGCCCCAGCCCGGACCAACCAGCCGCTTCTGGCCGGCCGAATGACATGCCGTGCAGCCGTAGTCCTTCACCAACTGCGCACCGTGCGCCGCGGGATCGAGTGCCGCCTCGGCGGGTGCCGGCGGCGTCACGACCGGAGTTGCCTCGGCCGCTGCGTCCCTGCCATGCGCCAGCCGCAGGCGCTTGGCGAGCCCCTCGACTTCCACCTTCGGCGGCCAGCCCTCGGTGTTCATCGCCGAGGTATATTTGAGATAAGCGATCAACTGGCCGATCTCGTCCTTGCTGAGCGGGAGATTGGGCATCATGGTGGTGCCGCCACCCCGTCGCTCGATCCGCGCCGCCGCACCGGGAAATTTCTTGAGGTAGGCCTCGATCGAGCCGGTACCGGTGTCGGCCGACTGACCGGGGTCCAGCAGTTGTGCGCGCACCGCTGCCGCCGTCGGCCAAGCGCCGGCCGAAGGCAGAAATGCCGCCAGCCACGCGGGGCCGGCCCGCTTGTATTCGCGCGTGAGATCCGGGCCGAGATAGGCGCCGTTGCCGAGCATGGTGTGACAGCCCATGCAGTTGTAGGCCTGGAACACGCGCTTGCCATCGGCGGCGTGGTAGGGGCCGAAGGAAACCATGTCCGGTGTCACCTGGCCGCGCGATTTCAGGAACGAGAAAACGGACAGCGCGATGAAGATCAGCAGCATGATCGCCAGCATCGCAAACGCAGCTCGACGCCGCGGCGTCTCACAGTTGCTATCGCCAGTTCCGCAGCTCATGAGAGTTCGACCTTGTCGGTGGCGGCACGGTCCTGGCCGTCCAAAGTGGAGAGCACGGTCGGCTCTTGCGTGTCGTGCAGAAACAGGGTGTGCAGGCTGCCGATGAAGACGTAGAACACGTACACCGCCAGCACAAAGCCCGCTCCAAAGTAGAGCCACCACGCTAGGTGCGATTCCGGCCAGTACTCGAAATCGCGCCAGAACGGCCAGGACAACAGGAATGCGGCTACGCTGGCCAGTACCGAAAGCGTCAGATCGACGATCCGCTGCATCACGTGATCACCTCCGAGTTGATTTTGACGGCCGCCTTTTTTTATATCATACCGCAATATATCATATTATGATATATTGTTCCGCGTCACGATTGTTTCCCTGTTTCCGGGGGCCTAGTGGGAATTGAGATGCAACTGCCGAAAGCCGATGACGGGGGTTACTTCATGGCTGCCACGTCTAGACATTTAGTTGTCAATTTCCATTGACTTCCGCTCTCTTCGTTTTTGGATCGACGTTTCAGCCGATCTGCAGAGTTACGCCGATGCGGTCTTGAGCAGTTTGCATATCAAGGAATGGCTGGTGTTCGCACAGAAAGAATTGCCTGCGAGTTAAACGGCCGCCAGTCTGAATGCTCCTTGAAATGTTCAGGCCGGACAGGAATGCATGTCGTACACGAATCTCGGACAATATTAGCAATATTGCAATAGGCGGCGGTTTCATCGGAACAGTCTCATTCTTCGCCAGCGAAAGGAATTATCATGGCCATGGCCCACGCAGCATCTGGTGAACTAATCGATGTCCGGCCGCTGGGCGAGAATCTACGTCAGACGAGCTCAAGCACTCTGGTCAGGGCAGATCATCTTGAGGTATTTCGGCTGGTGTTGGCGGCGGGGAAGGCGGCGCCCGATCACAAAGCATCCGGCGCAATCACCATTCAATGCATGGAAGGTGCGGTGGAACTCGATGCCCACGGGCGAACGCAGGTACTGCATGCCGGACACATGGTCTATCTATCTGACGCAGAACCGCACGAAGTCAGAGCGCTGGAGGACTCTTCGCTTCTTGTCACGGTTCTATTGAGGCGTGCGTGAACCCGTTTAGGCCCGTGGCGGCTCAAGCCAGGCAAGCGCGGCTACACTGGCTTTTCGCACCCAATCGGGACCTGTCATGACCAGGCAATCGCAGGTCGCTCCCGTTTACCAACTTGCGGTCTATCGCGACGCGCTGTCCGATCACCGGCATTTCGCTCACGCCGACGAATGTCGCGTGAAGTTCGTTGCCTCGTGTCTGCAATTTCGCTGCCGGCTCGTTGCAAATGGTGGTTATGGGAGTCGGGCCATTGTGCCACCAGACTCGCCTGCTCGAACGAAACGGTGCATCGAGGTGTAACTGTGATCAAGCTGCTTCAATTGGCCTGAAAGATGAACAAGGCGACAATGACGCTGGTGGGTACGCCAGTGGTCTATCTCTCCGCCAGCGACCTCCCCGCGTTTTGCCCGAACCCGTCGATGCCGCTATGGGCATCGCACCCGCGCATATTCCTGGACGTCGTCAATGAAAGCGAAGCGATGTGCCCATACTGCGGGACGCGCTATCGCCTCAAACGCGACACCCATGTGCGGGCTCACGAGTTCGATACCCGCGAGCTGCATCAAGACCGCCACCAACTGTATGCTGCGCAAGCGACGATCGACCCCCAGACGCCGGATGGGTTGGCCCACAGCCGAGAGTCACCGGGAGTGGCCGTGGACGCACTCGGCAACACGACGCTCGAGCAGATGACGCGGTGGTTGAAAAGGCAGCGATGAGCCCTGCTGGAACCATGAGATCGGGTCGGCCCGCTGCGGGCAACACCGTCTTTTTCCCGCTGGCGACGGCCTACGCGGTTTTCGCGTTGCCCGCATCCGTGTTGGCGATGCTCGGGCTGACCAAGGCATTTCCGGCGCTCGCAGCTCCCATCGGACACGCGCATGAGTTGCTGTTCGGTTTCGCGCTTGCGGTCGTCGCGGGCAATCAACTCGGCCCTATGACCAAGCCGCGTCTCGCCCTGCTCGCCGGCTCCTGGTTGATGGCGCGCGTAACGTTTCTGATGGCACCGGACAGCGCGGCGGCAGGGCTGGCGAATATCGCGTTCGCCGCGCTGCTGGCCGCGCAGCTTGCCCCACGGCTGTTCGTGGCTGCCAAAAAATGGCGCAATCAGGCGCTGCCCTTGGTATTGACGGCAATTTGCGCCGGCGACATCGCGTTTCAACTTGCCCCGTATGCCGGGCTCGCCGCCGCCCGGCAACCCATACTCATCACCACGGTCTTGCTGTTTGCACTGCTGCTGCTGTTCATGGGTGGACGGCTCATCGCGCCGACTGTAGCCGGCCAGTTCTACCGTCAGGGAGACAAGCTCGAGGCGCGGGTGCAACCGCGCCTCGAAGGCGGGTTGATCGTCGCTATGGCGATCGCCGCCGGGGCGTCGCTGTTCGCCGGCTCGTCGGTGTTCGTCATGCTGGCGGCCGCGGGGACGGCTGTCTCCGGAGCGCTGTCGGCGGTGCGCCTGGCGCGCTGGCGGCTGTGGGCGCTGCGCGGCAGACCAGACCTGTTATGCCTCGCAGCCGGTTACGCCTGGCTTACGGTCGGCTTGTTGCTGTATGGTACCGCGCTCGCCACGGGCCGTTACCAAACTGCCGCGCTACACATCATTACCGTGGGTGCCCTTGGCACGCTAACCCTCAACGTGATGGCGATGACGTGGACACTCAAGGCGCGACAGAATCCGTCGCGCGCCCGGATGCGCATCGGTGCAACGGCCCTTATTGGCGTGGCAGCGCTAGCCCGGGTGCTGGCGGTGTTTGACTATCGGATGCTGCTCCTGATTGCATCGACGGCCTGGGGCAGTGCGTTCGCCTTGCTGCTCGTATTGCTCGTTCGTCTTCGAACCACCTAGAATGAATGCGTATCGATGAATGCGTATCGATGAATGCGCATCGCGGACGCGGCGCCGCAGGCGGCGACGTCGGATGAAGCGGGCGGCGACCAGCCTTTCACCGCCACGCTCACCGCTGCCTTACTTGGCGGCGCAAGGATTGGCCGGCTTCGCCGCGCAGGGGTTGGCGGCCTTTTGATGCTTCTTGGCGGCCGCGTGCTTCTTCATCGCCTTCTTCTTCACCTGGTGCCTGGCGGGCTGAGCGCAGGGATTGGCCGGCTTGGTTGCGCAGGGATTGCTCATCGCATCGGCGGCGAAGGCGGGCATGGCCAGTGCCGAAGCGATCAGGGCGACGGCGCCCAGGGAAAGGGTCTTGCGGATCAGGGTGGGGGTCATGACGGTTTCCTTTTGCGGTTGGATGATAGCGCGCGGATTGTTATTTCGCGCAGGGGTTGGCCGGATTAGCCCGACAGGGATTCGCGGGCTTGACCGAACAGGGGTTGGCCGGCGCCTGGGCGCCCGGCCGATAATTTTCCTGCACCTGCCGGGTATAGGCTACCAGGGCGGCGAGCGCCTTGGAATGCCAGGGCAGGGGCTTGGCGGCCATGGGCATGAGCATGCAGGCCTGGATCATCTCGTCCAGATGCACGCTCTTGGCGCCGAACTTGTCCTTCGCCATGCCGACCCGGTGCGGGTAAGGCTGGGCGAAGCTCGCCTGGAAGGCGCCATGGCTCTGGTGGCAGGTGTTGCAGGACATGCCGTTGGTGGACAGCTTGGTGTCGTTCCAGAGCTTCTCGCCCAGCCCGATGCTGCCGGCGCGCGGCTGATAACCGGCGGGCCGGGTGATGGCCTTGACGCTGGCCGCCGGCATGCCGGCGGCGCAAGGATTGCCGGCGGCGAAGGCGGGAGCCGCCGAGAGCAACAGAACAATTGCGATGGCTTTCATTTCGTCTCCTTTTCATATCGCGCACGCGCATCATCGCCTGGCGCGAGAGCAGTCCCAAAGCCGCCAGCGGCAGGCCGGCCCCCAGTCCGAACAGGGCCATCAAAACGGCCACTTGCGCCAGGTCCTTGCCTTGGCTCGCCAGGGTCACCGCCGCCCCCAGGGTCGTTGCCTCCACCTCAGATCGCCCGCTTCAATAGCGCTGCGATGCTGCGCCTGCTGGTGTCGCCGGTGGAGCGCCCGACTTCCCGCCCGCCCTTGAACACGATCAGGGTGCTCTGGTACTGCACCTTGAAGTGCCTGACGACATCCTTCTTCAAAGCGTCGAACTTCGCCATGTCGAAGGGCGATTGCGTGGCTTGGGCGGCCCAGGCGGAGCCGGAAAGAGCAGGGAGAGCAGCAGCAAGCGGAAGATTTTGATCATGTCGGGTCTCCATAAAAGCACGAGGTATCCCTTAGTCGCGGGCTGCTTCGGTTTCTTACAGTGTCGACCGAATATTCCCGGCAGCACCCCGTCGCAGCGAGAACGGTAAGAATTCCTCGCCGCTCAAGGGGTCGAGATCGTCGCCTCCTTGCCCTGCTATCTCGAACAGAACGTCGATGCGCAGCGCGGCGATGGCATCCGCGTCGACCAACTGTGCCGTAGCAGCGTTGCCAACATTTTCGCGGTGGGCGACGTCACCGACCGGATCGCGTTGACGCCGGTCGCGATCCGAGAGGGCGCCGCAGGCGCTGGCGCGCTACGAAGTCATCGATATCTACCGCTCCGAGTTTCGCCCGCTGCGGCAAGCCTTTCGCGAGGACGGCGAGCGGACGCTGATCAAGCTGATCGTCGATGCCGCCAGCCAGCGCGTGCTGGGCGCGCACATGGTGGGCGCCGATGCGCCGGAAATCCTCCAGGGCCTGGCCATCGCCGTGCGCATGGGCGCGACCAAGGCGGACTTCGACGCCACGCTGGCGATTCATCCCACAGCCGCGGAGGAGTTTGTTACCCTGAAGGAAAAATCCACGCGATACCGGCATGACTGACGATCAAACGCCCGCCGCCAAGGAAATCGTCGCCGGCCTGCTTCGGCCGGCAGCAGCGATCTCCCCCAAATACTTCTACGACGTCCGTGGCTCGGAGTTGTTCGAAGCGATCACCGAACTGCCCGAGTATTACCCGACCCGTACCGAACGCGAAATCATGGCGACCCACGCCGACGCCATCGCTGCCAGGATCGGCGCCGGCGGCACGGTGATCGAACTGGGCGCCGGCAATTGCGAGAAGGCGCGCGACCTGTGCAGACTGCTTCGCCCGGCGCGATTCGTCGCCGTGGATATTTCCGCGGAATTCCTGCAGGAGGCGGTCGCAGGGCTGCGCACGACGTTTCCCGGGCTCGATGCCCGCGCCGTCGCAGCCGATCTGACCGCCGGCATCGTGCTGCCGGCCGATCTGCCGAGAGAACGGCGGCTGGTGTTCTATCCCGGCTCGTCGATCGGCAACTTCGATCCGTCGCAGGCGTTCGATCTGCTCGCGCGCATCCGACAACTGCTGGACGAGGACGGCGCGCTGCTGATCGGCGTCGATCTGGAGAAGGACGTGGCGGTGCTTGAAACCGCCTACGACGATGCCGTCGGCGTCACCGCCGCTTTCAACCTCAACGTCCTCAATCACGTCAATCGTCTGCTCGGCAGCGATTTCGATTCCGGTCAATGGCGGCACCGGGCCTTCTACAACGCCGAGGAATCGCGGATCGAGATGCACCTGGAAGCAGCGGTCGAGGTCCGGGTGGCATGGCCCGGCGGCGATCGTGTTTTTGCGCGCGGCGAGCGGATTCACACCGAGAACAGCTACAAATACCGGACCGGAACCTTCATCGAACTGCTCAGTCGTGCCGGCTTTCGCCACGCCGAGGCCTGGACCGACGAGCGCCGCTGGTTCGCGGTCATCCTGGCCCGTCCCTGAAATCCATGTGGAGAACATCGCGATGAGCCTGGACATACTCTCCGACCGTTACCGCGCGGTGCGCGCCCGCACCCTGGCGCTGGCCTCGCCCCTGTCCGCCGAGGATTGCTGCGTGCAGTCGATGCCCGACGCCAGTCCGACCAAGTGGCATCTGGGGCATACCGCGTGGTTCTTCGAGACCTTCGTGCTGGAGCGCATGGAGTGCGGCTTCGAACCCTTTGATCCGGCTTTTCGCGTGCTCTTCAATTCCTACTATCAGGCCGTCGGCGACCGGCATCCGCGTCCGCAGCGTGGGCTGCTCACCCGTCCCGGCCTGGATGTCGTGCGCGACTATCGCGCCGCGGTGGATCGCCGGATGCTGATACTGCTGGCAGCAAAACCGGCCGATGCAGAATTGCAGGGACTCGTCGAACTCGGCCTGCAGCATGAGCAGCAGCACCAGGAATTGCTGCTCACCGACATCAAGCATCTGCTCTGGCGCAATCCGCTCCAGCCCGCCTACGGTGCCGCCGTGCCCGACTCCGGGCCGGCCCCGGCGCTGGCCTGGCGGGATTTTGCCGGCGGTCTCGCCGAGATCGGCCACGCGGGGGAAGGTTTCTGCTATGACAACGAGAGGCCGCGCCATCGCGTCTATCTGCAGCCCTATCGGCTGGCGTCGCGTCTGGTCAGCAACGGCGAGTATCTTGCCTTCATCGCCGCCGGCGGCTACGCCGACCCGTCCCTCTGGCTCGCCGAGGGCTGGGACTGGCAAGTGGCGCAGGGTAGGGCGTGTCCGCTGTACTGGCAGCGGGACGAGGCCGGCTGGCGGGAGTTCACGCTCGGCGGTTTGATCCCGCTCGATCTGGCGCGACCGGTGCTGCATGTCTCCTATTACGAGGCCGACGCCTACGCGCGCTGGGCCGGGGCGCGGCTGCCGAGCGAGGCGGAATGGGAGTGTGCTGCGGCCGCGCAGCCGGTACTTGGTCATTTCGCCGACAGCGGCGAGTTCCATCCGCGCGCCGCGGGCGAGGGACTGGCGCAACTGTTCGGCGATGCCTGGGAGTGGACGCAGTCGGGCTACGCGCCCTATCCGGGCTTTCGTGCGCCGGCGGGCGCCGTGGGCGAATACAACGGCAAGTTCATGGTCAATCAGTATGTGCTGCGCGGCGGCTCCTGCGCGACGCCGGAAGATCACGTGCGCGCCAGTTACCGGAATTTTTTCCCCGCCGCCGCCTGCTGGCAGTTCTCGGGCATCCGGCTGGCGCGGGATGCCTGAGCCCGGGTGTCAATCGACGACCTCGACGCCGCGCCAGAACGCGACGTAGCCGGCGATGTTCGCCGCACGGTCTCGAAACGCTCGGTCTATGCGATCACGACGTCGTTCCACAGGGCTTTGGGCAAGGTGATCTCCTCGTCGATAGATCCTTAGTCGTTTGGCCCGCGCACATCCTTACAGCCTGCCGGGTTCGATCGTATCAGCGTAAGTCGACATCAACCGCCGACGGCGTCGCGGACAATTTTCTCGAACACCGGGTCGAGCTCGCGCGCCATCGCGTCGAGTTCGGTGCTGCCGTAGGACGCGAACACCGCACTGGGCGCACGGCGAATTCCACCGACGCCTGGCTGCCGTGTCGTCCTTGGCAAAATCGCCGGCCACCGACATCCTTCAGGGCGTCAGCGCTCTGGATGAGGCGGAACGCGAGCTGGCGAACGCGATGGATCGCTTGATGGTTGATGCCGAGCAGCACGCCGATGTCTTCTGCGCCGCTTGATCACCAGTTGAAGCTGCCGCACCAGGCGCCGCGTTCGTGGCTGATGGCCACCCGCTTCGGCGCGATCTTGCGCAGCGCCTTGCTGTCGATGTCGATTTCCGGCTGGCGGCCCAGGCGTTCTGCGACCTCGAAGCTGCAGGCGGTGGAGGTGACCGGCCGGAAGTACAGCCGGAGTTTGTCGCTTGCGGCGACGGTGGGCCTGCCCCTGGAGTCGTCGCGGAAATGGACAAATTTTTTCACCAGGCAGGAAAAATACAATTCCAGCTCGACGAAGAGCGGCGCCTGCCGCCTGGCCAGCTCGCGCTCGGCGGCTGCGCTCCACTCGACCAGGACGTCCTTGCCGTTGATGACGACGATCGCCCGATTGTCTTCTTTGAGCATTGTTCAAGCTCCCTGTGAATTGCCATGAACGTTAGACGGGACAGCCAGCGGTTTTCTTACAGGCCGCACTGTAAGAATTGGCATCCTTGCGACGACTATAGCCTAAGAACCGGACCGATGACCGGCCCGTCTTGTTGGCAATCTTGGAGAAGGCGCGTGTGAATAAGGTCTATGCCACCTGGAAGAAACCGCGCCGCTTCGACCGCAATCTCATCGCCATCGGCGGCGGCAGCGCCGGGCTGGTCACCGCCTACATCGCCGTGGATAACGGACAGCGGAGCGTTTCCCATCCCCAGGTGTTTGCGGCCGGCGACGTCGCGATCCGGGTGGCCGCGCCCCGGGCCAAGTCCGGCGTCCATGCGGTGCGCGCGGGCCCGCTGCTCGCCGGCAATCTGTGCCGGGCGCTCGAAGGGCTGCCGCCGGCGCTGGATCGAGCGCGGCGAACAAACAATCTTTACCTGCTGGCGACCGGCCCCCGACAGGCGGTGGTCTCCTGGGGCGGCTGGTCGGCGACGGACCGCTGGGCCTGGCGCTGGAAGAACTGGATCGGTCGGCGCTTCATGAAACAATACGTCCTTGCAAAGGGAGGCACGGCATGAGCTTGTTGCAGGACATTTCCCGTCTGCTCGGCGGCGAGGATAAGGCAGCGCAGGGGCGGCTCCAGGAGGATCTGCTGACCAGCCTGCTGATCATGGCCTGGATGGTGGAGGCGCGCGATCCCTACACCGGCGGCCACCTCTGGCGCGTCTCGCGCTTCTCGCGCCTGCTGGCGGCGGATGCCGGCCTGCCCGAGGCGGAAGTGGCGCGCATCGCCATCGGCGGCTTCCTCCACGATCTGGGCAAGATCAGCGTGCCCGATCACATCCTGGGCAAGAAGGATCGCCTGACCGAGCAGGAATACGAGATCATCAAGACCCATCCCGAGGTTGGCTGGCGCCTGCTGGCCGAGCATCCGCTGGCCGGGCTCGCCGAGGCGGCGCTGCGCGCGCACCACGAGACGCCCGACGGCAGCGGCTATCCGCGAGGACTCGCGGGGCTGGAGGTGCCGCTCGATGCGCGCATCGTCGGCATCTGCGACGCCTTCGACGCCATGACCAGCACCCGGCCGTACCGACGCGGCATGGCGGTGGACAAGGCCCTGGCCATCATCGAGGAAAACCTGGCGCGCCAGTTCGACCGGGACTTCGGCCTGCGCTTCGTCGCGCTGGGCCGCGCCGGCGGACTCGATCACGTCGTCGGCCACAGCGACCTGGGCATCCCGCTGCACGCTTGCGCGATGTGCGGCGCCGCGCTGGTGCTGAAGCGGGGGCAGGGGAGCGGCGAGCGGGTGTATTGCCGCAGTTGCGCCGGCGAGTACCTGACCGAGCTGCGCGACGGTCGGCCCGTGCCGGTGGCGACCGGCGGCATGGGGACGGCGAGCGACCTGGAGCCGGAAGCGGACACCGCCCTGATCGCCGGCTTCGTGCGCGAGTCGGCGCGCGCCCTGCTGGTCGCCTGATGATGAGCGGCGAACGGTTCCAGCAGGACGCCCCTCATCTGACGGACTTGCGCCGCGACATGCTGCGCTTCGCCAGTCTGCAGTTGCGCGACGAGCAATTGGCCGAGGACGTGGTGCAGGATGCGCTGATGGCGGTGCTGGCCGGAGAGAAGAATTTTTCCGGACGCTCCGCCATGAAAACCTGGGTTTACGCGATCCTGCGCAACAAGATCGTCGATGCCATCCGGAGCCGCAGCCGGACCGTCAATGTCTCGGCCCTGTCGCAGGAGGACGAGAGCCTGGATCAGGCCTTCGAGGCGCTTTTCAAGCCCAATGCCCACTGGCAGCCGGGGTCGCAACCCCGCGCCTGGGGCGATCCGGAAGCGGCGCTGCATCAGGAACGCTTCTGGGCGGTGTTCGACGCCTGCCTCAAGCATCTTCCCGAGAATGCCGCGCGGGTGTTCATGATGCGCGAATTCCTGGAGTTCGAGACCGACGAAGTTTGCGCCGAACTCAAGATCACCATCAGCAACTGCCATGTCATCCTGCACCGGGCGCGCAACGGCCTGCGCCAGTGCCTGGAAAAGACCTGGTTCGGCGCCGGAGAGCCCGCATGATGAACTGCAAGGACGTCACCCATCTGCTGTCCGAGTCCCAGGAGCGGAAGCTCAAGCTGGCCGAGAAGATTCAACTGAAAATGCACCTGGCGATGTGCCAGGGCTGCACGCGCTACCAGCAGCAGTTGAACTTCATTCGCCGGGCCTGCCGCGCCTTTGCCGGCAGCGAGGGTGGCCCCGACGATCCGGCCTGAGGACACGCGGCATGGAAAGGATCGCAAGCCGGAACCACTGGCGCCCGGATCTCATGAGCATTCTCCGCATCGCGGCGATCGCCAAAGCTGATTGCTGCCACAGCCTGCCGCGCTGAGCGCGGCTAGCCCGCCATTATTTGACATAATGCACATTATGCGAAGTATTACCAAGACCGCGCTCATCGATGTTCAGCATGTTGGCTCCGGCGGCCACAGCCTAAGTACGGAAACGTGACACGCTCTGGCGCAAGCCTGAGGCTAGGTTTTGTATCTCGTGTGCGGCGCCGGCAGTTTCCTGGGTAGCCAGGCTGTTCTTCTCGGATAAATTGGCTACCTTCTCCACGTTTCTGGCCAGGAGCTGGCTGGCTATCTTCTGTTCCGAGAGGGCGTGCGATATCTCATTGACCGAGGCAACCACCGAGCGGGTGCTGGTGGTGATCTCGTCCATCACCTTGCTCGCCTCGTGCGCTTGGCTCACGCCAGTCCCCACCTGGGCGACGATGCGTTCCATGGTGCCGACTGCGCTCTTGGCATTGGACTGAACCAGCGAGATCATCTCTCCTATCTCGGTGGTGGCGGTGGCGGTACGCTCGGCCAGCTTTCTTACTTCGTCGGCGACCACCGCGAAACCGCGACCCTGCTCGCCGGCCCGCGCGGCTTCGATAGCGGCATTCAAGGCCAAGAGATTGGTCTGATCGGCGACATCCTTGATCACCTGAACGATCCCGGTAATGCGCTGGGAACTTTCACCCATCGCACCTATGGACTGCGACGCCTCGCCCACAGTCCGAGCAATACTCTCCATTTCCGAGGCGGTACGTTCCATGAACTGCTTGCCGCTTTCCGCACGCTCGCCGGATTCGCCGCTGATCTTGCGTGCCTCTCCGGCGCTGTCGGCAACGTGGACAATGCTGGTAGTCATCTGCTCGACGGCCGCCGCGATCGATGCCGCAGATTCACTCTGGTCGGCCGAGCTGCGCGCAACGCTTTCCGAGGCGGCCGACAAGGTTTCGGCCGACTGGCCAAGACCGTCCGCACCTCGCTTCACTTCGCCTATCATCGTCGTCAGCTGCCGGCCCATGTCCCTCAACGCCACGAGCAAGCTGTCGGAGTCGCCCGCCTTTACCGGTATTTCGGCGGCCAGATTACCGCCGGCGATTTCCGTCACCGCTTTCTTCGCCTGCTCGGGTTCGCCGCCCAAGGGCCGAGTGATGCTGCGGGTGAGCCGCCAGCCGCCGATGACAATCACTGCCAGAAGGGCCAAGGTCAAGACCAGCGCAATGACTTGCGTATTCCGGTAGGCCTGGGCCGAAGACGCGGTGGCTTCGCGGATCAACTCGCCTTGATACTCGGCGAGCTGCTGCTGAGCGTTCTGGTACTGCAGCAATTTCGGGCGCAGGGTTTCCGATAGAAAGCGCTTCGCCTCATCGAGCTTCTGTGCGCTCATCAGCTTCTTCAGTTCATCGGTAACGCCGAGGTAGCCTTTCCTGACGTCGGCGATGTTCTTCAGCAACTCCTTGCCTTTGACCGTGGTCTCCAATTTCTCTATTGCCTGGACGTTCGCCGCGTTGAGCGCCCGGGTTTTCTTGGAAGCCGCGATATATTGGTCGATATCGGCCTGACTGCCGGTCAGCATCGAATCGCGCTGCATCAACTGGGCATTGATGAGCGAGAGTGCGCTTTCGTTGATCTTTGTGGCAATCGGCAGTCTCTGCGCAACGATCACCCGCAACTGTTCATTAACATCGGACAGGCGCTGCATCACAATGCCCATCGAGATGACGACGATTAAGGCAATGGCGCCAAACGCCAAGCTCAATCGTGTCCCGATCCTGAGACTTGCAAACATGATTCCCCTCCTGGGAGACAAGGTCAGCATCCCGCCCTACGCCTTATTGAGCTTTCCATAATTAATGACATTACCGCGGGCCGGCCACCGACGGAAAGCTCCCGATGCACCGCATCCGCGATGGACTGCGACAGCTGCATGAGTGCGGCGGGTGCAATGATGGATTAAAGTGAATCCCATAGTCAAGGCATAAACATGTCAGGTTTAAGCTACACATTCGCCCTCATTCTCTTAACTGAAATTCAGACTCACGCCGCTACGCGCCTGCCGGATATATTCCGGTGGCGAGCGACGACAATGACAAAAACGAGATGATTTGACGCTGGCCGATTCCTGCCGCCAGTCCGAGACGAGAAGTGTTGCCGCCCTCTCCTATTTCATTGGATACGCAATCACTCCCATTCCCCGGCCGCGAATATCGGTGCTAGGCAGGAAACAGCAGCGGCGAGTCGCTTCCCCCCGGAGCAAGTCTCCACGGTGGCCATCATTCTCGGCTAGTCGCTCCACATCGTGGACATAACCGTGATAGGCCGCCCAGAGAGGTATCTTCCAGACAGGCTTCGCCGAATTCCAATACGGAAAAGGCAACTCGCCATCGGATATGAAGACCCCCTTCCTGTGCTCATCCATGCCGACGAACGCGGGTTCCTCCCGTGCCTCGTCATACCAGGAATTACTGACTACGTATCAAATGAATCTGGACGCTGCGATGAAATTGTCACTGAAACCGATATCGAGATAATAGAAGCGATTGATTTGCCAGGATCTTATGAAGAACGAAGGGGTGCGAGTCAGCCCCCCGGGTTTTCGGCTATTTCGCCATCATCGTGTTGTCGAACAGGGTTTCCCATTTGGCCCGCTCATCCAGCGCAACGACGGGATCAATCAGCGTGTATTTCAGATTCTTTAGAGGCGATTCGACCCGGGTATTGCTTGGTTCGTAATCCAGGCTGGCGAACAGTTTCTGCGCGTCCGTGCCGAGCAGGAATTCATAGAAAAGCAGCGCGGCGTTCGGATGCGGCGCATGACGCGCGACGCCGATCGCATTCGCCCGGGCGATGACAGGTTCGATGGCGAACCAGTCGATCGGGGCGCCCTTGCGTTTGGCCTGATCCACCATATAGGTATAAACAGTCAGCGAAAGCGGAACCTCTCCGGCGATAACCATGTTTTTCATCAGCGAATGGCCCTTCCGCATCGAAATGCCATTCTTTGCCGCGATATCATGGAACAGCTTGATGCCTGCAGCTTCATCGCCCATCGCCTTTACTGTCGCGCCAAACCAGCTCGCTTCCTTGGCTTCGATGCCGAGTTTGCCCTTCCATTTGGGATCGAGCAGGTCCTTGAAGCTTTTGGGCAGATCTTTCTTCTTCAGCGCTTTCGTGTTGTAGCCCTGGACAAACACCGATATCAGCACGTTTGCCCGATCCTGTTTCTTCGACACCGAGCCTGGCTGCAGATCCTTGAATGTGGGCGAATTCAGCGGCTGCAAAATGTTTTCGCGCGACAGCGCCTCCAGTTCGGTTACCGGGTCGTAAATCAGATCGACCTTATACGTCTTTGCGTTCGTCTCCGTGATGGCGCGATACAAGACCTCATCGGAGCCGGAGCGCCACACGTTCACCTTGATACCGTATTGCGTTTCGAACATATGCACCAGGCTGTTCATATCAGTCTGCGCAATGCTGGCATATACGGTAACCGTCCCTTCCTTTTTTGCCGCAACAATGATGCGATCCATCCGGTCCGCACCACGGTATTCGAACAGCGACTCATCCGCCTTTTGCGCCTGGGCTGGCAGGACCGCGCAGGCGATTGCGGCCACGATCGCAAGCAATAACCGATGCAACGCAGTTTCCATTCCCCTCTCCTTGAACAATTTATTGTTATTGGCAGCTACCGGTTCTGCGTGATCACATCGATCAGCGCGGGCTGACGCCCGCTTTTTACTGCGTCCAGTGCGCGACGCAGCGCCGGCCCGAGATCTTCGCTGCGGCTGATCGGACCTTCTGCGTAGATACCCATAGCGCGCGCCATCGGGGCAAAGTCAAACGCCGGATCCTCGATGCGCGTGCCATGATGCGCATTCTCGACCGGGCGTCGGCGATGTGCAGCGATCTTGGCGTTGTGCTCTTCCGAGTTGTAATAGCTGCGGTTGTTGACCAGGATCGTCAATAGCGGAATCTTGTGATGCGCTGCGGTCCACAGCGCGGTAGGGGTAAACAGAAAATCGCCATCCCCCTGCAGATTGATGCACAGCCTGTCGGGATACGCCAGCGCCGCGCCGATGGCTGCGCCGACGCCATAGCCCAGGCCGCCGCCACTGTATTTACCGAGATACTGGTCTTGGCGGCGGATATCCCAAAGTCGCTTGACCCAACCGTTCGCAGTGCCGTTGGTCAGCAGCCACGGTTCGTCTTTGATGACGTCCCAGACGATCGCAGCCAGCGTTGAGAGCGCGATCGGCGTTTGTCCACGTTCCGCTTCGGCTTGCGCCTGCCATTTGGCGTGCAACTGGGCCGAGCGCCCATGCCATTGTTCACCGCGTCGCCGGATCATTTGCGCTGCCTCCGGGCGGTTTTCCAGCAACTCAGTGCAGCACTGGAGCAGGTCCGGCACGAAGCCGGACGTGTCTGCGGCGATCGCGTCGTCGGTCGGCTGCAGCCGGCGGAAATCATGGCTCCAGCTGCGCACCATATAGCCGTCCAGCGTGACGTGCGCTATGCGCGTGCCGGGACGATACATTGGCTGGGTCTCGCGGCTCAGCCGATTGACCGTATGCAGCGCGCCATATAGGTCCATCGTATCCAGCGCGAGAATGAAATCGGCCGTGCCCAGCACTTCGCCGGCTATCTCACCCAGCGCCAGCGTATGCCGCGTCGGAAAGTTGTGGCGGTTGCCCTGGTCGAGTACCGGGATGTTCAGCAGATCGGCTAGCTTAAGCAACGCGGTGTAGGCGACTGCGGAGCGGCCCAGACGGTCCGCGACGATCACCGGAGACTCGCTGTCGAGCAAGGCTTCAGCAATCCGTCGCAGGGTTTGCGGCGATGCGGCTGGCGGTGTCGGCGGCAGGAATTTTGCCGGATCGGGCAGCGCCGGAAATTCCGTATATTCCTTCTCCTGGATTTCCGCGTCGTAGCAGACGTAGACCGGTCCTTGCGGCTCGGTAGTGGCGGTCTGGTAGGCGCGCGCAAACGACTCCGGCGTGCTTTCGAGATCGGCCGGCTGGTCGTCCCATTTGACGAAATCGCGAACCAGGTTGCCTTGTACCAGTGCGGTATGGACCCAGTCGCTGCCGGGGCGACGCTTGGTATATGACATCGGCCCGGTGCCGCCCAGCAGGATGATCGGAACGCGGTCGCACCAGGCGTTGTAAATGGCCATCGTCGCATGCTGCAGGCCGACGACGTTGTGCAGGATCGCCGCCATCGGCTTGCCGGTCGCGCGCGCGTAGCCATGCGCAATCGCCACCGAGATTTCCTCGTGCGTGCACTCCAGGAACTCGGGCGCCTTGTTGCCCAGATAATTGACCAGGGAATCGTGGATGCCGCGGAACGATGCGCCGGGATTGAATGCGGCATAGGGGATAGCGTATTGCCGCAGTATGTCGACGATAAAATCGGAGCCGTAGCGGCGGGCGGTTAGGCGCCCATTTGCCTCAGTTGTCATGCCTGTCCTCGCTATTGTCGCGGCCGCCCGATAAGGCAAACGATGCTGTTCTCGCTGTCAATACGCGATGTTGATATTCTTCGTTTGCGTATAACTCATCAATTCGCCGATCGAATGTTCGCGGCCGATCCCGCTGTCCTTGAAGCCGCCGAACGGCGCACCCTTGAAGCGCTTGCCGCCATGACCGTTAATCCAGACGTAGCCGGTTTCCACGGCATCGGCGATGCGCAGCCCGGTCGAAATATCGTTGGTCCAGATGTTTGCGCACAAGCCGTAATCGCTGTCATTGACTTCCTGCAGCATGGTCGCTTCATCGTCCCAGGAAATCACGCTCATCACCGGCCCGAAAATCTCTTCTCGCTCGATTTTCATCCCGTGCCGGACCTGGTCGAAAATGGTCAGATCGACAAAGCAGCCCTTCTGCAGCGCATCTCCCGGCGCATGGCCGCCGCCGCATACCAAGCGCGCACCTTCATTGCGGCCGGCTGCGATATAGCCCATCACCCGGTCATAATGCTTGCGTGTCACCACCGCTCCCATCTGAGTTGCTTCCAGCTCAGGCAGGCCGATCACGATTTTCTCGGTGAGCGCCAGCATTGCCTCGATGAGCTGGTCCTTTATCCTGCTGTGCACGAAGACCCGCGAATTCGATCCGCATGACTGTCCCTGCGACACCGTAAAGTTCATTCCCGCCACGGCGGCTGCGGCGGCCTTTTCGATATCGACATCGGGATAAATGATCAGCGGGTTTTTCCCGCCCAGTTCCAGGCTGAGCGATTTGATGCCGGCGGCGCGCGTGATCGCCCTGCCGGTGTCAACGCTGCCGGTGAAGGCAATGCGGCGTACCTCTTTGTGCGCGACCAGCGCACCGCCGCAGCTCGGGCCGTCGCCAGTGACGATATTGACGACACCAGGCGGAAAATATTCCTGTATCAGTTTGCCCATCCACAGCGCAGACAGCGGCGTCTGGTCGGCCGGCTTCAGAATGACGGCATTGCCGGCGATCAGTGCCGGTGCGATCTTGCCGGCCGCAAATGAAATCGGATGGTTGAAGGGAATGATGCGCCCGATTACCCCAAACGGCTGTGGCCGCGTGTAATCGAGCCCGCCGCCGGGCGTCGGAATAGTCTCCCCTTTCATTTCCATGCCCAGACCGGCAAAGAAGTCATGCAGCGATGCCCCTTTTTTTACATCTTCGACCATCGCCCGGAACGGATTGCCGCTGTCGATCGCGTCGAGCATCCCCAGTTCGCGCGCCATCCCGCGCAGCGCGTCGGCAAACTGCCGGCAATGCCGGGCGCGCTCGGCGACGTGCAGTTTGCTCCAGGCGGGGAACGCCGCCTTGCCGGCTTCCACGGCGAGTTGAATATCTTCGCCGTTGCCGGCCGGGACCTCGCCAATAACTTCGTCATAGGCCGGGTTCACCGACGTCATCCGATTGCCGGAGCGACTGTCGACCCATTTGCCGCCGATCAACATCTTCCAGCCGTGCGTCTCTTGTTCGGCCGTCTGCAATACCTGAACGGCGAACGAATCACTCAGATTCATAGATTTTTTAGCTATTGGATCGACGTGCGCCAGCCGCGAATCCGCGCCGCGGCTCCCTCGCCCTAAGCATCAGCCGCCGCTGTTGCCGAACACTTCATCAAAAGACTTGTTCCACTTTTCCACGTGGTCCAGTTCTTCCACCGGATCCACCAATTTGATATCCAAGGCGCTGCCGAGCTTCGACGGCAGCTCGGTGTTGGCCGGAACATAGCCCATAGCCGCAAAGGCCTTTTGCGCCCCGGTCGAAGACAGCATGTAGTCATAAAACAGCAGTGCCGCATTGGGGTGGGGCGCATGACGCGCAATGCCGATCCCGTTGAAGCGGGCAATCGTCGGCTTCAGCGCAAACCAGTCTATCGGCGCACCCTTCTCCTTGGCAGCTTGCGGCATGTGTTGGTAGACCGTCAGGGCAAGCGGCACTTCGCCGGCAATCACCAGATTGTCGAGCAGCGAATATCCGTAGCGGACCGACATGCCATTGCGCCTCACAATATCGTGAAACAGTTTCTTTCCTTTCTCTTCGCCCATCGCCTGCAACAGGGTCGCGTACCAGGATTCGCTTTTGGCTTCGATGCCGAGCTTGCCCTTCCACTTCGGGTCGAGCAGGTCCTCGTAGGTTTTTGGCAAGTCAGCCTTTTTAATCAGCTTGGTGTTGTAGGCCTGCACATAGAGCTGCACGATGGTGCCGGCCCATTCGTGGTGGGCTGGCACCGCTGCCGCCATCAGTTCGCTGAAAACCGGTGACTGGACCGGCTGCAGAATTTTTTCCCGGGCCAGCGCTTCCAGTTGAGGTGCGCCGAAATGGACTACATCGACCACGTAACGTCCGGCCGCTGCTTCGGTCATCGCGCGTTGCAACACCATGCTGGTGCCGGCACGCCAGACATTGACTTTGATGCCGTATTTCTTTTCGAACGGCGGAATCAGGTATTGCAGGTTCTTCACTTCCAGGCTGGTGTACAGCGTGAGAGAACCTTCCTCCTTGGCGGCCGCCAGGATTTTCTGTGCCCGATCTGGTCCATTGTAAAGTAGCAGCGACGCGTCTCGTGCAAAACTGGGTAAGGCTGTCGCCAGCAGTGCCAGCATCGCCAGGATCAGACGCCGCAGGTGATGGATTCTAGCTACCACGACCATATCATCTCCCCCTATCGCGCTTTTTTTATTGACGGGAAACCCCGAGTTCGCCCTGCTGGCATGCCGGCCTCGAATGACCCGGCCGCAGAGTTCTTTTTTTATATATACAGGCTGCCCTGATGCATGTCAATTGATAATGGACCACTGTTCCGCATGAAAGAACATTGGTACCCAGATCCTAATCGAACCGGCTCGCCCTGTTTGATGGAGACTGCGACGCCCCGCTCGTTGATCGCGACCGCAAAAGCTTCCACGGAACTATCCAAAAGGATATAGGTCGATTGAAGTCGATCACCCACAACCAGAACAACAGCCATGACCGAAGACTCACCGACGCAACAGGCATTCCGCTCCTTGAACGGACGCATTTCCCAACAGATTATCGGCCAGGAGACGCTGGTCGAGCGGCTGCTGATCGCCCTCCTGGCCGACGGCCACCTGCTGGTCGAAGGCGCCCCGGGCCTGGCCAAGACGCGCGCCATCAAGGTTCTGAGCGAGGGCATCGACGGTGACTTTCACCGCGTGCAATTCACGCCGGACCTGCTGCCGGCAGATCTCACCGGCACCGACATCTTCCGGCCGCAGGACGGTTCCTTCCAGTTCCAGCGCGGCCCGCTGTTCCACAATCTGGTGCTCGCCGACGAGGTGAACCGGGCGCCGGCCAAGGTGCAATCGGCGCTGCTCGAAGCCATGGCGGAGCGGCAGATCACCGTCGGCACCACGACCTATCCGTTGCCGAAACTGTTTCTGGTCATGGCCACCCAGAATCCGATCGAGCAGGAGGGCACCTATCCCCTGCCCGAGGCCCAGCTCGATCGCTTCCTGCTGCACGTGAAGGTCGACTATCCGAAGGCCGAGGCCGAGCAGCAGATCCTGCAACTGGCCCGCAAGGAAGCGGCGCAAGGCATCAGCGGTGGCGAAGCGATCCGGCCTAAGCTCACCCAGCAGGCGCTGTTCGCCGCACGCCAGGAAGTGCTCGGGGTGTTCATGGCTGACGCGCTGGAGCGCTACCTGGTCGAGATCGTTCTCGCCACCCGCAATCCCTCCGCCTATGACAGCGCACTCGGCGGCTGGCTGCAATGGGGCGCCAGTCCGCGCGCCACGATCGCGCTCGACCGTTGCGCCCGCGCCCACGCCTGGCTCGCAGGGCGCGACTACGTCGGGCCGGAGGATATCCAGTCGCTGGCCTTCGATGTGCTGCGCCATCGCGTCCTGCTGAGCTACGAGGCCGAAGCCGAAGGCCACACCCCGGATCATTTCATCGAAAGACTGATCAATCTGATTCCGGTGCCATGAACCAGTCGCTCCGGGGCGAAGGCGTGGTGCGCATTGGTCTGCCCGCGCTGATCGCCTTGCACCACGCCGCCGAATCGCTGCCGCTCAAGTCCGGTCGGATCCGCGCACCCGGCAGCGGCGGCTACCACTCGCCGTTCAAGGGCCGCGGCATGGAGTTCGACGAGGTGCGTCCCTACATGCAGGGCGACGACGTGCGCATTCTCGATTGGCGCGTCACCGCCCGCACCGGCCGTCCCCACACCAAGCTCTTCCGCGAGGAGCGCGAGCGCGCGGTGCTGCTCTGGATAGATCTGCGCAGCCCGATGTTCTTCGCCACCCGGGGCGCCTTCAAGGCGGTGCGCGCCGCCCAGGCAGCGGCCCTGGTCGGCTGGAGTGCCGTGCGCCAGGGCGACCGGCTCGGTGCCCTGCTCTTCTCCGAACGAAGCCATATCGAACTGCGCCCCAAGCGCGGCAAGCCGCCCTTGCTGCATCTGCTGCGCCGCATCGCCGAGCACGACGCCTGGCAAACCCGGGTTCCCGCCCACGATCCGGGCGCCGGCGCCGAGGCCTTGAACCAGTCGCTGGCGCGGCTGCGCCGGGTGGCGCAGCCGGGCAGCCTGATCGTCCTGCTCAGCGACTTTTCCCATCTCAACGGCCAGGGCAGCGCGCATCTGGTCCAGCTCGCACGCCACAGCGATCTCATCCTGGTCGACATCCACGACCCGCTGGAGGCGGAGCTGCCGCCGCCGGGACGCTACCGGGTGGGCGACGGCGTAGCTTACCTGACGCTGGCGACCGAAGATCCGCACTATCGCCTGCGTTACCGCCAGCGCTTCGCTGCACGTCAGGAACAGTTGCAGCAGCTGTGCCGCCGGCACGGCATGACCCTGCTGCCGCTCAGCACCGCAGAGGAAGCGCTGGGCGCGCTGCAGCGCGGGACGGGCGTGCGCGCATGAATCCGGCGCTTAGCCAACTGCGCGACATCCACCTGCCGGCGCCGGTCTCCTGGTGGCCGCCGGCACCCGGATGGTGGCTGCTTGCCGCGATCTTGCTGCTCTCGGCGCTCGGCCTCTATGGCTGGCAGCGCCGCCGCCGGCGCAACCGCTGGCGGCGCATTGCGCTGGGCGAGCTGGAGCGGCTGCGCGCGCTTCAGACGGCGCGGCAGGCGCAGCCGGAAATTTTGCTCGGCGAGCTCTCGATACTGTTGCGCCGCTCGGCGCTCAGCTGCTTTCCCCGCGAGCAGGTGGCATCACTCCACGGTGAGCGCTGGCTGGCCTTTCTCGATCGCAGCCTGGGCGAGGGCGCGATTTTTCAATCGGGCGACGGACACCTGCTGACGATCGCGCCCTATCTCAAAAACGCGGCCATAAACGAGAGTTCACTGCTCGCATTGTTCGCCCTGGGCGAGCGTTGGCTGAAGAAGCTGCCGGCGGGAGGGGCACGATGATCGGCTTTGACTGGCCCTGGCTTTTTCTCGCGCTGCCGCTGCCGCTCTTGCTGCGCCGCCTGCTGCCCGCTGCCGAGAAAACCGAGGAAGCGGCGCTGCGCGTGCCCAGCCTCGCTCCCTTCGCTGGCGACGGCGCAGCGAAGACCGGCAGGCTCAAAGGACGGCGCTGGCCGCTGTGGCTCTCCGCGCTGGCCTGGCTGCTCTTGGTCAGCGCAGCGGCGCGTCCGGTCTGGCTCGGCGATCCGGTCGAGCTGCCGGTCAGCGGTCGCGACCTGATGCTGGCGGTGGACCTCTCGGGCAGCATGCAGACCCAGGATTTCGTCATCGACGGCAAAGCGGTCAGTCGCCTTGCCGCGATCAAGAAGATTGCCGGCAAATTCATCGAGCGCCGGGTCGGTGACCGCCTCGGCCTGATCCTGTTCGGCAGCCAGGCCTACGTGCAGACGCCGCTGACCTTCGACCGCAAGACCGTCAATAGCCTGCTGCAGGAAGCCGCCATCGGCCTGGCCGGCGACCAGACCGCGATCGGCGACGCCATCGGCCTGGCGGTCAAGCGCCTCGCCCAACGCCCCCGGGGCAACAAGGTGCTGATCCTGCTCACCGACGGCGGCAACGACGCCGGCGAGCTGGCGCCTATCGAAGCGGCGAAGCTGGCGGCGCAGGCGGGACTGACCATCTACACCATCGGCGTCGGCGCCAAAGAGATGCTGGTGCCCTCGCTGTTCGGCAGCCAGCGCATCAATCCTTCCAGCGATCTCGACGAGAAGACCCTGCGCGCCATCGCCGCGGCGACCGGCGGGCGCTATTTCCGCGCCAGCGACAGCAACGGGCTGAACCAGATCTACGCCATCCTGGACAAATTGCAGCCGATCGACCATGCGCCGCAGACCTTCCGGCCGCGGCGGACGCTGTTCTACTGGCCGCTGGCCGTCAGCCTGCTCCTGGCCACCGCGCTGCTGTTGGCGAAACTGCGAGGATGAACATGATTTTGGCATTTCACTTCCTGCGCCCGCTCTGGCTGCTCGCCCTGCTCCCCCTGGCCGCCCTGCTCCGCCTGAGCTGGCGGCGTCGCCTCGCCAGCCGTAGCTGGACCGAAGTGGTCGACGCGCCGCTGCTGCCGCATCTCCTGCTCGGCGAAGACGGCCGGCGCAGTGCTCGACCCTTGCTCGCACTCGGCCTGGGCGGCCTGCTGGCGATCCTCGCGCTGGCCGGGCCCACCTGGCACAAACTGGAGCAGCCGGTGTACCGTCGGCAATCGTCCCTGGTGGTGCTGCTCGACCTCTCCCGCTCGATGGATGCTGCCGACATCCCGCCCAGCCGGCTGCAGCGGGCCAAGCTGAAGCTGCGCGACATTCTCAGGCAACGGAAGGAGGGCGACACCGCGCTGATCGTCTTCGCCGCCACACCCTTCGTGGTCACCCCGCTGACCTCGGATACCCGGACCATCGCCAGCCAGTTGGACGTCATGACCACCGAGCTGATGCCGGCCCAGGGTTCGCGGCCCGATCGCGCCATCAGGCTGGCGCAGAAACTGCTGAAGCAGGCGAGCGCCACGCACGGCGGCGTGCTCCTGATCACCGACGGCATCAATGGCCCGGAACCGGCCGCCCTCAGGGATGCGATCAGGGATCTGGTCGGGGCCGGGCATCGGCTTTCGGTATTGGGCGTGGGCACAACGCAGGGCGCGCCGATTCCGGATCCACAGGGGGGGTTCGTGAAGGACAAAGACGGCGCCATCGTCGTTCCCAAGCTCGACGACGCCGTCCTCGCTGCCCTGGCGCGCCAGGGCGAGGGCAGCTACCGGCGCCTCGCCACCGACGACAGCGACTTTCAGGCATTGCTGGCGCCGTTCGAACACAGGCTCGCCGGTGCGCAGGACCAGCAGGCCGCCGGCATGAACAGCGACCAGTGGCGCGACGAAGGTCCCTGGCTGTTGCTGCCGCTGCTCATTCTGGGCGCCCTCGCCTGCCGCCGCGGTTACCTGCTGGTACTGTTGCTGATCATCCTGCCGCACGCGCATCCAGCCTATGCCTTCGACTGGAGCAGCCTGTGGTTGCGCGCCGACCAGCGCGGGGAACAGGCGATGGCAGCCAAGGAGCCGCAACGCGCCGCGAAGCTGTTTCAGGATCCACAATGGCGCGCCGCCGCCGACTATCGCGCCGGCGATTACCAGGCGGCGGTGGCTAGCCTGAAGGGCATCGACACCGCCCTGGCCGATTACAACCGCGGCAACGCCCTGGCGCGGCTGGGGCAACTGCCCGAAGCGGTGAGCGCCTACGAGGCGGCGCTGAAACGCCAGCCCGGCTTCGACGATGCCCGGCATAACCGCGACCTGCTGGAAAAAATGCTGAAGCCGCCGCCGCAGAGGCCATCGCCCGCCTCGGACGGGAAGCAGGGCAAGGCGCCTGGAACGCAGTCGCAGTCGCAGTCGTCGTCTGGCGGGGGGAAATCCGCCCGGGGCAGCGATCAGGCCAAGCAGGCTCAGGATCAGCGCGGCAAGCCCGGAGCCGGACAGCAAGGCGCTGCGCCACAGGCGGCCGGGCAGCAGGCAGCCGACGCCGGGAAGCCGGCTCGGAACCCCGACCAAGCCAAACAAGCCGGCAAGGAAACCACGCCGGGCAGCGCGCCGGAGTCCGCCCAGGCGGCGCAGGAAAATCGGCAGGAAATGACGCGGGCCGATCGACAGTGGCTGCGCCGCATTCCCGACGATCCGGGCGGGCTGTGGCGGCGCAAGTTTCTCTACCAGTACAGGCAGCAGCAACAGGGGAGCGAAAAACAAGCATGGTAAGTCTGCAACGATTCCTGCTCATCTGCACGCTCGCGCTGCTGGCAGCAACGCCGGCGCTGGCCTCGCTGCGGGCCCAGGTCGATCGCAACCCGGTGGCGATGGACGAATCCTTCACCCTCACCCTGCAAAGCAGCGACAGCGGCGGCGAGCCGGATCTTGACGTCCTGCAGCGGGACTTCGACGTTCTCGGGCAGAGCAAGAGCAGCAGCCTCCAGATCATCAACGGCCAGACCAGCGGGAGCGTTCAGTGGCAGATCAGCCTGATGCCCAAACGCAGCGGGCGGCTGCAGATCCCGGCGATCTCGGTGGGCAGCCAGTCCAGCCAGCCGATCGAGCTCACCGTCAGCCCGGCCAGTCAGACCCAGGCGGCACCGGGTGGACAACTGTTTCTCGAAGTGAGCGCGGAGCCGCACGTCGCCTACGTGCAGCAGCAGATCATCTTCACCGTCCGCCTGTATCGCACGGTCGACCTGGGCAACGGCAGCAGCCTCAGCGATCCGGCATTCCCGAAGATGGATGCGCTGGTCGAACGGCTGGGCGGCGATCGCTCGTTCCAGACCATCCGCAACGGCCAGACCTATTCGGTGATCGAACGGCGCTATGCCGTCTATGCGCAAAAGAGCGGGCAGTTCAGCAGCGCTCCGGTGGTGTTCGACGGCGACGTCATCGCGGGCGGCGGCGGCTTCTTTTCCTTCGACCCCTTCGGCCAAAACAGTCGCCACCTGCACCTCAGTTCCAAGACCATCGACCTGTCGGTGAAGCCGATGCCGGCCGGCGCGTCCGGCAGCAGGTGGCTGCCGGCGAGCAAGCTGCTGTTAACCGAACAGTGGTCTGAGCAGCCGCCCAGATTCACCGTCGGCGAGCCGATCACCCGCACCCTGACGCTGACGGCGACGGGCCTGACCGCCGCGCAACTGCCGGCGCTCGCCGGGCAGCCGATCGCCGGACTGAAACTCTATCCGGATCAGCCTGCTTTGAAAGACAATCCGGACGACCAGGGCATCACCGGCACGCGCGTGCAGAAAATCGCCATCATCCCCACCCGCGCCGGCAAGCTCACCCTGCCCGCGATCGAAGTCAAATGGTGGAACGTCGATGCGGACAAGGAGGAAGCTGCAACCCTTCCCGCCCGCAGCATCACCGTCCTGCCGGGCGCGCCGCAAGCAGCGGCGCCGCCGGGCGTCGCCCCGCCGCTGCAAGTTCCGACCGGCGCAACGGCCGGCTGGTGGCCATGGCTGTCGCTGTCGCTCGCTCTGGGCTGGCTCGCCACAGTGCTGGCCTGGGTCTGGCGGGCGCGCGAAAAATCCCGGCCCGGCAAGCCGGCGGTGACGGAAGAGCGGCTAGCGCAACTGAAGCGACGCTTGAAAGAAAGTTGTGCGGCCAACGATGCCGGCGCCGCCCAGTCGCAACTCTTGTCCTGGGCCAAACGGCGCTGGCCCGAGCAGCCCCCGACCAGCCTCGCCGCTCTGGCCCGTCGCTGCGATCCCGAGCTGGCCGCAGCTCTGGGCGAACTCGACCGGACGCTGTATTCCGGGGTGGAATCCAACTGGCGAGGCGAGGCGCTGTGGCGACGGTTCAGCCAGCACAGGCCGGCCGGAAAAGAGCAGCGCTCCGAACCAGGCGCCTCGCTCGAAGCCTTGTACCGGAGCCCTTAGCGGCGGCGCTTACAGTTCGTAGGCCTGGTTCAGTGCCGGCATGTCGACCCGGCTGCCGGCGAGACGCTCGGCAAATTTAGCCATCACCTGCTCTTCGCCGTGCACCAGGAAGGTCCGCGCCGGCGAACGGATACGGCCGTGCCAGGCGAGCAGCTCGGCCTGGTCGGCGTGTGCCGAGAAGCCGTTGATGGTGTGAATGGCAGCGCGCACCGCCGTCTCCTCGCCGTAGATCCTTACCGACTTGGCGCCGTCGATGATTCTGCGCGCGAGCGTCCCGGTCGCGGCGTAGCCGACGAAGATCACGCTGCATTCCTCCCGGTTGAGATTGTTTTGCAGATGGTGCTTGATCCGCCCGCCGGTACACATGCCGGAGCCAGCCATGATGATGGCGCCGCCGCTGATCCGGTTGATGGCGATCGACTCCGTCGTGTCGCGGGTGAAATGCAGTCCGGGCAGACGGAAGGGATCGCGCCCCTGGCTGAACAAGGCTGCGGTCTCGGCTTCGTAGCATTCCCGGTGACGCTCGAAAATTTCGGTCGCCGAGATCGCCATCGGCGAATCCAGATAAACCTGGGTGGAACGCGGCAGCGCCGCGGATTCGACGCCCTCGCGCAGGAAATACAGCAGCTCCTGCGCCCGCTCCAGGGCGAAGCTGGGGATGACGACGTTGCCGCCGCGCTTGAAAGTCGCGGTGACCGCCTCGTACAGTTCCGCCACCGATGGTTGGAAGGGCTTGTGCAGTCGGTCCCCGTAGGTCGTCTCCATCACCACGACGTCGGCCCTGGGCGGCGTGCTGGGGTCGCGCAGGATGGGCCGGCCGGCATTGCCTAGATCGCCGGAGAAAAGCACGCTGCGTCGCCGCCCTGGCTCTTCCAGTTCCAGCAGGATGCTGGCCGAGCCCAGGATGTGGCCGGCGTCGAGAAACGTGGCGCGCACGCCGGGGAAGAGTTCTATCGGCTGCTCATAGACGGCGGCGCGACCGAAGAACTCCATGGTGTGGAAGGCATCCATGATCGAGTACAGCGGCGCCGCGCCCTGCGCATGCTTGCCGTGGCGCTCGCCGCCGTGGGTCAGGCGGCGCGCTTCCTCCTCCTGGAGATGGGCGGCATCCATCATCACCAGACGGGCCAGTTCGCGCGACGCGGCCGTGGTCACGATTTCTCCCTTGAAGCCACGCTTGACCAGCAATGGCAGCCTGCCGCAGTGATCCAGATGGGCGTGGGTGAGCAGCACGCAATCGATGTCCGCCGCATCGAAGCCGAAGGACTTGGCGTTTTCCTCGCTGATTTCCCGCCCGCCCTGATAAAGCCCGCAATCGATCAGGATCCGGTGACCGGCGCATTCGAGCAAATGGCAGGATCCGGTGACGCCCCGATCGGCGCCGTGGAAGGAAAGTTTCAAGCGCAGCTCCTCGAAGGTGGTTGTCGCAGAAAGGCTCGCTTCGTCGGTCGCGAGCGCAGTTCATTATGCCGGGATCAGCGGCTCTCCGCTCGCCTGGTACCAGTGCGCGATGCCCGCCCAGATGTCCTCGGCCGACTCGGCGAACCAGAATAGATCGCGGTCTTCGGCATCGATCACGCCCTCGTCGACCAGGAAGTCGACATCGAAGGCCTGCCGCCAGTATTTTTCGCCCACCAGAATGACCGGCAAAGGCATGATCTTGCGCGTCTGGATCAGGGTCAGGGTCTCGAACAGTTCGTCGAAGGTGCCATAGCCGCCGGGGAAAGCCACCAAGGCGCGCGCCCGCAACAGGAAGTGCAGCTTGCGCAGGGCGAAGTAGTGGAAGCTGAAGCACAGATCCGGCGTCACGTATGGATTGGGGAATTGCTCGTGCGGCAGCTTGATGTTCAATCCCACCGACTTCGCACCGACATCGTCGGCGCCGCGATTGGCGGCTTCCATCATGCCCGGCCCGCCCCCGGTCATGATCACGATGCGGGAGTCGGCCGAACCCTTGCCGGCGTCGCCCACCAGCCGCCCGAACTCGCGTGCCACGTCGTAGTAGCGACTCTTGTCGAGCAGGCGCTCGGCGATCGCGAGTTGCCGGCGCTTCCGGCTGTCGCCCGGATTCTCAGCCAGGGCGCGGCGCAGCGCGTCCACCCGGGACCGGGCGGTCGCCGGTTCGGGCACACGGGTGCTGCCGAAGACGACGATGGTATGGACGATGCCGTGCTGCCCGAGCAGGGTCTCCGGTTTCAGGTAATCGAGTTGCAGGCGCAGTCCGCGCGTGTCGTCCCGATTGAGGAAATCGATGTCCTGATCCGCCTGCCGGTAGCCGGGACCCGAGAGGATCGCCTCGATCCGCATCGGCGCATCGGGGTCCTCGTGCGCCGGCTTTGGTTTGTGCCAGGGCAGCGGTTCGTGCCGGATGTGGGGGTGGGCGGGTTCGGGAATTCGCGGGCCCTTGCCTGATAGCGGCGGCTTTTTCTCGTCCATCGCCTAGCTGATCTTGATCTGGACCAGTTCCTCGCCGTCCGGATCGGTGACGTGCACGGCGCAGGCGATGCACGGATCGAAGGAGTGGATGGTGCGCAGGATCTCTAACGGCTGCTTCGCGTCGTGCAGACGGTGCCCCTTCAGGCCCGCCTCGTAGGGCCCGGCCTTGCCCTGCGGATCGCGCGGGCCGGCGTTCCAGGTGCTGGGCACGACCGCCTGGTAGTTGGCGATCTTGCCGTCCTCGATGACGATCCAGTGCGCCAGCGCGCCGCGCGGCGCTTCGGTGGCACCCACGCCCCTGGCCGACTTCGGCCAGCTCGAAGGATCCCAGCGGCTGTCGTCGTGGGTCTTGAGGTCGCCCGCCTTGATGTTGGCGATCAACTGCGCGTACCAGCCGGCCATGGCATCGACGATGATCTTGGTCTCGATGGTGCGCGCCGCCGTGCGGCCGAGCGTCGAGTAGAGGGCAGAGACCGGCGCATCGAGCTGCTTCAGGGCGGAATCGACCAGCTCGCGGGTCTGCCGGTGACCGCTGGCGTAGAGCACCAGCACGCGCGCCAGCGGCCCGACCTCGACCGGACGTCCCTGCCAGCGCGGCGACTTCAGCCAGGAGTAGGACTGTTCGAGATCGAGCTGTTTATAGGGCGGCTTCGGCCCGCTGTAGTTCAATGTCGTCTCGCCGCGATAGGGGTGCAGGCCGTGCTCCTTGCCGGCGCTGTAGTCGTACCAGGAGTGGGCGACGAATTCCTGGATCTCGCCGTCGGCCTGGAGATCGACCGGATGGATCTTGGTGAGGTCGCGATCGAGGATCACCCCGGCAGGGATCAGGCCGCCGCCCTGCCCCGGGAAGTCTCCGTAGCTCATGAAGTTGCCCACGCCCTCGCCCTGGGCGAACCAGTCCTTGTAGAAGCCGGCGATGGCCAGGGTGTCCGGCAGATACACCTGATCGACGAAGGCGCGCATCTGCTCGATGACGTTTTTCACCCGCTGCAGACCGGCCATGTCCACCGCGGTGGCGCCGTCGCCATCGACGCTGATGGCGCAGGGCACGCCGCCGACCAGGAAATTCGGGTGCGGGTTCTTGCCGCCGAAGACGGTGTGCAGCTTGACCACGTCGCGCTGCCAGGCGAGCGCGTCGAGGTAGTGCGCCACCGCCAGCAGATTGGCCTCGGGCGGCAGACGGTAGGCCGGGTGGCCCCAGTAGCCGTTGGCGAAGATGCCGAGCTGGCCGCCGTCGACGAAATTCTTCAGCTTCTTCTGGACGTCGGAAAAATAGCCGGGCGAGGATCTGGGGTAGCCGGAAATGCCCTGCGCCAGCGCCGAGCTCGCCTTGGGATCGGCCTTCAGTGCCGAGACCACATCCACCCAGTCGAGCGCGTGGAGGTGGTAGAAGTGCATCACGTGGTCATGAACGAACTGCGCCGCGATCATCAGGTTGCGGATCAGCTGGGCATTGGCCGGCACCTCGATCGCCAGCGCGCTCTCGACCGCACGCACCGAGGCGATGCCGTGCACCAGCGTGCACACGCCGCAGATGCGCTGGGCGAAGGCCCAGGCGTCGCGCGGGTCGCGGCCGCGCAGGATGAGTTCCAGGCCGCGCACCATGGTGCCGGCGCTGGAGGCGCGGGTGATGACCCCCTGGTCATCGGTTTCCGCCTCGATGCGCAGGTGGCCCTCGATGCGGGTGACGGGATCGACGATGACGCGCTGGTTCATGATTGGGCTTCCTCGGCCAGATGAGCGGCGACCAGCTCGGTCAGGCCGAGCATCTCGACCTCCATGTGGTAATGTTCGAGCGCCTCTTCCATGACCACGCGGCAGTTGGCGCAGGCGGTCACCACGGTCTTGACCCCCAGTTCCTCGATCTGCGCCTTCTTGCGTTTGAAGGCGGTGAGCTGCAGTTCGTGGGCGCGCTCGTTGGCCGAGACGCCGCCGCCGCCGCCGCAACACCAGTTCATCGTGCCGGCGTCGCGCATCTCCTTGAAGTTCGGCGCGATCTCGTGCAGCAGCTTGCGCGGCTCCTCGACCACGCCGCCGCGGCGCGACAGCTGGCAGGGATCGTGATAGCTGAGCGGCGCATCCAGCGTCCCCTTGAGCTTCAGGCGGCCATCGCGATGCAATTCGTCGAGCACTTCCAGGATATGCTTCACTTCGAAGCCGAAGGGCCGGCCGATCAGGTTCGGACCTTCCCAGCGGATCGCGGTGTAGGCGTGGCCGCATTCCGGACTGACCACGCACTTCACCTTCAGCCGCTCCGCCGCCGCGACGATGCGCCCGACCAGTTCCCGCGCGAGGTCGGAGGCGCCGATCTGGATGCCGCTGTTGGTCGCTTCAAAGGCGTCGTCGGCGAGCGTCCAGGTCGCGCCCGCCTGCTTGAAGATGCGGCCGACGGCGCCCAGGTATTCGGGATAGTTGAGGATCTCCCAGGAGGACATCAGCACCAGGTAGTCCGCGCCCTCCTGATTGACCGGCACCTCGATGCCGAACTCAGCCTGCATGTGCCTGATCTGCGCCTGCAGCGTGACCCACTTCACGCCGGCCGGGCTGCCGGTCTGGATCGAACGCGCGGTCGCCGTGACCAGGCCCTCGGGTGCGTGCCCCGCCGCCGACATGCCTTCGCGCATCTTGCGGATCATATAGGTGAGATCGTTGCCGACCGGGCAGACCATGGCGCAGCGCCCGCACAGCGTGCAACTGTCGTAGACCAGCGGCCCCCACTCGGCCAGCTCCTCGTCGCTGACGGCGCGGGAGAAGCCGAGCAGATGCTTCAGCTTGCCGCTCACCGTGTATTCCTGCTCCCAGACCCGGCGCAGCGGCTCCAGCTTGTGGATCGGCGTGTATTTCGGATCGCCGGTCTCGGTGTAGAACAGGCAGGCTTCGGCGCACAAGCCGCAATGGACGCAACTGCTGAAGAAGCTGGCGATCGGCGCATCGATCGCCTCCTTGAAGGCCGTGACGCCGCGCTGCAGGCTCGCGCTCATGAGGCTACCCCTTTCCGGGCGAAGGCGTTGCCGTTGTACCAGCGCGAGAAGAAGACGCTGACGCCATGGAACAGCTTGGTGAAGGGCAGGAGCACCAGCAGCAATTCCGCCGACAGGATGTGCAGAGCCAGCATCAGCGGGTAAGCGAGCAGCAGGTGATGGCTGGCGAGATAACCGGTGATGAGCGGCAGCATCGTCGCCGCCCAGGCGAGATAATCGGCGAAGCCGGAGAGCAGGCGCTTGACCGGGTGGGTGAGGCGTTGTGCCAGCAGCACCAGCAGCGAAAAGATGGCGACGAGCGCCACCGCGTCGATCAGCGCCGGGGGCAGCGCCGGCCAGGCGAAGCCCCACAGCGCGCGGAACAGCTCGATGTGCGCGGCGGAGAAGAGCAGCGTCAGCAGCAGGCCGAGATGGAACAGGTAGCCCGCGACATAGCCGACCGGCTCGCGCCTGAACATTCCCGGCGCCGGCAGCGAACGGGTAATGACGGTGCGCCAGCCGCTGCCCGGACGGTTCAGGCGCGGCCGCGCGAGATCGACCGAGCGGCCCAGGCTCAAGGTTTCCGCCAGGCGCAGCACGATGCCGGCCGCGCACAGCGCCAGCGCCCAGGCGAGGCCGGTGCCGCGCGCCCAGGTGAGGAGTTCGAGTTGGCTCATGTGCCGTCACCTCCGCCGAGATCATTCACGCCCACCGGTCGATGGGCGGCGCGCGCCGCGGCCCTGAGCGAACGGTTGCGCAGCGCCGCGGCGAGGCCCGCCGCGGCGCCGACCGCCACCCCGGCCGCGACGGTGGCGCCGACCGCTGAGACCGGCGAGGACAGCGGCCGGTAGAAGGAGCCGGCATCCCAGAAACCCGGTTCGGAGCAGCCCAGACAGCCGTGTCCGGACTGGATCGGGAAGCTCGTGCCCTGGTTCCACTTGAGGCTGGCGCAGGCGTTGTGCGTGACCGGACCCTTGCAGCCCAACTTGAACAGGCACCAGCCCTGGCGCGCGCCCGCATCGTCGAAGCTGGCAGCGAACTTGCCCTGGTCATAGAAGGGGCGCCGGTAGCAGCGGTCATGAATGGTGTCGCCGTAGAACATCCTGGGGCGGCCCAGATTGTCCAGCGCCGGAATCCGCCCGAAGGTGAGGAAATGAGCCAGGGTCCCGGTGATCGCCAGCGGCATCGGCGGACAGCCGGGAATGTTGATGATCGGCTTGTCATGGACGACGGCGCCGACCGGCACGGCGCCGGTCGGGTTCGGGGCGGCGCCGGGGACGCCGCCGAAGGCGGCGCAACTGCCGACCGCGACCAGCGCGGCAGCCCCCCTGGCGGCCTCGCTCAGCAGTTCCAGGTTGCTGCGCCCGGCGATGGTGGAATAGCCGGGGTTGCCCAGCGGCAGCGAGCCGTCGACCACCAGCAGATACTTGCCGGCATTGTCCTTCATCGCCTGCTCCCGGTCCTGCTCGGCGGCTTCGCCGGCGGCGGCCTGCAGCGTGTGATGGTAGTCGAGCGAGATCAGGTCGAAGATCAGACCTTCGAGGGTCGGCGAGTGCGAGCGCGTCAGCGACTCGGTGCAGCCGGTGCACTCCTGGAACGACAGCCAGATCACCGACTGTCGCCGTGCCTTGCCGATCGCGGCGGCGATGGCCGGCGCCAGCGCCGGCGGCAAGGCCATCAGGGCGGCCAGGGAAGAACAGAACTTGAGGAAGGCGCGGCGACTGACGCCATGCTGGCGCAATCCTTCCCCGACGGTGAGCGGATGTTCGATGTTCATCTCTCATGCTCCCGGATGACGGACTTTTATTCTTACGCCATAAGTCGAGACGCCGCTTGACTCAGGTCAATGTTCGCCGCGATCCAGGTGCCGCCAGCGTCCGATCAGCGCGCTCGCCTGTTCGCACATCGACGCCACCGCCGCCGCCACCGCCGGACCCAGCGTCTCGCCCCAGGCGATGGTCCCGGGCTGCACCGCGATCAGTGCCCGCCGCGGCGGCAGGCGGTCTTCGAGCAGCGCCAGCGCCATCAGGTCGAGCAGCGCGACCTCATGCACGCTGCGCTGCCGCGAGCTGCCGAGAAAGCGGTCCATCGCCTCGCCGATCCAGCAGCGCACCGTGCCGGGCGGTTCACCCAGTTCGGCGGCATCGAGCACGATCAGCGCATCGGTCTCGGCGATGATCCCGGCCAGGGCGAAGCTCAGGGTGCCGCCATCGACGAAAGCGAGTCCCTCGCTCTCGCCGTGCCGGGCGCGCAGCGCATTCGTCGCGACGACGCCGACCCCTTCGTCGCGCAGCAGGGTGTTGCCCAGGCCCAGTACCAGCGTTTTCACGGCGCTTGCCAGTCGATGTTGATTTCGTGGGCGACGCAGGGGTCGAGGGCGAGCACGGTCCGGCGCACCAGCGTCGCCGCCCGCGCCTCGCTGGTGCAGTCACAGCCGGTGAGCAGCGCCGGCAGCGCGCCCTCGGGATGGAAATTCCATTCGGTCGGGGCAACGATGACGTAGTCGGCGATCCGATCGCCCACCAGCGTCAGCTCGTGCATCAGCAGGCCGCGCGCGGTCTCGACCAGCACCCGGCCGCGGCCCTCGTCCAGCGGGAAAGCCGTGACCGCGCCGGGCAGCGGCAAGGCGAAGTCGCCCAGCGTTAGCGCCGCCAGTTCCTGCATGCGCGCCACCAACCGCGCCAAGAGCGGCCTTGCAGCCAAGGTCGCGAGCAGAGGGTCCTCGTGGCGGCGGGCATAGGCGCCGGTTTCCCGCGGCCGTCCGCGCCACTGCGGCCGCAGCGCGAAGGCGTCGGACAGCGCCGGCCAATCGCTGGCGGCAGCGTTGGCGTCTAGCCCCGGCAGTGGCGCCACCGGCCGCTCATTCGAATCGTCGCCATCAGCTTCCAGGGCACGACACAGGCGCACGGCCGACGCCGAGGACTCCCGGCACCAGGCTTCGAACTCCCCCGCCCGCGACAATCCCAGCCATGCGCCGGGGGCCATGCCAAGCAGGCCCTGGTCGAGAAAATTGCGCAGATCGGGGCCGACCAGCGCCGACGGATCGGCCGCCAGGACGCGCCGCCAGTGCACGAAGGCGGCATCCTGCGGCGCCACACCGAGTTCGCGCGGCCAGTCGCAGAGCAGGCGCCACAAGTGCTCCTGCGCCGCTTCAGCGGCGACCTCGGCGTCGTGCCTGGCGACAAACGCCTCATTCTCGGCGGCGGCGCGCGCGGCCGTCGCGGCCACTCCCTGGGCCTGGCCGCACAGTGCGAAGAGCTGCGGAACCAGTGTTACCGCCTGCGCCACCCCCATGCCGCGCAGGACGAGAGCAGCCTGCGGCCGGCTGCTGGCGACGGCCACAGCGGCGATCCGGCCGGCCGTGCAGTGCACGCGAATGTCGAGGCGGCCCGGGTCCATGATCTCAGGGCCTGGACAGGAGATCGGGAAAATAGGCGTCGAACTCGGTTCGGCCGGCCAGCGCCGCTTCCAGCGCATCGAGGGCGGCATCGATCTGCCGCGCGCGCACCTCGTCGAGCACTTCCCGCGCCTGGCCGAGCACCGCATACACCCAGTCACCCGGCTGTACCGCGCCGATCCACAGCAGGTTCAGACGCTCGCGCCGGCCGCGCCCCTCGCACCAGGCAAAGTCACCGTCGCACGCCGTCACCCGCATTGGAATACCCAGACACATCGCACACGCCTCACGCACTTTTCCGCCACCTAGATTAGCAGATGCCGAGGAATGATGACAAAGTCATTATTTCAGCCACGGCGGCCGTGCCGAGTTGTCAACGAATATTACCGGGCCGGTTCTTGGGCATGAATACTGCTGATGGGATGCGCAAGCACCGAGCAAGTGCGTGCGAAGCCAAGCGCAAGTCCGACTCAGCCGGCAATTTTTTCCAGCCGGGGCGTGTACCGGCAGGTTTTGCCGGCGAGCGGGTCATGCCGAAGATTTGCGGCCGTATCTGAACACTGAACTCAAGGAGGTGGCTATGTCCGTGTCCAATGTCTCGTTGAATTCCGGCGTCGCGCTGAGCGCCTGGCAATCAACCAAACACCAGGCGCTGCAGGATTTCGATCAACTGTTTCAGGCCATGCAATCGGGCAGTCTGTCGGGAGCCCAGCAAGCCTATTCGGCCTTGCAGCAACTGCAGCCGACTGTCCCGACCGCGACCACCGGTTCCGCGGCGGCGCCCGCAAGCGGTGCGGTTGCGACGGACTGGTCGTCGCTGGGGGCCGCCCTGCAGTCGGGGAGTCTGAGCTCGGCCCAGAGCGCTTTTGCCAAGCTGCAGCAAGACCTCGTGGCCGCAACCGCTCCCGATCTCAATCAGGCGCAGGCGGTCTATGCCGCGATGCAAGGAACGGCACCGGCATCCGGGATATCGGCAGCGAGCGCTGTGAGCACCGATCTGAGCGCGCTGCAGCAAGCGCTCCAGTCGGGCAACACCAGCTCGGCCCAGTCGCTGCTGGCCAAACTGGAGCAGGATCTGCAAAGCTCCGGCGTCGCCGCCCTTCATCATCGCCACCACCATCGCGGCATGGGCTCCCAGGCCGCCGCGTCGGCCTATTCCCCGGCAGCCACGACGGTGGCGAGTGCCACACCCGGCACCACCGTTTGACACCATGGCGCGTTGAGCGCGGTCGATAAGCGCTCGACCGGCTCCCGGCCGTGGCGCTGTCTGGCCGCGACGAGTTCGCCGGTCTCCAGATCGGCATCCCAGGATGGTGGCGGGACGAGCCGCGCCGAACGGAAGGCGGCGGCGGCAAGCCGCCGCTGGCCAAACTGGTCCAGGGCGAGGCCTAGCTCGAACCACGCGTCGCTCAGGTTCGGGCTTTGCGCCTCGTGGTAGCAGGCGTCCGCCGCGGCATAAGGACAGCGCGAACGATCGCAGGCATCGGCGCCGCAGTCGAGCGCATGGAGTCGCTCCAGCCGTTCGGCGGCTTGCCGAAACAGGCGGAGCGCCGCGCCGGTGCGGCCGGTCCGATGATAGACCAGGCCCAGGAACTGCAAAGAAACGACATCGTCGGGAATCGCCGTGAGTATGCTCGCGGCAATTGCTTCCACTCGTTTCAGTTCACCCGCACGGTAGAAATTACCGAGAAGATCCATCAGTGCGCTAATCATCGGCTTGCTCCTGAGCGAATAAGGGAGTCGGCATCACCGTGCCTCGATGTGCCTCAAGCGGGTCACCCCCCCAATGAGTTCGTAAGGTTTCGCGGCAGCGCCGACACGGTCATCCCCGGCCCCGGCGCGCGCGCTTCTGTCGGCGATCCAGCTTGTCGAATTCGAGCATCTCCGGCTGCCGGATCACCCGCGTGACCTTCTGCCGTTTCGAGTTGACCTCGATGGCTGCGGCAATTCTCGGCTTCAACAGCTCGATCAGTTTCAGAGATCTTCCGTTCATATGCCTCACCCGAATTTTTCGCTGGGATACTAGAGCATGAGCTTGTGGAGAATCATCATTTCCCGGAGATCGGCATTCACCTGCTCATGTCTGGCGACGGCACTGTCCGGCGAGGCCTGCTGCGCGCCCGGCAGCGTTGCGGCAAAACCAAACCTCAGGGCCGCGCCGATGCCGCCTGCAAGCAGCAGCGCGGCGAGCAATAATCCCCTGACTATCGTCGTTTTCATGCGCGCCTCACCTCGTTTCGCTCGGGAAGGAAGAAACGGTCCGCCGCTCTTGGGCCTTCCGATTCGACTGGTTCAAAGCCTAGCAGCGGAACCGGAACAGAGTGTTTCCAACTCTGTCACGAGGGCGATATTTTGTAATTAAATGTTATGTCTGGCGGGGAGAAGGATTTCCGCCACGAAGCCGCCGCCGACGGGATTGCCAAGCTGCAATCTGCCTTGGTGCTCTTCGACTATCTTGGTGGCGATCACCAGGCCCAAGCCGCAATGGCCCTTGCCGCTCCTGGAACTGTCGAGACGGGAGAAGGGGCGCAGCGCCTGCGCCATCTGGTCAGGATCGATGCCATCTCCGGCGTCATGGACGGCAATCGCCACTTCGCCCGATACGCGCGACACCCGCACCACGACGGGTGGCCGGCCGTACTCGATGGCATTGTCGATCAGATTGATCAGCGTGCGGCGCAGCGAATTGGCGCGCACCGCAACGATCAGCCCCTCATGCTCGCAGCGGCTGGTCACGCCCTGCTCGCGGTAGGGCGCGACCACCTCCTCGACCAACAGGCCCGCATCGCGCTCTTCTATCGGCTCATCGTCGCTGCCGCGCGCATAGACCAGGAACTGCTCGGTGATCCGCTCGATATCGTCGATGTTCTGCAGCATGTCGCCGCTGCGCGAACCCTGCTCCAGTTCCAACAGCAGGCGCAAGCGCGTGATCGGCGAGCGCAGGTCGTGGGCGACGCCGGCGAGCATGGTGGCGCGATCCTCCTCGTAACGATGCAGCCGCTCGACCATGTCGTTGTAACGCTCGCCCAGGATGCGAATCTCCCCGACCCCGGCGCGCGGCAGCTTGTCGAGGCTGGGAGAGTGGCCCACCGTCTCGAGCGCCCGGCCCAGGCGCTTGAGCGGACGCTGGATCTGCCAGAGCAGGATCATGCCGCCGGCGAAGAAAACCGCGAATCCGACCAGCATCGCCAGGCGCAGCGAGATGCCGCGGCTCGAATGCGCAGGCGGCATGGGCATCAGCAGCCATTGCCCGGCAGTCGAAGGGCGGCGCAGGCGTATCCACAGTCCGGCCGCCGGCCGGGTCACCGGAATGAGTTCCACCTCGCGACCCATTTCCGCAACCAGGTGCTCGCGCAATTGCGCGACAAAGCGCAAGGTCCTGGCGGGAACCCTGTCCGCGCCGGTGGGTGGCGCGGCGGCAATCTGCAATCCGCTCAGGGGCGGGAGCTCGGCGTCGGGCCGGCTGTCCAGCAACTCCTCGATCAGCTGCACCTTTTGCGCGACGAAGCGCGCGATGTTGACGTTCCGGGTATCTTCCAGATGCGCCAGGAAGAGAAAATACATCGCGGCGTAACTCGCACCCAGCGCCACCAGCAACACCAGGGCGAGGCGCGCGTATAGCGAATCGGCAAAACGCCTCATGCCTCTGCCCTGCTGGTGTCCGGCACGAAGACGTAGCCGAAGCCCCACACCGTCTGAATGTGACGCGGCCTGCCCTGGTCTGGCTCGACCAGTTTGCGCAGACGGGAGATCTGCACATCGACGCTGCGGTCGAAGGTCTCCGAACTCGGCCCGCGGGCGAGTTCCAGCAGGCGCTCCCGGGTCAGCGGTTGATGCGGATGCCTGACGAAGGCGGAGAGCAGGGCGAACTCCCCGGAGGTGATGTCCACCTTGAGCTCCCCGCGCCAGAGCGTGCGCGTCGTCAGATCGAGCCGGCATTCGCCGAAACTCACGGTATTGCCGTCCGCGATCGGCGTTCCCGGCGGCAGGGGGGCGCGGCGGCGCAGCACCGCATGGATCCTCGCCGTCAGCTCGCGCGGCAGGAACGGCTTGCCGAGATAATCGTCGGCACCGAGCTCGATGCCCACCACCCGGTCGATGGGATCGCTCTTAGCGGTCAGCATGATGATCGGAATATCGTCGCCGGCCGCGCGCAATCGTCGGCAGATCTCCAGTCCGTCGATGCCTGGCAGCATCAGGTCGAGGACCAGCAGGTCCGGCCGCTGGCGGGTGAGCCGGCGTTCCAGATCGCGTGCATCGGGCAAGGCGCGCACCTCGAAGCCGTTCTTGCCGAGAAACTCGACCAGCAATTTGCGCAATTCCGGGTCGTCATCGACGACCCAGACACAGGGTGTTCGGCTCATGAGCGAAGTTTACCCGCACGGCCGGGCTCGGCGCAGGCGCAATTTATTACCAGGTACTACCGGCCGCGCCGGCTTCGCTCAGGCTATCCGCTTTCGGATACCATGCCGGCCAGAACTCCACAGACCGCACCAGGAAATGCACCGGCTTACGATGCCAGACACGCCAACCCCCCGTTTTGCGCCGTCCGGCCAGGACCTGGCTGCCAAGGCCTTGATCAACTTGCCCGCGCTGATGAGGACTGTCGCCGCGGGCAAGGGCAGCGATCTCGCCGGCTTGATCGGACGCGTTGCGGCCAACCCCGACCCCGCCGCCATGCTGATGGACATGTCGCTGGTCTGTCAGATCCTCGGTGATCGGGACATCGCCCTGGCAATGCAGACCAAGGCGCTCGCGCTGCAACAGCGCTATCGGCTGCCGACCGCGAGCAGAGAGGTGGCGATCAGGCTGCTCGCCATCACAACGCCCGGTGCTATCGGCGACAACACGCCGCTGGAGTTCCTGCTGGAGGATTCGGACGTCGCCCTCGAGCTGCTCTACCTCGGCCCGGATCTGCCGCTGCCACCGGCGCTATCCACCGCGCCGCCCGAGCACGACCTGCTGTTCATCGCCGTGTGCGAGTCCGATCAGAATCGTCCGCTGCTGAAGCAGATCGAGCGCCTGACCGAAACCTGGCCGCGGCCGGTGTTGAACGCCGCCGACAAAATCGCCGGTCTGTCTCGCGACGGCGCCAGCGCCAGACTCAAATCCTCGGCCGAATTGATCATGCCGACTACCGCCCGCATCGACCGTCAGCGCTTGGCGCAAATCGGCTCCGGCCAACGCGCACTCGGCACCGTCCTCGACGACGGCGACTTCCCGGCCATCGTCCGGCCGCTCGGCTCGCACGCCGGCCGCGGCCTGGCCAGGCTGGAGGGTCCAAGCGCCATCGACGCTTATCTTGGCACCGTGTCGGAGCACGATTTTTACCTCGCCCGTTTCGTCGACTACCGGGATCCGGACGGACAATACCGGAAGTACCGGATCGTCCTGATCGAAGGCCGCCCATTCGCCTGCCACATGGCGATTTCCAGCAACTGGATGATCCATTATCTGCACGCGGGCATGGCGGAAAGCGCCGCCAAGCGTGCCGAGGAGGAGGCGTTCATGTGCGGCTTCGACGCGGGTTTTGCGCGCCGCCATGAAGCCGCCCTGAAGTGCATCGCGGAACGTTTTGAGCTCGATTACCTGGTCATCGATTGCGCCGAAAGCCGAGACGGCCGACTGCTGGTTTTCGAACTCGACAACACCGGCTTCGTCCACGCCATGGATCCGGAGGACGTCTTTCCCTACAAGCAGGTCCAGATGCGCAAGGTGTTCGCCGCCTTTCGGACGATGCTGGCCGGAGCGCTGGAGCGACGGACCAAGCAACATTTGTTTACAAAATGACGCGCCGCTGCAAAAGTGGGAAATAATCCCCTTCGCGGCCGCTGCTATCCTGTGGCCATGAATGGAATCGCTATGCCCCGCGTTTTCGCCAGGAGTCGCACATGAACCGCACGAGATCGGCATTGTTGGCGCTGCTGGTGACGGCCGGATCGGTGCTGGCGATGCCGGCGCGGGCCGATCGCGGCGGCGATCACTTTCATGGCGACCGCGGCTGGCACGGCGGCTATCGAGGCGACCGCGGCGACGACCATTTTGGCTGGGGACTGGGCGTGCTGTTCGGCTCGGCGCTGCTCTGGTCCGCGCTCCAGCCCAGAAGCGCGTACTATGCGCAGCCGGCATATCCTGGGCCGGCCTTCGTCACCCCGTACTACGACACGCCGACGATCGTACTGCCGCCACCGCCACCCGCGACGGATGGCTGGTCCGAGCCGCTGGCCCCGGATGGCCGCTGGTGGTATCACTGCGCCAAGCCTGAAGGCTACTACCCTTACGTGAAACGCTGCCAGGTGGGATGGGAAAAGATCTCCCCGAGCCCGCCAGGCCAATAGAGAGGATCTGGATACATGAAACGCATACTGCTCGCGGCGGCCCTGCTGCTTCCCCTGACCAGCATGGCCGACTACCGGGAACGCCCCCAATCGTCCAACGTCATCCAGGACAGCACCGAATATGCGCGGGTGCTGGATTCGAAGCCGATCCCCGGACCGGTGCAGGCGCAGCAGGTCTGCTCCGCGGTGGCGACCCCGCCGCCGTCCGAGCACAACACCGCCGGTGCGGTCATCGGCGGACTGACCGGCGCGCTGCTCGGTTCGCGCTTCGGCGGCGGTAACGGCAAGAATGCCACCACCATTGCCGGCGCGGTCGCCGGCGCGATGGTCGGCGACCGCGTCGGCTCTGCCGACGCCGGCCAGGAACAGGAATGCCATACGATCTACGAGGCCGGTCCGCCGGCCGGCTACCAGGTGACCTACGAGTACCAGGGCAAGCTGCTCACCACCACTACGGCGACGCCGCCCGGCCAGTTCCTGAGGGTGCGCAAGCTGATCACGGTGGAATAGCGCGGTCCAACGCGGACGCGGCTTGATCAGGCCGCCAGGCGCTCCAGATCGGCCAGCAGCGCGGCAGGAATTTCGATGCCCTGGCGGCGCGATGCCTCGGCCAGCGCCAGACGCCGGACCCCTGGCAGGCGCACGCCGGGATCGGCCAGCATCGCCGCGATCAGCGTCTCCATGCGCTCGAAAAAGATCTCGCGGCCGGCCAGGGCGTCCGGGTCGATGACCAGGAATGCCTGGCCGATGCGCGGCCGGTTGCCCTCATCGACGAAGAAGGAATCGGCCTCGAAGCCGAAGGCGGCACCGGAGAGGGCGCAGCAGAGCAATTCGACCATCAGCGCCAGCATCGCCCCCTTGACGCCGCCGGCCGGCATCATCGTGCCGGCCAGACCAGCCTTCGGGTCGGTGGTCGGCCGGCCCTCGGCATCCAGCGCCCAGCCCAGCGGAATGGCTTCGCCCTTCTTGGCCGCGATCATCAATTTCCCCCTGGCCACCTCGGATAGCGACAGGTCGATGATCAAGGCTGGCGCAGCCTTTCTCGGAAATACCGCGGCGATCGGGTTGGTCCCGAACAGGGCGCGCTTGCCGCCCCAGGCGGGCATCGCCGCCGGCGAGTTGGCGAAAGCCAGGCCGACCATCTTCGCCTCGGCCACGGCTTCGAGGTGATAGCCCGCGGCGCCGAAATGGTGGCTGTCGGTGACCGCGGCGAAACAGGCGCCGCCCTCCCGGGCGCGGTCGATGGCTTCATGCACCGCCAATTCGCAGGCGGGATAGGCCAGGCCCGAACCGGCGTCGATCAGGCAGGCGGCGGCCTTGCCCCTGACGACCTTGGCCACCGCGGCGCCGTCGGCCCGGCCGTTGCGCAGGTGCGCGGCGTACTGCGCGACGCGGGACAGGCCGTGGGAAGACAGGCCCTGGGTCTCGGCATAGACCAGCGCCCTGGCGGTGGCCTCGGCCATGGGCCTCGATGCGCCGGCTCGGCACAAGGCGCGGGTGACCAGATCGGCGAGCTGTTCCGAGGTTTGTTTCGGCACGATGAACTCCAGTTGCCTTTTCAGGAATCGTTCAGAGGGATTCGAGCAGGGCCGCGACGCGCTCGGCGATCAGGCTGCTCACCCGCTGGTTGGCTTCGCGGCTGACGCCCGCGATGTGCGGCGTGAGGATCAAATTCGGACAGTCGGCGAGCGGCGAACCCGGCGCCAGCGGCTCGTCGGCGAACACGTCCAGCGCGGCGCCGCCCAACTGTCCGGCCCTGAGCGCGGCAGCCAGGGCGGCTTCGTCCACCGTGCCGCCGCGCGCGCTGTTGATCAGCACCGCGTCGCGCTTCATCAATGCCAGTTGCGCCGCCCCGATCAGGCCGCGGGTCGCGGCGGTGAGCGGAATGTGCAGCGAGACGACGTCCGCCCGTTCCAGCAGTTCGTTTAGCTCCAGGCGCAGCACCGCTTCGCTCAGCCACAGCGGCGAATCGGCGGCGATCTCGGGGTCGCAAGCGGCAACGCGCATGCCGAGCGATCGCGCCAGCCGCGCGGTGAGGCGGCCGATGCCGCCGAAACCGACGATGCCGATCTCCTTGCCGCCGATCTCCCGGCCCTCCGAGAGCGACTGCCGCGGCCACTGTCCGGCGGCCACCGCGGCCGAGGAGCGGTAGGCGCCGCGCAGCAGCATCATGGCGGTGCACAGCACGTATTCCGCCACCGCCGCGGCATTGGCGCCGGTCGCGGGAATCACCGCCACGCCCCGCTCACGACTGGCGGCAAGATCGATGTTGTCCAGTCCCACTCCCAGGCGCCCGACCACCTTGAGCCGCGGCGCCGCGGCCAAGAGCTCGGCATCGACCCGGGTGCGGTTCCTGACGATCAGCGCATCGGCATCTTCGAGCCCGGCGGCCAGCTCGGCGCGCCGATCGACCAGCGCCGGATCGTAGCGGGTATCGAAGCGGCCGCGCAGAGACTCGACCGCCGCCGCGTCCATGAATTCGCTGATCACTATTTTCATCGTCGTCTCATTCGGTCAGCAGCGATTGCCCCGGCTGGACCCGGGTGAAGCGCACCGGCAGGGTGTCGATATGCAGCCCCCCGCCCGCCTGGCGGACCACGGTGTAGCGTGAATCCTCGGGCCGGCCGGATTCCGGGAAATCGGAGCGGTAATGGGCGCCGCGCGAATCTTCCCGGGCCAGGGCCGCGGCGGTGATCGCGCGGCTGACCGAGATCAGGCTGTCGAGGTTCAGCCAGTCGTGCCAGGTGAGGTTGTAGCCGCGGTCGCCGCCGGCCACGCCGGTGGCGTGGAGCTCGTCCTGCAGTTCCTCCAGGCGGCGCTGGGCGCGTTCCAGGCCGGCGCGCTCGCGCACGATGCCGACGTCGTCCCACATCGTCTGGGACAGCGCGTCGCGGATGGCCTCGATGCCGCCGGGCTTGGCCCCGAAGGGCCGGGTGCAGCGCTCGACCGCCGCCGCGATCGCGGTCTGGTCCGCCGCCCGGTGCACGCCTTCCTGCCGCGTCCAGGCCGCCATGGCGGCGCCGGCGATGCCGCCGAACACCGTCGAGTTGGCGACGCCGTTGCCGCCCAGGCGGTTGGCGCCGTGGACGCCGCCGGTGTCCTCGCCGGCGGCGAACAGGCCGGGCAGCGCGGTCTGGCAGTCGCCGTCGAAGATCACGCCGCCCATCATGTAGTGGGCGGTGGGCACCACCTCGACCCGGCCGGCGGCGAGGTCGAAGCCGCTGTCGGCGCAGCGCTCGACCATGCCCTTGAACTGCCGGCGCACGTTCTCCGGCCCGAGGTGCCCCATCGCGATATAGACGCCGCCGTTGGGCGTGGTGTGCCCGGCGCGCATCTCGGCGAAGATGCCGCGCGAGACCACGTCCCGGGTGGCGCGCTCGCCGCGCGGATCGTGCTGGTGCATGAAGCGCTCGCCGGCGCCGTTCAACAGATAGCCGCCGGAGCCGCGCAGCCCCTCCTCCAGCACCGTGCCGGTCATCCGGGTGTGCGCCCCGGCGAGCAGGCCGGTGGGATGGAACTGCACCATCTCCAGGTCGCGCAGCGCGAGTCCGGCGCGCAGCGCCATCGCCAGGCCGTCGCAGCTCTTGTCGCCGGAGGGGGTGTGATACTTGTACATGGTCGGGCCGCCGCCGGTGGCGAGCAGCACCGCCTTGGCCTCGACCAGGGTGAATTCGCCGCTCCGCATGTCGATCATCAGCACGCCGGCCAGGGCCGAACCGTCGGCGCTGGGGATCAGCTCAACCGCCCGGTGGTCCTCCAGGCGGTTGATGTCGCGCGCCCACACCTGCTCGGCCAGGCGGTTGATGATCTCGATGCCGGTCAGGTCGCCCTTGTGCACGGTGCGGTCGAAGGTCTGGCCGGCGAAGGCCTTCTGGTGCAATGTGCCGTCGGCGTTGCGGTCGAAGAAGCAGCCCAGCTCGTTTTCCAGCTCGCGGATCCGCTCCACCGCCGTCGTGACCAGGCGCCAGGCCAGATCCTGGTCGGGCAGCCACTTGCCGCCGAGGATGGTGTCCATGAAGTGGCGCTCGATCGAGTCGCCCGCGGCCAGGGCCACGTTGTAGCCGCCCTGGACCATGCGCGTGCAGCCGCACTTGCCGAGCAGGCCCTTGACCGCGACGGTGATGTTGAGCTCGGGTGCCGCCTGGTGCGCGTGCAATGCCGCGAACAGGCCGGCGCCGCCCGAGCCCAGGATGAGGATGTCGGTCTTGAGTGTCTTCATCTCAGTCGGCCACGCCCAGTTCGGCCAGCACCGCCGCGCGCCGTGCCCGGGCATCCTGGCGCACAGTCTCGTAGAGGCTGCCGCCGTGGCTGTCCATGGCCACCAGCAGGGGTCCGAAATCGCGGATGCGGAACTTCCACAGCGATTCGGGGTTGAGGTCGTCCAGATCGACGTCCTCGATCGCCTCGATCCAGGTGGTCTCCAGGGCCGCGGTGCCGCCGACGATGGCCAGATAGACGCCGCCCAGTTCCTGGAACGCGGCGAGGGAATCGGCGAGCAGTCCGCCCTTGCCGACGATCATGCGCACCCCGTATTGGCTCATCAGCGGCCGCGTGAAGCGTTCCATCCGCGCCGAGGTGGTGGTGCCGATGCACACCGGCGCGTAGCCGGCGGGATATTCGGCGCTGGGCGCGACTCTGCGCACGTTCGGCGCGGTGTGGATCACGGCGTGGCCGGAGAGGTCGAAGCGGGTCTTGCGGCCGCGGTCGAACATCGCGATCTGGGTCGCGTCGCGGATGCCGAACAGGGTGCGCTGCAGGCTCACCGTGTCGTTTATCCGCAGCTTGCGGATGGCGGCCTCATCGACCGGGGTGGAAAGTTCGTAGTGGGCCATGTCAGTATCCGTAGGCTACGCCTTGCGGCGTGAAGCTCGCCCGCGCGCGGCGCGCGGAATGGCATTGCATGTTCACCGCCACCGGATTCATGGTGATGTGCGTTGCCGCCAGTTCCACATGGACGGCGAAGGCGGTGGCGTCCCCGCCCAGTCCCTGGGCGCCGATGCCCAGCCGGTTTGCCGCAACGCTCAAGGCCGCCTCCAGTTCGGCGCCCGAAGGATCCGGGCAGTGCGTCCCCAGCGGCCGGGTCGCGGCACGCTTGGCCAGCGCCACGCACAGGTCCGAGGTGCCGCCGATGCCGACGCCGACGATGGTCGGCGGGCAGGTCTTGCCGCCGGCTTCGAGGACGCAATCGACGACGAAGGTCTTGATCGCGGCGATGCCTTCGGCCGGGATTGCCATCCTGAGCCAGGAGTTGTTCTCCGAACCGCTGCCCTTGGGAATCATCTCGATCTCCATCAGATCGGGCGTATCGCTGAAGTCGATGTGGATCACCGGCACCCCGGGACCGCAGGAGGTATGCTGGTTCTTCCGGGTGAGCGGATGCACCACCGAGGAACGCAGCGGATGCTCGCGCGTCGCGCGCTCGCAGCCGCGGCGGATCGCTTCCTTGAGACCGTAGCCATCGACCACGACGCCGCGCCCGAGCACGACGTTGTAGATGGGAATGCCGGTATCCTGGCAGAGCAGGTTGTCGGTGTCTTCGGCGACCGTGATGTTGGTGAGCATGGTGGCCAGCACGCTCTTCGCGGCCGGTGCGGTCTCGTCGTGCGCCAGGCGGGCGATGCCGTCCTTGATGTCCGGCGGCAGCCGCTTCAGTGCCCGGATGTAGAGCTCGCGCGCCGCGGCCTCGACCATGGCAAGATCGATGTTCATGCCTTCACCTCCCGCCCGTTCAGTGCTGCATGCGCCATTTTCATACCGTCCTGTTTTTGATCACTGGGATGTCCGGCGGAATCCGTCCGTCGTCGGTAACAGCCGCCTCGCTTTGCCTCATCTTTCATCGCACCACCGCCAGCGCGAACAGCAAGGCCACCGCCAGCGAGACGCCGGCGGCGAGTGCGGCCAGGTCCTTGCGCGGGCCGCGCCAGGATAATCCTTCCAGCAACAGCAGGCGCAGGCCCCCGGTAAGGTGGG